>Ga0335084_10000100_pt1 | contig 57463 bp, 67 predicted proteins | sample Lox_Sample_44_FD_206721 | JGI IMG/M metagenome (GOLD analysis project Ga0335084, IMG submission 206721) | Soil microbial communities from Loxahatchee National Wildlife Refuge, Florida, United States - Lox_Sample_4.4 | ecosystem: Environmental > Terrestrial > Soil > Wetlands | place: USA...
AATACCCGGCGTCGGCTTCGGCCTGCGCCTGCAGCATGCCGTCCACCGCCGCGACCAGCCCGATCAGGTCAGTCACCGCCTGGTCGCGGGCTTCGGGAGAGAGCTTCGCGTCCTCGCGCCGCCACTCGAGCTCGTCGAGGATCGCGTGCTGCGATTCCTCTTTCCAGTGGAACAGGAACACGTCCTTGTAGAGCTCGGAGAGCTCGCCGTCCGGATCGATGCTGCTGCGGTAGTGCGCGAGCACGAAGAGCTCGATGTGGCAGGTGAGCGCCAGGACCGACCACGTGGACTTGCCGAGCACCACCCCCGCCACGTCGTTCGGCTGCGGCATGAAGCGGTAGCCCGCGGGCATGCCCTCGGCGACCATGCGCTCGATGCGGCGGAACAGCTCCTGGTGCTTCAGCTCCTCGTCGGTGAAGCGCACCAGCGCCTCGAGCGCGGTCTGATCCCCCAGCCAATGCTCGCGGCTGATATCGAGCATCTTGGCGCCGATGAAGCGCTCGACCAGCCCGAACATGTTGGCGTAGGTGCGGCCCTGGATCTGGCTGAGTAGGCGCCGGTCGTCGGCGCCGAGGAAGCCCAGGCGGTCGAGCTTCGAGATGCCGTCGGGCAGGAACTTCTTCGCGAAATCGAAATTGCGGCCGCGGATCACGTCGCGGTCGATGTCCCAGCGGATGCGCTTGGAAGCCTCGATGACGCGCGCGTAGCGGTCGTTTGCAGCTGTCGTAGGGTTCATGCTCGTTTCTCCAAAAATGTGATTGATGCAAGGCGCGCATGGATCTCGAACGGCTTCCGGGCGCGCGAAACCGGTGAGCAGATGGTGGCGAAGCCGGGCCGCCGGCGCCTGAGGCGGCGGTCCCGGGACAGCCGGAAAAACGCGCCGGGATTCCGGGACGGCAGTCCCGGGCTACTTGGCGGGCTTCGCGCCGAGCCCTGCGTCGCGGGCGCGTACGATCGCCTGCGAGCGGTTTTCGACCTGGATCTTGTCGAAGATGTGGGTGATGTTGTTGCGCACGGTTTTCTCGGACAGCTCGAGGCGCGCGGCGATCTGGGCGTTGTCCAGTCCCTGCGCAATCAGCTCGAGCACCTCCGTCTCCCGAGGCGTCAACCCCGGGAACCCGGCGCCGGGCGCCGCCCCTGCCGGCGGATAGAACCCGGCCATCGCCGCGAGGAAGTCGCGCCACGCCGGCTCGCTCTCCGTCAACAGGTGGTTGCGCGACTCCAGCGTCACGAAGCGCGCGCCGGGAATCAGCCCGGCGATCAATCTGCCTTCCTCGAACGGGATGCTCAGGTCCCCGCGCGCGTGGAGCACCAGCGTCGGGCATTGCACGCGGCTAGCCTGCTCGCGCGCGTCGAGGTGCAGGTTGGCCCGATGCAGCCGCCCCGCCATCTGTGCAGACGCGGTCAGGGGCATCATGTCGTTGAACGCGTGGATCGCGTCGAGCCCGGCGTCCGGCATAAAGCGGGTCGTGAACACCTGCCGGAACGACGGGTCATCCCGGCCCCAGCCGAGCTCGATCAGCCTCTGCAGCGTCTCCGTCTCCTCGTCGGACCCCCCGCGCGCCTTCCGGCCGCGCACGAAGCCGCCGCAGATGATGAGATGGCTGACCCGCTCGGGATGCGTCGCCGCGTAGTCGATGGCAAAAGCCGCGCCCTGCGACAGCCCGAGCAGCGCGAAGCGGTCGAACCGCGCAGCATCGACCACGCTCGCGAGGTCCTCGACATGGCATTTCCACGTCGGGACCGGGACATCGCGGTCCGACAGCCCGGTGCCGCGCTGGTCGAAACGCAGGAGCGAATACCCGCGCGACAGCCCGGCGGACCAGGGCTTCATCGCCGGGTTGTTCCAGTCGTGCTCGAGATGGGTAAACCAGTGCGGCGCCCGCACCAGCGGCGGGCCGCTCCCGGAGGTCGCGTAGGCCAGCCGAACGCCGTCGCTCGAGATGCAGAAGCGGACTTGCTGGTTCATCGGGTTTCCTCCCCTGTCCTGTTGTTCTTGTCGTTCGAGCTTTTTTAGTCCATCAACCCCTCGCCAGGGATTTCAACGCCTGCCGTATGCCTTCCGAAATCGACAGCCCCTCGGGCAGCTGTTTCACCGCAAGCTGGGCTTCCTTGTCACTGTACCCCAGGCCCAGCAGCGCGTTGATCACGTCGCTCGCTGCGGGCTTTTCCCGGTTCACCGCGAGCCCCGCGAGCGCGTCGGCCCCGAGCTTGCCCTTGAGCTCGAGGAGCAGCCGCTCGGCGGTCTTCTTTCCTATGCCGGGAATCTTCACCAGGCGCCCGGACTCCTGGGCGGCGATCGCCTCGACCAGCTCGCCGACGCTCATTCCCGAGAGCACGGCGAGCGCCGTGCGCGCGCCGACGCCGTTCACCTTGAGGAGCTGCCGGAAGGCGCGCCGCTCGGATTCGGTGGCAAAGCCGTAGAGCAGGTGGGCGTCCTCGCGCACGACCAGATGCGTGAGCAGCGCGACGCGCTCGCCGGAGGCGGGAAGGCCGTAGAACGTGCTCATCGGCACCTCGATCTCGTACCCGACGCCCGCCGCCTCGACCAGGATCTGCGGCGGATGCTTCTCGAGGATGACGCCGGCGATCCTGCCGATCATACGAGGCGGCCCCGCTTGATCCGGAAACCTCGCGTGGAGAGCCTGCCCAGGCGCCCGCCGTGGGCATGGCAGATCGCGCAGGCGAGCGCGTCGGCCGCGTCGGCGGAAGGCGAGCCGGCGAGCTTGAGGAGCCGCTTCACCATGTGCTGCACCTGCTCCTTGCTTGCGTGGCCGTTGCCGACCACCGCCTGCTTCACCTGAAGCGCGGTGTACTCGGACACGGGCAGCCCCGCGTCGACCGCGGCGCAGATCGCCGTGCCGCGCGCCTGGCCGAGCGCGAGCGTCGAGGCCGGGTTGACGTTGACGAAGACTTTTTCGAGCGCGATCTGCTGCGGCCGGTGCTTCTCTATCACCTCGCGCAGGTTCGCGAGGATCGTCCCGAGTCGCTCGGGCAGTCCCGCGTCGCCGGACTTGATGCAGCCGCTTGCGATGTAGGCGATGCTCGCGCCGTTCTTTTCGATGATGCCGAACCCGGTGATGCGCAAACCCGGGTCGATGCCGAGTATCCTCAGGGCTGGGCCTGACATCTATTGGTCGATCACCGCGGTCGTGTATACGTCCTGCACGTCGTCGAGCCCTTCGAGCGCGTCGAGCAGCTTCTGCATCCGCGACGCTTCGTCGCCCTTCAGCGGGTTTTCGGCGACGGGCTTCATGGTGACGTCCGCGAACTCGGGCTTGAGCCCCGCCTCGATAAGTGCGTCCTTGACGGCGGGGAAGTCCTCGGGCGTGCAGATGACCTCGATCGAGCCGTCCTCGTTCGTGATCACGTCCTCGGCTCCGGCGTCGAGCACCGCCTCCATGAGAGCGTCCTCGCTGGTTCCGGGCGCGAACACGAACAACCCGCAGTGCCTGAAGAGAAAGGCCACCGACCCGTCGGTGCCGAGGTTGCCGCCATTCTTGGTGAAAGCGTGGCGCACGTCGGCCACGGTGCGCGTGCGGTTGTCGGTGAGGCAGTCGACCATCACCGCCGCCCCGCCCACGCCGTAGCCTTCGTAGCGGACCTCCTCGTAGTCGACGCCGTCCAGCCCCCCGGCGCCGCGCTTGATCGCTCGCTCTATCGTGTCCTTGGGCATGTTGGCGTCGTTCGCCTTGTCGATCGCGAGGCGCAGCCGCGGATTCATCGCGGCATCGGCCCCCCCGAGGCGCGCTGCGACGGTCACCTCCTTGATCAGGCGGGTGAAGATCTTCCCTTTCTTCGCGTCAGCCGCCGCCTTCTTGTGCTTGACGTTAGCCCATCTAGAATGTCCCGCCATGCCATAATTTTACCTTCGCGCGCGCAACCCCGACAAAAGAAGCCCATGACCGAGCCCCTGCTCGTCGCCAAGTCGAAGACGGCGAACCTCGAGTTGCTGCCGGCGCTCGCAAACCGCCACGGCCTGATCGCGGGCGCGACCGGCACCGGCAAGACGGTCACGCTGCAGACGCTCGCTCAAGGGTTCTCGCGCATCGGCGTGCCGGTGTTCATGGCGGACGTCAAGGGCGACCTGTCCGGTATCGCCCAGCCCGGCGCGTCATCACCCAAGCTCAAGGAACGCCTCAATGCGCTCCAGCTCAAGGACTTCGCGTTCGCGGGCTGCCCCGCGGTGTTTTGGGACGTGTTCGGCGAGCGCGGGCATCCGGCGCGCGCGACCGTCACCGGCATCGGCCCCCTGCTCCTCGGCCGCATGCTGGGCCTCAACGACACCCAGCAGGGTGTGCTCACGCTGGTATTCAAGATCGCCGACGACGCGGGGCTGCTGCTGCTCGACATGAAGGACCTGCGCGCGATGCTCCAGCACGTGGGCGACAACGCAAAAGACTTCACCACCGAGTACGGCAACGTCTCGACCGCCTCGATCGGCGCGATCCAGCGGGGCCTCCTCGAGCTCGAGCATCAGGGCGGGGAGAGGCTCTTTGGCGAGCCCGCGCTCAACATCGACGACCTGATGCAGGTCGACCGTGGCCAGGGCGTCGTCAACATCCTTGCGGGCGAGAAGCTGATGGGCGCGCCCAAGCTCTACTCGACGTTCCTGCTGTGGCTGCTGTCGGAGCTGTTCGAGCATCTGCCCGAGGTCGGCGACCCGGAGAAGCCGAGGCTCGTGTTCTTCTTCGACGAGGCGCACCTCCTGTTCAACGAGGCGCCCAAGGCGCTGCTCGAGAAGATCGAGCAGGTCGTGCGCCTGATCCGCTCCAAGGGCGTCGGCGTCTACTTCGTGACGCAGAATCCCATCGACATCCCCGACTCGGTGCTGGGACAGCTCGGCAACCGCGTGCAGCACGCGCTGCGCGCGTTCACGCCCAAGGATCAGAAAGCGGTCAAGGCGGCTGCCCAGACGCTGCGCGCCAATCCCAAGCTGAACGTGGAATCCGCGATCACCGAGCTCGCGGTCGGTGAGGCGCTCGTTTCGCTCCTCGACGCGAAGGGAACCCCCAATGCCGTCGAACGAGCCCTGGTCGTCCCGCCCGCGAGCCGCATCGGCCCTCTTACCGACGCCGAACGCGGCGCCGCGATCAAGGCGTCCGCGCTCTACGGCCACTACGAGAAGGTCATCGACCGCGAGTCCGCGTACGAGAAGCTGAAAGGGCGCACCGTTGCGCGGCAGGAGTCGGCGCCCGCTCCCGCCGGCGCGCCCGCTCAGGGCCAGGGCAGCGGAATGATGGATACCCTGGGCGAGGTCCTGATGGGCAAGACCGGCCCGCGCGGCGGGCACCGCGACGGCCTGATCGAGTCGATGGCGAAGAGCACGGCGCGCACCATCGGCTCTCAGATCGGCCGGGAGGTCGTACGGGGTGTTCTCGGCTCGATCCTCGGCGGGGGCAAGCCCCGCCGGTGACCTCGCGGGCCCCGTATCGCGCGGTCGGCATCGCCATGGCGGTCGCCGGAGTCGTGTGCTTCTCGCTGCGGCCCATCCTGATCAAGCTCGCCTACGGCTACGTCGTCGACCCGATCACGCTGCTCGCGCTGCGCATGATCTTCTCGCTGCCGTTCTTCCTCGCGGCAGCCGCCTGGGTCGGGCGCGACGCGAAGCACCCGCCGCTCGGCCGCCGCGACGCCTGGGCAATCGTCATGCTCGGCTTCGTCGGCTATTACTTCGCGAGCTTCGTCGATTTTCTCGGGCTCCAGTACATTTCGGCGGGACTGGGGAGACTGATCCTGTTCATGTATCCGACGCTGGTCGTGCTGCTGTCGATGGCGTTCCTGCACAAGCGCCCTACCGCGCGCGAGGTCGTCGCCCTCGCGGTCACCTATGCCGGGGTCGCGCTGGTCATGGCGAACGCTGCGCAAGGCGCAAACAAGAATCTCGTCCTGGGCGCAGCGCTGTGCTTTGCGAGCGCCGCGGGCTACGCCGTGTACCTCGTCGCGGGCAGCCAAGTGGTGCAGCGTGTCGGGTCGATGCGGTTCACCGCCTACGCCACGAGCGTCGCGAGCGCGTTCTGTATCCTGCAGTTCCTGCTTCTTCGCCCGCTCGCGGCGCTCAACATGCCTCCCCAGGTCTACGGCCTGGCGATCGCCATGGCGCTCGTCTCGACCGTGCTGCCCGTGTTCATCACCACCGAGGCTCTCAGGCGCATCGGCGCGAACGAGGTGGCCCTGTTCGGCGCGCTCGGGCCGGTGACCACGTTGTTCTTCGGCTGGATGGGTTTGGACGAAAGCATGACCCCGGTACAATTGGCGGGCGCGGCGCTCGTGCTCGCCGGCGTCGTGCTGGTTACGCTCAAGGCGGCGAAAGCCTGATTCACAAGCGGAGAAATCTTGGACCTCAACATTCGCGGCAAGGCCGCGCTCGTGTGCGGCGCAAGCAAGGGGTTGGGGCGCGGCTGTGCGACCGCGCTGGCGCGCGAGGGCTGCCGCGTCACGCTGGTGGCGCGCGACCGCTCGGTGCTGGAAAAGGCCGCGGAAGACATGCGCGCGACGACCGGCGCGACCCTCGTCACGGTGCCGGCCGACATCACCACCGAGCAGGGACGCATCGCGGCGCTGGCCGCCTGCCCGCAGCCTGACATCCTCGTCACCAACGCGGGCGGCCCGCCTCCGGGCGACTTCCGCAAGTTCTCGCGCGAGGAGTGGCTGAAGGCAGTCGGCGCGAACATGCTCACGCCGATCGAGCTCATCAAGGCCACCGTCGACGGCATGATCTCGCGGCGCTTCGGGCGCATCATCAACATCACCTCGAGCGCGGTGAAGGCGCCGATCGCCGAGCTCGCGCTCTCGAACGGGGCGAGGAGCGGCCTCACCGGATTCGTCGCCGGACTCGCGCGCCAGACCGTCGCCGCCAACGTCACCATCAACAACATCCTCCCTGGGCGGTTCTGGACCGACCGCCTCAAGAGCAACACCGAGTTCAACGCCAAGGAGAAGGGCAGGACCGTCGACGAGGTCAAGCGCGACCTCGAGAAGGCCATCCCGGCGGGGCGCTTCGGCACGCCCGAGGAGTTCGGCGACCTCTGCGCCTTCCTGTGCAGCGCGCAGGCCGGCTACATCACCGGGCAGAACTTCCTCATCGACGGCGGCATCTATCCCGGGACGTTCTAGGGGATGATTCTCTACGCGGTCACGATCTTCCTGAGCGCTTTCCTGCTCTTCCAGGTCCAGCCCCTCATCGCGAAGATGATCCTGCCGTGGTTCGGCGGCACCGCGGCGGTGTGGACGGTCTGCATGCTGTTCTTCCAGATGCTGCTGCTCGGCGGCTACGTCTACTCACACGCCTACGTGGCGCAGCGGATTCCCGCGCGCCGCTGGGTGCATCTCGCCCTGCTCGGCGTCGCGGCGGCGACGCTGCCGCTCGCCGCGAGCGCGGCGTGGAAGCCCTCGGGCGGCGGCGACCCGACCTGGCGCATCCTCGGCCTGCTTGCGACGAGCGTCGGCCTTCCCTACTTCATCCTGTCGACGACCGGCCCGCTGGTGCAGGCATGGTACGCGCGCGCGCATGCCGGCGCCGCGCCGTACCGACTTTTCGCCCTCTCCAACCTCGGCTCTATGCTCGCCCTCCTCTCGTATCCCCTTCTCGTCGAGCCGCTGCTCGCTCTGGGGAAGCAGGCGACGCTCTGGTCGGCGGGATTCGTGCTGTTCGCGATGCCCTGCGCAGTCCTCGCCTGGCGCGGCCGGACGGGTCATTCCGCCCCATCCTCCGCCGAGGGGGGCGACAAGCCCGGGCTGGCCCTCCAGGCGCTGTGGGCGGGGCTCGCGGCCTGCGCTTCGACGCTGCTCCTCGCTTTCACGGCGCACATGACGCTCAACATCGCGGCCATCCCTTTCCTGTGGGTGCTGCCGCTCGCGCTCTACCTGCTCAGCTTCGTCCTGTGCTTCGAAGCCTCGGGCTGGTACCGGCGCTGGCTGTTCCTGCCGCTGCTCGCCGCCGGCCTCGTCGCGGTCTGCATCACGCTCGGGCGCTCCAACCCGAGCATCTGGGGCCTTATCCCGCTGTACGCGGCGACCCTGTTCGCCGCGTGCATGGTTTGCCACGGCGAGCTCGCGCGCTCCAAGCCGCATCCGCGCTACCTCACCGGTTTCTATCTGATGCTCGCGCTGGGCGGAGCCCTGGGCGGGGTCCTGGTCGGCCTCGTCGCGCCCAAGGTTTTCGACGAGCTCTACGAGCTGCCGATCGGCATGGTGGCGCTGTGCGTCTTCGTGATGCTCGCGCTGCTGCGCGACCGGGCAAGCCTCTTCCACAGGCGCTGGGGCACCGCGGGGAGGCTCGCCTTCCTCGCGATGATCGTGGCTCTCGCGGTCCAGCTCGCGCGAACCTACCGCGACAACTCGGCCAACACTCGGGTTACGCTGCGCAGCTTCTACGGCGTGCTCAACGTGCGCGATTCGGGCGAAGGCCCGGACGCCATGCGCGTGCTCTCTCACGGCACCATCATCCACGGCAAGCAGTTCCTGGAGGAAGACCGGCGCGACTGGCCGACTACCTACTACGGCCCGACTTCCGGCGTGGCGCTCGCGATCCTCGATGCGCGCGCCCGGGGCGCGCTGCGCGTGGGCGTGGTCGGGCTGGGAGCGGGGACGCTGGCCGCCTATGGAAGGCCGGGCGACCTGTTCCGCTTCTACGACATCAACCCCCAGGTGGCCGAGCTCGCGCGCTCGGAGTTCAGCTTCCTCAAGGACAGCCCGGCGCGCGTCGAGGTGGAGCTGGGTGACGCGCGCCTTTCGCTCGAGCGGGAGGCCGCGCAGAATTTCGACGTGCTCGCGCTCGACGCCTTTTCGAGCGACGCCATTCCGGTGCACCTGCTGACGGTCGAGGCCTTCCGCACCTACGTGGGGCAGCTGCGCCCCGGGGGCGTGCTTGCGGTGCACATATCCAACCGCTACCTCGACCTCATCCCCGTGGTGCAGCAGGCGGCGCGGGAGCTCTCGCTCGAGCTGCGCGAGGTGGACAACGACGACGACGACGACGTGGGCGTGTACCGCTCCGACTGGCTGCTGCTGTCCGTCTCTCCCGCGGCCTTCGAGGGGCCGCTGCTGAGGGAAACCGCGCAGACGATAGAAACGGCGCGGCGCGTGCGCCCCTGGACGGACGACTACAGCGACCTGTACCGCATATTGAAGTAGCGGTAGAATTTCGGCCTCTCGGTTCCACCTCTTTTTCGGGGCTTCCCATGAACGATCCCAAGATCTCCGGCATCGCCGCCCTCAACCTCAAGGACCCGTCGCTCTTCCGCCAGCAATGCTACGTCGACGGGAAGTGGGCCGATGCCGACGGCGGCAAGACCATCCCGGTCAACAACCCCGCGACAGGCGAAATCCTGGGAACCGTGCCCGGCATGGGCGCTGCCGAGACGCGGCGCGCCATCGAGGCGGCGAACGCGGCCCTTCCGGCGTGGAGGGCGAAGACCGCCAAGGAGCGCAGCGTCATCCTGCGCAAGTGGTTCGACCTGATGATGGCGAATCAGGAAGACCTTGCCCGGATCCTCACGGCCGAGCAGGGCAAGCCGCTCACCGAGGCGCGCACCGAAATCGCGTACGGCGCTTCCTTCATCGAATGGTTCGCCGAGGAGGCCAAGCGCATCTACGGCGACACCATCCCGGGACACCAGGCCGACAAGCGCATCGTCGTGATCAAGGAGGCGATCGGAGTGTGCGCGGCGATCACGCCCTGGAATTTCCCCAACGCCATGATCACGCGCAAGGCGGGCCCGGCGCTCGCCGCCGGCTGCACCATGGTCGTCAAGCCCGCCACCGCGACGCCCTACTCCGCGCTCGCGATGGCGGAGCTCGGGGAACGGGCCGGCATCCCCAAGGGCGTGCTCAGCGTGCTCACCGGCAGCTCCTCGGCGATCGGGGGAGAGATGACCTCCAACCCCATCGTGCGCAAGGTCACCTTCACCGGATCGACCGAAGTCGGCAAGATCCTTCTCGAGCAGTGCTCGAAGACGGTGAAGAAGGCCTCGATGGAGCTCGGCGGCAACGCGCCCTTCATCGTTTTCGACGACGCCGACCTCGACGCCGCGGTCGAGGGCGCGCTCGCGTCCAAGTACCGCAACACCGGCCAGACCTGCGTGTGCGCGAACCGGCTGCTCGTCCAGGACAAGGTGTACGACGCCTTCGCCGCCAAGCTCACCGACAAGGTCAAGGCGATGAAGGTCGGCAACGGCATGGAAGCGGGCGTGGTGCAGGGACCGCTGATCGACAAGGCCGCGGTGGCGAAGGTCGAGGAGCACATCGCGGACGCGCTCGCCAAAGGCGCGAAGGTGCTGACGGGCGGCAAGCGGCACTCGCTCGGTGGAACCTACTTCGAGCCGACCGTGCTCGCGAACGTCGATACGACGATGAAGGTGACCAAGGAAGAGACCTTCGGGCCGGTGGCGCCGCTGTTCCGCTTCAAGGACGAGAAGGAGGCCATCCGCCTCGCCAACGACACCGAGTTCGGCCTCGCGTCCTACTTCTACGGCCGCGACATGGGCCGCATCTGGCGCGTCGCCGAAGCGCTCGAGTACGGCATGGTGGGCATCAACACCGGGATCATCTCCACCGAGGTGGCGCCCTTCGGCGGCGTCAAGGAATCGGGCCTCGGGCGCGAGGGCTCGAAGTACGGCATCGAGGACTACGTCGTGGTGAAGTACCTCTGCATGGGCGGGGTGGACCGCTAGCCGGCTTCACACGTTGAAGCGGAAGTGCATCACGTCGCCGTCGCGGACGACGTAGTCCTTGCCTTCGAGGCGCAGCTTGCCGGCTTCCTTCGCGCCCTGCTCGCCGCCGCGTGCGACGTAGTCGTCGTACGCGATGACCTCGGCGCGGATGAAGCCGCGCTCGAAATCGGTGTGGATCACGCCGGCGGACTGCGGGGCGGTCGCGCCCACCGGGACAGTCCACGCGCGCACTTCCTTGGGTCCCGCGGTGAAATAGGTCTGCAGGCCCAGCAGGGCGTAGCCGGCGCGGATCAGGCGGTCGAGGCCCGCCTCCTTCATGCCCATGTCGGCGAGAAACACCTGCTTGTCTTCGTCGGACAGATCGGCGATCTGCGCCTCGAGGGCGGCGCAGATGGGGACGACGGGCGCGCCTTCCTTCTTCGCGTGCTCCTGGACGCGCGCAAGCAGCGGATTGCTCTGGAACCCGTGCTCGGCGACGTTGGCGACGTACATCACCGGCTTCGCGGTGAGCAGGAACAGCGGCGTGAGCACCGCCTGCTCCTCCTTCGACAGCGTCACGCTCCGCGCGGGCCGCGCCTCGTCGAGCGCGGGGCGCACCTTGTCGAGCACCGCGACTATACGTTGCGCTTCCTTGTCGCCACCGGTCTGAGCAACTTTCCGGTAGCGCGCATAGGTTTTTTCCACAGTCGCGAGGTCGGCGAGCGCGAGCTCGGTGTTGATGGTCTCGATGTCCGACACGGGGTCGACCTTGCCTGCGACGTGCACCACGTTCGGATCCTCGAAGCAGCGCACCACGTGCGCGATCGCGTCGCACTCCCGGATGTTGGCGAGAAACTGGTTCCCCAGGCCCTCGCCCTTGGACGCGCCCGCCACGAGCCCCGCGATATCGACGAACTCGACCGTGGCGGCGACGACCTTGGCGGGCTTGGCTATCGCTGCGATCGCCGAAAGCCGGGCATCGGGAACTTCGACGATGCCGACGTTCGGGTCGATGGTGCAGAAAGGATAGTTCTCCGCGGCGATCCCGGCCTTGGTGAGCGCGTTGAACAACGTGGACTTGCCAACGTTCGGAAGGCCGACGATGCCGCATTTCAACGACATCCGGGCCCCGTGTGCAGCTTGAGCATCGCCGCCTGCATGTCCCCGTCGAGCAGCAATCGCGAGACGTCCATGCAGCGCGCCAGCGCGCCCTCGATCAGCTCGCGCTCGGCGGGCGTCGGCGAGTCAAGCACGTAGTCCGCGACAAGGTTCTTGTCGCCCGGATGACCGATTCCGATCCTCAGCCGCCAGAACCCAGGGCTCCCGAGCTGGGCCGCGATGTCCTTCAGGCCGTTGTGGCCGGCGACGCCGCCGCCGAGCTTGAGCTTCGCCGTGCCAGGGGGAAAATCGAGCTCGTCGTGCACGACTAGGATGTCCTGGGGCAGGATCTTGTAGAAGCGCGCGAGCGCGCCGACCGACTTGCCCGAGACGTTCATGAAGGTCTGCGGCAGCAGGAATTTCAGCTCCCCGTCCGGACGCGCGAGCTTGCCTACGAGGCCGTAGTAGCGGGCGACGGGCCTGAGCTCGACGCGCTCGCCCGAGGCGAGGCGCGACACGAACCAGAAGCCGACGTTGTGGCGGTCTCTTTCGTGCTCCTTGCCCGGATTGCCCAGGCCGGCGATGAGCTTGATCATGGACGGATGTGAAAAGGGCGCGGAACAGCCCGCGCCCTTTTCCCGAGGGGGAGGGAGGGCTACTTCTTGTCGGCCTTCTCGGCCTTGCCGCCCTTGCCAGCCTTTTCGTCGGCAGCGGGCGCTGCGGCCTCGGGCGCCTTCTGCTTGACGGTCGGCACGTCGGCCGCGGCAGGCACGGCTTCCGCGGGCGCGGCCGCGCCTTCGACCGCACCGGCAGCAGCCGCAGCAGCCGCCGCCTCTTCCTCGGCGATTGCGGCCTTCGGAATCTGCGCGGACGCCACGGTCGGGTTCTCGTCGCCCCGCAGCGCGAGTTCGACACCCTTGGGCAGCGCGAGATCGCGCACGTGGATCGAGTGGCCGATCGAGATGTTCCCGAGGTCCACCTCGACGAACTCTGGCAGGTCCGCGGGCAGGCAGCGGATGTCGATGTCGTTCAGAACGTGCGTGATCAGACCGCCCTGCTCCTTGATCGCCGGCGACTTCTCGGCGTTAATGAAGTGCAGCGGCACCTTGATGTGGATCTTCTGGTCAGCCGACACCCGCTGGAAGTCGATATGCTGCACCTCCGCCTTCCACGGGTGCATGTTGACCGCGCGCAGCAGCACCTGCTGCTTCGCGCCGTCGAGGGCGAGCGTCAGGATGGACGCGTGGAACTTCTCGTCGCGCAGCTGGTGAAAGAGGTCGTTCTGATCGAGCTCGATGTTCACCGGCTCCGCCTTGCCGCCGTAGAGGATCCCCGGGACCTTCCCGGCGTGGCGCAGGCGGCGGCTCGCACCCCTTCCTTGCACCTTGCGCGTGTTCGCTACCACTTCGATTGCCATTTTGCTTCTCCTAGTATGGCGTGCCCGCGACCAGGACGCCGTTGGTAAAACCTACTCCATAAACAGCGACGAGACCGAATCCTCGTTGCTGATGCGCAAAATCGTCTCTGCGAGCAGTCCCGCCACCGACAGCACGCGGATCTTGCTGCAGCTTTGGGCCGCCTTCGACAGCGGGATCGTGTCGGTCACGACCAGCTCGTCCATGTCGGAGTCGGCAATCCGCTCCACCGCGCCACCGGAGAGCACGGGGTGCGTGCAGTACGCGACCACGCGGACCGCCCCTTCTTCCTTCAGAGCCTGCGCCGCCTTGCACAGCGTGTTCGCGGTGTCGACGATGTCGTCCATGATCACGCAGCTGCGGCCTTTCACGTCTCCGATTACGTTCATCACTTCCGACACGTTCGGCGCGGGACGGCGCTTGTCGATGATCGCCAGGTCCGACTCCAGGCGCTTCGCCATCGCACGCGCCCGCACGACGCCGCCGACGTCCGGCGACACCACCAGCAGATTCTCGTACTGGTGCTTCCAGACGTCCCCGAGCAGGACCGGGGTCGCGTAGATGTTGTCCACCGGCACGTCGAAGAACCCCTGGATCTGGTCGGCGTGCAGGTCCATGGTGAGCACGCGGTCCACTCCCGCCGCCTGGAGCATGTTCGCCGACACTTTCGCGCTGATCGCCACGCGCGCCGAGCGCGGGCGACGGTCCTGCCGCCCATACCCGAAATAGGGTATCGCGGCAGTCACTCGCGCCGCGGACGCGCGCTTCAGGGCGTCCACGATCAGCAGCACCTCCATCAGGCTGTCGTTCGCCGGTGCACAGGTCGACTGCAGCACGAAACAGTCCTTGCCGCGCACGTTCTCGAGCAACTCGACCATCACCTCGCCGTCGGAGAACTTGCCCACCGTGGCGTGACCGAGAGGGATGTTCAGCCGCCGCACCACCGCGTGCGCGAGCAGCGGGTTGGCGTTCCCTGTGAACACCATCAGGCTTTCGTAGGCCATGCGCTTTGCTTCGAGTCGCCCTGATTCCCGGGGGCTTGGCCCCGTGCGCAAAAAATTAGCCGCGTGAGCGGCTCAACATCCTTCTTTGGCTGGGGAGGAAGGATTCGAACCCTCGCATGGCGGAATCAAAATCCGCTGCCTTAACCAGCTTGGCGACTCCCCAAGCGCTACTCTTTCTCCAGGAGCGCCGCCAGCGGTTGGCGATCCAGCCCCCGCACGATGAAGCCGCGCATGTCCGCGGGCATCCTGGAGTGGACCGACCGCGCCTCGCGCTCGGCCGCAAATTCGGCGAAAACACAGGCGCCCGACCCGCTCATGCGCGCATCACCGAATTGCCTGAGCCATTCGAGATGCTTCGCCACTTCAGGATGGCGCCGACACACCACCGGCTCCAGATCGTTCCTGCCAAAGCCGGCGGAAAAGCTTGATATTCTGATGGTTTCGGAATTTCGTGTCAATTCAGGCGCGGCAAAAATCGCCTGCGTGGACACGGCGACCGGCGGAACCAGCACCACGTACCAGGCCTCGGGCAGGTCGAGCGCAGTCAGGCGCTCGCCGATTCCCTCGCCGAAGGCGTTTCGGCCGAAAAGAAAGAACGGCACGTCGGCGCCGAGGCTGAGGCCCATCTCCGCAAGCCGCTCTCTGCCCAGGTTTAGTCCCCACAGGGCGTTCAGAGCTGCGAGCGTGGTGGCGCAATCGGAGCTTCCTCCCCCCAAGCCCCCGCCGATGGGGATGTTCTTCTCGAGGTCGATGTCCACGCCCGCACTGGCCCCGCGTTCACGCTGCAGAAGACGCGCGGCACGCACCGCGAGGTTGTCCTCCGCGGCGACTCCGGAAATCCCGCGCGCGAGCCTGATTTCGCCATCGTCCCGCGGGGAGAAGCTCAGCCAGTCGCAGCAGTCGATAATGCGGAAGACGGTCTGCAGCAGGTGATAGCCGTCCGTGCGGCGGCCGGTGACGTGCAGGAACAGGTTGAGCTTCGCCGGCGCGGGATAGCGGCGGTTCCAGGAATTCACTTGGCCCATTCGTCCACGACCAGGCGTATCTCCACGCTCTCGCGCGACAGCCGCAGCCGGTACGGCCTCCCGTCGCGGAATTCCTCATACGCGACTGTCCAGCCGTCCTGCCGGATGTCCAGTCCCTCCCCGGCCCGGCCGGTGATCTCCGCGGGCCGATCCGGGCTCGCGCGACCCTGAACCCAGTCTGAGAGCCCCGACAGCGGAAGCCGCCAGCCCAGCGCCTGCTCGGTGAGGCTCTCCGGATCGCGGGCACGATATTCCTTGTTGTCGCCCGTGAGCAACCTGTACCGATCGCCCTCGCGGCTGATTTTCGCGATGCTCTGGCCTACGGGGGAGGTGAGGAGCATTTCGTCCGTGTCCTGGGAGTGGCGCCAGAAGATCCGCGCGGACCCGGACTCCGTGGCGTGCAGGACGGCGACGCGTCCCGACAACTCGAAGCCTCCGGGAGGCGCGGTGCGGTGCTCGGGCAACGCGGCGCAGGCGCCGAGCAGAGCGCCCGCAACGACGCAGAGCGCAAGCCGGGCCACGGAGAAATCAGTGCTTCAGGCGCTTGATCGTGTTGGCGAGCGTTTCGTTGTCCGGGGCTTCCTTGCTCGCATCGCCCCAGACGCGCTCGGCCTCGGAGTGCTCCCCGAGCGCCCAGAGGACCTCGCCGAGATGCGCCGCGATCTCGGGGTCGGGCCGGCCGGCGTAGGCGCGCCGCAAATAGGTGAGCGAATCCTTGAGCTTGCCCCTGCGGTAGAGCACCCAGCCCATGCTGTCGATGATGAAGGAATCATCGGGAGCGAGCTTGAGCGCCTTCTCGATCAGCTCCTGCGCCTCCGGCAGCCGCTCGTTGCGGTCGGCAAGCGAGTAGCCGAGCGCGTTGTACGCGTGCGCGTGCTCGGGCCTTATCTCGATCAGCTTGCGCAGAGAGGACTCGAGAATGTCGACGCGATCGACCTTCTCCGCGAGCATTGCGTAGTCGTATAGCAGGTCGGGATTGTTCGGAACTCGATCGAGCGCCTGGCCCACGAGGTCGAACGCGGCCTTGGTCTGGTTGGCGTCCCGCAGAAGCTGCGCCTCGGCCAGTATCAGCTGGATGCGCTCCTGGCTGTTCGTCGCCGCGGCATGCTGCAGGCGCGCGCGCGCCGCATCGAGCTTCCCCTGCTTCGCGAGCACCTGCGCGTAGCGGATCTGCGCCTGCACGTATTGCTCGCCCTCGCCCACTTCGCCGTACCACTTCAGCGCCTCGGGAAGGTTCTTGCGCTCCTCGGCCACCTGGCCGAGGTACAGGCGCACGCCGTCCTTGTCGCGATAGGGAGTGCTGAGCAGCCCTTTTAGATATCGCTCCGCGGCGTCGTAGTCCTTCAACTGGAGCGAGAGCACCGCGACCGCGAAGGCCATGTCGGTATTGTCGGGCAAACCGGTCATCAGCCTCTGGAACTCGGCGCGCGCCTCGCCGAAGCGCTTTTGAGCGACCAGCAGCCTGGCGTAGGCGAGACGCGCCTCCCGCGCCGGGGGGTACTTTTGCAGGTAGTCGGCGAGCACGGTCGCCGCCTGATCCGGGGATGTCTTCTGCAGGAGCTGTGCCTCGAGCAGCACCGCCGACTCCCACTCGGGCCGCAGCCGCCGCGCCTTGCGGACCTCCTCGAGCGCGAGGCGGTCGTCGCCGGCGTTCGCCGCCATTCGCGCGACCGCGAGGTTGGCTTCCGGGACCTTGGGGTGCTCTGCCGCCAGGCTCTGCGTGAGCCGCAGCGCGGCCTGCTTGTCCTGGGCGTTGACGAGCATGCGGGGAAGCAGCGTGAAGCGGTTCGCCGGATCGCCGCCGGCAAACAGCTCCTTGAGCCGGGGCAGAGCCTCGTCGTAGCGGCCGACCGACACCAGCATTCCCGCCAGCGCCTCGAGCGCGCGCGTCGACGACGGATCGGCCTCATGCCATATCGTCGCCGCCTCGATCGCCGCGTTGTTCATCCGCGCGAACAGCGCGACCTCGGTGGCGCGGCGCGCAATCCGCGGGTCGTGAGTGCGCTTCGCGAGATCGACGTACGCCTGCGCCCCGAGCGCCACGTTGCCGCGCTGGACGGCTATCTCCGCAAGCAGGTATTCGTAGAGCAGGTTCTCGGTCAGATCCTGGTTCGGATAGGCCGAGCGGTCCTCCGATTCGGGAGCGCTGCCCTGCGCGTCGCCGGTGTCTTGATCCGAGTTGGATTCTTCCTGCGCGCCCTCGTCACCCTGCGTCTGCTGCGGCGGGCTTGCAGCGCATCCCGCGAAGACGAGGAGCGCGAGCGCAGCGAGGAAACGCGACGCACCCGGGAAAGGTTTGAGCATGGGAAGCTGGCTGTCCTGTCAGGCTAGTTTAGGTATATTTAAGAGGCGAGACAAGGACGCCGAGTTCCCTCCGTGCCAGAACTTCCTGAAGTCGAGATCACGCGTCGCGGCATAGAGCCGTTCGTGCTGGGACGAACGATCACGGGAGTCACCGTGCGCAATCCCAACTTGCGCCAGAGAGTGCCGCGCAATTTTGCACGCCTTCTCGTCGGCCAGAGAGTCAGGCGCCTGCAAAGACGCGGCAAGTACATACTCTTCGAATGCGACGCCGGCGCGCTCATCATGCACCTGGGCATGTCGGGGAGTCTTCGCGTGATCGAGCCCCAGTCAGCTCCGCGCAAGCATGATCACGTCGATCTCGTGTTTGGCGGCGCAGCGTTGCGCTTTCGCGATCCACGCCGCTTCGGCTTGGTCGTGTGGAACCGCGGCGACGCCACCCGCCATCCGCTGCTCGCCAGCCTCGGCGTCGAGCCGCTGGGAGAGGAATTCACCCCGGAATTCCTGTACCGGGTCACCCGCGGCCGCAATGTCGCCATCAAGCAGCTGCTGATGAACGCTGGCGTGATCGTCGGTGTCGGCAACATCTACGCCAACGAAAGCCTCTTCAGGGCGGGCATCCATCCCCGCGCGCGCGCGGGACGCCTCTCGCGCGAGCGCTGCGCGCGCCTGGTCGAAGCGGTCCGCGAGACGCTCGTCGCCGCCATCGCTGCGGGCGGATCGAGCCTGCGGGATTTCGTGCATTCCGACGGCGCCGCCGGCTACTTTCAGCAGAGCTACTACGTCTACGACCGGGCCGCGCTTCCCTGCCGCGTCTGCGGGGCCGGGATCCGGGTGGCGCGCCTCGGCCAGCGCTCGAGCTTCTACTGTTCCACCTGCCAGCGCTGAGGCCTATTTCCGGCGGCGATTCACCCGCTGCGCGAGCGCGCGAGCGACGAGCGGTTGCACGAACTTGCTCACGTCTCCTCCGAGCGATGCGATCTCGCGGACGATCGTCGCCGAAATGAACTGGTACTGCTCCGCGGGAGTGAGGAAGACCGTCTCGACGTCCGGATAAAGGTTGCGGTTCATCCCCGCCATCTGGAACTCGTACTCGAAGTCCGACACGGCCCGCAGGCCGCGCAGGATGACCTGGGCCTTCTGTTCCCGCACGAAATCCATGAGCAGGCCGCGGAAGCCTTCGACGGACACGTTCGGGTAGGGCTTGAGGACTTCGCGCGCCAGCCGGATGCGCTCGTCGAGCTGGAAAAAGGGACGCTTCGCTTCGCTGACGGCGATCCCGACGAGGACCTTGTCGAACAGCGCCGAGGCACGACGCACGAGATCCTGGTGGCCGAGGGTGATCGGATCAAACGTTCCCGGGTATACCGCCTTGATCATCGATCTCCTCTGCCAAGAGATGAAAATGCACGTTCCCCGCGCGCGAGCTCTTGAGAACGGCCCAGCCGCGGTCGGGCACCAAGGCCGATGCGCTCTCTACGTACACCCGCGCGCGCGGCGCGAGCAGCCCGCGCACCCGCGCCAGCGCGGCCGCCTGAAGACCGAGACGATACGGCGGATCGACGAATACGATATCGAACCGCGAGCGCGTTCCCCGTGCGAATTCTAGCGCATCGCCGCGGACCACAGTCAGGTTCGCGGCCTGGAGCTTGTGCGCGTTCTCCTGCAGCGCCAGCAGCGCCGCCGCGTCCTTCTCCACCATGACGACGGACGCCGCACCGCGCGACAGCGCTTCGAAACCAAGCGCGCCGCTGCCTGCGAACAGGTCGAGGCATGCGAGGCCGCTCAGGTCCTGGCCGAGCCAGTTGAAGAGGGTTTCGCGGACGCGATCGGGCGTCGGCCTCAGATCCGCGGCGTCGGGAAAACGGAGCACGCGGCTGCGCCACGAACCGCCGATGATGCGAACGGTGTTGCGCTTAGTCCGCCGCACCGACGACAACGGTTGCCAGCTTTTCCGGAGGAACCCGCCGCGCGAAGGCATCGCGGATTTGCGCCAGCGTCACCGCCTCGACCCTCTTGGGATAGACGTCAAGCCAGTCGAGCGGCAGCTGGTAAAAGGCGATCACCGAGAGCTGCTCGAGGAGCTTCCGGTTCGTATCGATGCGCAGGGGAAAGCCTCCGACGAGGCTCTGCTTGGCCGCCTTGAGCTCAGCAGCAGTAGGCCCGCGCGCGACGAACTCCGAGATCACGCCCTGCACGAGCCTGAGCGCCTCGTCAGCCTGGTCGCGCCGCGTCTGCAGTCCCACCTCGAACGGGCCGCGCTGCGCGAAGGGGTAGAAATAGCTGTACACGCTGTAGGCGAGGCCGTGCTTGCTGCGGACCTCGGTCATCAGGCGCGAGGAGAATCCGCCGCCGCCGAGAATGTAGTTGCCGACCAGCAAGGGAAAATAGTCCGGGTCGTCCCGGGTCAGAACCGCCTCGCCGAGCAGCACGTGGCTCTGCGCAGAAGGGTGCGCAATCCGCACCATTTCTCCCGCCGTCGGGGGGCCAAGCGGCGGCAGCGCGGGTTCTCCCCCGCGCGCCAGGCGCGACGTGAGCCGCTCGGCAAGCGCCTTTGCCGCTTCGATGCTCAGGTCGCCTACGATCGTCAGCGCGGCGCCTCCCGCCGTATAGCAGTCGCGGTAGTGACGCTCGACGTCCTCGCGCGCTATCGCCGACAGGGTGGCGGGCGTCGCGGTCCAACCGTAGGGATGCGCGGGGTACATCAGCGCGTACAGGCGCTTCTCGGCGATCTGGTCGGGCTGCGTTTCCGCTTCGGCGGCATTCGCGACCGCACGCGCCTTCTCCCGCTCGAAGACGTCGTTAGCGAAGCGCGGCGCCTGGAGGATGTCGGCCAGCGTATCCACCGCCGCCGTGCGCTCGGCCTCGGACGACAGGGTCCGCAACGCGAAGCCGGCGCGGTCGAGATCGAAATTGTCGCGCAGCTGCGCGCCGACATCGGCGATGCGGCGATCGACGTCCTCCTCGGAGTAGCGCGCCGAGCCGCCTTTCAGCAGCCTCAGGGTCAGCTGACCCAGGCCGGCGCGCTCGCGCGGGTCGTGCGCGCCGCCGGCCGCGAACTCTACCGAGACATCGACGATGGGCAGCGCGTGGGTCTCGACGAAATACGCCCGGGCTCCCGACTGCGTGCTCCAGTGCTCGACACGGACGCGCGCGCCTGGCGTCTGCGACGCGGCAAGAAGCGCCGGCACGACGAGCACGCTCAGGACCCGGGGCGCCTTCATGCTCAATGCGCCGCGGGCTGGGCCGCGCGCGCCGTCGCACCGCCGCCGAGGGGCTGAGGATCGAGGAGGGCCACGGTCAGCCCGTCGTCGACGAGGTAGCGGGCCGCAACGCTCTTCACCTGATCGGCTGTGACAGCCTTGTAGCGGTCCGCAAGGAGGTCCGCGTCGCGGAAGGAAAGGCCGCTCGACTCCAGTTCGCCGAGCTCCATCGCCTGGGCGAAGAAGGAGTCTCTGCGATACACGAGCTGCGACAGAAGCTGCACCTTCGCGCGTTGCAGCTCCTCGGGGGTGATGCCCTGGGCCGCGACCTGCGCGACAAGCTCCCGCAGGGCCGACTCGAGCTCCGGACCGGTGTGGCCTTGAGCGGCCGCAGCGTTCAGAAGAATCAGACCCGGCCCGCGGGAGACGAGCTCGTAGTCGGCGCCCGCGGAAGTGGCGATGCGGCGCTCGCGCACGAGGACCTGATTCAGGCGCGCCGCGTCGTTCCCGCCGAGCGCCTTTACCAGCACCGCGATCGCGAACGGCTCCCAGTCCTTGCCGACGTCGCGCATTGCCGGCGCCTTGTACGCAAAGCGCAGGTACGCGAGCTCGGCCGGCGCCTTCAGGACGACGCTCTTCATGCCGCGTTGCGCCGGCTCGGACTGGGGCTTGCGCGGAGGCAGGGGTCTGCGCGCGAGCGGTCCGTAGTAACGCCTCGCCCAGGCGAGCACCCGCTCGGGTTCGACGTCGCCCACCACGACAACGGTCGCGTTGTTCGGCGCGTACCAGCTCCGGTACCAGGCCCGGGCGTCCTTCCAGGTCATGCTCTGGAGATCCTGCATCCAGCCTATCGTGGGCCACTTGTACGGGTGCGCCGAGAACGCGGTGGCGAGCAGATTCTCCTCGAGCAGGGCGCGCGGCTGGTCCTCGGTGCTCAGCCGGCGCTCCTCCATCACCACCTTGATCTCGCGCGCGAACTCCACGGGTCGGATTAAGAGGTTCGCCATGCGGTCGGCCTCGAGCTCCATCACGAAGGGAAGCCGGTCGCGATGGACCTGCTCGTGGTACACGGTAAAGTCGGTCGAGGTGAAGGCGTTGTCCCGGCCTCCCGCCTCGGCAACGAGGCGGGAGAATTCCTCCGGCCCGACGCGTTTTGTTCCCTTGAACATCATGTGCTCGAGGACATGCGCCACGCCGGTCGTGCCCGGCGTTTCGTCCATCGAGCCGGCCCGGTACCAGACCTGCTGCACCACCGTGGGCGCGCGATGGTCCTCCTTGACGATGAGGCGCAACCCGTTCGCAAGCGTGTATTCGCGCGTTTCGGCGTGCGCCCACGAAGCGATCGCGAGCGCGAGAATGATCGCGGCCTGACGGGGAACCATTGCCGTGAATGCTAGAATCCGACGTCGCTATTCTATAGCGGTTTGCGTTCCGTCATTTTCGCGACATGCTCGAAGCTTCCTCCGAGACGTCTCAGCAGGGCACATGGACCGCGCGCCTCAAGCATGGGCTCGCCAAGACGCGTTCGCACCTCTCGGGGCTGTTCCGGGAGCGCGCCGTCGACCCGGGTCTGTACGAGGATCTCGAGGGGGCGCTGCTTGCGAGCGACGCCGGAGTGGAGGCTACGCGGGTCCTGATGGCCCGCTTGCGCGAGAGCTCGGCCAAGGCTAGAACGTCCGAGGATGTGCGGTCGGCGCTGCGTACCGTGGTAGCCGAGCTGGTTGCGACGCTGGAGCGTCCCTTCGATCTCGCCCCCGGAAAGCCCTGTGTGATCCTGCTCGCGGGCGTCAACGGGGCGGGCAAGACGACGTCCGCGGGCAAGCTCGCGAAGTTCTTCCACGACCAGGGCCGCTCGGTGCTGCTCGCTGCAGGCGACACTTTCCGCGCAGCCGCTCGCGAACAGCTGACCGCCTGGGGCGAGAAGAACGGCGTCGCGATCGTCGCTCAATCCGGCGGCAATGCGGCGGCGGTCGCATTCGACGCCGTCGCGGCCGCACGCGCGCGCGCTACCGAGGTGCTGATCGTCGACACGGCAGGCCGCCTGCCGACGCAGGCGCACCTTATGGAAGAGCTGGCCAAGATCAAGCGGGTCGTCGCCAAGGCCGAGCCGGGTGCTCCGCAGGAAACCTGGCTCGTGCTCGACGCCAACACGGGCCAGAACGCGCTCAACCAGGTCAAGACCTTCGACGAAGCCCTGGGCCTCACCGGGCTGATTCTGACCAAGCTGGACGGAACGGCAAAGGGCGGGGTCGTGTGCGCAATCGCTTTGGCGCGCTCCCGGAATCCGCTTCCGCTCCGGTTTCTCGGCGTGGGCGAAGGCTCGGAAGACCTGCGACCTTTCACCGCCCGGGAATTCGCCGCCGCCCTGGTCGGATAGGCAAACGGCGCATGGCGATCATCTCGCTTCATCAGGTCAGCAAGCGCTATCCGGGAGGATTCGAGGCGCTGAAGACCGTCAGCTTCTCGGTGGAGTCCGGGGAGATGCTGTTTCTCACCGGCCACTCCGGAGCCGGCAAGACCACGCTGCTCAAGCTGATCGCCGCGATCGAGCGCGCCAACGGAGGGACCGTGCTCGTCAACGGACAGAACATCTCTTCGATGCGCTCGGCCGCCATACCGTACTTGCGGCGCAGCCTGGGCCTGGTCTTTCAGGGGCAGAAGCTTCTGTACGACCGCAGTGTGTTCGACAACGTCATGCTGCCGCTGATCGTGACGGGCCAGCCATACCGGGAGGCTGCGCGCCGCGCGCGCGCCGCGCTCGACAAAGTCGGGCTGCTCACGCGTGAGAAAGCCAACCCCGTGACGCTCTCGGGTGGCGAGCAGCAGCGGCTGTGCGTTGCACGCGCCGTGGTCAACCGCCCTGCCATTCTCCTGGCCGACGAGCCGACCGCCAGCCTCGACGCCGCCTACGCGGATGAGATCATGGAGATGTTCAACGCCTTCAACCAGGTCGGGGTCACGGTGCTCGTGGCGACGCACGATCAGCAGCTGATCGGCAAGTACCGCAAACGCGTGCTGAGGCTCGATCACGGCAGGCTTCAGTGAGAGTCTGGCTGCAGCATCACCGCCTGAGCCTCGCGCAGACGGCGTCCCGCCTGGCGCGCTCACCCTTCGCGACTGCGCTCAACGTGCTCGCAATCGGCGTCGCTCTTGCGCTGCCGCTCGGGGTGTACAGCCTGCTGACGAACCTGGAGGTCCTGTCCCGAAAGGTGTCGGTCGATCCTCAGCTCACGGTCTTCCTCGCCAGAGACGCCACCAAGGCCGACAGCTCGGCGGTCGAAGGCCGGCTTCGGACGGCCAGGGGCGTGCGAAGCCTGCGCTTCATATCACGCGACGCGGCGCTCGCGGAGCTCGGGCGCTCCGGCGGCATGAGCGAAGTCATTGCGAGCTTGCCGCAAAATCCCCTTCCGGACGCCTTCGTGGTCACGCTCTCGACGAGCGATCCGGCTCTCGCCGACCGGCTCGAGCTCGAGTTCAAGGCTCTCCCCAAGGTCGCGTACGTGCAGGCCGATTCGGCCTGGGTGAGGCGCCTTGACGCGCTGATCCGCCTGGGGCGCACCGCCGTTGTCCTGCTCGCGGGCCTGCTCGGCACCGCGCTCGTCGCCGTCACGTTCAACACCATACGCCTGCACATCCTGACGCAACGCGACGAGATCGAGCTCTGCCGCCTAATCGGCGCAACGCATGCCTACATTCGCCGCCCCTTCTTCTATCTGGGTTCGCTGCTGGGCCTGCTGGGCGGGTTCGCGGCGCTCGGGATCGTCGCGGCCGGGCTTGCGCTCCTGAATCGCGACGTCGGGATGCTCGCCCAGCTCTACGGCAGCGACTTCCGCCTGGGGATGCCGGGCCCCGGCGAAATGGCCGCGGTCCTGGGCTCGGCGGCCGGCATGGGCTGGCTGGGGGCCTATCTATCAGTGAGTAGACACTTACTTGGAGGCGCCCGCAAATAGAGGGCCGTCTGGCGTGGAACCCGTGCCCTTCTTAGCACTCTAATCTCGAGAGTGCTAACATAGGGAGGCTTAGGAGACGAATGACAACTGCCATGACGAACGCCATGACTTTGCCGGTCCCGGTTGGGAGCTTGGAGAGCTACATCCACGCAGTCAACCGCTTCCCGATTCTTTCGCCCGAACAGGAGCTGCAGTTCGCCCGCAAGTTCAGGGCGGACCAGGACGTCGAGGCCGCACGGCAGCTCGTGCTGTCGCACCTGCGCGTTGTCGTCTCGATCGCCCGCGGCTACATGGGCTACGGCTTGCCGTACGGGGACCTGATCCAGGAAGGCAACATCGGCCTGATGAAGGCTGTGAAGCGCTTCGATCCCGAGCGCGGCGTGCGGCTGGTGTCGTTCGCCGTTCACTGGATACGTGCAGAGATACACGAGTTCGTCCTGCGCAACTGGCGCATGGTGAAGGTCGCGACCACGAAGGCGCAGCGCAAGCTGTTCTTCAACCTCCGCAGCATGAAGCCATCCCTCGACCCGCTGACGCGGTCCGAGATCGGTTCGGTCGCCAGGCAGCTCAAGGTCAAACCCGAAGAGGTCGCGGAGATGGAAATGCGGCTCGCAGGCCAGGAGATCGCCCTCGAGCCTTCCGGCGACGAGGAGGACTCCTTCGCCCCCATCGCCTATCTCGCGGATCGGTCACCGGAGCCCTCGGAGCTCGTCGAAGCGAGGCAGGAGGAGGAGCTGCGCGTGCGCGGCCTGGAGAATGCGCTCGCCAGTCTCGATCCGCGTAGCCGCCGCATCATCGAAACGCGCTGGCTGCGTGAGAAGAACCCGGCGACCCTCCACGATCTCGCCGGCGAGTTCAAGGTGTCTGCCGAGCGGATCCGGCAGATCGAGGCAAAGGCCCTGGAGAAGATGAAGGGCCTGGTCGCCCGCTGAACGCGCTCTCGACTTCACGAAAAGCCGCGCGTGCCGCGGCTTTTTTGTTGCCGGTTCAGCTTCCCGCAGCCAAGACGTAGCGGTTGCGGCCCTGCTGCTTGGCCTGGTAGAGCGCCTGATCCGCCAGCTCGATGATCCCTTCCGGAGGGGTTTCGCTCCCTGGAATCAGGGACGCGATGCCTTGGCTGAGGGAGATCACCTTGCCTGTCCCCGAGCGCATATGGGGAATCGCCATCTGCTCGATCGCTAGGACGAGCGACTTGGCCACATCCACCGCCCCTTCGGTATTGGTCATCGGCAGAATCATCGCGAATTCCTCTCCGCCGTAGCGGGCGACGAGGTCCGCCGGGCGCCTCCCTATGGCCTTCATCGCGGAAGCGACCTGTCTCAGGCAGTCGTCGCCGGCCTGATGGCCGTAGCAATCGTTGTATGCCTTGAAGTCATCGACATCGACCAGGATCAGGGACAAGGGCTGCCGCTCGCGAGAGGCGCGCCTCACTTCGGCGAGGAGATAGGCGTCGAAATGGCGCCGGTTGGCAATCCCCGTGAGGCCGTCCTGGCGCGACAGGTTCTCCAGCTCCCGGTTCGCGGCTGCGAGCTCGCGCGAGGTCTCGAGCAGCTTCAGTCGGGTCGCTTCGATCCTCTGAAGCGCCCGGATCTTGGCGTTCAGCACGACGAAGCTCACCGGTTTAACGAGATAGTCGTCGCCGCCGGCCTCGATAGCCCGGTCGAGGTCCTGGTCGGCCTCGCGGGAGCTCAAGAAGATGATCGGCACCCATTCGTCGGGCCGGATCCGTCTCATCTCTCGCGCCGCGTCGTAGCCGTCCATGACAGGCATCACCACATCGATCAGCACGACGTCCGGCTTGTCCTGCCGGTAGATCTCGAGGGCCTGGCTTCCGTTCTCGGCCTCGATCACGGAGTGCTTCATCTTCTCCACCAGCCCGCGAAGCGCCACACGTATCGTTGGAGAGTCGTCAACAATCAGGACCTTCATGTCTCCGCTGCCCCCCTGCGCACGGAATGCCTAAGAATACAACGGTTCCCGGCGAATCGATCTCTTCAGCTCTTGGCGCCCAGCAGTATCCTCAGATCGGCAACGAGGTTCGAGACGTTTCCGGGGCGAACGAGCAGGCGCAGATGCCCCTGCGGATCGAACACGTAGCTCCCCGAGCTGTGATCGACCGTGTAGCTGTCGGGCGTTTTCCCCGGCGCCTTCTGGTAGAAGACCTTAAATTCCTTCGCGACACGGGCGGTCTCGGCCGCGTCGCCGTACAGGCCGAGGAAGCTCGGATCGAAAGCCGGAACGTAGTTCGCGAGCAGCTCTCTCGTATCCCGTTCAGGATCGACCGTGACGAACAGAACCTGCACGCGCTTGCCGTCGTCCCCGAGCTGCTCTCTCGCGACCTTCAGCTCGGCGAGCGTCGTCGGACAAACGTCCGGACAATGCGTGTAGCCGAAGAACACGACGACGACCTTGCCGCGGAAGTCCGCCAGGGTGCGCGTCTTTCCAGTGTGATCCGTGAGCGTCAATTCCTTTCCGTAGTCGGCCCCCGTGATATCGGTGTTCTTGAACGACGGGCCCGAGCCGGTGCAGCCGCTGAGCGCCGCAGCGGCAAGTGCCAAGCCGAGCCAAGAGCGTACGATATCGATCAAGGGAAGGAATAGTGATCGACCAGCAGCGCGGCAAAGAGCAGCGCCAGATAGGCGATCGAATAGCGGAATGTGCGCCGCGCGAGCGCGTCGCTGTAGCTGATGTAGAGCCGGACGGCGTAGCCTACGAACACTCCGTTCAGCGCCAGAGCGGCCGCGAGATAGATCCAGCCGCTCATCCCGTAGGCGAAAGGCAAGAGCGCCGAGGCGAAGAGCACGAGCGTGTAGAGCAGGACGTACAGCCGGGTGAAGCGCTGGCCGTGCGTGACCGGCAGCATGGGTAGCCCGGCTCTGGCGAAATCCTCGGTCCGGTAGAGAGCCAGAGCCCAGAAATGCGGCGGAGTCCATGCAAAAATGATGAGGAACAGGAGCAGGGCCTCGGGTGCGACGTCCCCCGTGACCGCCGCCCAGCCTAGCACCGGCGGCATCGCGCCCGACGCCCCGCCGATGACGATGTTTTGGGGCGTCGAAGGCTTGAGCAGCACCGTGTAGACCACGGCGTAGCCGATGAATGTGCCGAAGGTCAGCCACATGGTGAGCGGGTTCACCAGCACGTACAGCATCCACAAGCCGGCGCCGCCGATCGCGGCGGCGAAGGCGAGGGTCTGTCGCGACGTGAGCTCCCCGCGCGGCAGCGGCCTGCCCCGCGTGCGGCTCATGACCGAGTCGGTCTTCTGCTCGACCAGGCAATTTACGGCTGCGGCGGATCCTGCGACCAGCCAGATTCCGGCGACCGCGGCGAGCAGCAGCCCGGGCGGTACCATGCCCGGTGTCGCGAGGAACATGCCGATCGCCGCGCAGAACACGATCAGCGACACTACCCGCGGCTTGGTCAGGCCGACGAACTGCCTGAGGCGCAGGCCCGAAACGGTCAGAACGAACTGCATGGCTGAAATCTTATCATCACGCTCTATCCGATTCGCGAGGCTCCGAGAAGGCGCACGAGGTCTCTCAGCATTCTGCGTCCGTCCGGTTCCGCCGAAAAGCGCAGCATTACGCTGCCGCGGGGATCGACGAGGTAGATGTACGCGGCCGGATTCCCCGGCGCAGGCAGATCCGCGAGCAGCGCTCCGGGCACACGCGCCACCACGAGTCCCTCGTGCTCGCCCAGAAGCGCGGAGTCCGGGTTTGCGGCGTCGGAGAGCAGCCACACACGAGCGATTCTGTCCGCGTCCTTCCCCAGGCCGAGGCGTGCTTGCCGCATGTACACGAGCTTCCCGCGGCAAGCGCCGCCGCAGGCGGCGGAGTCGACCTGAAGCAGCACCCATTTACCGCGAAGCTGGGAGAGGCGGAACGATTCCCCATCGAGGCGGCGAAGCTCAGGATCAGCAAGCGCGCGCGGCTCGATCAGCTCCCCGTAGTTCGTCCGCGACTGCGGAGGCCAGACGAAATAGGCCAGCCACGCCGCCACCGTCGGCGCCGCGCACAACGCGAGAATCACCAGGGCGACTCGCCGGCCGCGCCGGCGCTGCTCATCCCCCGGCACCGGAGCGGTTTCGCTTGAAGCCGAGAACGACATAGAGCGTCGCGGCGAGCGCCGCGAATGAATACCATTGCAGAGCGTAGCTGCGATGCCGCTCGACTCCCGTATCGGAGCGCTCCCAGGCCCTAACGAGGCCGTCGTTGGCCTCGCTCGTCTGCTCGATTACGAACGGCTGGAGGGTGATCCCCAGGTTCTTTTCCTCGCGCGAGAGGACGAGGTTCTGGCGCAGCCTGCCGGAAGCGACCTCCGGCGCGAGCTCGAGAAACCGGGCGCTGGGAACGACCGCCAGGCCCTCGATGGTCTGGACGCCTGCGGGCGTGGGCACGTCGGGCAGCCTGGAGCGGTCGCCTGCCGCGATCCAGCCCCGAACGATGAGCACGTGCGTGCCGCCGCCTTCGGGCCTGAGCGGCGTGACCACCTGGTACCCAGCCGAGCCGTGCAGCACCTTGTTGTCCAAAAAGAGGGTGTCGCGGGCGATTAAAACGCCGCGTGCGGCAACGCGGCGGCGCTCGAAGGGGGCAGCTTCCGCCCGCGCGGAGGGCACCTGAAGGACCGGCCCCCGCGTTGCTTCATCCAGCATCCGGCCCGCCGCGAGCTTTTCCTCGGCGCGCCGCGTCTGCCAGTCGCCTAGAGCAATCGTCGACGCGATGAATGCCGTCGCGGCAAGCGTCGGCACCCACCCCGGGCGGAAAGTTCGGCCTGCAAGCCTGATCCCGATCATGACGCCAGATGGATTGGAGTACACTCATCGCAGCCCGTTCCCGCATCCGCATGAAAATCGTCGTCATCCTGATCTTCATCGCGATCCTCGCGAGCCTGGGATCGGCCCTGTTCTTCCTGGTGCGCGATCGCGGCCAGTCCAAGCGGACCGTGAAGGCCCTGGCGATGCGAGTCGGACTTTCGCTCGGCCTATTCCTGCTGCTGATGGCGGGCTACTACTTCGGGCTCATTCCCGGCAAGATCACATAGGCTGCTGCGCGCCGCGCGTCTATAGCCAGTAGACGAAGATGAACAGCCCAAGCCAGACGACGTCGACGAAGTGCCAGTACCAGGCCACCGCCTCGAAGGCGAAGTGGTGCTCCGGCTTGAAGTGCCCCGCGAGGCAGCGCGCCAGGATCACGCTCAACATGAGGGCGCCCATCGTCACGTGAAATCCGTGGAAGCCCGTGAGCATGAAGAACGTCGAGCCGTAGATGCCTGTCGTGAGCTTTAGATTGAGCTCGGAGTAGGCGTGGCCGTACTCGAACGCCTGGAATCCTAGGAAGGTTACGCCCAGCGCGATGGTGAAGAACATGAACAAAGCTAGCTGCCCGCGCTTGTTCTCCTTCAGCGCCCAGTGGGCGATCGTTACCGTCACGCCCGAGGACAGGAGCAGCAGTGTGTTGATCGCGGGAATCCCCCAAGCCGCCATGGGCGTGAACGGATCCTTGAAATTCGGACCGGCGGAGGGCCAGTGCGGCGCGAAATCCGGCCACAGCAGCTTGTTATCCAGGCTCCCCAGGTCGGGCATGGCGAGCTGGCGCGCGTAGTAGAGCGCGCCGAAAAAAGCTGCGAAGAACATCACCTCGGAGAAGATGAACCAGCTCATTCCCCAGCGGAACGACACGTCTTCCCAGCGCCCGTACTTGCCGCCCTCGGACTCGCGGATCACGTCGCCGAACCAGCGCACCATCATGAACACCAGGATCGCGAGGCCGAGCAGCACGAGCCAGCGCCCCGGCTCCCAGCCGTTGAACCAGCTCGCGGCTCCGGTCGCCATGCAGAACAGGGCGCCCGACCCGAAGATCATCCAGTGCGACGGGTTCGGAACATAGTAGTGCTGGTGCTGAGCGTGGTCGCTCATCTTGCCTCTCCTTTGATTACGCCGCCCGACTCATGATGAATTTCACCAGCAGTACCAGGCTCAATACGAAAATCGCTGCGCCGACCAGCCCCGCCACCACCACCTGCGCCGGCTTGATCTGCGCCAGGTCTTTTTCGTGCTCGTCGCGCCGGCGCACACCGAAGAACGACCAGAACACCGCCCTCGCGATCTGCAGCGGCGACGCGTTCTTGACCTGCGGCTCGGTCGCCATCGTTCTCACCCCCGCCCGCCCTGCGCGCCGTTTACCTCGAAGAAGGTGTACGAGAGCGTCACGGTGTTGATTTCCCTCGGCAGCTTGGGGTCGATCAGGAAAACCACCGGCATCTTGCGTACCTCGCCCGGACCCAGTGTCTGCTGCTGGAAGCAGAAACACTCTATCTTCTTAAAATACAGCACGGCCTGCTGCGGCCCATAGCTGGGAACGGCCTGCCCGGTGACGGGCCGGTCGAGCGTGTTGCGCACCTCGTAGAGTACCTGCGTCACTTCGCCGGGGTGCACCGACACGCTCGCCTGCAGCGGCTTGAAAGTCCAGGGCAGGCGCTGGGTGTTGGCGTCGAACTCGACGGATATGCTGCGCGCCGCATCGACTTGGGTGTTCTCGGCGGCGACCGCGTCCGGCTGGAACACGTTGCGGATGCCCGTCACCTCGCAGATCTTCTCGTAGAAGGGCACGAGCGCGAATCCGAAGCCGAACATCGCCGCCGCGCACACCAGCAGCTTTCCCAACAGCTTCCGGTTGGCCCTCGCGCGCTCGTCGGGAGTCATTTGAGCAGGAAATACTTCAGCACGATGCCCAGGAAGAAAACGAGCGCGATCGAGCCCAGCACCAGCGCCGTCCTGAGGTTGTCCCGTTGCTGCTCGCGCATCACTTCACCACCGGCTGCTCGTGGAAGCTGTGGTACGGAGCCGGGCTCTCCAGATGAGTCCACTCGAGCGTGTCCGCCCCCTCCCAGGGCCTCGCGGCCGCCTTTTCTCCGCGCCCGAGCACGGTGACCTTGAGAATGATCCACAGGAACAGGATCTGGGAAAGCCCGAAGCCGAACGCGCCGATCGAGGCGATCTCGTTGAACCCGGCGAACTGCAGCGCGTAGTCCGGTATGCGGCGCGGCATGCCCGCGAGGCCGAGGAAGTGCATCGGGAAGAAAGTGATGTTGAAGAAGATCATCGACAGCCAGAAGTGCCATTTGCCGAGCTTCTCGTCGTACATCCTGCCGGTCCACTTCGGAACCCAGAAATAGAATCCCGCGAAGAGCGAGAACAGCGACCCGGCGACAAGCACATAGTGGAAGTGCGCGACTACGTAGTAAGTGTCCTGCAGCTGGATGTCGATCGGCATGATCGCGAGTACCAGGCCGGTGAACCCGCCCATGGTGAACACGAAGATGAAGCCGACGGCGAACAGCATCGGCGTCTCGAAGGTCATCGACCCCCGCCACATGGTGGCGAGCCAGTTGAATACCTTCACCCCGGTGGGCACCGCGATCAGCACGGTCGCATACATGAAGAACAGCACGCCCGCGGTGGGCATCCCGACGGTGAACATGTGGTGCGCCCATACGATGAACGAGAGGATCGCGATGGACGCGGTGGCATAGACCATCGACGAATACCCGAACAGGGGCTTCCGCGCGAACGCCGGGATCACCTGGCTGATGATGCCGAAGCCGGGCAGGATCATGATGTAGACCTCGGGGTGCCCGAAGAACCAGAAGATGTGCTGGAACATGACCGGGTCGCCGCCGCCCGCGGCGTTGAAGAACGAGGTGCCGAAGTGGCGGTCGGTCAGGACCATGGTCACCGCGCCCGCCAGCACGGGCATGACGGCGATCAGGAGGTACGCGGTGATGAGCCAGGTCCACACGAACAGAGGCATCTTCATCAGCGTCATCCCCGGCGCGCGCATGTTGAGGATGGTCGTGATGATGTTGATCGAGCCCATTATCGAGGACGCGCCCATGATGTGCAGCGCGAAGATCCCCAGGTCCATCCCCGGGCCCATCTGCGTGGAAAGCGGCGCGTAGATCGTCCAGCCGGCGGCGACCGCGCCGCCGGGAACGAAGAAGGACGAGACCAGGAGCGTCGCGGCGACCGGGAGCAGCCAGAAGCTCCAGTTGTTCATGCGTGCGAACGCCATGTCAGGCGCACCGATCATCATCGGCACCTGCCAGTTCGCGAACCCGACGAAGGCCGGCATGATTGCGCCGAACACCATGATCAGGCCGTGCATCGACGTGAGCTGGTTGAAGAATTCCGGGTGCCAGAACTGCAGGCCGGGCTGGAACAGCTCCGCCCGGATGCCGAGCGCGAGGATCCCGCCGACCAGGAACATGGTGAAGCTGAACCAGAGGTAAAGCGTGCCGATGTCCTTGTGGTTGGTGGTCGTGATCCAGCGCATGATTCCCGAGGGATGGTGCTCGTGACCGTGCGCGTGGCCGTGATCGATAACTGCACTCATGAGATGCTCCTAGAACTCGTTGTCCGTTTCACTTGCGTGCCGCTTTGATCTCGCTCGGCTGGATCACGTCTCCGGTCTTGTTGCTCCAGCTGTTGCGCTCGTAGGTGATGACCGCCGCGATGTCCGTGTCGGAGAGCTGCTTGCCGAACGCGGCCATCGCCGTCTTCGGCCTGCCGTTCAGAACGATCTCGATGTGGCGGCCCTTGGGCTCCTTGATGAGCGGCGAGCCGTCGAGCGCGGGGAACACGCCCTTCACGCCCTGACCGTTCGCCTGGTGGCAGGCAACGCAATTCGCGGTAAACACCTTCTCGCCGCGCGCCTTCAGGTCGGCGAGGTTCCATTTCTTGTTCGGGTCATCGGCGGCGGCAGCGAGTTTCTGCCGCTGCGCGCCGACCCATTTGCCGTAGTCCTCGGCGGACACGACTTCGACGACGATCGGCATGAAGCCGTGGTCCTTGCCGCACAGCTCGGCGCATTGCCCGCGATAGGTCCCGACTTTCTCTGCCCTGAACCAGGTATCCCGCACGAATCCCGGGATCGCGTCCTGCTTCACGCCGAATTGCGGAACCCACCATGAATGTATGACGTCATTCGCCGTCGTGAGTACTCGGATCTTCTTGTCGACGGGCACCACGAGCGGATTGTCGACTTCGAGCAGATAGTGCTGGTTCTTGGGGGCCGTCCCCGTGATCTGGTCCCGCGGCGTCGCCAAGGCCGAGAAGAAGCTGATTCCCTCCCCCTCGCCCTTGAGGTAGTCGTAGCCCCACTTCCACTGGTAGCCGGTGGCCTTGATGGTGATGTCCGGGCTGCTGGTGTCCCTGATGTTCAATACCGCTTTGGTCGCCGGCCACGCCATGAAGATCAGCACGAGAAAAGGGATGACGGTCCAGATCACCTCAACGGTCGTGTTCTCGTGGAAGTGTTCGGCCTTGTGACCGACGGACTTCCGGTGAGCGTAGATCGAATAGAACATCACGCCGAAGACGCCCACGAAGATGACAAGGATGATCCACATCATCGTCATGTGGAGCCTGTCGATCTCGGTGGCGACGCGCGTCACCGGCGTCTGAAAATCCCACTGAAAGGCGGCGTGCGCCGTTCCCGAAAGCGCAAGGAGCCAGGCTGCCGCAACCGTCCCTTTTTTCATCATGTTCCTCGTGATTTTTCTTCGCTAGCGATTCAACAGGCTGCGCCGCAGGCGCCAGCCGAGGGAAGCACGCCCCTCGGTATCCAGATGACGCCCTATCTCGAGCTCGCTTCCGCTCGAGCACAGCAGCACGCGCAGGTCACGGCCGCGGCGCCGCTCGTCGATGCGCAGCCAGCGCCGATCGAATTCGTGAAGCTCCATGCGGCCCGCGTCGCTCGCCTGCACCAGCAGCTTGTCCCCGGAGACCGCGATGCGCTCGTAGTCTGCCGCGTGACGACCGTTCAGGTAGAAAGCCGCGGCGAGCGCGACCACTTCAAGCCCCGCGAACGGCAGCACGGGCCACGCCCCCGCGAGCGCAAACCCTGCTCCAATGCCGAGCGACATGCAGGCGGCCAAAGCAAGCACGCACAGAAGGTCTCGCGGCGAGATCGAGCAATTGCGCTTGATGGTGAGGTCGAACGCCGATTCGGATGCCGCCGTGTGCACGCGAGCGCCTAGCCTGGAAAAAAGCGGAAAATTCGTAAAAAAACCGCGCTAAATTAACACACTGCCCCACGCCGGGCAAGCCAAATTGCCGGGAGAAACACTTCTCAGTCAGGTGTTTTCGTCGTCCACTTGACGATTTGCCTGCCATCAGCCGCAGTCCGCGGCTCGCCTTTCCAGGCGTGGCCGTATACGACCTCGACTGTCGCCGGCAATCGGCCGCTGTCGCGAAGCGCCCCGTACTCCGCGAGCATACGGTTCCAGGTTCCACGCCCCGTGAGCGCCCGCGGACGGTCGATGGCGGCGCAGGTCTGGCCCGATGCCCTGAGGTCGCGAACGAGATCCTCGACGCGCGCGTAGGTGAGCGTAATCGTCTCGACATCCATCACCGGCGAGGCGAAGCCGCACGCGACCAGCACGTCGCCCACGTCGTGCATGTCGACGAACGAGTGCACTCGGCGCGCGGGCGAAGCCTGCGCGAACGCGGACCGCAATTCCTTGAGCGTATCGGGGCCGTAGCTCGAGAACATCAACAGCCCTCCGGGCGCCAGAACGCGCCGGAACTCGTGCAGCACGGCGGGCGGATCCTCCACCCAAGGCAGGGCGAGGTTCGACCAAAGGAGGTCGATCGCGCCCGAGCGCAGCGGCAGGCGCGCGAGGTCGGCGCAGACATGCGCCGGCGGCGCCGCGCGGAGAAAGCTTCGCAAGCGCGCGGCGAAGGAGCGCGGGCGCGAGGCCGCGCGGATCACGGCCCACGCGAAGTCGACGCCCACCACGACCGACTTCGGATAGCGCTCGCGCAGCAGGGCAAGTCCCCTGCCCGTGCCGCACCCCGCGTCGAGCACGCGCACCGGGGCCAGGCGCACGTAGTCCAAGCGCTCGAGCATGCGCCGCTCGACTTCGCTCTCCAGGACCGCTGCATCCTCGCCGCGGCGCGCGGCGCGCTCGAACGCGCGCCGCGCCTGCAGCGCGTCGACGCGGAAAGCATCCATGCTCAGAGCGGGCGAATGCCGAGCTTCTCGAGCAGCGCGCGGTCGCGCTCCGCTTCAGGGTTGCCGGTGGTGAGAAGCTTGTCACCGTAGAAGATGGAATTGGCGCCCGCGAGAAAACACAGCGCCTGCACCGCCTCCGGCATCTCGGCGCGGCCGGCGGATAGGCGCACGAAGCTCGCGGGCATGGTGATGCGGGCGCACGCGATCGTGCGCACGAACTCGGCCCAGTCGAGCTTCGGGAGGCCGTGCAGAGGCGTGCCCTCCACCTGGACGAGATCGTTGATGGGCACCGATTCAGGCTGCGGGTCCAGGCTCGCGAGCTGCGCGATCAGTCCGGCGCGCTGCGCACGCGACTCGCCCATGCCGACGATGCCGCCGCAGCACACCTTGATTCCAGCGCCGCGCACGCGCTCCAGCGTGTCGAGGCGGTCGGCGTATTCGCGCGTGGTGATGATTTCGCCGTAGAACTCGGGCGCAGTGTCGAGGTTGTGGTTGTAGTAGTCGAGCCCTGCCGCCTTCAGTTGCTCGGCCTGGCCTTCGCGCAGCAGGCCCAAGGTCGCGCAGGTTTCGAGCCCCAGGGCCTTGACGGCTCTCACCCTCTCGGCTACCCGCTCCAGATCCTTCTGCTTGGGGCCGCGCCATGCGGCCCCCATGCAGAAGCGCGTGGCGCCGCTCTCCTTGGCGGCCCTGGCCGCGGCGACTACGTGCTCGAGCGGAACGAGGGGCTCGTTCTCCACGCCGGTCCTGTAGCGCGACGACTGCGGGCAGTACGCGCAATCCTCCGGGCATCCTCCTGTCTTGATCGAGAGGAGGGTCGAGAGCTGCACGGCATTCGCGTCGTGGTGCTGGCGATGGACGTCCTGGGCGCGGTGAAGGAGGTCGTTGAATGGGAGCTCGAACAGGGCCTCGACCTGCGCTCGCGTCCACGTTCCGCACGGACTTCGCTCGCGCACGCGGTGAACGGAAGCGCTGCCTGGCTCGTTATCGGTGGGATACATACTGATACCGGAGAGGTCCGCGGAATCATCGCGGCAAGACTCACACATGTCAAATCGTGAGGGCTCGCTTGCCGGCAGCGCCCGAGCCGCGATGAGCTGGCTCGCGGGAGATTGCGCCCTGTGCGGCGGGCGCAGCGGCACCGAGGCGTTGTGCGCGGCGTGCACGGCGGAGCTGCCCGCGCTGCCGGAGCACTGTCCGCAGTGCGCGCTGCCCTCGGCCTTGGGCGCGGTCTGCGGAAGCTGCCTTGCGGATCCCCCGCGCTTCGACGCCACGCTCGCCCTGTGGCTGTACGAGTTCCCCTGCGACCGTCTGGTTCAGGCACTCAAGTACCGCGCGCGCCTCGCGCTCGCGTCCTTTTTCGCTCGCAGCTTCGCTTCCCGGCCGCTGCCCGCGGTCGACCTTGTCGTGCCAATGCCGCTCCATCCGGGGCGCCTGGCGCACCGCGGCTTCAACCAGGCGGTCGAGATCGCGCGAAGCCTGTGCCGCCACACCGGCCTCGCCCTCGCGATCCGAGGCACCAGGCGCACCCGGGATACTGCGGCGCAGACCGATCTCCCCTACGAGGAGCGCGCAAGGAATGTCCGCCAGGCCTTCGGCTGCGATCTCGATCTCTCCGGGAGGAGCGTCGCAGTGGTCGACGACGTCATGACGACGGGCGCGACCCTGAACGAGCTCGCCGGCGTCCTCAAGCGCGCCGGCGCGGCGCGCGTCGAGAACTGGGTGATCGCGCGCTCGGTGCTGCGCTAGGGCCCCGCCTAGTTTCTTTCCTCCCTGGGGTCGCGCGCGAGCAGAGCCTGCACGGCCTCGCGGGGCGAGGAGCCGCGAAACAACACTCCGCATACGGCGCGCGTGATCGGCATGTCGACGCCTTTCTCCAAGGCTAGCGATTCGACTGCGCGCGCCGAGTACACGCCTTCGGCAACGTGCCCCAGCTGCTCCAGAGTCGCCCCGAGCGGCGCTCCGCTTGCCAGGAGCAGCCCGACCCGCCGGTTGCGCGAAAGGTCGCCGGTGCACGTGAGGATCAAATCGCCTGCGCCCGCGAGGCCCATGAACGTCTCAGCTCTTCCGCCGACGGCCGTTCCCAGCCGCGCAAGCTCGGCGAGGCCCCGGGTGATGAGGGCGGCGCGGGCGTTGAGGCCCAGCCCGAGGCCATCGCTGATTCCCGCGGCGATCGCCATCACGTTCTTCACGGCACCGCTCAGCTCGACACCGACGACATCGGTGCTGTAGTACACCCTCAGAGTGGGCTGGTGCAGTTCGCGCGCGATGTGCTTGGCGAAATCCGCGTCGCGGGCAGCCAGCGTGAGCGCCGCGGGAAGTCCCCGCGCCACTTCGAGAGCGAAGCTGGGCCCGGACAGCGCGCCGCAGGGCGCGCGTTCCCCCAGCACTTCGAATGCAACGTCGTGAGGCAGTTTGGCGCTTGCCTGCTCGAAGCCCTTACAGGCCCAGACGACCGGCCCGGCGAATTTCGAGGCCCGGACCTTCTCCAGGACCTCCCTGAGCGCCGCGGTGGGCGTGGCGACGAGAAGCATGTCCTGTTCCCCGAACTCGGCGCCGGACTCGGGTCGGACGAGCACTCCGTCGGGGATCTGCATGCCCGGGAGGTATCGCGTGTTGCACCGTTCGGCTGCGATCGCGACCGCCGAGGCGCCATTCCGCGCCCAGAGCGTGACGCGGTGCCTCTCGCAGAGAGCGATCGCGAGCCCGCTGCCCCAGGCGCCGGCCCCGATGATGCCGATCTTCAAAGGTTCGCCGGAGGGGGACCTAGAGGCCCCAGATCTGATTGATCTTGACGTAGCCCGTCTGGCCGTCGGCGTGCCGCACCTTGAGCCAGCCGCCGGCCTGCGGCTCGGCGAGTTCCAGCGCCACGCCCTGCTGCGCCTGGAACACGAGCGGCGACTGCTCGCGCGCGGACTGCCTCACGTCGGCAAACGGAGCCGTCACGACCACGGTCCGCTTCTCGGAGAGCGCCTTCTTCTCCACCCAGCTCAAGTCTCCCGCCTGATCGCGCACTTTCACCCAGGCCTCGACGTTGACCACGACCTCGACCGGGTAGCTGCGGCTCGCGACGAAGAGCTTCTTCGCCTTGACCGAGGGCGCGTCGTACATCAGCGTGCCGCTCTCCGCGATCGAGCGGAACTCGGCCGCGCCGACGGGCGCCGCCAGCACGGCCAGCGCCAGGGCCGCGAAGTGGCGCATCAGTGAGCTGCCTCGATCCGCTGGCCGTCAGGCTTCGCCGATGCGGCGGCGCGCTGCTGGTAGATAGCCTCGAAGTTGACGGGGGCGAGCAGCACAGGCGGAAAGCCGGCCCGCGTCACCAGATCCGACATCGTCTCGCGGGCATAGGGGAACAGGATGTTCGGGCAGACGATCCCGAGGACGGGCGCGAGATCCGCCTCGGAAACGTTGCGTATCTGGAAGATGCCGGCCTGCGAGGCTTCCACCAGGAACAGGGTCCTGTCCCCGGACTTCGCCGTCACGGTGATCACCAGGGTCACTTCGTGCAGAACATCGTTGACTCGCTGCGCCTGCTGGGTGATCTGCACCTCGAGCTGGGGTTGCTCCTGCTGCATGAACACCTGGGGTCCCGCCGGGACTTCGAGCGAGAGGTCCTTGACGTAGATTTTCTCGATGCCGAAGGTCGGCGGCTGAACGTCGCTCATGGGACCCCTATTTCTCCAGCGGCAGACCGGCCTGCTGCCAGGCCGCGACGCCGCCGCCCAGCGAGAAGGCCTGATCGAAACCCTGTTTGCGCATCACGGCAGCCGCCTTGTCGGCGCGGTTGCCCCTTTCGCACACCACGATCACCGGCCTCGCCTTGAACTTCTCCAGCTCCGAGGCGCGCGCCGCGAGCTCCGCCATCGGGATATGGCGCGCGTTGGCCAAGTGGCCTTTTTCGTAGTCGGCCGCATCGCGGATGTCCAGTACCAGCGCGTTCTTTTGATTGATCAGCAGCGTCGCCTGGAGCGTCGACACGGAGGAGCCGCCCATACCCCGGCTTATCACCGGCCAGACGAGCATCCCGCCGCTGACGGCTGCGAGCGCGACCAGGAACATGTGCTCGGTGATGAATTTCAGCAGGCCGCCTTCCCCCATGTCACGATCTCGGCACGCCGCACAGTACTTCGCGCATCGTGGAAAGCAGCTGGAGAGTGCGCTGATCCCTGACGGAGTAGAACACGCGGTTGGCGCTCCGCCTCGAGCCGACTATCCCCTTCTCGCGGAGGATCGCCAGATGCTGCGAGACGTTGCTCTGCGAGGTGCCTACAGCCTCGACGATGTCCTGCACGCTCGACTCCTGCTCGCCGAGAACGCAGAGTATCTTGAGCCTCAGGGGATGAGCGATGGCGCGCATGGCGTGCGCCATTCGCTCGATCTGCTCCCGGCGGCCTATCAGCTCGAAGATGTCCCGCGGCTGACGCGCAGCCCGCTGCTCTCGAATTTCCATGGGCGCTCATTATAAAATGCTTTCCCGGGACGTGATTGTCACAACGGCCGCGTCGAGAGCAACATGCACAGGATCGTTCTGCTGCGTCACGGCGAATCGGTATGGAACATGGAGAACCGATTCACCGGCTGGACCGACGTCGATCTCACGCCGCGAGGCGTGGGCGAGGCGAAGCGCGCCGGCGAAATGTTGAGGCAGGCCGGCTTCGGCTTCGACACGGCGTACACCTCGGTGCTCAAGCGCGCCATCAAGACGCTGTGGCTCGCGCTCGAAGCCATGGATCTGATGTGGATTCCGGTGCAGCATTCCTGGCGGCTCAACGAGCGTCACTACGGCGGGCTGCAGGGACTCAACAAGGCTGAAACGGCGAAGAAATACGGCGAAAAACAGGTGCTGGTATGGAGGCGCAGCTACGACGTGCCGCCTCCCCCTCTCGAGCGCGGGGACCCGCGCGATTCGCGCGGCGATCCTCGCTACGCCGGCATCGACGACACGGCTTTTCCGCTCACGGAGTGCCTGAAGGACACGGTCGCGCGGTTTCTCCCCTACTGGAACGAGGCCGTTGCTCCGGCCGTGCGCGCCGGGCGCAAGGTGCTGATCGTCGCGCACGGCAACAGCCTGCGCGCCCTGGTCAAGTATCTCGACGGGGTCAGCGACAGCGCGATCGTGGACCTGAACATCCCGACCGGGCTGCCCCTCGTCTACGAGCTGGACTCCGGGTTGCGGCCGGTGCGGCACTACTATCTGGGGGACGCGGCCGAGGCCGAGGCGCGTGCGCGGGCAGTCGCCGATCAGGGCAAGGCCGGAGCGTGAAGCTCGCCCGCCGGATCGGTCTGGGGCTGCTGCTCGTCCCGGCCCTGGCGCTGGCCCAAGGGGAGGCCGAGAAGCTCGAGGCGCTGCGGGCGCGGATCGAGGGCCTGCGAGCGAAGATCACGGAGTCCGAGGAGAGCCGCACCGAGGTTCGCGACCAGCTCCGCGACTCCGAGCGGGCGATCTCCGAGGCCAACCGGGCGCTGCGCACCCTCGCCGCGAGGCGAGCGGCTGCCGATGACGAGCTCAAGTCTCTCGCGAAACGCAGCCATGCGCTCGAGTCCGAAATCGGTTCCCGCAGGGAGACCTTGGGAAGGCTGCTCACGCTGCGCTACGTGAGCGGGGAGCAGAGCGGCCTGAAGCTGCTGTTGTCGGGCGAGGAGCCCGGACGGATCGCGCGCGAGCTGCACTACTACGGTTACATCTCGCGCGCCCAGACCGAGTTCATCGACGAGCTGCGCTCGCGGCTCGCGCGCCTCAAGCAGCTGGAAGCCGACACCCGGGGAAGGAACGCCGAGATCGCCGCCATCGAATCTGCGCGCCGCGCCGAGCGCGCCGCGCTGGCGCGCCAGCAGGCAGAGCACCGCAAGGTGCTCGCCCGCGTCTCGAACCAGCTGCGCGAGCAGCGCCGGCAGGTGAAGCACCTCGAACGCGACGAATCGCGCCTCTCGCGGCTGGTCGAGGACCTTCGCAAGCTGCTCGCGGCCGCACCCGCGCGCCTCCGCAACGACAAGGTTCCCGAGCCCGGGGGCACAGACAGCTCGATGACGGGAATCAAACCGGGCATACGGCTCCCGATCCGCGGTGAACTCGCGAACCGCTTCGGTGCCCAACGGTCTGATGGTGGTCCTACGTGGAAAGGTCTGTTCATCCGCTCCCCGGCAGGTCAGGAGGTGCGAGCGGTCGCTCCGGGCCGGGTCGTTTTCGCCGACTGGCTGCGAGGCTTCGGGAACCTGCTCATCATCGACCACGGGAAGAGCTATCTCACCATCTATGGGAACAACGAGTCCGTGCTCAAGCAGGTAGGTGACCTAGTTGGCACCGGGGAAGCGGTCGCGACCGTCGGTGCGAGCGGCGGCAACATGGAATCGGGTTTATACTTCGAAATTCGGCACGAAGGAAAAGCCTTCGATCCCATGCGCTGGGTGTCCCTCAAATGACGGGGTGGCCGGTGCGCAGCCCAAGGCAAAAACCATGATGACGAAATTCAAGCAGGCCAGCCTGGTGCTGGTCGGTGTGCTGGCCGGAGTACTGCTCAGTCTGAACTTCTCCGCGATAGCGCAGCGCGAGGCCGCTCGCTTTCCGCTCCCGGTCGACGAGTTGCGCGCCTTCGCCGAGGTGTTCGGGGCGATCAAGTCGAACTACGTCGAGCCGGTCGAGGACAAGAAGCTCATCACCGAGGCGATCAGCGGGATGCTTACAGGTCTCGATCCGCATTCGGCGTATCTCGACCAGGACGCTTTCAAGGAGCTGCAGGTCGGCACGCAGGGCGAGTTCGGCGGCTTGGGCATCGAGGTCGGCATGGAGGAAGGCTTCGTGAAGGTGGTGTCACCGATAGAGGACACGCCGGCGTTCCGAGCAGGCCTGAAGCCGGGGGATTTCATCATCAAGATCGACGACGCCTCGGTCAAGGGAATGAGCCTGAACGACGCGGTCAAGCGCATGCGCGGCAAGCCGAAGACGAGCATCCGGCTCACGATCATGCGCAAAGGAGAGGCGAAGCCGTTCGAGGTCACGCTGGTCCGCGACGTGATCCGCGTGCAAAGCGTGAAGTCCAAGCTGATCGAACCCGGCTACGGATGGGTTCGGGTCTCGCAGTTTCAGGAGCACACGGGAGAGAATCTGGTCAAGCACCTCGAGGGGCTGTACAAGAGCGGCCCGCTGAAGGGGCTGATCCTGGACCTGCGCAACGACCCCGGCGGCCTCCTGAACGGCGCCGTGGGGATCTCCTCCGCCTTCCTGCCGCCGCGCGCGGCGGTGGTGTCCACCGACGGGCGCACCGAGGACGCCAAGCGCAAGTTCATTGCGGCGCCCGAGGATTATCTACGCGGAAACCGCGACGACTACCTGAAGGACCTGCCCGCGGCGGTCAAGACCGTTCCCATGGTGGTGCTGGTGAACGGGGGCTCCGCGTCCGCCTCTGAAATCGTGGCGGGCGCCCTGCAGGACCACAAGCGGGCCACCTTGATCGGCACGCAGACTTTCGGCAAGGGCTCGGTGCAGACCATCCTACCGCTCGGCAACAATACCGCGATCAAGCTCACCACCGCGCGCTACTACACGCCCAGCGGCCGCTCGATTCAGGCGAAGGGCATTACCCCGGACATCGTCGTCGAGGATCCCACCTCGCCGACGACGGTAAGGTTGCGCGAGGCCGATCTCGAGAAGCACCTCCTCAACGAGCAGGACCCGGGTGCCCAGGCGGAAAAAGCGCAGCGCACCAGCGCCAAGCCCTCGACCGAGGCCGACGAGAAGCCGCCTGCGCCGCTCGAGTTCACGTCGGACAAGGATTTCCAGTTCCAGCAGGCGCTCAAGTTCCTGAAAGGCCAGCCGCTGGCGACCGCGCAAAGCGCCCCGCCCGCGCCCGCCAAGAACTGACCGGCGCGCGCCCTGCGGGCGCACTGCAGAGCCGATGACAGACGAGCAACTGCTGCGCTATTCGCGGCACATCCTGCTGCCCGAGATCGGGGTCGAAGGGCAGCAGAGGCTCCTGTCGGCATCTGCCCTGGTCATCGGCGCCGGAGGGCTGGGGTCGCCCGCGGCGCTCTACCTAGCGGCGGCGGGCGTCGGAAGCCTGACCCTGGTCGACGGCGACGACGTCGATCTCACCAACCTACAGCGGCAGATCCTTCACGCCACCGAATCGGTGGGCCGGCCCAAGACCGAGTCGGGGCGAGCAGCGCTCTCGAGGATCAATCCCGACGTGAAGGTCATGCCGGTGCAGCAGCGCGTAGGAGACGAGGAGCTCGACGGCCTGGTCGCGGCGAGCAGCGTGGTGCTCGACTGCTCTGACAACTTCGCCACGCGCCACGCCGTGAACCGCGCTTGCGTCCGGAATCGAAAACCTCTCGTGTCGGGGGCGGCCGTGCGTTTCGACGGGCAGGTGAGCGTCTTCGATCTCCGGGACGAACTCAGCCCCTGTTATCACTGCCTCTTTCCGGAGAACGCCGAGCTCGAAGAAATGCGCTGCGCGATCATGGGCGTGTTCGCCCCGCTTACCGGGATCATCGGCACCGTGCAGGCCGCAGAGGCCTTGAAGCTGCTCGCGGGCGCCGGAGAAACGCTGAACGGGCGCTTGATGCTTCTGGACGCGCTCACCATGCAGTGGCGCACGGTCAGGCTTGCAAGGGACCCCTCCTGCCCGGTGTGCGCGCGGGTTGTGTCCGAGCTGCGCGTCTAGATCCGCGCTAGCCTCGCGAGAGCAGCGGCCATTGCTCCTTCCACAGCTCGGAGGGCATCCGCTTGAATCCGCTCTTCGCGTATTGCTGCCAGCGGCCGATCACATAGCAGAGAAGCAGGTTCGCCCGCGGACCGGGGTCGGCGGCGGCGTCGCCCCCTGAAGGGGATGCGCCCTGCCCCTGCGTCGAGGCCACACGCAGGCACTGTTTCAGCGTCGCTTCGAGGCGGTCATGAAGCTGATTTATGCGCACCTGAAGGCGCTCATCCTCGTTCACCAGCGCGTCGCCCACGAGCACGCGCGTCATGCCCGGATTCTTTTCCGCGAATCCGAGCAGCGAAGAGAGAATAGCCTGGACCTGCTTGAGGCCGTCGTCCTCCTCGGCGGTGATCTTGTTGACAAGCCCGAACAACGTTTGCTCGATGAACTCGATCAGGCCCTCGAACATCTGCGCCTTGCTCGCGAAATGCCGGTAGAGCGCGGCCTCGGACACGTCCAGTTCCTTCGCCAGGGCCGCCGTTGTGACCTTCTCGCCCTTGGGGTTCTCGAGCATGCGCGCGAGGACTTGCAGGATCTGCAGGCGGCGGGCACCGGGCTTTGCAGCGGGCATGGTCGCTCTCTAACGGGTGAACCGCCCCTATTGTATGACTCCGGGTGAGCGCTTGCTGCCGGTTACAATGCGGCCCATGCAGCTCTCGCCGAATTTCTCGCTGAGCCAACTAGTCTATTCGGAGACGGCAGAGAAGAACGGGATCGACAACACCCCGCCGCCCGAGATCGTGGACAACCTGAAGCGCCTCGCCGCCGGGCTCGAATCGGTCCGGGCGCTGCTCGGGGCGCCCCTGGAGATCTCGAGCGCCTACCGCTGCGCGGCGCTCAACGAGGCGGTGGGAGGCTCCGGCGCCTCGCAGCACCTGCAAGGCCTCGCTGTCGACTTCTGCTGCCCCGCCTTCGGGACGCCCCTCGAGATCGCGCGGGAGATACAGCGCTCGGGACTGGAATTCGATCAGTGCATCCTCGAATACGGACGCTGGGTGCACCTGTCCTTCAGCGACGCGCCGCGGCGGCGGCTGCTGACAATCTACGACGAAGACGAGGGATACCTCGCGGGTCTCTTGGACGAGCAGGGCAGGCCGATCGCTTAGGCGATCATTTCGAGCGGATCAGCGTCCCCACGCCCTCGTCGGTCAGGATCTCGAGCAGAACCGCGTGCTCGACCCGGCCGTCTATGATATGGACGCTCTTCACGCCGGCCTTCGCCGCATCGAGCGCCGAGCTGATCTTGGGCAGCATCCCCCCGGAGAGCGTGCCGTCAGCGACGAGCGCATCGATCTTCTTCGGAGTCAGGCCGGTGAGCAGCTTGCCGTTCTTGTCGAGCACGCCCGGTGTATTGGTCAGAACCACGAGCTTTTCGGCGCGCAGCACTTCGGCGAGCTTGCCCGCCACCAGGTCCGCGTTGATGTTGAACGACTGCCCATCCTCGCCGACGCCGATCGGCGCCACGACGGGGATGAAGCCGCCCTCCTGGAGCGCCCAGATCACCTTCGGATCGATCGACGCAATCTCGCCCACCTGGCCGATGTCGATCTTTCCTCCGTCGTTGCCGGCGTCGGAAAGGAGCAGCTTCCTCGCCCTGACGAACGCACCGTCCTGCCCGGTGAGCCCCACCGCCTTTCCGCCGGCCTGATTGATCAGCGTGACGACCTCTTTGTTGACCTGGCCACCGAGGACCATCTCCACGACATCCATGGTCTCGGCGTCGGTGACGCGCATGCCCTGGACGAACTCGCCCTTCTTGCCTATGCGCGCGAGCTGCTCGTCGATCTGGGGGCCGCCGCCATGCACGATGACCGGGTTCATGCCGACCAGCTTCAGCAACACGACGTCGTGGGCAAAGCTGCGCTTCAGCGCGTCGTCGGTCATGGCGTTGCCGCCGTACTTCACCACGATGGTCTTGCCGTGAAAGCGCCGGATGTAGGGAAGCGCCTCGGAAAGGACCTTGGCCTTGTGCCCCGGCGTCAGCGAGGAGTCGCTCATCTGTGCCCGCATCTTGAGCGCCGATTGTACCCGCGGGCGCAGGAAAAAGGCGGCCGAAGCCGCCTTTCGTCGAACCAAGAGACTGGCCGGTGTTACTGGATCGTCAGCTGCTTGGCCGTCGCTGCCGCCTTCTTCGGGAGCGTCAGCTCGAGCACGCCGTCGGAGTATTTCGCGCTTGCGCGCGCTTCGTCGATTTCCTGGGCGAGCCTGAAGGCGCGCGAGACTTTGCCGACATAGCGCTCGCTGTGAAGCAGCCGCTCGCCGTCCTTCGCTTCCTTCGAGAGCCGCGCTTCCGCGGTGATGGATACCTCGTCACCGTCGATGTTGACCTTGATGTCTTCCTTCTTCACTCCGGGAAGCTCGGCCACTACCTTGTAGTCGCCGTTCTGCTCGGCCACATCGACCTTCATGCGGCGGACCGGCACTTCGCCCTCGAACCCCAGTGGCCGCACTACGAAGCCGCGCAGAAAATCATCAACCAGATCCCCGAAGGGATCGTAACGCGTGATATTTGCCATGATCATCCTTCCGAAAAGTTCTCGGGCGTAACGCCCGCGCAAGTCGAGATCTTGGGTCCGCGGCCCGGATTTCAAGGGCGCTTGCGGTCCCTGCCGGAAGAGGCTAGATTCCGCGCCCATGCCCCAGGGATCGCCTCCGGAATCTCTTGAACTGGAGCGGCAGCGCCCCTATTTATTGCGGTTCGCGCTCCTGCAGCTGCGGGATCGCAGCGCCGCGGAGGACGCCGTGCAGGAGACGCTGCTCGCCGCCATCCAGGGCGCGTCCCAATTCGCCGGCCAATCGTCGGTGCGCACCTGGCTCATCGGCATTCTGAAGCACAAGATCATAGACAGCATACGCAAGGCGGCCCGCGAGCGGCCGATCGAGGGGCCCCCGGGCGACGACGCGCGGGACCTCGACGCGTTCTTCGCCGAGGACGGTCACTTCCTCCAGGCTCCCGAGCAATGGGCCAATCCGGAACGCTCCCTCGAAGAGCGCCGTTTCTTCGAGGCGCTGGAGCGCTGCCTCCAGTCGCTGCCCCAGAAGACCGCCAGCGCCTTTGCGATGCGCGAGCTCATGGGGCTTGAGACCGACGAAATCTGTAAGGAACTGGGAATATCGACGTCCAATTGCTGGGTGATGCTCTATCGCGCCAGAATGGGCTTGCGCGCCTGTCTGGAGCAGACGTGGTTCCTGGCCGGACCCGGCCGGGACCGCTGAGGAGAACGCGGTGATTTTCCGGCTTACGTGCAAGGAAGCGAGCAAGCTGATTTCCGCAGGCATGGACAGGCGCCTGTCTTTCGCCGAGAGGATCGGCCTGCGCCTGCACGTCGGCATTTGCGACGCATGCACCCGCTTCACCTCCCAGGTGCAGTTCCTCCGCCGCGCCCTGAAAGCTTTCCCTGGACCGGATGAGCGCGAACGACACTGAGGCGAGCCGCTGCCCGGGCTGCGGCAGCGAGTTCGAATGCGGGATGCAGGTCGGTCGCGGCCGGTGCTGGTGCAAGGACGTTCCCTCGTTGCCGAACCCCGGAGGGACCGCGTGCTACTGCCCGCGCTGCCTCGAGATCAGAGTACGTAACGCGCAAGATCCTCGCTCTGCGCAAGCTCCTTGAGCTTCGCGTCGACGAACGCCGCGTCGATCCTGACGCTTTCCCTGCCGTGTCTGCCGGCGTCGAACGAGATCTCCTCGAGCAGCCGCTCCATGACCGTGTGCAAGCGGCGCGCGCCGATGTTCTCGGTCTTCTCGTTGACCGACCAGGCGATCTCCGCCAGGCGCCGAATGCCGTCCGGCAGGAACGCGACGTCGACCTCTTCCGTGGCGAGCAGCGCCTGGTACTGGCGGGTGAGGCAGGCGTCGGTCGCGGTGAGAATTCTCTCGAAGTCCTCGACCGAGAGCGAATCGAGCTCGACCCGTATCGGGAAGCGCCCCTGAAGCTCGGGGATCAGGTCCGACGGCTTGGAGAGGTGGAACGCGCCGCTTGCGATGAACAGGATGTGATCGCTCTTGACCATTCCATACTTCGTCGAGATCGTCGTGCCTTCCACCAGCGGCAGCAGGTCGCGCTGAACACCCTGGCGTGAGACGTCGGCGCCGATGACCTCTCCGCGGCTCGCGATCTTGTCGATCTCGTCGAGAAACACGATGCCGTTCTGCTCGACGTTCGCGAGCGCTTTCGCGCGCAGATCTTCGTCGTTGATCAGGCGAGCCGCTTCCTCGTCGGTGAGCAGGCGCATGGCCTCCCGGATCTTCATGCGCCGCAGCTTCTTTCTCGCGCCACCCAGGTTCTGGAACATCCCCTGGATCTGCTGCGTCAGCTCTTCCATGCCGGGCGGCGCGAATATCTCCATGTGTGCCTGCGGCGCCGATACCTCGATCTCGACGTCCTTGTCGTCGAGCTCGCCTTCGCGCAGCTTCTTGCGGAATTTCTGACGCGTTGCGGACTCCTCGTCCGCGGCGGGCCTCGCCTCCTCCGCCGCGAAGGCGCCCCTCGCCGCGGGCAGAAGCACGTCCAGCACGCGCTCCTCCGCCGAGTCCTCGGCGCGCTGCCTCACCTTCTTCATCGCCGCTTCGCGCGTGTCCTTGATCGCGATCTCGACGAGGTCGCGGACGATGGTGTCCACGTCGCGGCCGACGTAGCCCACTTCGGTGAACTTCGTCGCCTCGACTTTGATGAAAGGCGCGTCCGCGAGCCGGGCCAGCCGCCGCGCGATCTCGGTCTTGCCGACTCCCGTGGGCCCGATCATCAGGATGTTCTTGGGCGTTATCTCCTGGCGCAGGGGCTCGGCGACCTGCTGCCGGCGCCACCGGTTCCTCAGCGCGATCGCGACCGCGCGCTTCGCCCGCGCCTGCCCGACGATGTGCTTGTCGAGCTCATGCACGATTTCCTGCGGGGTCATCGACGACATGCTCAGTCCAGCGCTTCGATGACGATCTGGTGGTTCGTGTAGATGCACAGGTCCGCCGCGATCGACAGTGCCTTGCGGACTATGGTCTCGGCGTCGAGCTGGGAATTCTCGAGAAGCGCGCGCGCCGCAGCCTGCGCGTAGGGGCCGCCCGAGCCGATCGCGACGAGACCGGACTCCGGCTCGATGACGTCGCCCATGCCGGTGATGATGAGCGAGGATTCGCGGTCGGCGACCGCTAGCATCGCTTCCAGGCGCCGCAGCACGCGGTCGGTGCGCCAGTCCTTGGCGAGCTCGACCGCCGAGCGCAGCAGGTTGCCCTGATGCTTGTCGAGCTTGGACTCGAAGCGCTCGAACAGCGTGAACGCGTCCGCCGTCCCGCCGGCAAACCCCGCGAGGATCCGATCGTGATACAGGCGCCTGACCTTGCGTGCGCTTGCCTTCACCACGATGTTCCCGAGCGTCACCTGGCCGTCGCCGCCGAGGGCCACCTTTCCGTCGCGGCGCGCGGAGACGATGGTCGTTCCGTGGAATTGTTCCATGCGTCAGCGCAAGATGGGGATGGAGTTCCGCCGATCAAGCCCTTCGCCGATCGGGCAGACGTCTAGCTTAGCATCGCCGCTAGGCCGCGCGCCGTGGGTGGCTCAAGTACGCGATGAGCACACCCGCAACCACGATAGCGCAAACGATCATTGACCCGGAAGGAAGGTCTAACCACAGGGAAGCGAGCAGACCTCCAGCATAGCCGAAGACCCCGACAGCGTAGGCTTTGAGGTAGCGGTTCCGCCGCGAATAGTAGGTCGCGAGGGCCGGTACGACGAGGGTGGAGAAAACGAGGAAGAGACCAACCAGCTGCACCGAGACGGTTACCGCGCATCCGAAGAGCACGTAGAAACCGATCCTTCCGAGCCGCTCGCGCAGGCTGAACCACAAGGCGAGGATGACTCCGTAGATCAGTGCTTCCAGGGGAAGCTTCGCAGGATTGACCCATAGAATCTGCCCTACGAGCAGTTCCTTCAGGTTCTCGCTCCCGCGCGGGTTCTTGGCGAGGAACAGAATTGCCGCGCTCGACGCCACTACGAACACGACACCGATGATCGCTTCCTGGACCTCGGGCCAGCGGCGCTCGGTCCAAGTCAGCACGAGCGCTCCTGTGAGAGCAGCGGACAGCGCCGCGATCTGCACCGCAGTACCGGTCGGCTCAAAGCCCAGATAGTCGGCGAGAATCACGCCGAGCCCCGCGATCTGCGCCACCGCGAGATCGATGAACACGATCCCCCGCTCGAGCACCTGCATGCCGAGCGGGACATGGGTCGCAGTGACCAGCAGGCCCGCGATGAACGCTGGCCACAGGATGCCGAGGCTGGCGGCGTCGAGCGTCATTTCACCGTAGCCAAAAGACGGCCGATAGTGTCGTCGAACAATCCGAAGAGATCCTTCGCCTTGTCCGTCCCGCCCACGGTAAAGGGCATCATCACGGTGGGAATGCCTGCTCGGGTCGAGAGGAATTCCGCGGCCTGCGGATTGTTGTACGGCGAGTAGACGATCACCTTCGCGGGCGAGCTTTTCATCTGGTCGATCAGCTCGGCGAGATGCGACGGCGTAGGTGGAATGCCCGGTCTTGGCTCAAGGCTGCCGGCTTCCCGCATTCCCACCCAATTGATGAAGTACGAGAAGTCCTTATGGTACACGACCACGGGCACGCCCTTGAGCGGCGCCGCTAGCTGCTCCCAGCGCCCGATTGCCGTCTGCCAGCGCCCAAGGAACGACTTGCCTCGCGAACGGTAGCTATCGGCATTTGCGCTATCCAGCTGCGCCATGCGGTCCTCGAGCGCCTGCGCGACCTTGGCGATATTGCGCGGATCGGTATGGATATGCGGATTGCCGGCGGCATGGATATCACCTAGCGCGCGGTCTATCACCTTCGGAATTTCAATCTTGACGACGTACTGCGAGGCTTCGAAGTAACCCGGGCTCCCGAGCTGAATCTTGCTGTTTCCGCTTTGCGTGAGCAACAGGGGAATCCAGCCGATCTCCAGCTCGGAGCCGGAGCAGACCAGCAGGTCGGCCGAACGGATGCGCGCGATCAGGCTCGGGCGCGCCTCGATCCGGTGCGGATCCTGCAGCGCGGTCGTCGCCGAGTACACCGACACCTTGTCTCCCCCAAGTTCCTGGGCGAGGGCACCCCATTCCGGCTCGCAGGCAAACACGTTGAGCGCGGCCGCTGCCGGTAGCGCAGCAATTGCCAAACCCGAAGCAACGAGCGCTTTCAGAATCGTTTTCATGATCTCACCTCAGAATTTGTGGGCGCCGTGCGCGCCCAGGCTCACGATGTATTGGAGAAAGACCTGGTTGTCGGTCGCATCCGAGCGCGCCTTGTCCTGCGCGTACTGCAGCCGCACGCGGCTGAACTCGCTCGGGCTCCAGTCGACCATCACGGTATTCCGGGTCGGGTTGTACCTGGCGAGGATCGGAAAGTCCGCCGCGGTGAGCGCGCCCGAGTCGACCAGGCCGATTCCGGTCGTTCCCGCGTCCAGCCGATCGTAGCGATAACCGACGCGCCACATCGGCACGAACTGGTAGACGCCTTGCAGGTACCAGCCCGACTGAGCCGAGCTGTATCCTCCGATTTGCGTCCCTCCCGCCGAAGCCGCGGCGGTGTCGAACGTGAGGTCGCCGTTCTCCTTGCGCCGGAAGTATTCACCCTGCAGCTTGAAGTACGTTTCGGTCGGGTTGAAATTCGGCGCCCACTTCAGGATCCCGTCCAGCACCCACAACTTGGTCTTGCCAGTGAAGCTGTTCGTCACAGGCGTCCCGGTCGAGTCGACGTCGTCGTAGACGCGATCTTGCGGCGAGGTCGTGAGATACGAGGCACCAAGCTGCCAGGCCGTACCGGTTCCGAAATCGCCACCTAGGTGGGTGAAGAAGTTGCCCGAGCTGAAGCCGTTTTTGTTGCGTCCGCCGTCGGGTCCGGCCGGAAAGCTCTTGCCGCGCCCCGCTTCAACGCCGAGGTCGAAATACAACGGAGTCGGCGCCACCCACTTCAGCTGGATGCCGTCATCGCTCAACTGGTTGCCCAGGAAAGCCTTCATCGCGAGCGGTGCATCGGTGAAGTCCCAGGCGTGTGCGTGGATCTGGTTTTGGTACCCGACGGAAGAGAAGAACCGCCCTGCCTTGATCGTGAAGCCGTAGGAGAGCGCCAGAGTCTGTATGTACGCTTCCTCGACTTCGATCTCGTTCTCGGGCGATATGGAGAATATCCCGGTGCCGCGGAACATGTGGTCGACGTTGGCCATGATCGCGAGCTCGGATTCGCCCAGACTCAGGCCCCGAGGAGGAGGCGCGACCTCGCCGTTCGAAGGAACGAAACCATTGATCTTGTATGTGTTGGGGTCCTGGGAAAGATTCGAATAGATGCCGTTCAGGATCAGCGAAACCGCGGGGTTCAGCGCGTTTTCCCCGGTCGGGCGGCTGGAGGCCTGCACCGCCGCCTGTTGTGCAGTAGCTTCGGCATCCTGCACGCGTTTATCCAGCTGCCTGACCTGCTCGCGCAAGGCCTTGAGCTCGTCTTGCGACTGAGCCTTCACGGCCTCGGGCAGACCCAGCGCCGCGGCGACGGCGAGCACCATGGTTGCTTTACCGTACATGTTGTCTCTCCAAGTTCATGCGATCGCGACAAGCCGAAGGGCTTTCGCGAACACTGCCGCCTCAAGCGTGCGAGGCGGGACTCTAGGATTTCGAGCTAGGAGAGGACGGGAGGCGCGCGCGAGTCGAACTCGATTCGCGGCGGAAACAACGGAGGCAGAACCGCGACAGCGATCGCCGGCAACGCTACCTGAGGAAGATCGATCGCCTGTGCGAGGCTCGGCAGGGCGCTGTCGACCGCGTGATACGCGATGCACTGTTCCGCGGGATGGCTGGCCGGTGGATTGCATTTGCCCCCGCACGCGGCCATGGCCAGATCGCGCTGCACGTGCGACAGCGCGTGCAGCTGCGCCGCCTGCTGGGTGAATACCAGCGCGAAAGCGACCAGCAGGTGTCTCAGAGTACGGTTCATGTCGCGGCTCGGCCGGGACGTAGTGTACTCCTCGGGGCCTTTGCGGCGGCTACTCCCCGTAGAGCTTCTGCTTCTGCTCACGCCGGGATTGGGCTTCAACCGACAGGGTCGCGGTGGGCCGCGCGATCAGCCGGGCGAGTCCGATGGGCTCGCCGGTCTCCTCGCAATACCCGTAGCTGCCCTCTTCGATGCGGCGCAGGGCCTCGTCGATTTTCTTCAGCAGCTTTCTTTCCCGATCGCGGGCGCGAAGCTCGAGCGCGTACTCCTCCTCGATCGTGGCCTGGTCGGTCGGGTCAGCCTCGAGCTCGTGCTCGCGCAGGTGCTCTGAGGTGAGGTTCGCCTTCTCCAGCAGCTCTCTCTGCGTCTGGAGCAGCCGCTCGCGGAAGAAAGCAAGCTGCTCCGGGTTCATGTACTGCGACGCCGGCGCGCGCAGCAACTCGGCTTCGGTCAGGCCGTTCTTCCTAGCTGACTTGTCTTCGGCCGGCGCCGTCTCGGGCGCCTTGATCTCCGGCGCCTTTGCCGTCTTCGGGGCCGGTTTCTTTACTGCTTTTCGACCAAACATTGTTCTAGTCCCTTGATGAATAGCTCCTGCGGGAGGTTTTTCCCGATGAAGACCATCGTGCTGGAGCGCTTCTCCCCCTTGCCCCACGGGCGACCCATATCGCCGCCCATGAGCATGTGCACGCCCTGAAATACTACGCGATGCGTGTTGCCCTTCATGTACAGCACTCCCTTGTAGCGCAGCAAGTCCGGGCCGTAGATCTGCACGACCCCGGACAGAAATTCCTCGAGCTTCGCGTTGTCGAAAGGCTTGTCCGACCGGAATACGAACGAGGAGACGTGCTCGTCGTGCTCGTGCTCGGCGTCCTCCAGGAAATCCGGGTCGAGCTCGAGCACCGCATTGAGATTGAAGCCACGAATATCTAGGATCTCCCGGATCGGCGCGTTGCCGAAGTGCACCTTCTTGATCGGCGCTCGCGGATTCATCCTGACCAGTCGCCTCTTGAGCGCCTCCTGCTCGTCCTCCGACACCAGGTCGGTCTTGGACATCAGGATACGGTCCGCGAAACCGACCTGCTCCTGCGCCTCGCGGAACTCGTCGAGGGTCTTCGGGGCATGCTTCGCATCGACCAGGGTGATGACGCTGTCCAGGAGATAGTAGTTGCCGAGCTTCTCGTCGATGAAGAAGCTCTGGGCGACAGGACCCGGGTCGGCCATGCCCGTGGTCTCGATGATGACTCGCTCGAAATCGAGCTTGCCGGAGTCCCTCCGCTCCTTGAGCTCGCCGAGGATGCGAATGAGGTCGCCGCGCACGGTGCAGCAGACGCAGCCGTTGTTCATCTCGACGATCTGCTCCCCGGTCTCGTTGAGCAGGATCTCGTTGTCGACACCCGCCTCGCCGAACTCGTTCTCGATCACGGCGATTCGATGGCCGTGCTGCTCCTTGAGAATGCGGTTGACGAGTGTGGTCTTTCCGCTTCCCAGGAACCCGGTGAGTATGGTCACCGGAACCATGTTCTCCTGTCCCGCCAATTCGATCTCCTGGCGCGCTCCGCTCGAGCAACACTATTTGAGCATGTCGAGCCGGAAAAGTTTGCGCCTGGGCGCCCCCGGAAGAGGCGCAGGGCGCCCAAAAAAGGGCGCATTACAGCACGCTCCGGATTACAAAGCAACCCGTGGATACGCGCGCTAATTCCTCTCCAGCAACAAGCCTTTGAGGTACTCGCCCTCCGGGAACTCGATGCGCACCGGATGGTCCGCAGCGGCGCGCAGGCGCTCCCGCAGCAGCAGCGGGGCACCGGCGTCGGCCGCGGCGCCCGCCACGATCTTCTGAAACAGCTCAGGCGACACGCCTCCCGAACAGGAAAAGGTCGCAAGCAGTCCGCCCGCGCGCAGGAGCCTGAGCGCGTTCAGATTGATGTCCTTGTATCCACGCGCCGCCCGAGCGGCGTCTTTCGCCGTCGGAGCGAACTTCGGGGGATCGAGCACGATGAGGTCGAACCCGCGGCCGTCGCGATGCAGCCTGCGCAGCGCCTGGAACACATCTGCCTCCAGCCATTCCACCCGGCCGGGCGCTAAATCGTTCAGGGCCAGATTGCGACCGGCCCGCGCGAGCGCCTGCGCCGAGGAGTCGATGGCGAGGACCGAGCGCGCCCCGCCCGAGAGAGCCGAAAGCGCGAATCCTCCCGTGTAGCAAAAGCAGTCGAGGACCTCCCGCCCTGCGGCAAGCTGCTTCACGCGCAGGCGGTTGTCGCGCTGATCGAGGAAGAACCCGGTCTTCTGCCCGCCGGCCGGGTCGACCTCGTACTCGATACCGTGCTCGACCATCCTCAGCGGCGCGGCCGCGCTGCCGAGAATCCATCCGGATCTTGCGGGCTGGCCCTCGAGCTCGCGCGCGTCGGTGTCGGATCGCTCGTAGATCCGGGCGCAGCCGGTGCGCTTGCGGAGTATTTCGATGAGTGCATCGCGCCATTCTTCGCAGCCCGCGGAAAGGAACTGCACGACCAGCGCATCGTCGTAGCGGTCGGCAATCAGCCCCGGAAGCCCGTCGGACTCGCCGTGCACCAGTCGCATCGCGTTGGTCGTTTCGCCGGAGACCTGCGCGCGCCTGCGGGCCAGCGCGGCGTCGACTCGCCTGTCGAACAGCTTCGGCCCGGGCACGTCCGCCTCGTCGAAGCTCCACACCCGTGCACGGATCTGGGACGCGGGGCTGTACGCCGCCCAGGCGAGGAATTTCCCGTCCGCACCGCATACCCGCACCGTTTCCCCGCTGCGGGGGTTCCCGACGATCTCTTCGACAGCGCCCGAGAAAACCCACGGATGGCGCCGCTTGAGCGAGCGCTCGCGCCCCGCCTTGAGCCTCAGGTCCGGCGCGCTCACTGCCTAGACCCAGCCAGCGAGGCCGACCAGCCCGCCTGCCGCAAGAAGCCAGAGAGGGTGCATCCTCGTGCCCAGCACGGCCGCGGCAGTCACGGCGGTGAGGATGAACCCCGTTGCGGACTGGTCGGCTGCGAGGGTGATGAGGTAGGAGCCGGCGAGCATCAAGCCGACGGTGAGCGGAACCAGACCGTCCTCCACCGTCTTGCGCCAGCGGGCGTCGCGAAATCGCTGCCATACCTGCGACACCCCGTAAGTGAGAATGCTGCTCGGTGCGCAAACTGCAGCGGTTGCGACCACTGCGCCGGCGAGACCGGCCACCTTCCAGCCGATCAGGGTCACAACGAGAATGTTCGGGCCGGGCGACGCCTGGGCAAGCGCGAACAGCTGCGCGAACTCCGTGCTGCTCATCCAGCCGTGAACCTCGACAACGCCACGGTGCAGTTCGGGCAGCACCGTGACGACGCCGCCGACCGCGAACAGCGACAGCAGGGAGAAATCGACGGCAAGCTCCACGAGCACCTCGCTCACCGGCTCCTCCACGCGGCGGCGGCCACGCTCGCGGGAACCGCGACCAGCAGAAAGACACCGAGCGGGAGCCGCACCAGACCGACGCCTACGAACGCGGCGAGCGCGAATACCGCCATCGGCGAGCGCAGGCGCGGGCTCGCGGCCATCTTGATGCCCATGGCGACGATCAAGCCCGCCGCGGCCGCCGAGATGCCGCGAAACACAGCGGAAATCGTCGGCAGCCCGCCGTAGTGGGTAAACAGGGCGCCCAGCACCAAGACGATCGCGAACGGCGCGCACATCAGCCCCATGACCGCGGCGAAGGCGCCGAGGGCGCCGCGAAAGCGCGTGCCGATGCAGACCGCCATGTTCACGATGTTGGGACCCGGGAGAACCTGACAGAGGCTCAACGCCTCGTTGAACTCCTCGGCGCTCAGCCAGCGGCGCTCCTCGACCAGCATCCTTCGCGCCCAAGGCATTACCCCGCCGAATCCCGAGACGCCGACCCGCGTGAAGCGGATGAAAAGCTCGGCGATGCCGGGACGCGGCCCGCTCACGGCTTCTTGTCGGCGGGCGCGGCCCGCTTCTTCGCCCGTGGATGGGCGGCATCGTACGCCTTGGCGAGATGCTGAAAGTCCAGGTGGGTGTAGACCTGGGTGGTCGAAATGCTCGAGTGCCCGAGCATCTCCTGGACTGCGCGAAGGTCGCCCGAGGATTGCAACACATGCGTCGCGAACGAATGCCGCAGCATGTGCGGATGAACGTGC
>Ga0335084_10000101_pt1 | contig 57329 bp, 47 predicted proteins | sample Lox_Sample_44_FD_206721 | JGI IMG/M metagenome (GOLD analysis project Ga0335084, IMG submission 206721) | Soil microbial communities from Loxahatchee National Wildlife Refuge, Florida, United States - Lox_Sample_4.4 | ecosystem: Environmental > Terrestrial > Soil > Wetlands | place: USA...
CTCGCCTGATCCCTTCGCTCGCTCCGGCTCCCGCGGCGCAAGCCTCCTCCCTCGCTTCCGCTCGGGAGACTTCCTGCGCCGCGACCTGAAAGACCGACTACCGCAAGAAGAAAACGCTTCGCCCCAAGGGAGCTCCTCACCCGGACCTCTTCCCGTGGGGAGCGGGAGAAGAGAGTCGTAGTTCGGAGACCACGATCCCCACGAGAACCAGGACCGCGCCCGCGACTAACGTCGCCTTCGCTCGCTCGAGATCTGGCGGCCGCGGGCGCCGCCGGTTGGAGATCCTTCGTGGGTGTCAGGCCCTCGGCCGCCACCAGCGAGCGGCTCGCCGGGATGCCGGCTCGACCCCTCGCCTGATCCCTTCGCTCGCTCCGGCTCCCGCGGCGCAGGCCTCCTCCCTCGCTTCCGCTCGGGAGACTTCCTGCGCCGCGACCTGAAAGACCGACTACCGCAAGAAGAAAAACGCTTCGCCCCAAGGGAGCTCCTCACCCCGACCTCTTCCCGTGGGGAACGGGAGAAGAGAGTCGTAGTTCGGAGACCACGATCCCCACGAGAACCAGGACCGCGCCCGCGATCCCGCGGGCACCGAGCCGCTCGCCCAAGAGCCAGGCCGCCAGAAGCGAGGCCACCACGGGCTCCAGCGCCAAGATGATCGCCCCATGGATCGCCGACATCCGCCCCTGTGACCACGTCCAGCCGAGAAAGGCGGCGAGCGTGCAGAGCGAGCCCAGGTAGGCGACGCTCCATGGAAACGAACCGGACCAGGGAATGGGCTTGCTCTCGAGCGCGGCGACGGGCAGATGCGAAAGGGGTCCGACCCGCAGGAGGAGCCACACCGCCCCCGCCGCGGCCGTCACCAGGACGAGCATCGCCGCCGTCAGCCAGAGCGTGTCGTGACGCCCGGCCCGCTCCGCCAGCTCCACGCCATAGAACGCGAACACCACGCCGCAGGCACCCACCCAGAGATCCCCCGCCTGCCACGGCGAGCCCCGCGGCGGCAGCGTCAGGAGCACGAATCCCAGAGACGCCAGGGTGATTCCGACTCCATTCTCGAGCGTCGGCAGATGGCGCGTGCGGACGACGGCCACGAAAGGCGTCAAGACGACGGCGAGGCCGGTCAGGAAGGCCGCCTTCGTCGCCGTGGTCTCGGCCTGGCCGATGACCTGCAGAGTCATGCCCGCAGCGAGGAGCGACCCGAGAATGAGCGCGTCGCGCCCGAACCCGCGGGGCCGCGGCCTCCGGCGAAGGACGAGCACGACACCGGCGATACCCGTCGCGAAGGCAAAGCGCCAGAAGAGAAGGCCGAGCGGCGGCGCCGTATCGAGCGCATGCCGCACGACCACGAAAGAGGAGCCCCAAACGATCGTCACGGCGAGCAGCACCGCGTCGGGACGCAGTCTTCCCCCGGAGCGCTCGGCGCTTTCGGTCTGGTGCATTCGAATCGCGCGTTAGGCTAGCATCGAGAGGCGTGACTCAAGCCTCCGGCTCGCCCCGCGTCCGATTCGCGCCGTCCCCGACCGGTTCGCTCCACGTCGGCGGCGCCCGAACGGCGCTCTACAACCTGCTCTTCGCTCGTCACGAGAAGGGCACGTTCCTCCTGCGTATCGAGGACACGGATGTCGAGCGCTCGCGCGAGGAGCTGTCGGCGCAGATCCTGTCGGCCATGGAGTGGCTGGGCCTCGAGTACGACGAGGGACCCTTCTACCAGTCGAAGCGGCAGGAGCTGTACCGCGCCGCGGCCGAGAAGCTGCTGACGGACGGCAAGGCCTATCGCGCCTTCGAGACACCCGAAGAGCTCGACGTCGACCGCAAGAAGGCCGAGGCGGCGGGGCGCGCCTATCGCTATTCGGGCGCCGGCCGCGCGATCTCGCCGGAGGAGAGCGCCCGGCGTGCCCGCGCGGGAGAGCGGCACGTCGTGCGACTCAAGATGCCCGCGGAGACGATTGTGGTCCAGGACTTGATCCGCGGCCGCGTCGAGTTTCCGCCGGAGGCTCTGGACGACTTCGTCCTCGTCCGCTCGGACGGGCATCCTCTCTACCACTTCTGCGTCTGCGTCGACGACACGGAAATGCGCATCACGCACGTCATTCGCGGGGACGACCACCTCGCCAACACGCCCAAGCACGTGGCTCTTTTCCAGGCGCTCGGCGCCCCGGTCCCCGAGTTTGCGCACCTCGGAATGATCCTGGGCACGGACCGCAAGAAGCTCTCCAAGCGCCACGGCGCCGCGGCCGTCGAGGAGTGGCGCGATGCCGGGATCCTGCCGGAGACGCTCTTCAACTTCCTTGCGCTGCTCGGCTGGGCTCCCGGCGAGGATCGGGAGATCCTCTCCCGCGAGGAGATGGAGCGCGAGTTCACTCTCGACCGCGTGGGAGCCTCCCCTTCCGTCTTCGACCCGGAGAAACTGCTCTGGATGAACGCTCAGTACATCGCCCGAATGCCGGCCGAGGAGCTGCTGGCGCGAGCCACGGCCTTTGCGCCGGGCGGTGTACCGGAAAAGAGCGCTGCCCTCCGGGCCGTCGAGCTACACCGCACCCGAGCGCGAACGACCGTCGAGATGGCGCGCGCGCTCTCGGCCTACGCTCGCGACCCCGAGGACTACGACCCCGACGGGATGAAGAAGCAGGTCAAGGCCGACACGCCGGCGCACCTCGAGCGGCTGCTCGCCCGCCTGGAGGAGCAGGAGGACTGGTCGGCCGCCGTGCTCGAGGCGGCCCTTCGCCAGACGGCGGAGTCGCTCGGAGTGTCGGCCGGCAGGCTGATCCACCCGGTGCGGCTCGCGCTGACCGGTGTCACCGTCGGCGCTCCGCTCTTCGACGTCGTCGCCCTCCTCGGCAAGGAGACTGCGTCGCGAAGGCTGCGAAGATTTCTCGAGGCGATCCGGCCACACACGCCCGCGTAGAGGCCTCGCGCCGGGCGGTGCGGGCGCGGCTTCAGTTCTTCAGCTTGTAGTCGCGCTTCAGGTGATCGAGCTCCTTCAACGCGCTTCGAAGCACCCGGATCACCCTCGAAATCTCTCGCCCGTAGTACTTCATTTCCGGGTCACAGTCGGTCAGACCGTAAACCGCCTCGTCCTTCTCCAGGCGGTCCTTTTCGTACGAGATCCGCTCGATCAGCTCGTCTAACTCGGTCCGCAGGACGAACGCGATGTCGCGAACTCCGAGAAAACGGCTGCATTGCGGACAGTGGACCTCTTCGCTGCCGGCATCCGGCACGCTGTCGATCACGAACTGTCGTTCGCAGCGCGGGCACTCGAAGACTTCGGGAATCATGGCCGATCCAGTTTAACGCCAGGTTCCCCACGCGACGCGGATTCGGCTCCAGCCATCGGCCCGGCAAGGATCTTGCCAAAGCACGACACGCTCCATACAGCGAAGAAGGGCGCTAAGAGGGCCGCCAGAAACCTCCATCTTCAAGAGCGGGACAGCGGTAAACGCGACCGGCGAAACGCAAAGAACGATTCTTGGACCAATGAGGTACAACTCCGAGGACGTGCTGACGTTTCGCTTGCTCGGGGTCTACTTCGGGGCAGCCGCTGGCTGTCTCATGCTGGCACGCGGTTTCATTCGGCCGATCCGGTTGTCCGCTGCGGTGTTCCTGACGCTAGCGCCCTTCCTTTTCGCCGGCAAGGCCCTTCTGACAGCAGGCGTGTACGGCCCGATCGACCAGATCTACCATTCCCAGCCGCTTGCGGCCCGCCGAGCGGAAATGGGGGTGGGCCCGACTCGCACTCACGACCTCGTGGATGTCTCCTGCTCTATGGTGCCCTGGCAGAAGGCAGTTCGTGAGGCTGTGAAGAACGGCCGCCTCCCGCTTTGGAATCGTTTTGCTTTCACGGGCGAGCCGCTCTTGGCCGTTCTTCAGCACAGCGCGCTTCACCCTGGCACCTGGATCGGCTTCCTCCTTCCCTTGGCACAGGCCTGGACCTTCGGGATGGCGTTTCGAATGTTCCTGGCGCTCGCCGCGATGTACCTCTTCCTCCGAGAGCTCGATTGTGGGGAGGCTCCATCGCTCCTTGGTGCCACGGCGTGGGCATTCAGCGAGTTCCTCTTCTACTTCCTCGAGTTCCCGCTCCAGCCCGTTGTTAGCGTGTTTCCGCTGCTGCTATTGGGACTGAGGCGTCTCGCCGTGGCCCCCGGCCGCCAAGCCCTGGGAATCACCCTCGTCTCTCTTCTGCTCATGATCTCCGGCGGGCATCCCGAAACGCTTCTGCACTCCGTGGCCGGCGCGGGTGTCTATTTTCTGTTCGAGCTGTCTCGGACCAATTGGAAGCAGCGATTCTCGTCGGTCGGCCTGTCGGTTGTTGCGGGAGGTCTTGCCCTGGGACTCTCGGCCGCTCTCTTGTTGCCGTTTCGAGAAGCCGCAAATGTGACGAGCGGCTACGCCATGCGCGCTCACTGGTACGCCAAGTCGGACCGGTCCGTTCCGTTAACTCGAAGTCTCAGACGGTCGGTCAAGAACGTCATGCCCTACGTGTATGGGTCGTGGATCGATGGAGGTGAGGATCAAACCGGACCCGGTCCGGCCGCGTACGCCGGCTCCGTTCTCTTTCCTCTCGTCCTGGTCGGCCTTCGATCACGCCGCAAAGAGATTTGGCCCTTCGTGATCGTCGGCGTTCTCTCAGCCTCGGCCTGGGCGCGGCTTCCGATCATCAACGACGCCATTTGCCAACTTCCTCTCTTCGACATCGCCATCAATGAGTACATGATCTTTCTGGCGGCATTCGCGGTGTCTTGCCTTGCCGCTTTCGGCTTGGATCGCTTGGGATCCGGGGGGGGGGACGTCCCGAGCTGGCGGTCGGGATCGTCGTATCTCTCGTCGCGTTGCCGATCCTCTTCTTCGGATTCCATGGGAGTGTCGGCCGGATCCCCGGGGACCGCCGCTTGGTGCTTTCCCTCGCCCTGGTGGTACCCGTGGCGATGCTGGGTGTCGTACTCCTACTTGTTCTAAAGAGAAGCCAATTCGAGAAAGCGATTCCGATCGTGGCCTTGCTGCTCTTGCTCGCCCAGCGACGCGTGGAGGTTGGACAGGCCTATGCGACGTTGCCCTCGCGTGCATTCTATCCGCCCCTTTCCCTTCTGAAGACGATCTCTGCGGCAGAGCCCTTCCGAATCGCCGCGATCGGACGCACCTTCATTCCCGAGATGTCAGCCTTGTACGAACTCGAGGACGTCCGTGGCGATGGCGCTATGACCTTGGCCCATCTCGGCGAGGTTGTCCCGCTCTTCTCGGTGGCTCAACCCTTGTGGTTCAACCGCATCGATGACCCGACGAAGCCATTCCTCAACTTCCTGAATGTGCGATACGTCATTGCACCGCCAGACTATCCGGCGCCAGAAGGCTGGAAGATCGTCGGAGATGATCACGGGGGGCGGCTCCTCGAGAATCCAAATGTGTTGCCCCGCGCCTTCGTGCCTCGGCGTGTTTTTCGGGAGAGCGATCCGGCCCGTCAGCTCGAACTCCTTCGCAGGATCACGGACTTCGGGGAAGAGGGCGTCGTTGAAGGCCCGCCGGCTCCGCCCTTTCAGATTGGAGAAGCCACGGTCAGGATCTCCTCCTATTCCGCGCAGAGGATGGAGCTCGAAATCGACGCTCGCGAGAGGGCTCTCGTTGCGACGTCTCTCACTGGCTGGCCAGGCTGGCAGCTTAGGTTGGACGGGAAGGAGGCGCCGCTTCTGATGTACAACCGGGCGTTCTTGGCGTTCGTTTTGCCACCCGGCCGGCACGCAGCTGTCCTCTTCTACTGGCCTCGTTCGTTCACGGCCGGGCTATGGATCTCGGCTGTCTCACTGCTGGCTACGGTGATCCTCTTCGCCTGGCCGAGGACGCACATCGAACGGGGCTTGGACCGCATGAACTAGTCGCGGATCTCAGTCGTCTCGCCGGGTTCAGCTGGGTGATCACCCCGGTTCTGTTCGGGCTGAGGGGCCGCGCCTTCACGCGGTCGACTTGCGGTTACCGGTCCCGGGCTCGGTCGTTGAGCCGCGAGGCCTTGCGTCGATTGAGGCTCCGGAGCCTCGTCAGATCGGCGCATTGCTCGCACTTCACGGTTCCGTCAATGGCTACGACGGTCTTGTTCGACCGCGTGCACTTCTCGCAGCTCCAAAATCGCAGGACGTATTGAATGGCTCGCTCCGCTTCTCGCCGAAGGCCAGCGACGGCGGGCACTGATGCTCCGTCGGAGGGGCAGCCGAACCCTATCACGCCGCCGCGAGTCTCAGCTCGCCGAATGATTTTGCTCAGGGGCAGGGACTCGAACCCGGAAGGGAAAACGCCACCAACCGACGCTAACGATGTGCGGATCGCGCGCCGCTTGAAAATTGTGTGTAACCCATCGCGGTTGCCGCCGTAAGAGCAAGAGTGGGCCCCCCGCAAAGATCCGACGATCAAGACCAACTTCAGGCGGAGTGGGACGGAAGGCGCCCCTTCCGTTGCGGCTCGCCGACGGCGTGTGATTGACGGAGGCAGCATGACCAACCCATCGCAACGGCGTCCTTGCGCCGTCTCATCGATTGTCGCGCGCCGCCGCGAGGCGGATCCGAGCCGCGCATGGAGGACAACGATGGCGTCGAGACTTGCAGGATGGCTAATCGTCGCCCTGTGGCTTGCGGCAACCGGCATTCTCGCGGCTCCAGGGCCGCTCGAGGTCTCGGTCGACCGAGCGCAGGCAATGCTCATCAAGGAAGACCTGGGCGACGGGATCTACGTGTTTCGCGCCCCTTCGGATCTCGATTACTGGACGTCGACGAATTCGGTCGTCATCGTCAACCAGGACGACGTCACCGTCTTCGACAGCTGTACACGCGCGGTAACCGCGCGAGCGGTGATCGCGGAGGTTCGCAAGTTGACGGCGAAGCCCGTGCGTTTCCTCATCAACTCGCACTGGCACCAGGATCACTGGTCGGGCAACGACGAATACACGAAGGCCTTCCCCGGCCTCCGCATCATCGCGAGCGCCGAGACCCGCGCCTACATGGCGCGCATGGGGGCCCGCTTTTTCGTGGACGAATTGGAACAATTTGGGCTGACGCGGATGCGAGAGGCTTTGGCGACGGCGATCAAGACCGGCAAGCTCGCCGACGGCTCACCATTGACCGCAGAGATTCGCGCTCGCAAGGAGAGGAGCATCGCAATGGCGACCCAGTTCGCGGCTGAGATCGAGGCTCTGCCGCGCGTCCTCCCGAATCTGGTCTATCGGGACGAGATGGCTTTCTGGAGCGGCCAACGTGAGTTTCGCCTGATGAGCCTCACGGGCGACGCGACCGGATCGACGGTCTTGTACCTGCCCGGCAGCAAGATTCTGGTCACCGGCGATGTCCTGGTAAGTCCGGAGGACGGCAAGGGACCCCCGCCCTGGTCAACCAACTCGTACGCCGTCACGCCCTGGCTCGAAAGCCTCCGCCGGCTCGAGGCGTTCGACGCCAGAGCCATCGTCCCGGGTCAAGGGCCGGTAATGCACGATAAGGCGTATCTACGCCGGACGATCGAGCTCTTCGCGGCCATCATCGATCAGGTGCACGCGGCACTCGAGCGCGGACTCGTCAAACCCAGCCAGGTGCAGGCAGCGGTCAATGTGGACCGCATCGGCCTCGAGTACGCTCCGGGTGCTCCGCTCCCCGAGGATTTTCACCTGGTCGTGACCTCTCTCGTGAAGAAGGCCAGGCAAGAAGCGCTCGACGGCGTATCAGACGAGAAATAGCGCATTAGTCAGCCGGGCTTTGTGCACTCCGACACAAACAGGCTCGACACCTGCTAGCACGTCCTGTACGCGCCGACCGGGTACTACCCGACCCGGTCGTGCGCATTCCGGTTCGAGAACGAGCGGCGACGTGCCCTACGGCGCCGTGCGCGTATGGTGGAACGTGTATTCGCCGAGCAGACGCTCGGTGCCTGCCGAATCGAAGGCGACCAGGCGCGCGATCATCGTGCGCGTCGGCCAGGCCTTCGCCTGATCGATGGGCTCCTGGTAGGCAATGCTGCCCGGCCCCGAATGAACGGGGATGTCCGGCAGCCTGACCTGCTCGACGCCGCGCTCGTCACAGAGGCAGAGATCGACTCGCGTTGCCCCGCTCAAATCCGCAGCCAGACGCCCGATGAGAAAGTCGTCTTCCGCGGTCACGGTGCACTGGACGCTGCCTCCCGGAGGAGGGGCGTACTCGCGGACTTGCAGGCCTTCCTCCGCGACACGCCGAAGAAATGTGTCGCTCACGGCCATTCTCAGGGTGCCTTCGCGCGCCAGGTTGCGGACTCCTTCGGCGAGCGCGATCACCTCGCGAAGTCGCGCACCGCAGGAGTCGCAGCCGAGCAGATGCTCCTCGATGGCTTCCTCTTCCGGACCCGGCAGCGCGGCGAGCCAGTAGTCGGCAAGGACCGCCGTGTCGATGGGACTGGAGCAGTTCATGCCGCAAGCCCCATGCACTCGCGCAGCTCCCGAATGGCCCGATGGCGAATCACCCGGACGTTGGCTTCCGAAACGCCCAGAAAGCTCGCGACATCCGAGCCTGTCTGCTCGTCGTAGAAGGTCATGACGACGACCGCGCGTTCCCGTTCCTTCAGATTCTGGACGCAGCGCGTGAGCCGTTCCTGGTCGACGTGCGGCAAGGACGACGGGGCCGGGGTCACAAGATCAGCGCCGAACTGGTCGAGCAAGCGTTGTTTCCTCTGAGTGCCGCGGCGCAGATCGAGCACCGTCATCCGGCACGTGCCCAGCACGAAAGACGTGAGCCTCTCCGGTTCACGCAGGCGGCCCGCCCGCAAGGCTTCCAGCGTCGTGATGATGACTTGCTGCGTCAGGTCATCCGCGGCGTGTGCGTCTCTCAAGTGACGCAAACCATAGAGCCGAATGCGCGGAGCCATCCGGCGGAACAACTCGGCTTCGGCTTCGCGGTCGCTTCCTGACCGTATTCGAAGCGCCAACTCGGCATCCTCGAGCTCAACTTCCATCCATGCACATCTAATGTGTAACGGGAGGGCTCCTCATTACACATCCGGGACGTCAACCCAGTGAAACCCCGGTCCGGTCGGACCGTTTGACGGGAGGAAGGCGTCATGGTCAATTCGTACAGAGCCGCATCGGATATCGAGGTCCTCACATCGAACTTCCCGATCCCGGGCTACGGGCTGGTGCCGATCAACGCGTTCGTCATCAAGGGCTCGGAGCCCGTCCTCGTCGACACGGGGACCGTCGTGGAGACTCGGGAGTTCATGCAGGCACTCCGATCGGTCATCGATCCAGCCGACCTCGAGTGGATCTGGCTCACCCACACCGACCTCGACCACATCGGCAGCCTGCACCAGTTGCTCGCCGAAAACCCGCGGATCCGGGTCATTACGACGTTTCTCGGCGTGGGCATCATGAGCCTGTCCGCTCCGCTGCCGATGGACAGGGTCTATCTGGTCAACCCGGGCCAGAAGATCACCGTTGGCGACCGCACACTCACCGCGATGAAGCCTCCGGCCTTCGACAACCCTTCCACCACGGGCTTCTACGACGACAAGTCCGGCGTGCTCTTCAGCTCCGACTGCTTCGGAGCGCTCCTCTCCTCGGAGGCTCCGCAGAACGCCGCGGACCTCTCGGACAAGGATCTGCGGGAAGGGCAGGTCTTCTGGGCGACCCTGGACGCGCCCTGGCTGAACAAGGTGAACCAGGGGATGTTCGCGAGCGAACTGGACAAGATCCGCAAGATGGAGCCGAAGTTGGTCCTCAGCAGCCACCTGCCGGCCGCGCCGGGACACATGACGGAACGGCTGCTGGCGTCCCTCGCGGCCGCCCCGACGGCTCAGCCATTCGTCGGACCCGACCAGGCAGCCCTCGAACAGATGCTCGAGCAGATGACGCAGGTGGCTTAGGAGCTGGTAGAAAGCCGGACTACTTCGCGCCACCGACGAGCTTCTGGAACCTCGGGTTCTTGCGCAGCGGATCGAAGTTGGGGTCGATATTCAGCCAGCCGGGCGACAGCAAGTACGGAATCTTCAGCAACTGCTCGAGCCGGTCGATCGCCTTCTCGTTCTCGCCGACGAGAACGTACGTGCGTGCAAGAAGGTGCTGGTTGTAGGCGCCGCCGTAGGCGTCTTTCGAGATCGGAAGCAGCTCGACGGCATGCTGTCCCTCCCGGATGGCCTCCTCCTTGCGGCCGAGGTAGGCGAGGGCGAGCCCGAATAGCGCGCGACTCTGACTGTCGTTCGGAGTCGATCGCAACGTCGCATCTAACGCTGCCCGTGCGACCTCCGCGTACTTCCGAACGTTGGCGGCGTCCGCCTGTAGGGCGTAGGCCTGTGCGAGACAGATCCCCCAGGTGGCGGGGTCGTCGAACACGCTTTCCGGGATACGAACCAGAAGACTTCGTTGGGTCTCGTCGAGAAGCCATGCGGCGTCCCACGTCTTCGCGACGAAGGTCACCAGCGCCGTCGGTTCGACCTCGGCGGGTGCCGCCGCGAGAGCCTCACGGGCCCGCGGAAGATTCCCCTCGCCGACATAGGTCAGGGCTCTGCCCTCGATCACGCTAAGGACTCCCGGCGAGATCTCCCTCGCGCGATCGTAAGCCTCGCGCGATTCCGGATAACGGCGCAGCCAGAGCAGCGCCAGGCCCAGCCGCCGGGCGGTCAACACCGACCGTGGATCAAGATTGGCGGCACGTCTCAAGTGCCCGACCGCCGCCTCCCACCGACCGAGAGACTCCTCGGCCAGCGCTGTGGCAGTCAACAGCTCCGCGTTGTCCGGAGCGTACCTTTGTCCCTCGGCAAATTGCCCGAGAGCCCTTCCGAATTCCCCGAGGACGTTCGCCAGATACTGGCCCGAGGCCAGATATCCCTCCGGGCGATTTGGAGCCAGGGCAACCGCCTTTTCCGCCGCGGCCCGAGCGCGCTCCTTGAATTGAGGGGTCGGCCCCGTGTTGACGTACAGACTCGAGTTCGCAAACGACAACCGCGCCCAGGCCTGGGCGAAGTTCGGATCGAGCGCCACCGCCTGTTCGTAGAACACGAGGGCCTTCTTGATGGACGGCGAATCGGAAGCTCCCATGGCTTTCGAGACGTCTTCCCCCTTGCGGAAGGCGTCGTAGGCCGCGAGGTTCTCGGTTGGCCTCTCGGAAAGCCGCTTCTCCTCCCCCGCCCCGAGGGCCACACCAAGAGCCTGCGCCACCTTCGACGCGATGTCCGACTGCACCTGGAAGACGTCCGTCAGCGCCGCGTCGAACGGCTGCTGCCACTTCGATGTCGGAGCATCCGGACGAGTCACGTCCACCAGCTCCGGACTCACATGGACTCGACTCGTGCCTCCGCTTTTCTCCCAGCGCACCGTGGCGGTCAGCAGGTAAGCGACATTCAGCTCTTCGGCAATCTGCTTCGGCGTCTTCGCGGTCTTCTTATAAGGCGTCGAGCTGCTCCGTGCGATGACTTGGAGCCCCGGGATCGAGGTCAGCTTGCCGCGCACCTCGTCCGCGATGCCGTCGGCGAAGTAGTCGTCCTCGGGAGCGCCGAGGTTCTCGAAGGGCAGAACGGCTACGCGCTTGACGCCGCTGGCCTCGCCGCCGCTGTGCCGCCCCCGGAGGAGAAGCACACCAACGATGGCGAGCGCGACGAGAACCGCGATCGCGATGAGAACCCTCCTCTTGCCGGCCGGTGGAACCGCGGGCTGCGGACCGGTCGCGAGACTTGGCGAGGACGTTTGCTCCAGGGCAAACTCGATGTCTCGCGCCGATTGGAAGCGCCGTCCTCGATCCTTCTCCAGGCAGTGCCTGATCATGTGGTCGAGGGCTGGTGAAATGTTCCGGCCCGAGTGCGTCAGCTCCGGCGGATCCTCCTTCAGGATCGCTGCGATCGTGTCGCTCGCCGTGTCACGCTTGAACGCCTTCCGGCCCGAGAGCATCTCGTACAGGATCGTTCCCAACGAGAAGAGATCCGAGCGGTGATCCACGGGCAGGCCCCGAACCTGCTCGGGCGACATATAGCCCATCGTCCCCATGACTGTCCCAGGCTCCGTGTGGCCCGAGCCCGTCGGTGCGCTCGTCTGCTCCTCGGCGTTGACCGCCTCCACCTTCTTCGCCAGCCCGAAGTCCAGGATCTTGACGCGGCCGTCCCTTGTGACGAACAGGTTCTCGGGCTTCAGGTCGCGGTGGACGATGCCCTTCTCGTGAGCGGCGGAGAGTCCTCTTGCCACCTGCAGCGCGTAATCCACGGCCTGCTTCTGTGGGATCGGGCCCGAGTCGAGCTTCCCGCGTAGCGTCTCGCCTTCCAGAAGCTCCGTGACGGCGTAGGCCGTCCCCTCGTGCGTCCCGAAGTCGAAAATGGAGAGGATGTTCGGATGCGAGAGCGCCGCGACCGCCTTCGCTTCCCGCTCGAACCGTGCCAGAGCGTCCGGGTCGGCGGTGACGGCCTGGGGAAGGACCTTGACCGCGACGTCCCGGTCGAGCTTCTTGTCTCGCGCCCGGTACACCTCCCCCATCCCGCCGGCGCCGAGCGGCGAAAGGATCTCGTAGAGGCCGAGACGGGTCCCTGCTGAAAGTGTCATCGAATGACCGTGGCGGGGATTTTATGCGAGAGCGTCCAGGCCGCGCGATAGAGGCTGTGCCCAAGCCATTCAGCCCCAGAGCGCGCTAGCCTGGCAGTGGCAACGCAACGGCAATCGGTCCCAGACAGCGCCCTGGCGTTCGATACAGCTACAAGCGAAGGGTTTCGATGAGAGCTGACAGTGCGGCCGGCTGCTGCCGCCGACTCGGGTAGTAGAGGAAAAAGCCCGCGAAGGGCGGGCACCAGTCCTCGAGGACACGCACCAGTGCGCCGCTCGCGAGATGCGGCGCCACGTGCTCCTCCAAGGAAAAGGCCAGACCTACTCCATCGATGGCCGCACGGATCGAGATCTCCACGTCGTCGACGTTGAGCGGCCCGTCCACGGCAACGGTGAGGGACTCGTCGCCCTTGTCGAACTCCCACCGGTACACGCCGGCGGATCCGAGGCGAATGTTGATGCAGCGGTGGCGCGCCAGATCGCGCGGCGATTCCGGTTTGGGGCGCGACTCGAAATAGCGGGGCGAGCCCACTACGGCCGGCCGGTGATCCCGCGACACCCTGACCGCAATCATGTCGCGCTCGATGAACTCCCCGAGATGGATGCCCGCGTCGAAGCGCCCGGCGACGAGGTCGAGCGGGCTGTCATCGGTGGTGACCTCGAGCACCACGTCCGGGTACTCGCGCGCAAATTGCGCCAGCTTCGGGGCCACCACCAGCCTTGCCGCGAGGCGTGGCACCACTAAACGCACGCGGCCCGCCGGCCGGTCCCGCAAGCCGGAAATCTGCTCCAGAGCTCCCCGAATATCGCCGAGAGCCGGACGCAGATGCGCGATGAGCTGTTCTCCGGCGTCTGTGGGCGCAACGCTGCGCGTCGTTCGCGCGAGCAGCCGCACGCCAATCTGTTCTTCCAGCCCCCGTATCGCGTGGCTCAAGGCAGAGGGCGACACGCCCAGCCGTTTCGCCGCCCGCGTGAAGCTGCGCTCCTCTGCCACCGCAAGGAATGCCGAGAGAACGCTAAGATCGTCGCGAACCATTTGTGAATGCTACTCACAAACCCTTGCCGATTTGACCCGCTACTCAGGAGCCCAATCGGCGGCTACCCTGATTGCTCGAAGGGTCGACGAACGGTTCCTTCAACGGGAGAACACGATGCAGAAGCGCAGACTCGGCACAAGCAACCTGGAAGTCTCGGCGCTCGGACTCGGCTGCATGGGAATGAGCTTCGGCTACGGTCCCGCTGCGGACAAGCAGGAGATGGTCTCGCTCATCCGATCGGCCGTCGAACGCGGCGTCACTCTCTTCGACACCGCCGAAGCCTATGGCCCGTTCACCAATGAAGAGCTCGTAGGCGAAGCTCTCGCCCCGTTCCGTGATCGAGTGGTGATCGCAACCAAGTTCGGGTTCAAGTTGGAACCCGGCCGGCCGCGAGGCCTGGATAGTCGGCCAGCGCACATCAAGGAGGTCGCCGAGGCCTCGCTCAAGCGGCTCAGGGTCGATGCGATCGACCTTTTCTATCAACACCGTGTCGACCCCGAAGTGCCCATCGAAGACGTCGCGGGGGCGGTGAAGGACTTGATTCGCGAAGGCAAGGTCAAGCGCTTCGGGCTTTCGGAAGCCGGCGTGCAAACGATCCGTCGCGCCCACGCGGTCCAGCCCGTGACCGCGGTCCAGAGCGAATACTCGCTGTGGTGGAGAAACCCCGAAGCGGAACTGCTGCCAACGCTCGAGGAACTCGGAATCGGCTTCGTTCCGTTCAGTCCGCTCGGCAAGGGCTTCCTCACCGGGAAGATCGACGAGAACACGACGTTCGACAGCTCCGACTTCCGCAACATCGTTCCGCGTTTCACGCCCGAGAATCGGAAGGCGAATCTGGCCCTCGTCGATCTGCTGGCCAGGATCGGAGGACGGAAGAAAGCGACACCTGCCCAGATCGCGCTCGCGTGGCTGCTGGCCCAGAAGCCGTGGATTGTTCCCATCCCGGGCACCACAAAGCTGCACCGGCTCGAGGAAAACATCGGAGCCGCGGCCATCGAGCTGACGCCGGACGATCTCCGTGAGATCGATAATGCGGCCTCGCAGGTCACGGTGCACGGAGCTCGGTACCCTGAACAGCTGGAACAAATGACCGGTCGCTGACCGGCAGCGTGCAACGAGAGGGCGTGAATCCCATGACCGAATCGGCCAGTGCGCTCTCCTCCTGGCAGAGCTTCTACGTCATCGTGGGGTCGTCCGGTGGGGCGCTCATCGGCCTGCAATTCGTCGTGATCACCCTCATCGCCGGGAGCCGCCAGCGCACCACGGCGGGCTCGCTCAGCGCGTTTGGGACGCCGACGGTCGTGCACCTGGCCGGCGCCTTGCTCGTGTCCGCGATCATGAGCGCTCCATGGCCTTCGCTCGTCATCCTGTCGATGGCCCTGGGGATATGCGGTATCGGCGGGCTCGCCTATGGCGCCATCGTGGTCCACCGGGCCCGCCGTCAGACGGATTACCAGCCCGTCTGGGATGACTGGCTTTGGTACACGCTACTTCCGTGTGTCAGCTACGCCGCGCTAACAGTGACTGCCGTCGTGCTGCGCACCGACTCCCCACTCGCATTGTTCGTCATCGGAGCTGCGGCGCTCGGTCTGCTGCTCATCGGCATCCGCAACGCTTGGGATACGGTGACACACATCGTCGTCTCCAGCGCCGATGGCGGTTCGACGAAGACGGACTGACCGCTTCTCGAGGAGCTCTGCACACATGGACATCAAACGAATCGGTTCACAAGCCTCCGCCAGAGGACCGGCCGAGTACTTCACCGGCACGGTACGCGTCGATCCCCTGTTTCAGGCCCCCGCTCCGGCGCGGGTCGTCTGCGTCAGCGTCACGTTCGAGCCCGGCGCTCGGACCGCGTGGCACACGCACCCGCTCGGCCAGACCCTAATCGTGACCGCTGGCTGCGGCCTCGTGCAGCACTGGGGAGGGCCAATCGCGGAAATTCGGCCGGGTGACGTGATCTGGACCCCGCCCGGTCAGAAGCATTGGCACGGCGCCACGGCCACCACCGCCATGACGCACATCGCGATTCTGGAACAGCTCGGTGGCAAGACGGTGGACTGGATGGAAAAAGTCAGCGACGAACAATACCAGGGCAAGTAGGCAACGACGATGCGAATCGGCATCCTCGGTTCGGGGTTGATGGGGGGCAAGCTCGGCACGCTCTTCGCGCGTGCCGGACATGAGGTGGTATTCAGCTACGCGCGCAGCCAGCAGAAGCTGAAGCGGCTCGCAAGTGAGGCGCAGGGGAACGCGCGCGCGGGCACACCGGGTGAGGCGACCCGGGAGGCAGAGGCGCTGTTGCTGGCAGTGCACTGGTCCCGCGTCGACGACGTTTTGAAGCAGGCAGGCGACGTGTCGGGCAAGGTCATCGTCACCTGCTCGCTACCGATGAATACGAACAATACCGACCTCGTCGTCGCCCATGCCTCTTCGGGCGCGGAGGAGCTGGGAAAGAAGGTTCGCCGTGCTCGGGTCGTCTCCGCTTTTGGCACAGTGCCCAGTGAGGCGCTGTTCGGCGTGTTCGAGAGCCGACGCAAATCCAATCGACCGAGCTTGTTGTACTGCGGAGACGACGCGGCTGCCAAAGACGTAGCGGCGACGCTGATCCGCGACGTGGGGTTCGATCCGGTCGACGCCGGTCCGCTACGAATTGCCCGGTTCATGGAGCCCTTTTCCCTGCTCGTCGGACAACTCGCGTACGAGGGTGACGGAGGGCCAGAGCTCGCCTACCGCTTCGAACGATTCGAACCGTAGGACATCGGGGGCGCGGGCAGCGGAAGTCTCCACGCAAAAGGAGTCCTGCGGACTCGCTGGAGATCTGGCTGGCAGGCAGGGACTCAACCCCGAAGGAACTGCCGACCTGAAGCAAATCGCCCCAACGCGTCACAACCCCGATCCCAAGCCGGGCGCGGCGAATCAGCTCGCTTCGAGAATCGTTCCGTCGGATGCCTTCGGGTCGACGCGACGCGCGGCCCTCGGAGTCGGCGCCGGTTGCGCCGGCGGCGCGCTCGCGGGCGGCACGATGCCGTTCATCCTCGGATACTCCACCATCTGTCCGTAGTGATCGAAGGCATGCGAAGCGGCAAAAGTGGCCAGGTACAAGCGCGGAGACTTGCCGTGCTCCGGGATCTGCAGCATGTTGCCCGTCGTCAACGTCGCCGCAGCCCTGTGGCCCAAGGCGAAGGAGTCTCTCAGGAATTTCAAAATGGCGGCTTTCGTCTTCAGGTCCTCGGGACCGTCCCCGCCTTTGTAGTTCTCCGGGATCTCCTCCCCGGTCAGGCCCGCCCAGAGGATGTAGTTGGACGCGGCGATGTGCTTGACCTGCAGGGCGAAGGTGCGTACACCTCTGTAGTCGGGGCTCCAATGTTCAAGCTCTCGGGAGAGAAGTTGAACTTCTCTTCCGGCATGGCCTCTGCGGCTTCCACGACCTCCTTTTCGACGGTACTGATCAGGCGATCCACGGCGGAGGCGACCGTTGGCGGAGCGGCCGGGGGCGCGCCTGCGACCGCGGCGCTCGCCGCGCCGTGTCCCGACGCGGTCACGGTCAAGAAATTCCCGGCTCGGGGTCCGGCGTCAGATTCGCGGCGTAGCTGATTCCCCAGGGCCCGGACCACGCGGTCAGGTCGAGCGACGCGCGGGTCTCTCCTTCCCCCTGAGAGGGAGGCGCCGTCGACGCCGGCCGCCCAGAGAGGAGGCGTGCGGAGTCCGGCGTTCCCAGGGCATCGATCTTCGGCGAGTGGCAATCATTGCAGGCCGAGGTCGTCACCAGGTATCGGCCGCGCTCGACGCGCTTCTGGCGCGTCGAAGGCTTGGTTTGGGCGGCGGCCGGGCCGTGCACCACGGTGACCAGCGCGATCGCGAGTGGGATGGCGAGCGAAACCTGTCCGATTCTCATCGAATGTCCCTCCTGGTTCTTACTCCACGTGACATGAGCTATCTACAGGGCTTGGTCAGGTCGGCAAGACGCAGTTGAATCACCCGAACCCCCGATCCCTCCGTTCCGTCAGCGGCGGGCGCCGTCAGTCAGCAAGTCGCGAGAATCTCGTGGGGGGCCCAGACGGGTCCCGGGGAAAATTGGCTTGAGTGCCTGCCGGATTCTAACTTTGTCCTACCCGCCCTCGGACGGGCGATAGGATCGCTTCAAGGAGCATCGCCTTCGTCGTGAGCCAGACGTGCTCTTGATTCCCCCGCGCCGCCCGAGTCAAGAGCGGCTCGACGATCCGGACCTCCCTTCAGAAGAAATGTCTCGGTCGCTCCGGGACATCGCTCTGGTCAACCGGCGCTGGGGAGGATCGCGGGCGCTCGCGAGCCACCTGCTCGAACGACGAAAGCAAGGGGGCCCGTCGCCGGTCCGCATACTCGATGTTGGCGCCGGATCGGGCGACGTCTCGCGCCGGCTCGTCCGACAACTTCAGCTCGGAGGACTCCCGGCCCGCGTCGTGGCCGTGGATCTCCAGTGGCGCCACCTCGCAGCCGGACGCCGGATGTCCGGAGTGCCCCTGGCGTTGGCGGCCGCGGACGCGTTACGCCTTCCCTTCCCGCCGCGCTCCTTCGACTGGACGATATCGACACTGCTCTTCCATCACTTCCCGCCCGAGCAAAGCGCCCGTCTGCTGCGCGAGGTCGCTAGGGTCTCGCGGGAAGGCTTCCTGTTCCTCGACCTTCGGCGGCACCTCTTCCCGCTGATCTTCGTTCGGATCGCCGGACCGCTGTTGTTTCGATCACGCGTCTCGGTCGAGGATGGCGCAGCCTCGGTCCGCCAGGCCTACACTCCGGCTGAGGCACAGGAGATCGCGGAAAGCGTGGTCCCAGGCACCCGGGTGAAGAAGGTGTTCCCGTTTCGCCTCCTGATCTCGAACAGTGGGTCCGAGAGCCCTTGAAGGGCGACGCGAGCCGAACGCTGCCCGCTCTGCCGTGGCTACCAGCCCGTCAAGACCACCATCGGAAGCGGTATGGCAACGCCACGGACACACGAGCCGGAAACGAGCGAATTCCCGGCGGAATTTGGCTGGGAGGCAGGGACTCGAACCCCGATTCACTGGTCCAGAGCCAGTTGTCCTACCATTGAACGACCTCCCAGTCGCTCGGGGAGGCGGATTATCCGGAATGCCCCTCCCCGGGTCAAATCCCGGTGAAAACCCAAATAGAATCCACGCGTGAAGTCAGCGGAGCTCGCGGGGAAGAAGTGCGTCCCGTGCCGGGGCGGCGTGCCCCCCTTGACCGAGGAGGAAGCGCGCGGGCTTCTGGAGGTAGCACCCCTCTGGTCTCTCCAGGAGAAGGGCACGCGCCTCTCCCGCCGCTTCGAGTTTCGGGACTTCCTGCAGGCGATGGAGTTCGTCAATCGCGTCGCCCGGATCGCCGAAGAGGAGGGGCACCATCCCGACATCGCGATCCATTGGAACAAGGTCGACCTGCTCCTCTGGACTCACAAGATCGGGGGTCTCCACGAGAACGACTTCATCCTGGCGACAAAGATCGACCGCCTGCTCGATGAGCCGAGAGGCACCGCCGGCCTGACGGGCTAGCTCGCCTGCCCCGCAGCCCGTAAGTCCCGGGACCCGGAGACCCGGATCCGGACTTCTCGCGGGGCGCCTTGAACGCCTCGACCCATTCGTCTCCGTCCTAGGGCGAAAGAAGAGGCAAGACGAGTTCCTCGAGGCGCCTGTCGGTCAGAGAAGTCTTCTCGGGGAGGATCAATGCACGAACGATCCCCGTCGCATCGACGACATAGGTGACCGGCAGCACTCGCCATGACCCGAACCCGTTGGTCTTGGCGTCCGCCGCCAGGGCGATCGGGTAGCTCACCGAGGATTGCACTTTTTTCACGGCATCGCGGTCGCGTCCGCGGTCCATGCTCAAACCGAGCAGCTCGACCCCGCGGTCACGATGCCCCCGGTAGAACGCGTCGAGCACCGGGATCTCCTGTCGGCAGGGCGGGCACCAGGTAGCCCACAAGTTTAGGATCACGACTTTTCCTCGCTGGGCCGACAAATCGAAGGTGCCCCCGCCCACCTCTGGGACCACGAGCGCGGGCGCCGGCTGGCCAACGTCGACCGCGGCTGATACCGGAGTCGCGGCGAGCACCGGCAGGATCGAGAAAGTCGCCACAGCCATTCGAAATTGTCTTCGCATTCGGCTCTCCTAGAAGCTGTACCCGATCGTGAACTTGTAATATTCCGGGGCCATGAGCTGGTTCCCATTCACTCGCGTATAGACCGGAAAACCGACCTGCGCGTAGACCTGGAGCCGATTGACGCCGAACTGCACGCCCGGCGCGACGAGAACACGCGAGTACCCGGTATTCTCGGGATCCGACTCCGACCCGCTGTCGCGCCAACGCTGTGTGTAGACGAAGTTGAGAATCGGCGTGACCTGGGATCCTCCCTTGAACTCGAACCCGCCGTAGTAGAGACCCGCCGCCACATTGATCTCGTCTCCCGGCCGGTAGTTGTTTCGCGTCGAGATCGCGTTTTCCCAGACTCCCTGAGCAAACCAGACCCACTTGTTGTCCTTCGTTAGTCCTCCCTGATGGTATCCGCCGAGGAGCGTGTCCGTGCTACCCGTTCCGATCTGATTGTCGCGGTCGGGTCCGGGGTAGGTGTAGTCGCCGGTCGGCAGCTTGAAGCCGAAGGTGATCCCGCTCGACATGTCCTCTGAGAAGCCCGAGTAGACGCCCGTCACCCGCATGTCTCCCAGGCTGCTGTAGTGATACGACGCCAGATCGCCCTCGTCGGTCAAGGTCTGGAAGTAGCGGTTCCAGTACGGAACGTTGACCATGATTCCCCACTTCCGGTCGAACATGTATTGGAAGTTGACGTTGTAGAAGTTCGTCCGGATTCTCTTGTCCTCGTTGTCGGCGGCCGGAGCCTTCGAAGTACCGCTCCAATTTTGGTTCTGGTCCGTGTAGTCGTACTCGAAGAAGGCAAACCCTCCGAGATAGAGGGGAAACATGATGCCCGCGCCGACCTCGAAGACGCCGCATCCGCACGAGCACGCCTGCGCGGAGGGCGGCGTGAGGAGAAGAAGAATCGTGAGCATCGCAAACGCCCGTGTTCCAACCCGGCGAGCCCGAGCGAGCGGAGCGGCTCCTGGTCTTTGCATGACCGATCCTTTCCACGGGCCGGGAAGACCCCGGCAACCAGTGATTGCGCGGGGACGGTAATCCGTCCGCCCCGCGGATTGACGTGTTGAACTGGTGGAGGGTTAGCCCAGACGCGGCGGAGGCGTGGCCGGCCGCATCGTTCGGTCGAGAGCGCCAGCCGAGCCCTCACGCGCTAGCGGGCCAGTCGGGTGGGGGGAAGCTAGTCGGCCCTGCCAGCCGGCCAGCGGAAAAGCCCTGTCGACGGCCTTCTCGAGAGAAGTCTCCGGCCGCCGGCACTGGCAGATCGGAGCCCTGGGCTCGCCGGAGCGGTCGATCTTGCAGGCCCCTTTCTGACAACAGTCTATGGGGGCGGCGCGAACACAACAGGGGGGGACGGAAGCAAATACGTCCGCCAGGAACCGGCCGCTTCCCGTCAAGAGAAAGACTCCCGCGACGGACGCCAACGCGAGGCGGCGGACGACCACGACCGGACTCTAACACCGGCAGAGTGCTCGGGCGGTCCGTCGAGGGCGCGCGGCCGCGCCCCTAGTCCTGGCGCATCCGGACAGAGAGCCTCTCTCCAAGCGCGGTAAACGCTTCGAGCCATTCCCGCGCGGCCCCGTCGCCGGACTCCGCCTGCGCCCGCATCACCGGATAGTCCTTCTGGAGCACTGACCAGAAGTCGTTCTGCGTGCGCCAGAGGTTGACCCGGAAGGGAAGTCCACCCGCCAAGTCCACCGCGGTTCGCAGCGCCTCGAACCGTGTCGGCTCCCGTGGCTCCTTCGAAAACTCCGCAGAGAGCTTCTCCAGGCGCTCCCGGAAAACGTACTCGAGCGTCTCCGCGTCCAGGTGGACCTTCTGAGCAGCCGCGTCCGCGAGGAGCTCCTGGATCCGCTCAGGATCCAGCTTCTCGCTCTCGAACGCTTGGCGCAGATTCAGGTGGATCACGAACTCCGCGGTGGCCTGCAGCACCCGCGGCAGCGGAGATCCCAGATCCGACAGGAAGCGCATCAGGGGAATGTGCCGTTCGTGAATCTCCCGCAGCATCTCTTCGGCCTCTTCCCGTGTCGACTCGAGAATGACCTTCAGGATTCGACGTTGCTCGTCCCGGAAGAGCGTCTTCAGCGAGACGGTATCCTGGCCGAACCCGGCGTCGAGCCGCCGCAGCACATCGGCCAACTCGCCGCGCGAGAACGCGTGAAGCGTCTCGCTGACGAGCTGCTCGTACTCGGAACCGGCCGGCAGGCGCCGGACTCCCCCGTGGACGCTGTGATCCCCGAGGTGCAGCGCGCCGAACGCCAGCCTTCGCGACTCCCCCGTCACGTCGGACGTGAACCGAGCTCGTCCCAGGGCGAGCTTCATCTTCCCGGACTCGACCAGGCGAAAGTCCTCGCGCTCGACCTCGTAGCAATAGATCCGGTCCTTCGACGCGTACGATTCGAAGAGGGAGCGCACGGCATAATGCCCGCCGACCTTCGCCAGGTCGATTCGGGCGGGGCGGACCAGCCGCTCGTAGACCTGCCGCCCATCGCCCTCCTCGGGACGGTTGCTGGGAGCCCGGGACAGCGCCGCGAGAAAGGGCTCCTCGAAGGAGCCGCCGAAGATCTCCTCGGCCAGCTGCACGACGCGCCCCGCATACTGCAGGACCTGGACAGCCTCGATTCCCGAAATGTCGTCGAAGAACCAGCCGCAGCTCGTGTACATCAGCATCGCGTGGCGCTGCAGCTCGAGCAGCCTCGTGGCCGCAATTCGCTCTTGCGGGTCGAGCGGCCGGACGGCTTGCGCCTCGAAGAACGCCGAGACGCTCGCCGGAGAGCGGTCCAGAACGACCGCGATGTAGTCCTCGCGGGCTTCCCACGGCTCGCGCAGGAGCTCCCGCGCCTTTCTCTCGAAGGGCTCCGCGACCGCATCCCGCAGGCCGTCCAACGCCTGGCGCAAAGGCTCCCGCCAGGCCTGGCTCCAGCCGGGGTGCGCGCCGCTCGAGCAGCCGCAGTTGCCTCTCCACCGCTCCACACCGTGTGCGCAGCTCCACGACGTGTACTCCCGGATCTCGACCTCTCGGGTCGCAGGATGTTTTTCCAGGAACTCGCCGTAGTTGGTCAGACGCGAATCGTCTTGGGAGCCGATCGCGCGCAGGGCGAAGGCGAGCGCCATGTCGCCGTGCGGGTGGTGGTGTCCGTAGGTCTCGCCGTCGGTCGCGATGTGGACGAGCGCCGCCCCTTCGGTCGTCCCCGTCGGGCTCGCCAGGAGCCGGCTCGCGAACTGCTGGCCGCTATGGAGGAGCCCCCCGAACGCCACCTCCCGCGAGATCGCGTCGTCGTAGAAGAAGACGTCGATCGATCGGTCGCCGGCGAGCCGGACTCGGTAGGGTGCCGTCGAATCGAACTTGGTCTCGGCGACGTCGGTCCACCGGCCGCCGGACGGGCGCTGCCGCACCGCCTGGTGGGGAGAGAGAACGGTGAAGAGGATCCCGAGCTCCGCCGCCACCTCGAGCGTCTCCAGGTCCACGGCGGTCTCCGGGAGCCACAATCCCTCGGGCGCGCGGCCGAAGCGGTAGGCGAAGTCTCGGATGCCCCAGGCGAGCTGCGTGCGCTTGTCGCGCCGGCTGGCGAGCGGCAGGATCATGTGGTTGTAGGCGTGAGCCAGCGCCGAGCCGTGGCCGGAAAACCGCTCTCGGCTCTCGCGGTCGGCAGCCAACACGGCCGCGTACACCTCAGGGGCCCGATGCTCCATCCAGGAAAGAAGTGTCGGACCGAAGTCGAAGCTGATGCGCGAGTAGTTGTTTACGATCTCGGCGATGCGGTCGCGCTCGTCGAGGATGCGAGAGGCGGCGTTGGGAGCGTAGCACTCGGAGGTGATTCGCTCGTTCCAATCGTGGTACGGATACGCGGAATCCTGAACCTCGATCGCCTCGAGCCACGGATTCTCCCGCGGTGGCTGATAGAAGTGCCCGTGAATGCAGACGTACCGCGGCATCTAGGGCGCGTCGTCGTCCGGGAGAGACGCCTCCATCTCCTCCGCCCCCTCCTCGACACTGCCCTCCTCCGCGTCGAGGGGCGCCGGCGGCTCGGGATCGGGCTTCAAGAACAGCGCGGCCAGCGGGGGAAGCGTCAACGCGAGCGAAAACGGCCGGCCGTGCACCGCGTACGGCAGGGCTTCGACCGACGGCGGCGTGGGCAGCCCGCTGCCGCCATACGCCGCGGCGTCGGTGTTGAGCCGCTCTCTCCAGACGCCGCCCCGCGGCACGCCGACCCGGTAGCCCTCCCGCGGCACCGGCGTGAAGTTGAGTATGACGAGGACGGGATCGGGCACCGTCTTCCCCTTGCGCAGGAAGGAAACCACGCTCGCCTCCGCGTCGTGGCAATCCACCCACTCGAAACCCGCTAGCGGCTCCTCGTCGAGCTCATGGAGAGCCGGCTCGGCCCGGTAAAGGTGATTCAGGTCTGCGGTGCATCGCTGGACGCCGCGGTGGAGGGAGTGCGAAAGCAGGTCCCAGTCGAGGCTGCGGTCGTGGGACCACTCCCGCCACTGGCCGAACTCGCCGCCCATGAAGAGCAGTTTCTTCCCGGGCTGCGAATAGAGGTCCGCGAGCAAGAGCCGCAGATTGGCGAGCTTCCGCCAGGCATCGCCCGGCATCTTGTCCGCGAGCGAGTACTTGCCGTGGACCACCTCGTCGTGCGACAGGGGCAGCAGAAAGTTCTCGCTCGCCGCGTAGATCATCCGGAAGGTCAGCTTGTTGTGCTCGTACTTGCGAAAGATCGGATCGAACGCCAGGTACTCGAGCGTGTCGTGCATCCAGCCGAGATCCCACTTCAACCCGAAGCCGAGCCCTCCGATGTAGGTTGGCCGGGAGACCATCGGCCACGTCGCCGACTCCTCGGCCATCGTTTGCACATCCGGACAGTGGCCGTAGACCTCCTCGTTCAGCCGCCGCAGGAAGACGATCGCTTCGAGATTCTCGGGACCGCCGAAGCGGTTGGGGATCCACTCTCCCTCCTTGCGCGAGTAGTCCAGTCGCAGCATCGATGCCACCGCGTCCACACGCAGCCCGTCGGCGTGGTAGCGCTCCAGCCAATGAAGCGCGCCGGAGAGCAGGAAGCTCCGGACTTCGCCGCGGCCGTAGTTGAAGATGCACGTCTTCCAGTCCGGGTGATAGCCCTGCCGGGGATCGGCATGCTCGTAGAGATACGTGCCGTCGAAGTAGACCAGGCCGTGCTCGTCGGAGGGAAAGTGCGAGGGCACCCAGTCCAGGATCACCCCGATGCCGCGCTGGTGCAGGTGATCGATCAGGAACATCAGGTCCTGCGGCGTGCCGTACCGGCCGGACGGCGCGAAGTAGCCGGTCGTCTGGTAGCCCCAGGAACCGTAGAAGGGGTGCTCCATGACGGGCAAGAGCTCGACGTGCGTGAACCCCATCTGCTCGACATAGTCGGCCAGCGGCGCCGCGAGCTCCCGGTAGGAGAGGAACCGGTTGGGGTCCCCTTCCGGACGTCGCCAGGAGCCGACGTGAACCTCGTAGATCGACATGGGGGCCGAGAGGGCGTTCTTCCCCGCGCGCTCGCGCATCCACTCGCCGTCGCCCCACTCGTATTCGAGGTCCCAGACGATGGACCCGGTCGCGGGGGGCACCTCCTGCCGGAACGCGAAGGGGTCGGCCTTGTCGACGCGGTAGCCGCTGTGCCGTGAAGCCACATGGAACTTGTAGTGGGCGCCCTTGCCGACTCCCGGAAGGAACGCCGCCCAGACGCCCGATTCGGCAATCGGGGCGAGAGGATGACTCTCCTTGCTCCAGCCGTTGAAGTCTCCCATCACGAAAACCGCCTGGGCATTGGGCGCCCAGACCGCGAAGGACGAACCCGCGACGCCGTCAACGATTCGAAGATGGGATCCGAGCTTCTCCTGGGCGTGAAGATGGCTTCCTTCGCCGAAGAGATAGAGATCGTCCTCGGTCAGCAGCGCCAGCCGTGCCTCAGAGGGAGACCCTGTACCGCGCCCTTGCCCGCCCGCGCCGGCCTTACGGGTCACTCGCTCGCTCCGCCCGCGCGACGGCTCTCGTCAGCCGCCAGGCGTCAGGCCTTCTTTCCGGGCAGCAGCACGAAAACGAGGCCGATCACGCCCATGCCGAGCGAGAGCCAGCGCGCGGTCTCCCATGTCTCCTTCTTGCTCCGCTCCTGGCTCGAAAACGTCGACTTCAGCGCCCCCTCGACGCTGTCGTACCCGGCCCGCCGGCTGGAGGCCAGCAGGAACCCGGCGATTCCCAACACCAGAAGAACCATTCCCACGCGCCTCATCGGCTTTGCCTCCTCGTCCCGGGCCGGCCGCCAAAGGGGCGACGTCCGGGTGAATGCTCAGTACTTCCGCATGGAGGGATCGATCCGCTCGGACCAGGCGTTGATGCCACCCGCGAGATTGACCGCCTTTTCGTAGCCGGCCTGGCGCAGGAACTGGACGGCGTTGGCGCTGCGCGCGCCCGAGCGGCAATAGACGACGAGCTCCTTGTCTTTCGGGACCTTGTCCAGGCTCCGCGGCAGGGTCCCGAGGGGAACCTTGAGCGAGCCCGGCAGATCGGCCAATGCGTACTCGTGCGGTTCCCGCACGTCGAGAAGCACGGGAGCCTCGCCGCGATCGTGCATCTCCCTGAGCTCCTCGACGGTGACCTGCGGAACCCCGCCGAACATGTTCGAAACGATATCAGGAGCCGGGGCGGCGTTTGAGCCGCCGCAGAACGCCTCGTAATCGATCAACCCGGTGACGGTCGGGCGAGATCCGCAAACGGCGCAGTCCGGGTTTCGGCGCAGCCGGATTTCGCGGAAACGCATCGCGAGCACATCCACGAGCAGAAGCCTTCCCACGAGCGGCTCGCCGCGTCCGAGGACGAGCTTCACGACCTCCGCCGCCTGGATCACGCCGAGGAGCCCCGGGAGCACGCCCAGCACACCTCCCTCCGCGCAGCTCGCGACCGCCCCCGGCGGCGGAGGCTCGGGATGCAGGCAGCGATAGCAGGGGCCGTGGCCGGCCCAGAACACGGAAGCCTGCCCCTCGAACCGATAGACGGAGGCGTAGACGTTCGGCTTCCGAAGAAGCACGCAGGCATCGTTGACGAGGTACCGCGTCGGAAAGTTGTCCGTCCCGTCGGCGACGATCTCGAACTCGCGAAGGATCTCGAGGGCGTTGGCGGAGGTCAGGCGCTCGTGAAACGGAACGATTCGGACCTCGGGGTTGAGGCTCCGCAGCCGCTCTTGCGCCGCCTCGGCTTTCTTGCGCCCGACATCCGACGCCGTGAAGAGGATCTGGCGCTGCAGGTTCGACTCGTCGACGGCGTCGAAGTCGACGACTCCCAGAGTCCCCACTCCGGCGGCGGCCAGATAGAGCGCCAGCGGCGAGCCCAGTCCCCCGGCGCCGACGGCGAGGACGCGGGCGGCTTTGAGCCTCTCTTGTCCCTCGCGGCCCACCTCCGGCAGAAGGAGGTGGCGCGCATAGCGGCGCAGCTCGTCGTCGGAAAGGCCGGGGCCCGCCGCGGCCCCCGCAAGCAGCGTCCGGTCCGGGGGGCTCACCGTTCGAACTCCAGCCGGAAAGTCGAGCCGCGCCGCGAGGCCTCGCACGTCCCGAAGGATGTCTGGGCGACGACCGGCCGAACGCGTTCCTCGATCTCGCGTTCGGAGAAGCCGTGGCCGCGCGCCATCGCGCGTTGCAGGCCGGCCGGCACGCGGAGCCATCCCCACAGCGGCGCGCGGTCGAGCCGGATCTCGACATCGGAGGCTTCCGCGTCCGGCTCGTAGATCCAGAAGCGGCCGCCGGGATGAAGGAGGCCATACACGGCTTCCAGGCCCCGCTGCGGCTCTTCCCAGTGATGGAACGACAACACGGAAACGGCAAAGTCGAAGCCCCCGTCCAGGCCGGGCTCTTCGACCGTGCCCGACCGGAATTCCAGGTTGGGCAGCGCGGGTCCCCGGCGCGCCTCTCGCAGCATCGCTTCCGAGGAATCGAGCCCCACGACCTCGAGCTCCGGATTGGCCGCCGCGAGCAGCCGGTCCAGCTTGCCGGCACCGCAGCCGACATCGAGCAGCCTCCCGCGCTCGATCGGAATCTCGGCGCCGATCCGGCGGTAGAGCGGCGAGAGCATCGGCTCTCCCCATCGCCGGTAGAAAAACGCGGCGACCGTGCCGAAGTGCTCGGGCTCGGCTTCCTTGAGGTTCATCGCGAGCCTGTTCCCCGCTCGCGCACGTGCTCCTCCTCGAACATTCGCACCCGCGCGGCCATCACGCCGGAGCGTCCGAGGTATCCGACGAGTTTCCTCGGGTTGTCGCGGTCCACGACGAGAAGCCGGCCGATGTCGTTCTCGAGCATCCGGGAGACCGCCGCGCGCAGGAGCTCGTCGGGAAAGGCCACGACGAGCCGGCGGCTTCCCGCCTCGAGCACCGTGCGCCGCTCGTTCTCATCCGTCCGCTCCATCGCTTTCATCAGATCGCTGCGGGTGATGATGCCCGCCAGATTCCCGTCGCTGTCGAGGATGGGGGTCCCCTGGCGCCGGGTCAACGCCGGATCCCCCGAGGCGATACGGCGCGACAGTTCCGCAACCGTCAGGGAGGCCGGGATGGTCGGAACGTTGCGGTCCATGACTTCCTCGATGCGATGGATCTCGAATGGGTCGACACTGTACTCGCGAACGAGGTGGTGGCCGCGGCGGGCGATCTTCTCCGTCAGGATGGACCGCTTCAGCAGGAGAACCGTGACCGCATGCGCGGCGACCGAGCCGACGAGCACGGCGGGAAGCAGGTTCCAGTCGTGCGTCAGCTCGAGCGTGAACACGATCGCCGTCAGGGGCGAGCGCATGGTGCCGCCCATCATCGCCGCCATCCCCACCATGGCCCAGAGACCCGAGTCCCCCATCGGGATCGCTGGGGACTCCAGCGCGCCCAACGCGCCGCCCATGATCAGGAGGGGCGCGAGCACCCCGCCCGAAGTTCCGGAGCCGAGCGCGATGGACCAAACGAGCGCCTTGCCGATGAGTAGGCTGATGACCGCGACGCCGAAGAGCTTTCCCCCGACCAACGAGTGAATCGTGTCGTAACCGACGCCGAGGACACGCGGGTCGATCAGGCCCCCGATCCCCACACAGAGGCCTCCGATCGCGGGCCACCACATCCAGTGAATCGGAAGCTTCTGAAAAAGATCCTCGAAGCCGTAGACCAACGTCGTCAAGAGCCCCGAAGCCAGGCCGGCAGTCAGGCCGACGCCCAGCGCAATCGCCAGCTCCGCCGCCGGAACCGCCGCGTGAGGGGTCACGGGGAAGATCGGACCGGCGCCCAGCAACGGCACCCGGAGCGCGCCGGCGACGATCGCCGCCACGCACACGGGAATGAAGCTGCGCGGCTTCCACTCGAACAGGAGAAGCTCCACGGCGAGCAGCACGGCTGCCATGGGTGTCGCGAAGATCGCGGACATGCCCGCGGCCGCCCCGGCCACGAGCAGGGTCTTGCGCTCGGCCGAGGACAGATGGAAGAACTGCGCGAACAGAGACCCGAACGCTCCGCCCGTCATGATGATCGGACCCTCGGCGCCGAACGGGCCTCCGGTGCCGATCGAGATCGCGGAAGACACCGGCTTCAAGACCGCAACCTTGGCATCGAGCCGGCTCCGGCCGATCAGGATGGCCTCGAGCGCCTCCGGAATGCCGTGCCCTCGGATCTTCTCCGAGCCGAAACGCGCCATCAGACCGATGACGAGGCCGCCCGCGACGGGCACCAGGATCGACCAGGCGCCGAGCTGATTTCCCGCGGGCGAAGCGAAGCTCGAAGAGAGCCGCTGGTAGTAGGCGAGGTTCGTGATGACGCCGATCAGCCACACCAGGGCGACCGCCACCAGCGCGCCGATCACGCCGACGGCGACGGCCATGAGCGAGAGGACGAGGACGCGCCGGTCGGTCGTGAAGTCGGAAAGAGCGGCTTGGCCCTGCCCGGACATCCCGATGACTCTACCAGTGGCGGACCGCCGGCGCCCGCTTCACCCCGGGAGAGCCGCTGCGTCCCCGCCGCCGACCTTTGATAGATTCCGCGTCCGGAGGTAACCATTGCTTCCTGAGTTTCGAAACGAGCCCCTGACCGATTTCACGATCGACGCCAACCGGAAGGCCTTCACGGAGGCCCTTCGGATCGTCCAAAGCCGCCTCCCGCTCGCCGGAAAGAACCGGATCGGCGGAAAGAAGGTTGGCGCCGCGAAGAGCTTCGAATCCGTCAATCCCTGCGACGCCAAGCAGGTCATCGGCCGGTTCCCGGCGGGCACGGCCGCCGACGCGCAGCGCGCGCTCGAGGCCGCGTCCAAGGCCTTCCCGGCCTGGTCGGCCTTCCCGGCTTCGGAACGAGTGGCCGCGATTCTCCGCGTCTCGGCCATCCTCCGGCGGCGCAAGCACGAATTCTCCTCCATGATGGTTCTGGAGGAATCGAAGTCCTGGGCCGAGGCCGACGGCGACACGGCCGAGGCGATCGACTTTTGCGAGTTCTACGCCCGCGAGGCCGAACGTCTCGCCGGGCCTCAGCCTCTCACGCCAAACCCCGGCGAGAAAAACGAGCTCGAGTTCATTCCGCTCGGAGTCTGCGTCGTCATCCCGCCGTGGAACTTCCCGCTCGCGATCTTGGCCGGAATGACGACGGCCGCGCTCGTCGCGGGGAACACGGTCGTGCTCAAGCCTTCCTCCGACGCCGCGGGGATCGCGACGATGTTCGTCGAGGCCTGCGAGGAGGCCGGCCTTCCCGATGGCGTCTTGAATTTCGTCACGGGCGGCGGATCGACCGTCGGAAACGCTCTGGTCGAGAGCCCCAAGACGCGCCTGATCGCCTTCACCGGCTCGCGGGACGTCGGGGTGGAGATCTCCGAGAAGGCCGGCAAGGTCGCGCCCGGGCAGATCTGGATCAAGCGCGCCGTGCTCGAGATGGGCGGCAAGGATTTCATCCTGGTCGACGAGACGGCGGATCTCGAAGACGCGGCCAACGGCATCGTCTCCGCGGCCTTCGGCTTCCAGGGCCAGAAGTGCTCGGCCTGCTCGCGCCTGATCGTGCACCGCAAGGTGCACAAGGAGCTCCTCGCGAAGGTGGTCGCGAAGACGAAGGCCCTGCCGGTGGGCGACGTGCGCGATCCGAAGAACACGATCGGCGCCGTCATCAACGCCGGCGCGCAGAAGAAGATCCTCGACTACGTGGACGTGGGCCGCAAGGAGGGCCGGGTCGTCGCCGGAGGAAAGGCCGGCCCGAAGAGCGGCTACTACGTCATGCCGACGGTCGTCGACGGCATCAAGCCGCACCATCGCCTCGCGAAGGAGGAGATCTTCGGGCCCGTTCTCGCGGTGATTGCCGTCAGGAACTTCGACGAGGGCATCCGCGTGGCCAACGGGACCGAGTACGGGCTGACGGGATCGCTTTACTCGCGCGACCGGGCGCGGCTCGAGCGCGGGAAGCGCGAGCTCTTCTGTGGAAACCTGTATCTGAACCGCAAGTGCACCGGCGCCATGGTCGGCGTGCACCCCTTCGGCGGCTTCAACATGTCCGGAACCGACTCCAAGGCGGGCGGCCGCGAGTACCTCTATCTCTTCACACAGGCGAAGTCGATCGCGGAAAAGCTGTAGGAAGTCTTCCCTCGGATGGCTCGAAAGGAGGGACGGCATGTTTCGGCTCTTCGGCCTCGTCGTTCTGATCCTGGACATCGTGGCGCTCGTCTCGCTGCTCAAGAGCAACGCCGATGCCGGCACCAAGATCCTCTGGGTGCTCCTGATCGTTCTGCTGCCGTTGGTCGGGATGATTCTCTATTTCCTGATGGGACCCGGGCGACGCGCCGCGGTCTAGCCGATCGATGACGCGAGGAGGCTTCCCGGCTCCGGCCAGCCGCTTCGATTCGGTCGGTTTCTCGGAAATCGTCAAGGTCCGCAATCGCGTGATGGACCTTCTCGCCGCCGGGGAGAAGGTCTGGCGGTTCGAGGGCGGCGAGCCTTACATGCCGACCCCGCAGCCGGTGAAGGATGCGATGACTGCGGCGCTCGCCCGCAACCAGACCCGCTATGCGCCCTCCTCGGGGATTCCGGAGCTACGCACCGCGATCGTCGCCAAGGTGGCGCGCAAGAACGCCATCCCGGCGGACAAGGAAAGCCCGATCGTCGTCAACGGCGGCATGCACGGCCTCTTCGCGGCCTTCGCCACGCTCGTCAATCCCGGCGACCAGGTCTTGCTCTTCTCGCCCTACTGGACCCCCATCGTGGACGTCATCACCTTCTACGGCGGCGACCCGGTCCTCATTCCGACGAAGACCGCGCGGGCGGAGGGCCTCTATCGGACCCTCGAGAAGGCGGTGACGCCACGGACGAAGGCGCTCTACTGGAACTCGCCCACGAATCCCACCGGTGAGGTCTTCGCGCGAGCCGAAGTGGAGGAGGTGTCGCGATTCGTCGTCGACCAGGGACTCGCCATGATCTCCGACGAGGCGTACGAGGACTTGATCTACGAGGGCGAGGGTCATGTCTCGCCGGCTTCGCTTCCCGGAATGGAGGAGCGCACGCTCTCGGTCTTCACGCTGTCGAAGACCTACTCGATGACGGGATGGCGCGCGGGATACGTCATCGTGCCGGACCGCTACCGAACGGCGATGCGAACCGTCGTCCTCTATTCGATCAACGGCGTCTCGACCCCCACCCAGTGGGCGGCGCTTGCGGCCCTGTCGCTCCCCGACGATTTCCAGCGCGAAGCCAAGGAGGGGTACCGACGGCGAAGAGATCGTCTCGTCGCGGGGCTGCGGGCGGCCGGTTTCGAGCTCGAGGCGCCGCGCGCGGCGCTGTATCTCTTCCCGAGGATCCCCGCTTCTCTGGGAATCGATTCCCGAGCCGCCGCCCAGACCCTGCTCGACCGAGCGCGAGTCGCCACGGTCCCCGGGTTGGTCTTCGGGCCCGAGGGGGAAGGGCATCTGCGCTTCTCCTTCTCGGTCACGGAAGAAATGATCTCGGGAGGCGTCGAGGCGCTCGCGGCTTTCGCCGGCCGGGCGCTCCAGGCCCGCTAGCCCGCGATCAGGGGCGCCGCGCGACGATCACGCGGCCGCCGGGCCAGCTTTCGGAGAGGACGACGCTTCCCGGGACACCGCCGCTCTCGGACGTCAGCGCGATGACCGCGCACGGAGCGAACCGGGAAAAGGGAGGCCGGGCGGAAAGCGTGCCGGTGCGGTTGCCCACGCCCACATGCTGGAGGCGCGCGGAGCCCGAGCCCTCCGCGTCCAGCGCGACCCAGAGAAGGTACTCCGGATCGTCCGCACGGATCTCCACACCGATCTGCCGGCAGTCGGCGGCTCCCGCGGCACGCGCCGCCTTCAGGAAGGGAGCCGAGGCATCGGGTACTTCGGCGAAGTACTGCCGGAGGCGAGGCGTGGTGAGCACGCTCGTGGGACCGAGCATCGGCCGCGTCGCGTTGATCAGGGTCCAGGGAAGGGCAAGGGCCACGAGCGCGAGGCAGCCCCGGCGCGCCCACGCGGGCCTCCGATCATCGGCCAGGGCGATCGCGGCAAGAGGGGCGGCGAGCAGAAACAGCGGAAGCTGCAGCCTCGCGTTCCAGGGTTGCCACCGGAGGACGATGCAGAAGAGGAGCGCCCCGGCCGTCGTCGCCGCCAGGTAGGCTCGGACGGAGCGCTCTTCTCGCAGGCCGCGCCGCGTGAGAAGAACGACCCACGCCCCCGCCAGAAGCACCAGGTGGATCGGGTTGCCTGCCCGTCCGTCGTGAAACATCGCGAAGAGGGCCTCCTCGGAATCCGGGCGGCCCGTGCCCGAAAGGCCGGCCGGGACGTGGAACTGCGCCCCTCGCCAGGTCGATCGGGGATCGTTCACGTCCACGCCGAGAGCGCGGTGAAACGCTTCGACGCCTCCTTCCAGGAACCCGTTCCAGTTCTCGTTCGGCAGAGACAGGTGAAGAGTGAGGTTGCGCGCGAGGTTCGAGAGCAGAACGGCCGGCGTGCCCGCGGCGTTGACCGTCCCGTAGTCGGCTCCGAGCGGAGAGCCGAAGAGGGCCGCATTGCGCAGCCAGGCCCCGGCGTTGACGAGCAGAACGAGCCCGCCTGCCAGAGCGAGCGGTCCGAGAGCCCGCCATCCGCGGCGCCGAAAGAGGGAGACTCCGAGCCACAGCAGAAACGGAAGCACGAACAAGTAGGCCGTGGCCTTCGTCAGGATGGCAAGCGCAAGGCTGCCCCCTGCCAGGAGGGTGTCGGCCACCCCCGAATCGCGTTCACGGCTCCGCAACAGGAAGTTCACGAAGGCGAGAAGCCAGAAGGCGACGACGAGGTCGTTCTGCGTGCTCGAGCCCTGGAGGATCGCCATCGGCAGGGTCGCGGCGAAAACCGCCGCGCCGATCTGCGCCGTCCTCCCCCCTCCGAGACGCCGCGCGACGCCTGACGCTGCGACGATGCAGCCGATCCACGACGTCCACTGCAGCAGGTTCCAGAGACGGTCGGACCCGGAGAGGAGCCGCAGATGCCCGAGCAGGATCTCCGCGCCCGGCGCGAGCGTCAACTGGCGAGGGATCGACGTCGGATAATTCTCGAGGCTTCGATTCTGAATCCAGTGAAGGACCCGCGGCAGGTGGTAGGTGAGCGAGTCCCAGTTGTTCGGAGCCGCGGACCACGCAGTCACCGCGACCGGGAGCGCGACGACCGCGATGCCGACGAGCAGTACCGCCTCGCCCGCCTCGAGCGGCAACCGCTTCGAACCATCCGGTTGCCCCGCCGAGCGCCGCCGCAGCCAGAAGAACGCAACGGCGGCCGTCACGGCCCAGAAAATCAGGACACCCGCGCGGCTGAAGAGATGAAGGACACCGAGCAGCTCCGCGCCGAGACTCGCGACGAGGCCGACCACGACAGCCGAGGCGAGCAGCCGATCACGCCATGGGAGAGCCCTCCCCCACTCGGTCATCGGGGGAAGAACAGCAAGAGCGTCAGAAGGGCGCCGATCCCGAGCGACACCCAGGCGTTCGAGACGAAGTACCCGTACGCCATGAGGGCGATCCCGAGAAACAGGGGTCGGGGCTCGTCGTTTTTCCTCCCGTAGCGAAAGGCCGCGAAGCCGACGAGGCCGAAGAAGACCGCGACGAGCACCGTCGCGAGCGAGATGCTTCCGAGATCGAAGCCGAGGTCCTTGGCCTTCCCGAGTATCTCCTGCGCCGGGGTCATCTTCCCCGCAGCCTCTCCATCCGAGTCACCGCCTCGCGCAGCGTCGCCTCCCGCTTGCAGAAGGCAAAGCGCGCGTAACCACGCGCGTGCTCCTTGTTGTCATAGAAGAAGGACGGCGGGATCGCGGCGACACCCACGTCCTCGACCAGATAGCGGCAAAAGGCGACGTCGTCCTGGAATCCGAAGCCGGTGAAGTCGGCGCATACGAAGTACGTGCCCGAGGGCGGGCGCACGCGAAAGCCGATGCGCAAGAGCTCTCCGGTCAGGTAGTCGCGCCGGGCCCGGTAGTCGGCCGTCAGCCTCTCGTAGTATTCCGGGCCGGCCGACACCGCCTTCGCCGCGCCGTACTGCAGCGGTGTGGCCGTCGCGAAGGTGACGAACTGATGCGCGGCCCGCACGGCGGCGGTCAGCTCCGGCGGAGCGGCGGCCCAGCCGATCTTCCAGCCCGTCAGTGAGAAGGTCTTGCCGAAAGAGGAGACGGTGATCGTTCGCTCGCGCATTCCCGGCAAGGTCGCCATGGGAACGTGCCTGCCCTCGTAGACCAGATGCTCGTACACCTCGTCGGTGATGCAGAACAGGTCGTGCTCCCGGCAGAGGCCGGCCAGAAACTCCAGCTCCTCTTTCGAGAAGACCTTTCCGGTCGGGTTGTGGGGCGTGTTGACCAGCATCACCTTCGTCCGGGACGTGATCGCTCGGCGGATCTGCCCCCGGTCGAAGCTCCAGTCGGGAGCCTCGAGCGTGACGACTCGAGCGGTGGCGGCCGCCATCGCGATCGACGGCTTGTAGGAGTCGTAGTAGGGCTCGAAGAGCAGGATCTCGTCCCCAGGGCTGCAGATGCCCTGGATTGCCGAAAAGATCGCCTCCGTCGCACCCGAGGTGACGGTCAGCTCCGTGTCCGGGGCGTACTCGAGCCCGTAGTCGCGCCGGTACTTGGCTGCAAGCGCCTGGTGGATCTCCGGGATCCCGCTCATGCGGGCATACTGGCCGCGCCCCTCGCGCACCGCCGCGATCGCCGCTTCCTTGACGAACTCCGGCCCGTCGAAGTCGGGGAACCCCTGTGCGAGGTTCACGGCGCCCCGCTCCTGGGCCAGGCGCGTCATCTCCGTGAAGATCGTCGTGCCGAACCCCTCGAGCTTGGGGGAGAGCGCGGGACGCACGGCCGGGATGATATCCGGCGAATCGGTTGATATCCTGCGCCCCCGACGGAGAGACGAAATGCGACCAACCAAGCGCCACTACCGCGTTGCCATCATCGGCTCCGGCCCCGCCGGCTGGACTGCCGCCCTGTACGCATCCCGAGCCGAGCTCGAGCCGGTCGTCCTCGAAGGCCCGCAGCCGGGCGGCCAGCTCACCATCACCACCGAGGTCGAGAACTACCCCGGCTTTCGCGAGGGGATCCAAGGGCCCGAGCTGATGGAGATCTTCCGCGAGCAGGCCAAGAGGTTTGGCACCGAAGTCGTGCTCGACACGGTCACGGACGTCGAACTGTCCGCCCGCCCCTTCCGGCTGAGCCTCGATGCCTCCGGGATGATCACGGCCGACGCGGTCATCGTGTCCTCCGGGGCCTCCGCGAAGCTTCTTGGCATCGACTCGGAGGGTCGGCTGATGGGGCACGGTGTCTCCGCCTGCGCCACCTGCGACGGCTTCTTCTTCAAAGGTAAGGAGGTGGCCGTCGTGGGCGGCGGCGACACGGCCATGGAAGAGGCGACCTTTCTCACGAAGTTCGCCTCGAAGGTCACCGTCATCCACCGGCGCGAGGAATTTCGGGCGTCCAAGATCATGCTCGAGCGCGCGCGCATGAACTCCAAGATCGCCTGGAAGTTGAACGCCACCGTGGTCGAGGTCCACGGCGACCCCGCCGGGGGCGTGACGGGTGTGACGCTCGAGGACACCCGCAGCCGCGAGCGCTCACAGTTTGCGACACAGGGCGTCTTCGTCGCGATCGGCCACTCGCCCAACACCGAGATCTTCAAGGGGAAGCTCGAGATGAACGACGTCGGATACTTGAAGGTGCATCACCCCTCCACGCGCACCTCCATCGAGGGAGTGTTCGCCGCGGGTGACGTGGCGGATCCGACCTACCGCCAGGCCGTCTCCGCCGCCGGCGAAGGATGCAAGGCGGCCATCGACGCTGAGCGCTGGCTGGCATCCCAGGGAATCCACTGACGAACACCGGGAACCATCGGCCCGAAGGCGAGGACTCGCGCCAGACGCCGTTTCTCGCGATTCTGCGCTACGTCTTCGGGTTCCTGGTGCTGCTCGGCCTCCTGGCCTTCGCGGCGGCCTGGCTCCTTCGGCGCTGAAACACCGCACGGCTCGCCCCGTAATATCCGGACGAGGCCATGCGCTCGATTTGGCGGGACCGCGTCAACCCATGGCGGGGGCTCGCCGGGCTTCCCCGAGAGCTTTGGGTCCTGTTTACGGCGACGCTCGTCAACAAGGCGGGCTCGATGGTGCTCGTCTTTTTCGTCCTCTATCTGACCCGGGACGCCGGCCTCTCGGTGCCGCAGGCCAGTCTGATGATGCTGCTCTACGGGACGGGCGCGCTTGTCACCGCTCCCGTCGCCGGGCGGCTCTCGGATCGGCTCGGCCCGATCCTGATCATGAGAGGGTCGTTGCTCCTGTCGGGAGTCGTCATGCTCGCCTTTCCCTTCGCGCGGGGCTTGACCCCGATCGTCGTCGCGACGCTTCTCCTCTCCATGACCGCCGAGGCCTTTCGGCCGGCGAACCTGACGATCATGGGCGATCTCGTGTCGCCCGAGAAGCGTAAGACCGCCTTCGCGCTCAATCGCTTGGCGATCAATCTCGGGATGAGCGTCGGGCCGGCCCTCGGAGGATTCCTCGCCACGGTCTCCTTCCGCTGGCTGTTCCTCGTCAACGGAGGCACGGCGCTCGCCGCGGGCGCGATCCTCGCGGCCTCCTCCTTCCCGAAGCACCGGCGCTCGCCCGAGCTGCGGCAGCTCGAGGAGGCCGTGGCTCCCCATTTGCGCCTGCCCCCGGGAGCCCATCGCGACCCGAGACTTCTGTATTTCCTGGCCGCCATGTTCCCCGTCTCGTTCGTCTTCTTCCAGCACATCTCCACCATGCCGCTCTACGTGGTCAAGGACTTGAAGCTCTCGGCGGCCTCGTACGGGCTCCTCTTCACGGTCAACACGCTGCTGATCGTTTTCCTGGAGGTCGGGATCAACACGTCCACGGCCCATTGGCCGCATCGCCGAACACTCGCGCTCGGCTGCGCGCTTTGCGGGCTGGGCTTCGGCGCCCTGGCCTGGGCGAGCGACATCTGGCAGGTCGGGGCGACCGTCGTCGTCTGGACCTTCGGCGAGATGCTGATCTTTCCGGGGATGGCGGACTACTTGACCGACATCGCGCCGGAGTCCCGCCGGGGCGAGTACATGGGGCTTTCCCAGATGATGATGGGACTCGCCTTCGCCATCGGACCCTGGGCCGGGCTGCAGATCCTGGCCTTCGCGGGCGGCCGGGCGTTATGGTTGTTGATGATGGCGCTCGGGCTCTTCGCCGCGGTCTTGATGACTCGTCTTCGCGGGTCGAGCCATGCGTCGCGCGAGACCAGCGTCCCCTTTCCGACGACGGCGCCCTCGACGGAGCCTTGAGCCGGCGCGCGATGCCGCGCCGCCGCCGGCACGCGCGCCGCTACCCGACTCCGGATCGCTCGGAGCTCTCTCCGTAGCAGGCGCGGAAGAGCTCTTCCCGGGCGACCGGCCGCATTCGGCTCTCGAAGGCCGTGCGCTGATCGCCGCGGACCACGCGAACTTCGCGGATGCGGCTGGTCACGACTCGATTTCCAAACTCGAGACGCAGGCCGCACGCGGCCACGATGTCGCACTTGATCACGCTGCCGCCCCAGGTGCAGCCTGCGATGGAGAGCCGGGCGGGCGAGAGTCCCTGGCTGTCGAACCAGCCGCCCGAGACCGAGTACGTCGTGTCCTCGTTGACGTCGATCGAGTAGACCGAGTTCTCGGTCGACACCAGCAGGCGATCTCCCTTGCGGAGGTCGGCCTTTCGAACGAAGTCGATCCGCCCGACCTGTTCGAGCATGGCGTTGACCGTCCGGGCGCAGGCGAGCATGGCTAAGGCCGTTCCACGTCCGGGAAGATTTTCCCTCATTTCGGGGCGGCCCGCGAGCCCGAAGACACAACCCCGATGTTTGCAATGGTTTCGCCCTTCTTCATCGAGGGCACCGAACAGACGTAGAGAACGACGCCGGCGGCCGGAGCCCGGGCCTCGAAGACCTTTCGTCCCAGATAGTCCGTCACGTATCCCAGCTTCATGCCCTCCGCCACATAGGTTCCCCGGGCGACCAACGGATAGAAGATTCCGGTCTGGTCGCTCGAGACGGTCTCGACGGCCTCGATCCAGACCGGGTGCTCGACCAGGGTCGGGGCGCCGGGCAGCATCTTGAGGTACCGCATGACCGAGAGAGTCCCCTCGGTGAGCGTCGCGACGTCCTGCGGCTCGACGGTTCCGGCGTGCCCGGCCTCGACCGTAATCACCGTCTTGCCGCGCGTGGCGGCAGTACTGTCGAGATAGCGCGAGGCGTTCGGGTCCTTCGGGCGATCGGTCGCGATGATGATGGTGCCGATCCCGAAGGCGAGAGCCATCTCGCGCGACACCGAGTCTTGCTTCTCGCTGCCGGTTTTCAACCAGTAGCTGTAAGGGCGCAGATCCTCGTCCAAGTCGCCGCCGTGAAAATCGATCAGGTCGTCGCACCGCTCGACGATTTGCCGAGTGATCTGGAAGAGCGCCCGCTCCGTCTGCGTCCCATCCGCCTTTCCCGGATAGAAGCGGTTCATGCTCTTGCCGTCGACCGGATTGACGTGCGGGACCTTCTGCTCGAAGGACGCCACGTTCACGAGCGGCAGGAGGATCACGGTCCCCGACAGCTGCGCGGGTTCGAGCTCCTCGATCAACTTCTCGATCGCGATGATCGAGGCGTATTCCGTGCCGTGGGCTCCGGCGACGAGCGCCAGGACGGGGCCCGGCCGCGCGCCGTTGACCACCGCAACGGGGATCTCGAGGCCGGCGTCGACACCGGCCGCAACGGCGAGAACGCCCTTGGACTTTTGGCCCGGGCCCGCGGACGCTGTCCCGACGGTGAACGCCGTGTTCTCGAGCCCGCCGGCCAGCGTCGCGAGCCCCATGAGAAACAGGGCCGCGGCCGCAATCGCTGGCGGCCGGGTTCCGCGCCAGGTCACTTCTTCAGCCCCGCCGTCCAATTCGCCACGAGCGCGACTCTCGCCTTCTCGCCTCCCCCGGGAAGGACCGCTCCGAGGAAGCGGTCGCCTTGCGGCGAGAAGGATCCGTTCACCCAGCCGGAGCTGTTGAACAGGACCTTGGGAGAGCCGATCTCGAGGCCCGTGGCACCCGTCTTCACGTCCACCGACATGAGGTTGAGGTCGGAGCTCAAGTAGAGGATCTCCTTGCCCTCCTTTCCCCAGCCGCCGCCGACCGCTCCCCCGCTCGAGATCTGCCATTTTCCGCCCGGCCCCGGAAACGGGACGACGTAGACTTCTGGCTTGCCCGACTCGCTCGACGTGTAGCAAAACCACCGTCCGTCGGGCGAGAAGCCCCCGCCGTTCTCGTCGAACTCCGTCGCGACGAACGGATAGGCCTTGCGATCCCCGAAAAGCGGCAGGATCCAGATGTCTCCCTTCGTCTTTCCTCCCGGCTTCAGAACATCCATCGCGAGAAAGCGTCCGTCTCGAGACCAGTCGCTCGGGCCGGCCTGCCCCTCCCCATGAAACAGCGCCTCCTCCTGGCCGCCGCCGCTCGCCGACTTGACGTAGACGCCCGACTGGATCTGTTTCTCGACCTTGGTGTAGGCGATTCGCGCTCCATCGGGGGACCAGACGGCCGCCGCCGAAGGTGCTCCGAACGTGAGACGCGTCCGGACGCCGCGCGAGTCGAAGATCCAGATGTCCGGCGCGCCCGTTCCCGGATCGACGACGGCTGCGGCGATTCGCGACCCGTCGGGCGAGACCGCGAGCGATTGGTACTCGGCCGCCTCGCCGATCGGCTCGCCGATCGGTTTGCCCGCGCGGTCGAACCAACGAAGCCGTGCTTTCGCGTCGGCCGCGCCCGCTCCGTAGACGAGAAGGCCCTTCTCCGAAACCGAGAACACACCCCGGAAAAACCCCGTGTCGTAGTGAACGTTTTCCGCCAGCGGCACCGGATCACCCCTGAAGCGGCGGCTCCCCGCGTCGAAGGGCTGGGCAAGCAGGACGCGTTCGCGCATGTAGAGCAGGTAGCCCGAGGCGTAGGCGACGTTCGACCGCGCCTGGAGCAGAAGCATCTTCTCGTCCGAGCCGAGGGCCCCGACGTAGATCGCGTTCGACTCGCTCTTCATCCCCTGGCCGTGCGATCCTGCCATGTAGAGGAAGTGCTTGCCGTCCGGAAGGAAGGTCGCCCAGCGGTGCGTCGTCTCGGCGCGCGCGGCGTCGAGCTTGGTCGCCGGCGTGGGAGCGCCGCCCGACGCCGGGACCCGAGAGAGCGCGGTCGTCGTGTCGGGAGAAAAGAGGATGACGCCATCGCGATTCCAGCCGCCGCTTCGGCCATTGGGCGCATCGCACACGTCGAGTGGTGGCGATCCGCTGATGTCCACCTTCTTCAGCTTCCCGTCGGCGAAAAACGCGAGGAACCGGCTGTCCGGCGACCAAAAGGGAAACGTGGCTCCTTCCGTTCCGGCAATCGGTTTTGCCGCCAGGTCCCCGAGCGACCTCAACCAGAGAAGCGTCTTGCCGTCCGGGCCCTTCGCCGCGAAGGTGGTCAATCGCCCGTCGGGCGAGATCGTCAACGATCCTCCGTTGACCCCTGCCAGATCGAATTCGGACGTTTCCGGGGGAAGCAGGAAGGAGCGCATCCGGAAAGCGTCCGCCGGCGCGCGGCGCAGGTAGCCGACGACCGCCAGCCCTGCGGCGAGAATCGCGGCCGAGGCGATCGTCCAGGCCAGCTTCTCGCGGTTCTTTCGGCGGGCGACGACCGGCGCCGGCAGGCCGGCCTGCGAGCCTCCCTCCGCGATCCACTCGAGCTGGAGCTTCACGTCGTGCGCCGTCTGGAACCGGTCCTCCGGATCCTTCGCCAGGCACGTCTTGACGACGCGGTTGAAGGCCGGAGGCGTCATCGGAGAGACCTCCGAGATCGCCGGCGGATCATCCCGAAGGATCGAGCCGATGAGCGAGGCCTGGCTCTTGCCCGCAAACGCCTTGTGGCCCGTCGCCATCTCGTAGAGCACGGCCCCGAACGCAAAGATATCGGTCCGGGCGTCCGCTTCCTTGCCCTCGAGCTGCTCGGGCGCCATGTACTGAAACGTTCCGAGGATCGTCCCGGCCTCCGTCAGGTTTTGTCCCGGCGAGACGGTGGGGAGCGCCGTCAGCCCCGACTGAGGCGTGACCGGCGCCATCACCTTCGCCAGGCCGAAATCGAGCAGCTTCACGCCGGATTTCGTCAACATCACGTTGCCGGGCTTCAGGTCCCGGTGCACGATCCCCTGCCGGTGCGCCTTGTCCAGGGCGTCGGCGATCTCGATACCGAAACGCAGCACCTGCTCGAGCGGAAGCGGGCCCTTCGCCAACCGACCCGCCAGCGTCTCCCCCTCGAGCAGCTCCATGACCAGGTACTCGGTCTCGCCTTCCCGGTTCACGTCGTACAGCGCGCAGATGTGGGGGTGCGAGAGCTGCGAGATCGTCTTGGCCTCGCGCTCGAAGCGCTGACGCACTTCCTCGCTCGAGGAAAGGTGGGACGGAAGGACCTTGACCGCCACGGAGCGCTCCAGGCGCGTGTCCCGCGCTCGGTACACCTCTCCCATGCCTCCCGCTCCCAAAGGCGACAGGATCTCGTAGGGACCGAGACGGGAGCCTGCGGCGAGCGTCATCGCGATGGTCGAGGATTCTACGTGAGCCGGCCCTCGAGGCCCTTCCGTCCGTTCCAACCGGTCCCCATCTGGCACAATGGGGCGGGAGCGTGGGACGGATGCCCGAGGCCGTTTCGCAGGGCGTCAGGATCCGATACGACGTCGCCGGAGAGGGCGAGCCGGCGCTGCTCTTCCTGCCCGGCTGGTGCGACAACCGTTCCCAGTTTCACAAGCTCGCCCCCCTTTGCGCCCAGAAGCACCGCATTCTTTCGCCCGACTGGCGCGGCCACGGCCAATCGGAGGCCTCCTCGACGGACTTCGGATACCGGGAGCTCCTGACCGACACCGCGGCGGTCGTCGAGGCGAGCGGCGCGCACCGGGTCGTGCCGGTGACGATGGCGCACGGGGGTTGGGTGGGGATCGGCCTGAGGAGGAGGTTTGGGCCGCGGCGGATCCCGAGGCTCGTTTTCCTGGACTGGATCGTCTTCGATCCGCCGCTTCATTTCCTGAAGGCGTTGTCGTCGCTGCAGGATCCCGAGCATTGGAAATCGACGCGCGCCCAGCTCTTTTCGCTCTGGTTACTCGAGGCGGGCCGCCCGATCACCGACTACGTCCACCGCACGCTGGGTGACTACTCCTTCGGGATGTGGGCGCGGGCGGGACGCGAGATCGCCGCGGCCTACGCGCGGGAGGGCAACCCCTTGAACGCCCTCGCGGCCCTCGACCCCCCGACCCCGTCGCTCCACCTCTACGCGCTGCCCAAGGATGAGGCCTACCGCTCGGCGCAGGAGGCCTTCACACAGACCCATCCGTGGTTCCAGTCACGGCGGCTGGACGGCAAGACCCACTTTCCGCCGCTCGAGACGCCGGAGGCGGTCGCGGCGGCAATCGAGGAGTTTCTGGCGACCTAGGAGCCCGCGGCGGCCTGCCGCGTTTCCTGAAGCCCCACGACACCGGAGTCGGCCCGGCTCCAGACATCCTTGAGCTCTTCGTAGGCCCTTCGCGCCGCGGCCGCATCACCCTCTTTCGCGGAGGCTCGGGCCAGGCCGAGCAGCGACTGCGACCGTCGCGGCGCGCGGGCAAGCGAGGCCTCGAACTCCCGGCGCGCCTCGGCCGGCCGTTTGGCTTCGAGAAGCATTTCGCCTAGAAGCTCGTGGGTCGGTTTGACGATGTCCGGCGGGCCGAAGTCGAAGCTCATCGCGTCCTCGTCGCGGGCGGCTTCTTTCAGGAGCGCCAGCGCGCGGTCGATCTGCCCATTCGCGAAAAGGATCTTCGCTTCGAGCTCCTTGCGCAGGACGGCGTCGGTCGAGGCCGACGCTGCGCCATACGACGGCGAGGAACCGCCGTGCGCGTGCCCGGGCGCGGCGCCCTCCTCCTTTGTCGCCGCGCTCATCCGAGAAAGCGCTCTCTCCGCTCCCGCTCGGTCGCCCGACCCGAGCGCCACCAGGCCTTCGACGAACGCGTCGGTGTTGCGCGAGGAGAGATCCTTCGTCTCGATCCGCATCGCGGCGACGTCGCCGGTCCACTGGCCCGTCTCCACCAGGTAGGCGGCACGCATGGACACGAGGTGGGTTCTCGCCTTTTGGGAGCCGCTCTTCGACGCGTCGGCTTCCATCAAAGCCAGCATTCGACGCGCGGCCCCGTAGCGTCCCTGCTGGAGGTACGCGTACTCGAGCCAGTAGAGAGCGTGAAAGCCGTGGGCATCTGCGCCCAGAGACTTGCGCTCGGCCCGCTCGACGGATGCCCTCCAGGACGCCTCGTTGGAAGCCACGACGTCGTTCCACAGGCCCTCGGCCAGGAAGATGTGAGACGGCATGTGAAGCGCGTGCGCGGCCGACGGGGCGATCGTCGCGTACACCCGCGCCGGCCGCATGCCGAGCGGGGCGTGAACCGGGTCGTCGTAGGAGTGGATCAGATAGTGCGCGGCGCCGGGATGCTGCGGGTTCTTCGCGAAGACTTCCTCGACGACCGCCGCCGCCCGCATGTAGGTCGCAAAATCGCGCTTGCCCTCGCACGACCCGAGCAGAGACAGTGCATAGAGGCTCGCCGCGTCGAGGTCGTCGGGGAATTCCTCGTGGAGACGCCGCATCGCCTCCGCGTAGGCCTGGTCGCGCTCGGCCTTTTCGCCGTCCGCATAGAGGACTTCGACCGCGCCGAGGTACATCTTCTCGCGCCGGGTGGGCGCCTTGGCCTGCCGGGCCTCGGGTGTCGGGGCCAGGCGCGCGAGGACCTGGCGGGCGGCGTCTCGGTCGCGCTCCATCCACAGCGGGTGGTTGAAGGTCATGGCCTCTCCCCAGTAGGCCATGGCGAAGCCGGGCTCCAGCTTCTGCGCCTCCCGGAATTCCTCGGCGGCGTCCTCGTACTCGAAGCTATGGAGCAGCAGGGCGCCGCGCAGAAAGTGCGCCTGGGCCTCGGGCCCGCCGGAAGTGGCGAACTCGATGCGGCCAAGACCGCCGGCAGGAGCCTGGGCGGACACCACGCCCGGCGCGAGGCCGACCGCCAGAACCAGGGCCAGCTCCCGGAGCCGCATCACTTGCCTTCGATTCGGCGCGTCAGAGCGGGGACCCGGCCGAGCAGGCGGGCGTAGAGGGCGAGCTGTCCTCGATGGTAGTCCTCGTGCGCAATACCGTGATTCATCCAGGCGAGCCGCGTGCCCATCTTCCCGTCGAACCGGCGGATGAACTGCAGGATCTGCAGCTCGCCGGCCTCGCGGAACTTCCGTTGCCCATCCGTGTGCGTCTTGCGCAGAGCGTCCAGAAGCTGCGCCTTGGTTCGCTTCGCCGAGATGCCGCGCCCGTACTCGTGCAGAAACCCTTCGTAGGACTTGCGCTGGAAGTCGCCGTCGGCGCGCGTCAGCTCGCCCGCCATCAGCGTTCCCGACTCGACGATGTGCTGGACGAGCTCGATGACCGACCGGCTCTTTTCGGTTGGCTTGAAACCCAGTTCCTTCTCCGGAAGGGCGTGAAGCTCGTCGATCACACCTTCGCGGACGAACTCCCATGCTTCCAGGGCCTCTTCCAGAAGCGACATGTATTCCTTCATCTCTTTCGCTCCGCTTTCTGTTCTTCTTAGCCTTTACCGGGGGCCCAATAGCTTAGTAGAGGCGGCCGTGCGGGACGAAATCCGGCCTGGCGCCCGCACCCGGGCAGGGCCGGACCCCGTTCCAGGGTCGCCTCGAGAGTGGGAGGGCCGCCCCGCTCAGTCGCTCCCCCCGTCCTCGTCCTCTTCTTCGGGCTCGGGCGGCGGCGGCTCATCGGGCTCCTTGACCGTCATGAGCGACACATAGGACTTCTCACGCATGGCGCCGTTGAAGGCCGGTATCGTCCTTGCGTAGAGCTCGTCGAACTGAGTGCGGATCTCCGAAAGCCGCTTGGAGAGAAGCGCGTAGACCTCCTTCTCCGGCTGGGTCGGCGGCATGTCGGCGTTGCCGGAGACATCAGCAGCACCGGGACCGACTTCGGCCTGGAGCCAGAGGAGCTTCAGGTAGACCTCCAGCGGCCCCCGAAACGACTTCTGGTCCCCTTCGGCGATGGTCGGCTGAAGCAGCTGGTCCTCGACCGCGCGCAGCTTCTTGTCGAGGTCGTTGGCGGCCGCCAGGTCCGCTTCTGAGGCTTTCTCCGCGCGTAGCATCTTTCGGAACTCCTCGAGCTGCCGGCGCGACCATTCGAGCTGATTGATCAACCGGGCGGCGGCGCTGGTGTCCTGATAGATCTGATACGAGAGCATCGAAGCCGCCTCGACGTCCGCCTCGGTGCCTGCGGACCTCGGGTCCTTTCGGACGACCAGTTGTCCGGTCGCCTCCTTGCCGCCCGCCCGCAGCTTGACCGTATACGTGCCCGGCGGGACGAGTGGCCCGTTCTTCAACGCCCGAATCCCGTAGTAGAAGACCCCGCGGTTCGCCTTGCCCCGGAAGCGCTTCTCCTCCCAGACGTGCGGGTTGCCGGGGGGCGTCGTGCGCAGCCGCACCGGCGTCGTCGGCTCATAGCGGAGATCCCACCAGACCCGGTTCAGTCCCTTCTTGCCGGCTCCATCGAGTGTCCGGATCGTCCGACCGCCGGCGTCGAGAATCGCGATCTCGACGGGGCCCTTCTTCCGGACCTCTTCCTCCTCGGGCTTTGGAGCGGTTTCCTCCTTCTCGGCCGACGGAATTTCCTCTTTCAGCCAGTAGGAGATCGCCGCGCCGTAGGGCGGATTCTGGCCGCGCGAGGTTCCGATCGGGGCGAGGCTCGGCTGCGACGTCCGGCGAAAACGATATGCGGGCGTGGGCTCGAACAGGTGAAGCGCCGAGCCGCGCACCGCCTCGGTCAGCTGCTCGAGCGGCGACACGTCGTCCAGGATGTAGAAGCCCCGTCCGTACGTCCCGACGACCAGGTCGTGAAAATGCTCTTGCACCGTCAGCCAGTAGACCGGCGCGTGCGGGAGCTTCGATTGGAGGGGATCCCAGTGAGCGCCGTCGTCGAAGGAGACGTAGAGGGCGTTCTCCGTCCCCGCGAAAAGGAGCCCCTGGCGGAAGGGGTCCTCCCGCAAGACGTGTGTGTAGGAAAGGGCCCCGCGGGGAATGTTCGAGGCGATCGACTTCCAGGTCTTCCCGTAGTCGCCCGTCTTGTACAGGTGAGGATCGAAGATTCCCACCTGATGAAAATCGACGGCCACGTAGCAGGCACCCGGCGCAAATCGCGAGGGCTCGACACTGCTGACGGTGCCGCGGGGCGGGAGACCCGGAAGGTTGGCGGTGACGTTCGACCAGTGCGCGCCGCCGTCGCGGGTGACCTGAACCTGCCCGTCGTTGGTGCCTGCCCAGATGACGCCCTTCTCGCGCGGCGACTCCGCGATCGAGTAGACGACGCCGGCATATTCGACCGACAGATTGTCCATGGTCAGCCCGCCCGAGTCTCCCATCATGGAGGGGTCGGCGAGCGTCAGGTCGGGGCTGATCTTTTCCCAGGTCTGGCCGCCGTCGCTCGTCCGGACGACGTACTGGCTGCCGACGTAGACCGTATTGTGGTCGTGCGGGGAGATGGCGATCGGAAAGGTCCAGTTCATTCGGAAACGGATCTGGCCGGCGTTGGCTCCCATGGTCCGCTCGGGCCAGGGACTGACGCTGCGCGTCATGCCGGTGCGCGCGTCGAAGCGCTCGACAACACCCGCGTAGCAGCCGCCCCAGACGACATTCGAATCGACCGGGTCCGGCGTGCTCCAGCCAGTTTCACAGCCCGCCGTGGAGGTCCACTGCGCCGGAAGGATGCCGTAGCCGCCCGGGTTGCGGCTGGGGCCGCGCATGGAGCCGTCGTCCTGCATCTGGCCGTAGACGAAGTACGGAATCTGATTGTCCGTCGTGACGTGGTACATCTGGCCGATCGGCAGGCGCGTCGAGGTCCACTGCTTCCCGCGCGTCGTCGAGATGTAGACGCCGATGTCGTTGCCGATCATCATCCGAGACGGAATCTTCGGGTCCGCCCACATGTCGTGGTTGTCGCCGCCCCACTCGATCTCTTCGGACGTCTCTCCGCCGTCATAGGTGACGCCCATGCCGTTAGAAGGGAAATAGACCTCGTTGGCGTTGTCCGGCATCACGAGCATCCGGGTGTAATAGTGCGGGCGCTCGTTCAAGAGCCGGCTGTGGTTGACCAGCTTCCACTTCTCGCCGCCGTCGTCCGAGCGCCAGAGGGACCCGCGATCTCCCGTTTCGATCAGCGCGTAGAAGCGGCGCGGATCGCTCGCCGCGATGCCGACGGCGATCTTTCCCAGAGGCGGGTCCGGGAGGCCGTGCTTCTCGATCCGCTTCCAGGTCACTCCGCCATCCCGAGACAGAAAGACGCCGCTGCCGGGGCCGCCGCTCTTTCTGCCCCACGTCTTGATGTCGATCTGCCAGGTCCCGGCGAGCAGGATCCGGGGGTTGCTCGGGTCCATGGCCAGGTCGGAAGCGCCCGTGTTCTCGTTGACGAAAAGAACCCGTTGCCAGGTCTTTCCGCCGTCGGCCGTGCGGAAGACGCCGCGCTCCTGCTGCGGGCCGTAGCAGTTCCCCAACGCCGCGACCAGAACGACGTCCGGGTTTTTCGGATCGATGACGACCCGCCCGATCCGTCCCGTCTTCTCGAGTCCCATGTGCGCCCAGGTCTTGCCCGCGTCCACGGACTTGTAGACCCCGTCACCCAGAGACACGTTGCTGCGGATGAAGGGCTCACCGGTCCCCACCCATACGACGTTCGGATCCGACGGCGCGATCGCAATCGCGCCGATCGATTGCGCCGGCTGCTCGTCGAAGACCGGGCTCCAGTGGGCGCCTCCATCGGTCGACTTCCACAGGCCTCCCGACGCCGCCCCGGCATAGTAGATGTTCGGCTCCCCGGGGACTCCCACGACGGCGCTGACGCGGTTTCCCGGCGGACCGATGAACCGGTAGCGCAGCTCGGCGTAGGGATCCGCGGGCTTGCCCGAGGGCGGCGCCCCGGTCTCCGCCGCCGGAATCGACAGCGCGCATCCGAGCAGGGTTGCCGCGACCAGCCCGAGTAACCTCACGTTCTTCACCGCGTCTTCTCCTTTCGCGTCTCGGCGCTCACTGGATTCGAACCCGCCGGCGGGAACCTCTGCACGACTCCCTCGCCCTTGACCGCCCGTTCGAGCGCGTCGAGCTCCGAGGGGAGAGAGCTCTTGAAGTTCTCCGAAACCATCTCCGTCACGACTTGCCGCCGATTGTTTCGAGCGGGCAAGAGAATACAGCCTGCCGCCCCTGCCGCTGTAGTAATGTCTCGCGCACGATGAGAGACATGAGAATTCTGGCAATCGCGCTCTGCTCGGCGATCCTGGCCGCCTGCTCCACGACACCGCCACCCCAGATCGCTTACGACCGTTCCATCAACTTTTCGCGCTACAAGACCTTCGACTGGTACGCCGATCCCTCGGAAGAAAAGTCCGTGGGCGGCGCCATCGTGGACGCGCGGTGGGTGAACGAACACGTCAAGGCGGCCATCACGGCCGAGCTCGCGAAGAAGGGCATCGGCCCGGCCGGCTCCGCACCGCCCGATTTCTACGTGGACTACCACACGCGATCCGGGGGGATCGCCGAGCGGGATCAGTACGGCGTGTACTCCTGGTGGACCGGGATGCCGACCGGAACCAATTACTACAAGCAAGCCGTGCTGATCCTCGACGTTCGCGACCCGCAGAAGAAACTCGTCTGGCGCGGCGCGGAGACCAAGGTCTTGGGCACGGACCCCGAGCAGCTCGACCGCCAGGTCAAGTCGGCGGTCGCCACACTCTTCAAGAACTTCCCGCCCGGCGCCGCCCCGGCGTCCTGATCGACCGGTCCGGCGGGCTCAGAGGCGGTCGGTCGACTCGATGAAGGCCGCCACGTCGGCCTTGAAGGCCTTCAGCGACGGCTCGTTGACGTACATCATGTGCCCCGCCGGGTAGTACTTCATGTGGATGTTGCCCTGCAGTTTTTTGTCCAGCCCGAGGTGCGACATCATGTACTCCGTCGCGAGAAAGGGCGTCGCCAGGTCGTAAGTGCCGTTCAGGACGAGCACCTGCAGGTTCGGGTTGACGGTCATGGCGTGCGCGAGGTCGAGCCCCGTGTTGGGGAACCCCGGATTCGAAAACGGAGCGCCGGGCGGCTGGTGCTTCCACTCCCAGAACTTGAAGAGCTCTCCGCTCTCGATCTCGTAGCTCTTGCCCTGGCCGAACTTCAGCTCCTCGTTGTAGTAGTTGTTGAAGGCGGCCGTGAAGGCCGCCGCGACCGCGGCCTCCTGCGGGTCGTAGTCGGCTTCCTTGGACAGCCGGTCGAGCGTCACGCCGAGAAAGCGCGAGTCCAGGCGTCCCACGGTCTCGCCATGCTCGCGCAGGAGCTCCTGCGCGTACTCGCCCTCCGAGACGCGAAGGTTCGCCTTCAAGATGTAATCGACCGAGAGGCCCGTGTACTGGTGGATCTTCTCCGCCACGGCGCGGCGCTCCGCGTCCGATAGAGAGTCCCCCTTCATGAGCGCGTCGTTATAAGGCCCGAGGGCGTAGGCGCGCACTTCGACCAGCAAGGGATCCAGGTCGTTGGGCTGCGACGGCAGGACCTTGTGATACCAGGAGGTCGCCGTGTAGGTCGGAACGAAGAAAGGATAAGGGCGGTCGTTCCCCGGCACGGCGAAGAGCGCCTCGATGTCGAGCGCGACCGAGACGAGGATGACACCGTTCAAGGACATGCCCTCCTTCGACTGGAGGTAGTCGGCAATCCCGCCGGAGCGCGTCGAGCCGTAGCTTTCACCGAGCAGATACTTGGGCGAGTTCCAGCGCCCGTTCTCGCTGACGTACTGCTTGATGAATCGGGAGACCGACTTGATGTCCGAGTCGACTCCCCAGAAGTCCTTGTCCTTGGCCTCGCCGACCGCCTTGGAGTACCCGGTGCCGACCGGATCGATCATCACGATGTCGGTCTTGTCGAGAATGCTGTAGGAGTTGTCGACCAGCTGGTAGGGCGGAGGCGGCGTGTGCCCGGCCTCGGTCGTGACGATGCGCCGGGGACCGAGCGCTCCCATGTGGAGCCACACGGAGGAAGATCCCGGGCCGCCGTTGTAGGCGAAGGTGATTGGGCGCCGGGAGGGGCCGCCGGCGTCGCGCCGGACGTAGGCGGTATAGCCGATGCTCGCCCAGGGCTCGTCCTTCTCGTTCTTCACGATGAAGAGCCCCGCCGTGGCCGTGTAGTTCACGGGGACCCCGCCGATCGAGACCGTGTGTTGTGTCACCGATTGCTCGGGCTTGGGAGGCTCCTTCTTCGCGGCATCCGCGGCGGGCTTCTCCGCGGCCTTTTCGGCGGGCTTCTCCAGGGGCTTCTCCGGTGTCGCCGCCGTCACGACCGGGGACAGGAGAATCAGGGCGATCAGACCGAACAGGATTCGCTTCACCATTCTTTACTCCTTCAAAGATTCCAGGTTTTTTCGAGACGAGCGTCGCGGACCGTCCCGAACGAGCGCCGCGGGAGCCTTCTCGGCATCACTTCAACCCTTCCGCCAGGTAGAGGTCGGACAGGGTGCGAATGTGGTTGTACACGTACCCCTTGCCGTCGGGGGTGAGCCAGACGTTGGCGACTTCCTCGAGGCCGGTGGTGTCGCCCGGCTGCAGCTCCTTCCAGAGCTCGCGTTTTCCGCTTGCGAGATCGACGCGGAAGACCCGTGCCGGCACATCGCCGCGCCGGTAGACATACAGGAACCGACCGTCCGGGCTCCACTGCACGGGAATCTCGCCCGCTTCGAGGCCCGGCACCGGACGCGGCTCCTCGGGAGAAACAGAATAGAGATAGACCTTTCCCTCCGGACCGCGCGCGATCACCGACTTGCCGTCTGGGGAGATGGGTCTGCTCCTCCACAGCCGGATCCCCTCCGGCGTGATGGCTTGCGGCTGGCCGCCGACCAGGTCCTGGACGTAGAGGCGCGTCCCGCGGCCCGGCTCGTTGCCGGAGAAGAGGACTCGCTTGCCGTCCGGAAAGAAGATCGCCCGCTGATGGTTGAGGTTGTCGTGGGTGATCTGCCGGGGCTCTCCGGCGCCGGTCGGCAGCATCACGATCTGGGCGGGCTCGGATCGCGCATTGATCGCGAGGGCCCACTTCCCATCCGGCGAGAGCCCCGAGCCGTCTCCTTCCCCCAGCCGCACGGCCGGAGAACCGTCCATCTTCCGCACGAAGACCGAATAGCCGGGCCCGCCCCCTTCTCCCGACTCCGCGATCAGAAGGGTCTGTCCATCGGCCGAGAGGTCTGCGGCCAGCGAATTGTCGAGCCACGAGAGCTCCCGTTCCTTCGTCTCTCCCGGCGAGAGTCCCAGGATCCCCAACCTCGGGAAGTCGTGTGACAGAAGGGCGCGGCCATCGCGCGAGACGTCGTGAAGCGTCAGACCGCCCGTGATGCGATTGAGGAGCCGCTCCTTTCCCGAAAGCGCGACCGCATACAGGGACCGATCGCTTCCGGCTCGGGATGCCGTGAACCAGATCTCCTTGCCCCCGGAAGCCCAGGCGAGGCCCCACACGGTGGAGAACCCATCCGCGAGGGTTCTTTTCTTGCCCGAGCGGTCCGTGACCGCCAGAGAACCGCCGTCGTCGTTCAGGATGGGATGCTCGAGGAAGGCGATGAGATTTCCGTCCGGCGAGACGCGGGGATGGCTGATCCAGCCCGCCGTCTGGTAGAGAGGCTTGTCGATCGGAAACTCGAGCTGATTGCGGCCTCGGATCTCCCGCACCACCGCCAGGTTCGTTCCGTCCGGGGACCAGTCGGCCCACTGGACATCGTCCAGGATGTCCCGGGGCGCGCCGCCCCCGGCGACGGCCATCCGCGCCAGCATCCCGCTCGTCGTGAAACCGCCGACGAAGTGAAAACGCAGTGAAAGGGCCATCTCTCCGGTGCTCGAGATCGCCAGGACGCTGCTGCCCGGAATCCCGAGCGGGCGCGATTCCGGACTCTCGGGCCGCGCAAAGAAAACCTCAGCGGGCCTGCCGTCCCACGCGGCGCCGTAGGCGATCGTCTGCCCGTCCGGCGCGAAGCGAGCCGCAAAGACCTCTCCCCGCCGGAAGGTCAGCTTGTGAAAGGTGGGAAACGTGCGCGGCGACGGCTTCACGGTCTGCCGGCCCACCAGGATCCCGGCGGCCAGAATCGCGAGTAGCGCCAGGCCGGTCAGGACACCGCGCCTCAGATTCCGCTTCGGCGCGGCCGGCGCCACAGCGGCTTGAGGGGCGACGCCGGCCTCGGAAAGATGATCGCGGACGCTTTTCAGGTCCTGGGCCAGATCCCAGGTCGACGCGTAGCGCCCGTCCGGGTCCTTGTGCAGGCACCGCTCGACGAGCCAGCGAAACGGAGCCGGTGTTCCGGGAGCAAGCCGGGCGACCGGCTCCGGCTCCTCTCGGATGATGGCCGTCAGAGTCTCGGCGTGGGTGTCTCGCTGAAAGGCGCGCTTGCCCGACGCCATCTCGTAAAGAATCGAGCCCAGCGCAAACTGGTCCGAGCGATAGTCGATCGGCTTTCCACTCGCCTGCTCCGGCGACATGTACCCCACGGTTCCCAGGATGGTGCCGGCCTGGGTCTCGGAGACGGCGGTCGGAACGTTCGTTGTTCCTTCCGGCTGCGGCTTCAGGAGCTTGGCGAGCCCGAAATCGAGGATCTTCGCGTTTCCGTCCCGCGTGACCATGACGTTCTCGGGCTTTAGGTCCCGATGGACGATCCCCGCCCCGTGCGCCTTGGCCAGCCCCTCGGCCATCTGGACCGCGAGGTCGAGAAGCCTGCGGATCGGCAGTGGACCGTCGCCCAGAACCTCGCGCAGCGTCCGGCCCTCGACGAGCTCCATCGCGATGAAGAACGTCGAGTCGGCGGAGCCGATCTCGTGGATCGTCACGATGCTCGGGTGGTTCAGGGCCGAGGCGGAGCGGGCCTCCTGCTCGAAGCGCTTGCGCCGGTCCGCGTCGCTCGCGAACTCTTGCGAGAGGACCTTGACGGCGACCTCCCGCCCGAGCCGCGAGTCGCGCGCGCGGTAGACCTCGCCCATTCCCCCCGCACCTAGAGGCGCGAGGATCTCGAAAGGACCCAGACGAGTGCCCGCGGAGAGGGTCATCCGTTTCTGCCCGGCGGATTCTACCCGCGCCGCGCCGCCGGACCGAGTCTCAAGGGAAGTTGGCTTCCCAGATGTCGCCTTCCTGGAGCCTGAGCACACCAAACAGAACGCGACCGTCCCTCGAGAGGGCGTAGTCCTCCAACCGCAGGCTCGAGTCCGGGGCGACGATGGGATGCCACGTCTTGGAGGATGCTTCCAGAATTCCGATGACGCCGCGATCCTTGCAGAGGAGCCTGCGTCCATCCGGGAGCCAAATCGGATCTTCGGCGGTCTCGGACAGCTTCTCGTACTTGCGCGAAGCCAGCGCGTACGTCCCAATGCCGCGCCGGTCGCTCGCAAAAGTTTCGAACATTCCGGCGATCATGCGGCCGTCCGGCGACCAGCTCGTCACCTCGAACCAGAGCCCCTCGCCCGGAGAAGGTAGAGGCAGAGTCTCTCCGGCGCCTCCCGTCGGCGAAAGCCGAATGAGGTAGCTGTTCCGCCCGTCGGCGCTTGCGAGCACCGACCCGTCGGGCGACCACCGCGGAAACCAGGGCCCGTGTCCCAGGCCCTTCGTGACCTGGACGAGGCCGCCTCCGTCCGGGTGAATCATCCAGATCTCGTAGCGCCCGGACCGATTCGAGTAGAAGGCGATCGTTTTGCCGTCCGGCGACCAGATGGGTCCGCGATCCTTGAACGCATCGTCGGTGAGCTGCCGCAGGCTCGAGCCGTCCGAGCGGATCAGAAAAAGATCCTCCTGCCGCCCGGTCGGCCGGAACGCGATCCACTGCCCGTCGGGTGAAACATCGAGATCCGTCAGTTGCATGGAGCTTCGGTAGAGGGTCGTCGGCACGCCCGAGAGTGTCTCGGTTCGCTCGTCCAGGCCGATCCGGACCAGGCTGTCGAGCGGCGCGATCGCCTCGTAAGCGAGGTGGCGGCCGTCGCGAGAGAGGCAGAACAAGCCGAGCCGGGCGGAAGGCAGCGTAATCGGCTCGGGCTCCCCGCGGGCACGTCCGGTCTCCTCGTCGATGGGGACCCGCCAGAGATTGACGCTGCCTCCTCGATCGCTTCCGAAGTAGAGAAACTTCCCGTCTGCCGACCAGACGGGGTTCCACTCCAGCGCCGGATCGTTGGTCAAGGCCATTGGCTTGCCGTGACCCTCTCCGGTCGCCGGAACGGTGAAGATGTCGCGATATCCCGAATCCCGAACCGTCCAAAAGGCAATGCGGCGGCCGTGCGGCGACCAGGCAGGTTGTGACGCGTCCTGGCTCTGGACGACCGGCCGCTTGGCCCCCGTCGCGATATCGACGGCCCACAGCTGGCCGCTTCCCGGCACGTTGAAGGGCTGATCGATGAACACCGTCGAGTAAGCGATCTCCTTGCCGTCGGGAGACCAGTTCGGGTTGTATCCGGCGTCCGAGATGCGGCGCGCGTTCTCGCCTGTCGCGCCCATGATGTAGAGGCCACCGCCGGCTCGCTCGGACCGAAACGCGATCCGGTCGCCCGACGGCGAGAAAACGGGTTCGGAGTCGTCTTTGTCGGAATCCTTCGTCAGCTCGATCGGCTGACCGCCGACGCGCCTCAAGAAGATGCTGGACCGCCCTCCCCTCTGCGCGGAATAGACCAACGTCGACCCGTCGGCCGAGAGGCTCGGGAATCTCTCGAGTCCGGACTCGAGCGTGAGCTGCTGGAATCGGACGGCGCCGATCGATCCCGCGCCCGCCGAACGAGAAGCCATTCGCTCTCCCACGAGAAATGCAAGAATGGCCGCAGGCACCGCGAGCCAGGGCAGAGCCGTCCGTAGGCTTCCACGCCACGGCGCCGGCAAGGTCACTTCCCGAGAGGCGCTCGCCAGCGACGTTCCGGACATCGACTCGAGATCGAACGCGATGTCGCGCGCCGATTGGAAACGCGCCTCCGGCGCTTTCTCCAGGCAGTGATGCACGATCCGCTCCAGGGACTCCGGCATCCTCCGGTTGCTCTCGGTCAGGTCCGGCGGATCTCTGGTGAGGATGGCGCTCATCGTGTCCGCTGCGGTGTCCCCGTGGAAAGCCCGGCGGCCGGAAAGCATTTCGTAGAGGATCGCGCCGAAGGCGAAGATGTCGCTGCGGGCGTCGGCCGCTCTCCCGCGCACCTGCTCGGGGGACATGTAGCCAAGCGTTCCGAGGGTGACGCCCGGCTCGGTTCCCGGCGCCTCGGTCGGCAGGTTGGTCTGGCCTGCGGCCGGGGCATCCGGCTGGGTGAGCTTGGCCAGGCCGAAGTCGAGGATCTTCACGCGCCCGTCGTTTGTCATGAAGATGTTCTCGGGCTTCAAGTCCCGGTGGACGATTCCCATCTCGTGCGCCGCGGCCAGGCCCTGCGCTATCTGAAGGGCGCATCCGATCGCCTTGCGCGGCGAGAAGGCTCCCCCGGAGAGCCGTTGCCGCAGGGTCTCTCCCTCCAGAAGCTCCGAAACGATGTAGGGAGCGCCGTCGTGCGTCCCGATGTCGTGAATCGACAGGATGTTGGGATGATTGAGGGCCCCGGCGGCCTGGGCCTCCTGCTCGAAGCGCCGCAGCCGGTCGGCGTCCGCCGAGAAAGAGGACGGGAGCACCTTGACGGCGACCTCCCGCTTCAGGCGCGAGTCCCGAGCCCGATACACTTCCCCCATCCCTCCCGCGCCGAGAGGGGCGAGAATCTCGTAAGGACCAAGTCGGGAGCCTGCCGCCAACTTCACAGTGCGCTCTTATCCGTTCGCGGCGCGCGAAGTCTCCCGAGGTGATCCAGGGAGGAGGCGCGCGCCGCGGGAGCGAGCCCGCAGCGAGGAATCAGGCCGGCGGTCGAGCGCCTTTGCGCGAGCCGACGGCCGGTGCGCCCGAATGGGCGCAGATTCCGAGCAAGACGCGAGCGACGGTCACTCATTCCGCCCGCACCGAGAGGGGCGAGAATCTCGTAAGGATCAAGTCGGGAGCCTGCCGCCAAGGTCACAGTGCGCTCTTATCCGGTCGCGGCGAGCGAAGTCTCCCGAGGTGATCGAGGGAGGAGGCGCGCGCCGCGGGAGCGAGCCCGCAGCGAGGAATCAGGCCCGCGGTCGAGCGCCTTTGCGCGAGCCGACGG
>Ga0335084_10000102_pt1 | contig 57132 bp, 50 predicted proteins | sample Lox_Sample_44_FD_206721 | JGI IMG/M metagenome (GOLD analysis project Ga0335084, IMG submission 206721) | Soil microbial communities from Loxahatchee National Wildlife Refuge, Florida, United States - Lox_Sample_4.4 | ecosystem: Environmental > Terrestrial > Soil > Wetlands | place: USA...
CTCGGCGTCCATGAGGCGGATGACCATCTGGGACAGCAGCTCCTTGACCGCGTCGTTGGGCGCCGCGTCCATCTGCTTGCGGAGCCAGTCGAAAGCGTCGATGTTGGTGGTGGCCACCGTGTTCGTTGGGAGTGTCGCCTATGCTCAACGGGACGCTGGCACCGGAATGCTGCCGGGGACGCCGGACGGCGTGACCTGCCCCCGGAAAACTGGACCAGCCGAAGCGGGAATCCTCCAATGATGGTCCGGAGGACGGGATGGGAAGGAAGTCGCAGTTCACGCAGGAGCAGATCATCCGAGCGCTCCAGGAGGTCGACGCCGGAGCGAAGCCGGAAGAGGTCTGCCGTCGGCTCGGTGTCTCCGACACGACCTTCTACCGCTGGAAGTCGAAGTACGGCGGGATGGACGTCAGCGAGGCCAAGCGGCTGAAGGAGCTCGAGACCGAGAACGCCCGGCTGAAGAAGCTGGTCGCCGAGCAGGCGCTGGACCTGGAGGCGGTGCGATCGGTCCTGCGAAAAAAATGGTGAAGCCCTCGGCCCGTCGCCAAGCCGTGGGCTCCATCCAGGCGAGCTTCAGCTGGAGCGAGCGGCGAGCCTGCCGAGCGTTGGGATTCGCCACGAGCTTCATCGGAGAGCCTCCTCGCGGGGGCTCGAGCGTCCACCGAGACGGGTCCGCACGCCAGCCGCGAATTGTGAAGAATCCCGCGATGGCCCCTTAAGCGATCGCGGTCCGGAGCGCTCCGAGCGCCTGGTCCACTTCCGCCTCGGAGTTGAAGATGCCGGCAGAGAGACGGGCGTAGCTGTTCGCGTAGGGGCTGGTGCTGGCGACGACCTTCTTCGCCAGGAGCGCCTTCACCACGTCCTGCGGCTTCTTGCCGTCGACCTCGAAGCAGCAGATGCCGGCGGACATCGCGGCGGCGCGCGGGGTGTGGAGCCGGACGCCACGGATGCCGGCCAGCCCGTCCTTGATGCGGCCGTTGAGCTCTGCGACGCGCGTCGCAACGCGGGCGCGACCGATGGACCGGTGCATCTTGAAGGCGGCGACGGTGGCCCACTGGTGCTCGTAGGCCTGGAAGCCCCCGGGGGTCATCCGCCGGGCGGTGGTGGGGCCCTTGACGGGACGGCTGTGGATCCAGGCGTCGTAGGGTTCTTCCTCCGAGAAGGTGGGGATGACCGGCCGGAGCCGGGCCCAGGCGTCGGGACGGGCCCAGATGAGGCCAGTGCCGCGGGGACCGTACATCCACTTGTGTGTCCCGGCGCAGAAGAAGTCGGCACCCATCTCGGCGATCGTCTCGTCCACGCATCCGATGCCATGAACGCCGTCGACCACCAGGACGATGCGGTCCTGCGGGTCGCGGCTCCGGTTGAGCTCGGCGAGCGCCCCGGAGATGGCGCGGATGGGCAGCCGGATGCCGGATTGCGAGTGGACCCAGGTGACGCCCACCACCCGGGTGGTGAGCTTCACGCCGGCCCGGACGCGGCCGACGATCTCGTCGACCGTGGCCTTCGCGGGATCGGCGAAGAGGGGAATCTTCCGGAAGGTGGCTCCGGTGCGCTGGGCCGCGTACTCGATCGACAGGTGGTGCGAGGTGTGGTCGTGCTCGGTGGTGAGAATTTCCTGCCCGGGCTTGAGCGGAAGCCCGTGGTACACGAGGGCGAGGCTGGTGGTGGTGTTCTGGGTGAGGCAGACCTCCTCCGGCCTTCCGCCCAGGTACGCCGCGGCGGCCTCGCGCACCCGGCTCTGGACGTTCCTCGTCTCTTCCTCGAACAGGCCGCCGTCGACGACCAGGAACGGGTTCTCGTCGATGGCCTTCCGCCAGGACTCGATGGCGTCGCGGACCGGGGCAGGGTGCGAGGCGATGAAGAAGCCCGCGAAGTGGAGGTACTCGGGGGAGAGGCGGAAGAGGCCGCGGACCTTGGCCCAGTCGTCGAGCGCCGGGGTGGGGGGCGTGGCGGCCTCGAGCGCGGCGAGAAGGCGACCGGGGACGACGAGGGCGCCGGCGGCGGCGGCACCCTGGGCGGCGAGGAACGCACGGCGGGAGAGGGTCATCTCGGCTTCCGGGGGATCGCGGGCCGGAGAGCATACGCTGCCGACCCCACACTGTCTCACCTCTCCACGCCTGTCACCGTCGCCGGGGCGGGATGGCGCGCGCGTTGGGACGTGACGGGCCAACAACCCGTTCGTGCCCCGAAGGCCGTCCGTCATCGCTCCCTGTGCGATGCGGCCCGACTTCGGATCAGGGACGCACAGACACACCACCGGGGGCGCCTGCCCACGACAGTCCGCTCCTGCAAGCAACGCAACGAGATGGCCAGCTTCCTCGCCGAAGCGGCCGAGCGGGGCGGCCTCCCTCGCTTCGTGGAGCGCGACTTCACCCGGTACCTCGAGTGCGGAGTGCTGGCCCACGGCTTCGCGCGGCTGGCCTGTGCAGGCTGCCACGCCGAGGTGCTGGTCCCCTTCTCCTGCAAGTCACGTGGGGTGTGCCCCTCCTGCAATGCTCGCCGGGCGCATGACAGCGCCATCCACCTCGTGGAGCGCGTGCTTCCCCGGGCGCCCTACCGGCAGTGGACGCTGTCGTTCCCCATGCCGGTGCGCTTCTGCCTGGCCAGGGATGCCCGACTCCTCTCCGAGGTGCTGGGACTCTTCGTCCGGGCGCTCTTCACCTTCCAGCGCCGGACGGCGAGGCGGCTCGGGGTGGCCCGGCCGCTGACGGGCGCGGTGGCCTTCGTCCAGCGCTTCGGCTCGGCGCTGCAGCTGACGCCTCACTTCCACGTCCTCGTCCCCGAGGCCGTCTTCGAGGAGCTGGACGAGGGGGAGCTGCGCCTGCACCCTTTTCCTCGACCCACGGACGCGGAGGTGAAGACGCTCGCCGTCACCGTGGCCCGGCGCACCCTCGCGCTGCTGCGTGCGCGCGGGGTGCTCAACGAGGAGGCCGTGCCGGACGGAGCGCTCGATGTCCTGCAGCTCGAAGGGATCCAGGTGCCACGGAGTGGGCAGCGTCCTCCCGCCCGCCGGACGTTGCCGGGTGGTCGCCGGGATGCAGGGGGCACTGGTCCAGTTCGGCCAGGAGATGGCCGACGGGCTCGCGGCGGCGAGGCGAGTCTCCAGCAAGCCCTGAATCCCGCCCGGTGACCCCCAGGGGCGAGGCGATGGTCACCGGTCCATTCGTACCACCTTGCCCGTGAAGCGAACGCGCCGCTGCGCGCCCCACCACCGGCTGAGACCCTCCGCTCTCACCTGCGATTGCAGGAGGGAGGGTCACCTTGCTCGATGGAAGACTCTGCAGCTGGCGCCGCCGGCGACTGACAGCGCTGGCGCTCCTGCTCTTCGCCGGCCGGGCGGCTGCTCAGAGCAGCATCTCCGTGCTCACCGGAAACGTGGTGGACGCCAGCACGCACGGCCCGATCGCCGACGTCGTGGTGACCGCGACCTCACCCTCGCTGCAAGGCGAGCAGGTGGTGGTCACCGACGCGAGCGGGCTCTACCGGGTCCCCCAGCTGCCGCCGGGGACGTACACCCTGAGGTTCGAGAAGGAGAGCTATCGACCCTATGCGCGCACCGGAATCGACGTGGGTGCGGACCGGACGCTCCGGCTGAACGTCGAGCTGCTGCCCGAGACCGCCGGGACCGAGACCGTGACCGTGGTCGGAACGCCTCCGACGGTGGACGTCGGTTCGAGCACCGTCGGGACGACCATCACCTCCGACTTCGTTCGCAACGTCCCGATCAGCCGTCCGGGGCAATTCGGCAATGCCAACCGGAGCTTCGAGACGCTCGCCTCGGCCGCGCCGCAGGTGACGGCCGACGTCTACGGTCTGTCCATCAACGGAGGAACCTCGCCCGAGAACGTCTATCTCGTGGACGGCCTGGCGGTGAACAACACCGCCTACGGCGTGAACGGCAGCACGCTGACCAGCGAGTTCTTCGACGAGGTCAACGTCATCACCGGGGGCTACCTCCCGGAGTACGGCCGCGCGCTGGGTGGTGCGATCAGCGGCATCACCAAGAGCGGTGGAAACGAGTTTCACGGCTCCGTCTGGGGGACGTTCACTCCGGGTTCGCTCGCCGGTCCTGCGAAGGTGGCCCCGACCGGCGGGGCCACCCGGGCGACGGTCGACCTGACCAACCTCGGTGACTTCGGAGCGACCCTCGGTGGCTACATCCTCAAGGACAAGCTGTGGTTCTTCGCTGGCTTCCAGTACGCGGCGTCACGGTTCTCCTACGACCGGACCTACTTCGCGCTGGATGACAGCCGGGTGTTTCAGCAGATCCTGAACAGCGACGGATCGCCCGCCCACACCCGACGGTTCGCCGACGGGCACGGCTACAACTTCATCGCCAAGCTCACCTATCTGATCAGCTCGGACCACCGCGTCAGCGTGAGCTTCACCGGCACGCCGACCTGGGCTGGTGGCACGGGCAGCCTGAGCCTCAGCTCCGGAGGCCTGAACAACTCCGCCACCTCCCGCGCGATCCTCGCACCGGCCAACTGGGCGACCAACACCTTCAACGCCATCGGCATCCAGCAGAAGTTCGACACCTACGACGTCGTGGGTTCGCTCAACAGCTCCTTCCTGGACAAGCGACTCCTCCTCGACGTGCACCTCGGGTACCACTACCAGAAGGACGTCTCCACCGCGGCCGACGGGAGCGGAATCGGCGACATCGACGATCCCAGCAAGATCGCCGGCGTCCCCTTCAACCGCCAGCTGGCGAGCGAGAACATCCTCAACGTCGAGGATCAGGTCCCCGCCGCGGTCCGTGCCGCCTGCTCGGTGCCGATCGGGGGAACGCTCGGCCGCTGCAACGTCGGCATGGGCTATGGCGGAACGACCAACCTGCTCGGCGACAACTCGCAGGACGCCGTCCAGGCCCGCGCCACCCTGACCTACCTGGTGACGGCGCTCGGGCATCACGTGATCAAGGCCGGGGTGGACGAGCAGGCGATGACGTACCGCAACCGGTTCACCTACTCCGGTGGGGTCTCCTACAGCACGCTCGTCGGTGGCCAGCCCCCCATCGTCCTCGACGGCCGCCGCTTCGGTGATCAATCCAACGTCGACACGATCGTCGACAGTCCCGTCCGGGACGTCACCTCGAAGTCGAACATCTTCGGCTTCTTCGTGCAGGACAGCTGGAGCATCGCCGACAAGGTCACGCTGAACGTCGGCCTGCGCTGGGACTCGCTGCAGATGAAGGGCGGGGACGGGCTCACCCGGATCTCGCTCTCCGACCAGTGGAGCCCGCGCATCGGCGTGGTGTACGACCCCACCCAGCAGGGCCGCTCCAAGATCTACGCGAACTACGGGCGGTACTACGAGAACATCCCTCTCAACATCGCGAGCCGCTCGTTCTCGCCGCAGACGCAGATCCTCGGAATCGAGTACTGCCGAACCAACGTCGCGCTGCGCAAGGGGTGTGACAGGACGGTCCTGGCCGGCGGCGGAGCGAACGTTCCCGGAAATCCGAGCCAGCTCTGGTCCTTCTCCCAGCCGTCGGAGTACTCGCCGGTCGACCCGGAGCTGAAGTCCCCGTCCACCGACGAGTTCGTGGGCGGCGCCGAGTACGAGCTCTTCGCCAACGCGCGGATCGGCGCCTCGTACACCTACCGGAACCTGGTGCGCGCGGTGGAGGACATGTCGCTCACCAACGGCCTGAGCTTCTTCATCGGAAACCCGGGCTCGGGGATCGCCGCCGGGACCTTCCCGTCGCCGACGCGCACCTACCATGCGGTCACGGTCAACTTCACCAAGAGCTTCGCCGACCTCTGGCTGGCGCAGATCAGCTACACCTGGTCGAAGCTCACCGGGAACTACGACGGCCTGATCAACCCGCAGGGAAACAACCAGATCGATCCGAACAGCAACTCGACCTTCGATCTGCCGGTGCTGCTGAAGAATCAGGACGGGCCGCTGGCCGCCGACATCACCCACTTCATCAAGGTGTACCTGGCCAAGGAGTTCGCCATCACGCCGGTGTTCAGCACCACCCTCGGCGCTGCCTTCAACGCGAACTCCGGCCCACCCATCACCCCGCTGGGATACTTCGGCGGAGGCGGCTATCCGCTCTACGGGAACGGGCAGGCGTTCATCACCCAGCGTGGCTCGGCGGGGCGACTGCCGTGGGTCACCAGCCTGGACGCCCGGGTGACGTTGAACTACCGCCTGACGAAGGACAGCGTCGTCAGCGCCGGGGTCGAAGGCTTCAACCTCTTCAACTCTCAGCGGACGACGGTCATCAACCAGTTCTACACCACTGGCTCGGCGAACTCGGTCGGTACGATCGACGGAGCGACGCCGGACAAGATCCCCACGCAGTTCGGAGGAATCTGCCCGTACACCGGAGCCACGACGCTGGCCGACTGCCGAACCGCCCTGAAGAACGGCACGGGTCCGGTGGGCAACGGGTCGCTGCCGAAACCGGGGACCTATCCGAACGGAACCGGGTTCTACACGGTCCTCCCGGATCCGTCCGGACGGCCGAAGGTCGTCCAGATCAACCCCGCCTACGGAACCGCGACCGGATACCAGGCAGTGCGCCAGTTCCGGTTCACGCTCCGGGTGACCTTCTGATGAACGCGCTCAAGCGAGAGAGAGTCGGATCCATGCCTCGTGCTTCCCTCGTCCTGGCGCTCGGCGCCCTGATGGTGGTCTCCGTCCAGGGATGCGCGTCCGCCACGCTCCCCGAATGCGCCTTCCAGGTTCCCGGGTTCGGCGGTTACGCGGTCAAGATGACGCTGAAGACGCCGACCACTGGGTGTCCGGCCAGCATCGGAGACGTCTGGTACACCGAGGGGTACAGCAACGCGACGCTGTGGATCTGGAACTCGGGCAGCGACGACACGGTCAGCACCGTTCGCCCCGCGTCGGACCCGGCGTTCGGTCAGGGAACGTTCAAGAATCCGTTCCCGGATCCGGACGGGACTTGCACCATGGAGTCCATCACCCCGTTCGTGGTCCGGTCCACCACGCCGAACAGCGCTCCCAGCGGCACCTACACGGTGACCAATCTCCGGTCGCTCGGAGGCGCGGTGTACTCGCTCCAGGAGTTCGAGGCGGACGTGTCGTTCACCGGCGGGACCTGCACCGGTGGCCAGTACCTCGCCCAGGGCATGGCGCCACCCGTCCAGTGCACGGCCGACGCGGCGTCGGCCTGCGACCCCAGCGCGCAGCCCCCGAACGCGATCAACGCCGGGTTCAACCAGGGATGCGTGACGGACGGATGGGCGTTCTCGGCGGCCGTGGCCCAGAACAAGGCGAACGACCTCTACAACTGCTACACCGAGAGCGCCGGCTGCGTCAGCGGCATCGACGCAACGCACCCCGAGCTCACCCCTCAGCCGGACCCCGGGACGGGCCTGTGCTTCCTGAAGGCCGACTATCCCAGTTTCGGCAGCTATCAGCCGTGAGCTCCGATCCTCCAGAGCTGCTCCGGATGCTCCGGGCCCTGGCCGACCCCACCCGACTGCGAGTCGTCGAGTTGCTCGCCGGGTGGGTGGGGCCCCGGAGCGGTCCGGTTCGTGCCGGCGAGCTGGGCCTGTGCGCCCGCGACCTCGAGATGGTGATCGGGCTTCCACACGCCTTGCTCTCCCACCACCTCCGGACGCTGCGGAACGTCGGGCTGGTGGAGGTGGAACGGCGCGGACGCTGGGCGGTCCACCGGCTCTGCCAGGACCAGTTCGCCCAGGTGGGCGGAGCATTGCTGCAGCTCTCGGCTCCTCAGCGCCCCCGGATCGTCCCGGCGGAGTCCGCTCGTGGCTCGACTCTCACTGCGTCGCTCTCCGGATGACGGACGACGCCAGGCCCACCAGCTCGGAGCGGGTGCAGACCCCCACCTTCCGGTAGAGCCGCACCAGCTGATTCCGCACGGTGTACTCCGAGGTCCCGAGCGCCTCGGCGATGTCCTGATTCCGCAGCCCCCGGCAGAGGTACTCGAAGATCTCCGCCTCCCGGCGACTCAGCGCGGCGCCCACCGCCTCGGGGAGCTCCAGCGGATGGGCATCTCCCAGCGAGAGGAGAGGGGCGAGCAGACGGGCCAGATCCACCTCCGACTCGGAGAACACGGGCGTCTTGCGTCCGAGCAGGAGCCAGGCTCGGACCTGGCTCCCGCGCTCGAGCGGGATGACCAGCGCACCGGTCCCCGGCATGAGCTCGCCGCACAGGCGGGAGAAGAGCCGCGCCCCCTCGGCGGGACCGAGCGACTCGGCCTGCCGGTACTGCCCGGCCGCGTCCGGCGCCTGCGAGGTCCACCGTGCTCGAAGCCGCCGGTTGGCCTGCTCGGACAGCCCGAGGGTCACCGGCTCGATCCCCGGCGGAACCGGGGGGGCGGAGTGGAACACCCCCAGCTCGTGGGGGATCACCGAAGACAGGCGCTGCAGGACCTGGTGCCTGAACTCACCCCGGGAGCGTGCTGCGAGGGCCAGGTCCGACAACTCGGAGAAGACGGACGTGTGGTGATGCATGCCGGCGAGCCTCGACCGAAATCTCCCCCTGTCCCGGACGGTACCGGGGAGCTCACGGGTCGGTGGCCGCGAGGGACAGGCGACCTCAGGGCGGGGCGAACGCCGGGGCGGCGTTCACCCCTTCCAGCCGGCGCTCGCCCCGTTGTCCCCGAGGGCCAGCGCGGAAGAGACTCTGGTCTTCCCCGGGTGACGACGAGGATGCTCCCAAGGTTCCGGAGATCGAAGGTCCTGGGCACCGCGGTGGTGCTCGGCGCGGCGACCCTGGTCGCCCTGGAGCTGACCACCTTCAACGTTCTCTCCGGGCCAGCGGCCGACGGTGTCCACTTCCTCGAGACCTTCCAGCGCTACCTCGCGGTCTTCCTTCTCTGGGCATGCCTGGTGCCGCTCGTCGGCGCGCTCGCGCGGCGCTTCCCGCTCGATGCCCCACCTCGACTTCGCAACGCACTGATCCACTTCGTGGTCGGGATCGCCGTCATCTTCGTGGTGATCCTCGGGTGGGTGCTGACCGCCTTCCACGTCTTCCGGATGTACGATCAGCCGACCTGGACGGCGGCGTTCCACCACGCCTGGCCCCGGTACTTCCCGTTCGACCTGACCATCTACGCCTTCATCCTTCTCGGCTGGAACGCCTTCCACTGGTACGCCCGGTACCAGGAACGGGAGCTCCGCACCGCGCAGCTGGAGGCCAGCCTCCAGGAGGCCAAGCTCGAGGCACTGCGGTCGCAGCTGAATCCGCACTTCCTCTTCAACGCCCTGAACTCGGTCTCGGCCCTCATGCATCGGGACGTGGACGCGGCCGACGCCATGCTCGCCCGGATCGGCGAGCTCCTGCGCCTGACGCTCGCCTCCGACGGGAGCCAGGAAATCCGACTGGGCGAGGAGCTGGAGCTGCTCGATCGGTATCTGGACGTCGAGAGGATCCGCTTCGCCGAACGCCTGGCGGTGGTGATGGACGTCGCGCCCGCGACGCTCGAGGCGCGTCTGCCCGCCTTCTCGCTCCAGCCGCTGGTGGAGAACGCCATCCACCACGGGGTGGCTTCCCGGGACCAGGGGGGGCGAGTGACCATCGTCGCCCGCCGGATCGACGGCCGGCTCCAGCTCCGGGTGGCCGATGACGGTCCGGGCCCCGGCGTCCTGCCTCCGCGCGAGGGGGTGGGGCTCCGCAACACCCGGGCCCGGCTTCACCAGCTCTACGGCGAGTCGCAGGAGCTGCAGCTCCGGCAGCCCCCCGGCGGAGGATGCGAGGTCACCGTCGAGTTGCCCTGGAGGACGTGATGGCGCCCCTGCGGACGGTCGTGGTGGAGGACGAGCGGCTCGCCCGTCGAAAGCTGGTCATGCTCCTCTCGACCGAACCCGGGATCCAGCTGGTCGGCGAGTGCGCCACCGCCGAGGAGGCGGTGGAGACGATCCGGTCCGAGCGGCCGGATCTGCTGTTCCTCGACATCCAGCTACCGACCATGGACGGCTTCGAGGTGCTCCAGCTGGCCGGACTGGAGAACGTCGGCCAGGTGGTGGTGGTGACGGCGCACGATCGGTATGCGCTCAAGGCGTTCGATGTCGCCGCGATCGACTACCTCCTCAAGCCGTTCGACCGGACTCGCCTCCGCCAGGCCATCGCCCGCGTCGAGGGACGAGGAACGGCGGATCTCCACGCCCGGCTGCTGGCGCTCGCCGAGCGGCTCGGGGCCGGCTCGGAGCGGCTCCGTCGGCTGGTCATCCGGGAGGGAGAGCGGGTCCGCTTCCTCGACGTCGCGGACGTCGACTGGTTCGAGAGCGCCGACAACTACGTCAAGGTGCACCTCGGCAAGGCAGAGCACCTGGTGCGGACCACGCTCCAGACCCTGGAGAGCCGGCTCGAGCCGTCCAGGTTCATGCGGATCCATCGCAGACTCATCGTCAACGCGGAGCGCATCCGGGAGGGACGGCTGGCGGTGAGCGGCGAGTACGAGGTCCTGCTCCAGGACGGTACGGTGCTTCCCGTCGGCCGCCGGTTCCGCGACCGTCTTCTCCTCGAGAACCTCGCGATCTGAGGGACTGGCGTTCGCCCGGGCGGAGAGCCGTTCGCCCCCGGTCGCCGGAGTTCGCGGCAGGCCGGCCTCTCGCCGAGCGCGATCCGGATAGCACGCCGGCGTGCGTCCAGCTGGAGCTGCATCGATGGAAACGGCAAGGCGTTTGGCCGTGGCGACGCTCCTCGTTGCCTCCGGAGACATCGCCTGGGCGATGCTCTGGGTGGCGCTCACCCGAGGGGCCGGGCCCAAACGCGTGCTCCAGTCGGTCGCCTCGGGTCTCCTGGGCCCTGCGGCGTTCACCGGTGGATGGGGGACGGCGATGCTCGGTCTCGCGCTCCACGTCTGCATCGCCCTCGGGTGGACGTCGCTGTTCGCGCTGGTCCGGCAGCGATCGTCGAGGCTGCGCACGGTCGTGACCCGTCCGAGGGGAGCGCTGGTGGTCGGCCTGGTGTACGGCGCCGTGGTCTGGCTGCTGATGGACGGGGTCGTGCTTCCGCTGAGCCGGGCCAGGGCGAGCTCGCCCGCCTCTCTCTGGTTCTGGCTGCAGCTGCTGATGCACCCGATCGTGGTCGGGCTTCCCATCGTCCTGGTGCTGGCGCGACCGGAGCCTTCCCGGCCCCGGGCGGCCGAGGGCTGAGGCGCAGAGCCAGGCGGGACCGGGGCTCCGGGCGTCAACTCCTGCGCCAATCTCGGGCGCACCGCACTCGGCTGGAGATCGCGCGGGATGCGGCGCGAGAGGTCTTGTCATGTTCGATGAGCTCGATGCTGTGCGCGACAACCATCGCGCAACCGGACTGACCGAGCGGGTGAAGTCCGCCCTCCGCGCGTTCGGCCCCGAGCATCAGCAGCTCACGCCGCAGCAACTCGCTGCGCTCGACCAGTTCCACGCCCGCGGGCTCGCGGCCACCTCGGAGCTCGCCACGCTGGCCGGAATCACGGCAGGGACGTCGGTCCTGGACGTTGGATCCGGCCTCGGCGGCCCCGCGCGATTTCTGGCTGCGACGTACGGCTGCCAGGTCACCGGCATCGATCTGAGCGATCAGTTCGTGGATGCCGCCCGCTACCTGACCGAGCGCACGGGACAGACCGACCGAGTTTCGTTTCAGACCGCAAGCGCGCTGGAGCTTCCATTCGAGGATGGCAGCTAATTCTTCTACTTCGGCTGCGCCCACGGGCCCTGACGTAGACGCTCATCAGATTTCGACGAACCGACCGTCCTCGGCCTCGCCAGCGCCACCGAACGTACCGGCCGGTGTGGTCTCCCCCTCATGCGACGCCGTCAGCACGAGCGGCCCGCGATGTGACAACAGCCTCGCGGACCACCTCGGACCCGTCGAAGTCGGGGAAGCCCTGGCCGAGGTTCACCGCGCCCGATCGGACGGCCAACGCGCTGAACTCGGAGAACACCGTGGGCTGGAGCGCCCCCATCCGTCCGGAGGCCTGAACGGACCTGGACGCTACCACCCGTCTCGACCGGGCAGAGCTGTCATCCAGAGAGGCTCGGGACGGAGGTGACGCGGCCCGGGCGTTGCGGGTGAGACGGCGCGGTTCATCGGGTCATCGGAGCGGCCGGATGCGCAGCCGCCGGAAGAAGATCTCTCCACCCTCGCTCTGGAGCTGCAGCGTGCCTCGCAGAAGCGGCGCTTCCGGCATTCCGGGCCAGGCCGAGGTGAAGCCCGAGCCACTGGCCGTCTCTTGGCCGTTGAGGAAGTGCGTCGCCATGCCGGCGGACACGACGATGCAGATCGAGTTCCACCCTGCTCGCTCCGGTGCATGAACGCGGGCTCCCGGCGCGAAGTTGATCGGTCCCAGGTTATCGAGCGCGCCTACGTCGCCTGGAGCGATCTGGTACTCCATCGACACGAGGAAGGCGCCGCTCCCGATGGGGTCTGCGAGCGCCGGTCCTCCCGCGTTCACCGCGCCCGGCGGACCATGCGAGAAGTACATCAGCCCGCTGTCGAAGGCGTCGAGCGGCGGGTAGACGTGCGTGCCCCACTTGAACTCCGCCTCGAGCTCGAAGTCGCCGTACTCCTCGGTGGAGACGAGTGAGCCCCAGACTTCCCCGCTGATGTGAATGGCGGGCTCTCCGTCCTCCATCAGCACCGAGTAGACGCGGTTCGGGTCGTTCTCGAATCCGAGGGGACCGGCATCGGGGCCGGGAACTCCGAGGTAGCGGCGCCAGCCGGTCAGATCGACGCCGTTGAAGAGCGGGCGCCAGCCTCCGTCGAGGACCTCGCCGCCGTCGACGTTCCCCGCGTCCTGCCCGTGGCTCTCAGGCGCGCACCCCGACGCGAGGAGACCTGCCACCGACAGCACGCACGTGGAAAGTGGCGAGAATCTCATGGCCACGCTGCAGTCTGCACGGCCCCGGAGGTGACCGCACGTCTTGACGGGCCAGGGTTCTTCGTCCACATGGTTCGTCCCGCCGCCATGGACCGTAGCGAACGCCTGCTCGATCTCGTGGCGCTGCTGCTCGATGCCCACGAGCCGGTGTCCTGGGCCGAGCTCAAGGAGAGCTTCCCCGAGGACTACGGGAGCTGCAGCGACGAGGCCACTGTTCGAGGATGCGCTTCACGGCTGGTAGCCCTCTGCTCACCAGGCGCCTGCTGAATCGCGATGCTGCCATGCTGAGATTCGCCGTCGCGACGCTCGCGGTCCTCGTCTTGGCGAGCTGCGCTCCGTCGATGGAGACGGTTCGACAGCAGCATTCCCAGGTGAGGTCCTGCTGTGCCTCGCTCTCCGGGCTCGGATACGTGAAGCTGGGCGCATCGGACGACCAGGCCTTCGAGCTCGGACAGAGCTCGCGCGCCTACGCCTTCGAGACGGGCCGCAGCTACTTCAGGGCACGCAAGATTCCATGGTCAAGGTGGGATCGAAGCGAAGGTGCGCCCGGGTCCCTGAAGGCTGGGACACACCGCTGCATCTCGCGTTGCGTCTGCTCGCGAAGCTGGCCCCGACGACTGGCCTGCTGGCGCTCCTCAGGGCGCCACCGAAGGTTGAGGAGCGGCGTCTGCCTCCAGGACGAGCGTCGACCGCGGTCCCTCATCCGCTCTCCGCCAGGAGGCGCTCGAGAAAGGCGGCCAGCTTCTCGGCGCCCTGCACGAGCTGTCGGCGCATCTCCAGGAGCTTCGACATCGACCTCGGGTGCGCGAGGGCCCGGAGGGCGACGGCAGCTCGGTGAATCCCGCCATCCCGGCCGACACAGAGCGCCAGGTAGCCGGGCAGCGCTTCGCCCGCGGTGTCCGAGATCGCGCGGATGACCGCGTAGGGCACGTTCGACGCCGCCGCCGCACGCGCCCACGCCGCGGACTCCATGTCGACCGCGACCGGCTCCTCGCCGGCAAGGGTCGCCAGCAGCGCGGCCTTCTCGCGTGGGTCGCACACCGGGCGGTCGACCGTCAGCAGCACGACCGCGCGCGCGCCCGCAACTCGCGCCCGGGAGAGGAGCCCGGGGTCTGGCGCCGGCGCCTCCGATGTGCCGTCGCGCACGCGCCGGGCCACGACGAGGTCGAGCGCCGAGAGCGCTGGCGAGAGCGCCCCGGCGATGCCGATGCCATAGAGCGTACTCGGCCTGAACTCGCTGCAGATCGCGGCGGCCACCCGGCCGGACTGCAGCGGACCATCGCCCGTCGCGGCGAAGACGGCCGGAACTCCCCCGAGCGACCCGCGCCGGACACCGCGCTCGCCGCTGCCCTCGAGACCGTGCGCCCTCCGCAGGATGGGCGCGAGCTCCTCCGGAAGCGCGGTGAGCACCGCGACCGGCGCGCCGCTAGCGCGCGGTGACATATCCGTTCTCGCGAAACCAGCGGACTGCCCGCAGGAGCGCCTCGTCGACCGGCGACTGCGGGAGCCCGAGCTCCGACACCGCCCTGCCCGCGTCGAAGAACATCCGGTGCGTCGACATGCGCACGCTCTCGAGCGACACCCGGGGCGGGCGGCCCGTCAGGTTCGCCAGGAGCGTCGAGGCGGCCGCCACCGCCAGAGGCACCGCGTGCGGCAGGCGCACCGTCGGGGCCGGCAGGCCGGTCAGCCGGGAAAGCGTGTCGAGGATCTCCTTCAGGGTCATGTTGCGGTTGCCGAGGATGTACCTCTCGCCGATCTTCCCGCGCTCCGCCGCGAGCAGATGGCCCTGGGCGACGTCCCGCACGTCCACCAGGTTCAATCCGGTGTCCACGTACGCCGGCAGTCGTCCGTTCAGGAAGTCCAGGATCATCTGCCCAGTGGGCGTCGGCTTGATGTCGAGCTCGCCCACCGGGGTCGAGGGGTTGACGATCACCAGCGGCAATCCCCGCCCCGCCCAGGCCTCGGCCGCGCGCTCGGCGTCGTACTTGCTCCGCTTGTAGCGCCCGACGACGTCCTTGCGCGCGACCGGGGTCGTCTCGTTCGCCGGTGAGCCATCCGCATTGAGGCCGAGCGCGCCGACGGAGCTGGTGTAGACCACCTTCGCCACGCCGGCCTCCGCCGCGGCGGCGAGCACGTTCTCCGTCCCGGCCACGTTGGTGGCGCCGAGATCCCGCGTGTCCTCCGCCCAGAGCCGGTAGTCCGCGGCGCAGTGATACAGGGTCGCCACACCGCCCAGGGCCCGGGCGACCGAGGGCCGGTCCCGGACGTCTCCGACGGCGATCTCGACCTTCAGCCCGTCGAGGTTGTCCCGCCGGCTACCGGGTCGGACCAGGCACCGGACCGCGCGACCCCGCGCCAGCAGCGCCCGGACCAGGTGCGCCCCGATGAAGCCCGTCCCCCCGGTCACGAGGTCCATGCCGCCTCGGCGGGGCTACGCAGCCAGGTTCCAGGCGATCATCCGCACGATGTCGCCAGGGTGCTTCGGCAGCTCCATCACCACCGAGGCCTCGAACCCGGAATGCATCGCGCAGTTCCGGCACATCGGGTCCTGGCGCGACTCCCAGTACGCCCAGTCGGTGCCGTCCCAGAACTCCTCGAAGGTCTGCGACCAGGTCTTGCCGATCAGATAGCACGGCCCTTTCCACCCCTTCGGGGTGTAGGTCACGGTCGACCAGGGCGAGCACCGGTACTCGCGCAGCCCCGCCGCGAACTCGAGGAACATCGGCGTCGAGGTGAGCTTGTGCTTCTTGGAGATCTCGAGGACCCGCCGGAACTTGGTGTGGATCTCGGACCTGGTGAGGAAGATGTCACGGTCGACCGACTCGTAGTGGTAGCCGGGCGAGACGAGCATCCCGTCGACTCCCAGGCCGGTCAGCAGATCGCACAGCTCCTCGACCTCCTCGACGCTGGTCTCCCTGAAGATGGTGGTGTTGGCCATGACGTGGTGCCCGAGCGCCAGGCCCTGCTTGACCATCTCGATCGCCTTGTCGAACACCCCCTGGCGATCGCAGACCCGGTCGTGGGTCTCGCGCATCCCGTCGAGGTGGACGTTGATCATGAGCCGCTTGTGAGGAGGAATGACCCCGAAGACCTTCTCATCCAGCAGGAGGCCGTTGGTGCACAGGTAGATCTGGCGCTTGCGCTCGATGATCGCCGAGACCAGCTCGGGCAGCTCCGGATAGATCGTCGGCTCGCCGCCGCAGATCGACACCACCGGTGCCGCCGACCTGTCCAGCGCCTCGATGCACTTCGCGAGCGGCAGCCGGTCCTTGAGCTTCCCGGTGTGGCGCTCGACCGCGCATCCGATACAGGCCAGGTTGCAGGCGTAGAGCGGCTCGAGCATCAACACGAACGGGTAGCGCTTGCGCCCCTGGATCGCGTTGCGAACCGAGTTCTGGATCGTGTCCGTCAGCATGTGGACCGGGAAACGCATCGGCTTGACTCCCTCGTTCTCTTCTCTCGTCCGGCGGAGCGGCTACTCGCTGGCCCGGCGGACCTCGACTCTGGCGGGGACCGGGGCCGGCGCGGGCGCCCGCTGGGCCGGTCGCGCCTCCGCCCACCCCGCGGACGGCTGCCGCTCCAGCAGCGCCAGGGCCCAGAGCGGGAAGTACGTCGCGTAGAGGTGATACCGGAGGTAGAAGACCTTCGGGAAGCCGGTCCCGGTCCAGAAGGCGTCCTTCCAGGAGCCGTCGGACTCCTGGACCCGCAGCAGGTAGTCGACGCCGCGCTGGACGGCCGGAGACGTCCACTCGTTCAGCGCCAGCAGCCCCATCAGCGCCCAGGCGGTCTGGGAAGGGGTGCTCGGCCCGATGCCCTTCTGCGTCGGGTCGTCGTAGGAGCGCGGCAGCTCGCCCCAGCCGCCATCGGCATTCTGGTGCTTCACGATCCAGGAACCCGCTCGCCGGTAGCGCTCTGCCGTCAGGTCGACACCCGCCGCCTTCAGGCCCCGGAGGACGAGCCAGGTCCCGTACAGGTAGTTGCACCCCCAGCGGCCGTACCAGGTGCCGTCGGGGAGCTGCTTGCCTTCGAGGTACTGCACCGCCGAACGCACCGCGGGATGATCGGGCCGGTCGCCCAGCGCATGCAGTGACTCGAGCGCGCGGCCGGTGATGTCCTCGCAGCTGGGGTCGATCATCGCGTTGTGGTCGGCGAACGGAATCAGCGTGAAGACCTCGTTGTCGCAGCCCTTGTCGAACGCGCCCCAGCCGCCATCGCGATTCTGCATGCTCAGCAGCCAGCTGCGACCACGGGCGAGGGCGTCGCAGCGGGACCTGTCCTCCACCACTTCCGGAAAGCGCGCGACCGACAGAGCCGTCAGGACCTCGGCCGTGTCGTCGGTGTCCGGGTAGCGCTCGTTGGCGTACTCGAAGTACCAGCCGCCTGGCTCACCTTCGGGGTTGCGGACCTTCCAGTCACCGACGGTCCGTACCTCGCGGTCGACCAGCCACCGGGCGGCCCGGAGGAGGTCCGGATCCTCGGCCGGCACCCCCGACGCGGCGAGGCTGACCATGGCGATCGCCGTGTCCCAGACCGGTGAGCAGCAGGGCTGCACGCGCAGCGTCTCCTCGTCCTCGATCTCGAGCTTCTCCAGCTCCCTGACCTGAGCCGTCAGGCGCGGATCGCCCAGGGCGTAACCGAGGCACCGGAAGGCGAAGATGGTGTTGACGATCGGCGGAAAAATGGCCCCGAGCCCATCGCTCTTGACGAGCCGTTCCGAGATCCATGCCTCGCAGGCTTCCAGGGCGCGCCTCCGCCAGGGAAGGAGGCCGACCGCCTCCACGGCCTTCAGCAGCCTGTCGACGCCCTTGAAGAAGATCCCCCAGAAGGCCTCGCGCGGCCTCGCCGGCGACTTGCGCGCAGACGTCACCCCCGTCCTGAGCTCGCCGATCGCCGCCCGGGCGGGCACGGGGCACGACGGCTTGTGCGCCCAGATGACCGCGAGCGGCACGATGATCCCGCGCGACCAGGACGAGGTCTTGTAGATGTTGAACGGGAACCAGAGCGGCAGGAGCACCAGCTCCGGCGGCACGGCCGGACACTCGTCCCAGTCCCACTGACCGAAGATCGAGAGGTAGATGCGAGTGAAGGAGTTGGTGGACTCGATGCCGCCGAGCTCGAGGACGACGCGCCGCGCGCGCGCCATGTGCGGGGCGTCGACGTCGTCACCGGCCAGCTTCAGCGCGAAGTATGCCTTGACCGAGACGCTGACGTCCGCCGGGCCCCCCTCGTAGTTGGGCCAGCCGCCTCCCGGGAGCTGCTTCCTGCGCAGGTACTCGGCTGCCTTGCGCACCCGCGGCTCGCCGGTGCGGCCGAGAAAATGCAGCGTGAGGATGTACTCAGACTCGAGGATGGTGTCGCCCTCGAGCTCGCCGCACCAGTGGCCATCGGGGTGCTGGAGCGAGAGCAGGAAGCTCCGGGCCGCCGCCACTGCATTCCTGACGCCCTGCGACGAGGGCTCGGCGGACGGGGCAGGCGCGGCAGAGACGGTGTTGTACATTCGAGAAGGCAGGCTAGAGGAGAAGCCCGAGCCGCGGAAGGGTGAAGCGGGGTTCCGGCGCAAGCGGCGAGGCCCGCGGCCGGAAGGACTTCCCCGGGGGGACTCACCGGCGTGGGCGCTCGCGCCGCACCAGCCACAGCGAACCCGGCAGGGCCGTGAAGTCGGCGAGCATCGCGAGCAGGAATGCGGCAGAGGTGACCAGGCCGAACTGCCGCAGCGGTGGAAAGCTGGAGAACGCCAGGCCGAGGAATCCGGCGGCGTTGATCAAGGTGGCGAAGACGATGGCCCGCCCCGACACCCGGAGCGCGTGGCGCATCGCTCCGTCGAGCCCACCCGCGCCCTCGCCCTCGTGCAGGTGGTGGAAGAAGTGGATCTGGTCGTTCTCGGTCGTGCCGAGCACGGTGGTGGCGACGAGGATGGTGGCCACGTTGAGCGCGCCTCCCAGCAACCGCATTCCCAGGAAGGTGACGAGGATCGCGAACACCGAGGGGATCATCGCCATCAGCCTCGCCGAGGGGCTGCGGAAGACCACCAGGAAGGCAGCGAAGATCAGCACCGCGGTGAGGCTGAAGCTCTCGATCAGCGTCGGCACCAGGCTGGCGCCCACCTTGGCCTGGAGGACCGATTCGCCCACCACCTGCATGCTGGCGCCCTGGAACGCGGGGTCATGGGCCACCGTCTCGTCCCAGACCCGGCGCAGATCGCGGTTGAGCGCCTGGTAGTCGGCGTTGGTGCCGTGGGCGAGCAGCACGGTCAGCTGCGCGCTGGAGAGAGTTCCCACGTCGAGGAAGTCGCGCAGCTCGGGCTGGGCAAGGAGGAGCTGTTCCAGGTCGCCGGCCAGCCGGCCGAAGGTGGCCGGGTCCTGCGGCAACGCCTCGCCCTGGCCCGCCAGCGCGCGGCGCATGCGGAGGAAGGTGGTCGGCCCCACCACCGAGGACAGCGAGGGCAGCGCCTCGATGGCGGTGGTGAGCCGGTCCAGCCCACGGAGGACCTCGGGATCGACCGCCGCGCCGGGAGCCGTCCGTATCCAGACCCGGAACGCGTTCAGCCCGGAGACGTTCTCACGGAAGAAGAGCATGTCGCGGTGGATGGGCAAGCTCGGGTCGACGTAGTCCAGCGAGTCGACGCCCAGCCGCATCGGCGACACCCGTCCGGGAATGCCGAGCAGCGCCACCACGCCGGCCGCCGAGAGGGCCAGCGAGGCGCCCAGGAGCGGCCAGCGCCAGCGAAAGGTGAAGCCCGGGATGGCCGCGGCGAGCCGGTCGTAGACCGCCGAGCGGATGGGAACCGTGTGTCCGGTCGGCGTGCGCAGGAGCTTCTGCAGCGCCGGAAAGAGCGTGAACGCCACCACCCAGCCGATGGCCAGGCCGGCCGCGGTCCACAGCCCCATCTCGCGGATGGGGCGGATGCGCGACACCACCAGCGCGCCGAAGCCCAGCATCGCCGCGACGCTGGAGGCCGTGACCGGCAGGAACTTGTTCGCCAGCGCCTGGAGCTGGTGCTCGTCGACCGGCACGTCCGGCGGCTGGTCCACGAAGCGGGAGTGCAGGTAGACGAGCGAGGCCAGCGCGGTGACCATCACGGTGAGCGGGACCACCGCCGAGACCACGGTGAAGGAGAAGCCGAGCAGCTGTCCCGCCCCCATTGCCAGCGCGACCGAGCTGCCGAGGGCGACGAGGATCGCGAGCAGCGAGCGGACTGACCGGTAGAGGAAGAGCGCCAGTCCGACCACCAGCAGGCCGAAGACCGGGAACCAGCGGACCGACGCCTGCCCTGACTCCCGCTCGATCCAGGATTCCAGGTAGGGGGCGCCCACCTTCCGGACCCGGCTCACCACCGCGAGCGGGGTGGTGGCGACTGCCCGGTCGATCTCCGAGAGCCAACCATCGCGCGCCCGGGCGTCCCGCGAGGGGAAGCCGACCACCAGCCCGAGGAACCGGTCGCCCACCAGCCCTTGCTTGCGCAGCAGCCTGGTGCCCGTGGCGAAGCGGCGGAGCGCCTCGGCTCCCTCGGGGGTCAAGGCGAAGCCGGGGTGGGCGCGCCGCCAGGTGTCCAGGACCGAGACCACCGTCAGCCCGGGCGCCCGGGCGAGCGCCCTCGCCAGGGCGTCGGCGTCCGCCAGGGCCGCCGGCTGGAAGGGGTCACTCGACTCCAGCATCAGGAGCACGAACTGCCCCTCGGAAAAGACCTTCTGGAACTCGCGGGTGGCCAGCCAGTCGGGGTCGTCGCGCCTGACCAGCCCGGAGATGGCTCCCTCCGAGGGGATGCGCATGGCCAGGACGACGCTTGCCGGGACGAGCAGCGCAAAGACGAGCAGGACGGGAACGCGCAACGCCACGACGCGGCCGAAGATGCGCTCGAGGCAGGAGCGGGAAGTCACGCCGGCGGTCACGGTAGCACGAGGTCCATTCGGCCCATGAGGACGGGCCCGGGACTGCTCTACCTCGGCAGCGGTGAGCACCTCCCCAGACCTCGGTCCGAGAACCCGGGTTGTTCTTCCTTGGATCCTCCGGCCCCTTCACCGTGAGGCTGGGCCTCCGGCTCCGGGAGTGGGGAGCACCGGACATCCCGCCCTGAGCCACGGTGCAAGCTGGCAGCCGGTCGATCCGGTGTTATTAGTTGGGAACCCATGGAAGTCTCTTCCTCGTCCGCCGGCACCCTCCGGGCGCTCCGCCGCCTGGTCCGTGCGCTGCGGCTCGCCGACCGAGCTGCCGAGTCTCGACTGGGCCTCAGTGCCGCTCAGCTGTTCGTCCTCGAACGCCTCGCCGAGGGACCGGTGGGCTCGATGGCCGAGCTGGCCGGACGGACCCTCACCGATGCCAGCTCGGTCTCGGTGGTGGTGCAGCGCCTCTCCGAGCGAGGCCTGGTGGTGCGAGCGACCGCATCCGACGATGCCCGGCGCACCACCCTCCGGCTCTCCTCGGCAGGTCGGCGACTCCTCACCACGGCGCCCCGGTCTCCGCAGGCGGAGCTCCTGGAGGCGATGGAGCAGCTGAGCGCTCCGGAGCGGAGGGAGCTGGAGCGGCTCCTGGGCCGGGTGGTTCGCGGGATGGGCATCGACGAGAACGCTCCGACCCCCATGTTCTTCGAGGGGGAGCGGAGGGGAGGGCGGCGACGCACCCGCGCTCCCTCGACGCGCGCCCGGACGAGGATCCGTGGCTGAACGGGCCTCCCGGACGGGTTCCACCACCGAGGGGCTACCGGTCGCGCCATCGCTCGGGCCGGAGCTGGCCTCCGCCCACATCGCCCCGCATGCGGCGAACGTCACGCGGCGGACGGTCTACGTCTGCGCCCTGGCGGTGCTGGTGGCCCTCGGAGCAGCGGGCGTGGCCCAGGCGCTCCAGCGGCTGATCGCCCTGGTGACCAACCTCGCCTTCCGCGGAACGCTCTCCCTGGACGGGCTCGGGCCGACGACCTCCCACCTCGGGCCGTGGGTGATCCTCATCCCGCCCATCGGAGGGCTGGTGGTGGGGATCATGGCCCGCTACGGCTCTCAGGCCATCCGGGGCCACGGCATCCCGGAGGCGATGGAGCAGATCCTCACCAACGAGAGCCGCATCCCCGTCCGGATGACGTTCCTTAAGCCGCTGTCGTCCGCGGTGGCGATCGGGACCGGCGGCCCGTTCGGAGCGGAGGGGCCGATCATCGCCACCGGCGGAGCGCTGGGCTCGGTGCTCGGCCAGGTGCTCACCGTGACCGCAGCAGAGCGAAAGACCCTGCTCGCCGCGGGAGCGGCCGCGGGCATGGCAGCCACCTTCGGGAGCCCGGTCTCGGCGGTTCTCCTCGCCATCGAGCTCCTCCTCTTCGAGTACCGGCCCCGCTCCCTCATTCCGGTCTCGCTCGCCGCGGCCACCGCGACCGGCGTACGCTTCGCATGGGCAGGCTCGGCGCCGGCGTTCCACAGCACGAGCTTCATCGAGCCGAGCGGCAGCGCCCTCATGCTCTACGTCCTGCTCGGGGGCCTGGTGGGCGTGGTGTCGGTGGTAGTGACCCGGGCGGTCTACCGGATCGAGGACGCCTTCGAGCGGCTGCCGATCCACTGGATGTGGTGGCCGGCGCTCGGGGCCATCCCGGTTGGCATCATCGGCTACTTCGCCCCGAGGACCCTCGGTGTCGGGTACGACAACATCGACGCCGTGCTCACCGGGGCGCTGGCCACCGGGCCGCTCCTCGCGCTCTGCCTTCTGAAGTTCGCCAGCTGGTCCATCGCTCTCGGGAGCGGAACCTCGGGCGGAACGCTCGCCCCGCTGTTCACCATCGGCGGAGCGCTGGGGGCGCTCATCGGCACCGGGATGGCGGCGATGCTGCCGGCTGCAGGAGTGGACCCCCGGGTGGCCGCGCTCGTCGGAATGGCGGCGATGTTCGCGGGGGCCTCACGAGCGCTGCTCGCCTCGGTGGTGTTCGCGTTCGAGACCACGCGCCAGCCGCTCGGCCTGCTCCCACTCCTCGGCGGGTGCAGCGTCGCCTGGCTCGTCTCGGCCGCGCTGATGAAGCACAGCATCATGACCGAGCGAATCGCCCGACGAGGCCGGGTGGTGCCGGCGGAGTACGCGGCGGACTGGCTGGCGCAGTGGCACGCGGGTGAGTTCTCCAGCCGTCCGGTGGTCACCCTCGGTGCCGGCGAGTCGGTCGGTGAGGCACTTCTCCGGCTCGGCAACGTCAGCCACCAGGGCTTCCCGGTGCTGGACGACCGGCACAGGGTGGTGGGCGTCGTGATGCGCCGCCAGCTCGCCAGCGCCCCGCATGGACGCCGCGTCGTGGAGCTCGTCGATCGCCCGGCGATCACCGTGCATGCCTCGGACACGCTCCGGCACGCGGCGGACGTCATGGCACACGCCGGCGTGGGACGCCTGCCGGTTCTTTCCGACGGACCCGACGCGGCGCTGCTCGGAATGCTCACCCGGAGCGATCTGGTCGGCGCCCACCGGCCTCGCCTCAGGGCGGAGCGCGTCGCCGCACGCGCGCTCGCCAGAGGATGACGAAGGCGAGAGACGGCGCGGCCACCGCCACCAGTGACGTGACGAGGTCTGCCACCCCGCGCAACCGGGGGAGATTCCAGGCGAGGACCTCGCCCAGCGTCACCGCGGCGTCGATGCCCACCGCCGCGACGACGATGCGGGACAGCCGGTCGCTCCACCGCACCGACAGCCGGAACAGCGCAGCGACGAGCACCGCGTCGAACGCCACCCACATCCAGCGCACCCAGGGCGCAGGGAAGTGCCAGGAATCGGCGAGGGCGAGGAGCGCTGTCCAGGGGACGAGCAGCGCCGCGAGGAGGCGCACGACGATGGTGGGCCCGCGGAGCAGCGTCCGCAGGCCGAAGGACAGCGGGCGCTCCCGCGCGAACGCCTCGAGCACGTCGAGGACGGTGCGGATCGCACCCTGGCCGGGTGGATAGACGAGGTGGATCGGCCGCCAGCGGGTGGGGCGAAGGCGAGCTTTGAAGGCACGAAGGCCCTCGAAGTCGAAGAGCACCGAGCCCGCCGAGCGCGCCAGCCGGAGCGCGGGCACGACCTGCCCGGCGAGCGGAGCGAGTCCCAGGGTCACCATCGCCGAGCCAGCGCCCTCCGAGTCGGACCCGGCGTCCCGCATCGCCTGATCGACCAGCAGCTCGGTCGTGCCGTTCGGGGCGTCGGGAGCGCGGATCAGGTTCTGCAGCAACCAGCCGGGGCGGGCGAAGATGGGAGCAGCGCTGAGGAACGCGACCAGCCGCCTGTCCTGCTCGGCGAGGAACACCCGGTGCTCCTCGCGCAAGGTCAGCGGATCGACCTGGACCAGGAAGCCCATCGGCGGCATCTCGTGCCGTTCGAGCCAGGCTCGCACCAGCGCCTCAAGCTGTTGCCGCAGCGGGGACGAGCCCACGAGCTCGGAGGACCCAGCGGTGCGGATCGTCACTCCCTTGGCCCGGGCCCGTCGGAGCTGCTCCCGGAGACCACCGCTGGCGCGCAGGGCCTCGGGCCAGGTCGCGGGATCCCATTCCGGCTGCTCCCCGATGAGGAGCGAGGGCCAGGGAAGCGCATCCACCATCCGCTCCTCCACCCCGAAGAAGGCGATGCGCCTCCCCGCCTCGACCGCGCTCCGGTGGAAGCGTTCGGCGACCTCCCGGAGGCGACCCGGGTCGGTGAGGGGGGCGCCGGCGGCGAGCCAGGCGCGGCCGGTGTCCACGTAGGCGACGCAGGCGTCCTCGTCCGCGAACCAGTAGTGGAACCCCGGCTCGAGCACCTGGAAGGACGTCGCGTTCCAGCCATGACGGCGGAGGACGGCATCGACTCGCCGGCGCTCGGCGTCGAGCTGGGACATGCGACCGGGATGTGCGCCAAACGCCCGGCTTGCGCAAGCACTCGCATCGAAAGGTGGAAGTCCTCTGCGGCGGCAGCTCGCAAGGCACGCGGTCTCCATCTTCCTCGCCACGTACGTCTTCGGTCTGAGGCTGAGCGCTGCGATCCCCTGAGCGCTCCGGGTGCCGAGGTCTTGGGTTGCCGGGCGCACGCACCTCCCGTCCACCCGCGGCAAGACCATGGACCGGTTCGGGTGGATCGGCCATCCGCAGCCGCTCGCCGAGGCCTGGGACCGGACCGTCTCGCCCGATGACACGATCATCGTCGCCGGCGACATCTCCTGGGCGACCAAGCCGGCCGAGGTGACCGGGGACCTCGCCTGGCTCGACGCCCGGCCGGGAAAGAAGGTCCTCCTCCGGGGCAACCACGACTACTGGTGGGGCGACTCGGCCACCAAGCTCCGCAAGCTGCTCGAGCCGTACCGGTCCATCGTGGGCTTCCTCCACAACGCCTCGGTCACGATCGGCCCGTACGTCGTCGCGGGCGCGAGGCTGTGGACCACCGCGGAGGCCCCGCCAATGCCGGGAGGCGAGATGGGGGACGAACCGGTCGACGCGGTGTACGTCGAGCGCGAGGCGCGGCGGCTGGTGCTCTCGATCGACGGTGCATCCGGGGTGCCGCCTGTCTTCGGCCGAGGGACGGAGAGCGAGGCATTCGCGAACCGCTGACCGCGAGATCCAGCGCATCCAAGGGACGAGCCCTCCGCGCTCCCGGGACGAACCGCCAGATCGGGACCATCCAGCGGCTCGGCCCTCCTCCGGGCACCCGCGGATCTCCGAGGTGAAGCACGAGGGCTGCTGCCCGCGCCTGCGGCTCGACCCGCACGGCCGGGTGGGCGGGCAGCCACGAGAGATTGCCGAGGAGTACCCGATGGCCGATCTCGAGCGCAGTCCAGAGGACGAGGAGGATGGCGAGGACCACTGGGCGCGCCCAGTGCGGGACGAAGAAGAGCACGTCGCCCGGGAGAGCAAGTCTCGTGCTCGCCCGCTCCCTCAGCATTCGCCAGCCCGTCTGGCCCCCGGGCGCCGCGACGGGCCGCTTCCAAGCTCCGATGAGTACAGGTTCCTCGCGGCGTCACAATCCCGGGAAAGGAAGTCTCCATGCTTCAACCATCGAAGGCCTTCAGCGGATTCGCCGTCCGGGACATCTCCGAGGCCCGGCGCTTCTACGGCCAGACCCTCGGAGTCGAGGTCACCGAGGACCACGGCCTCCTGACGCTCCACCTGGGCGCGACGAAGGTGCTGGTCTATTTGAAGCCCGACCACACCCCGGCGAGCTTCACCATCCTCAACTTCCCGGTCGACGACGTGGGGTACGCGGTGCCTGCGCTGAAGGAGCGCGGCGTCCGCTTCGAGATCTACCGGGACGGGCCGTACCGGACCGACGCGGAGGGAATCTTCCGCGGCGGCGGACCCACCATCGCCTGGTTCAGGGACCCGGCCGGAAACATCCTCTCGGTCATCGAGGGCGATGGGCCGGGCTGATCCGGCAGGAGACTCAGCGCGGCCGAGCTCCTCCGCCGGACGTTCCAGACCGACTTCCTCACCTGCACCCGCTGCGGGGGCAGGCGCCGCGTCGTCGCCGTCGTCCTTCGCTCCACCACCGCCCAGGCCATCCTGGGAGCACCTGCGGCTCCCTTCCAGACCGCTTCCCCTCGCCCCGGCCACCTCCCCGCCCCAGCTCGGCTTTGGTGAGCGCCGTCCGAGGTTCGAACCTCACCCCCGCCTGACACCAGGCTCGGGACTGCTCTGCCTTCGGCGGCGGTGAGCACCTCCCCGGTTGCCTCCTCGCACCGTCGCTCCGCACCTCACGGGCCGAAGCGACTCCCCCACTACCCAGGCCCCGGTTCGAAAACCCGGGTTGTTCTTCCTTGGATCCCCTGCAGGACGGGAGAAAGTGAGGCCGTCTCGCCCCGATTCTCGAGTCGGGGCGAGGCGGACCGCTCGCAGCGGGGTCTTGCCTCAGTCGTGATGCCCCGGGACCGTGATCGCGGTGTTGAGCGTGTCCGTCCACCAGATCGGGACTGGGGTGTAGTGGTGACCACCCTGTGGACCGATCGAGGCCGTGACTCCGTCGGCGAGCACCCGGAGGTCGCCCCACCAGTTGCGGTATTCGACGCCGCCGATGATGAAGACGAACTCGGGCTGGTCGCCGGGGTTGAGCAGACCGGTATGGACGAGCAGGTTGTGCTTCCCGACGAACTCCGAGAGCTGGAAGCTGCGCAGCCCGGCGCCCACGTCCTGCATGGCGAGTTCACCCCAGCCCCAGGCCGAACTCTTCACCGTGACCCTCGAGGTGTCCCACGTCCAGCCTGCGAACTGCGCGAGCTTGGTGGTGTCGAGCAAGAACTGAAGGTCCGTGTGGCCGAACTTCTCCACCGACATTCCTGACGCCGTGATCGCGGCTCTGGCACCGGAATCAACCGCAAACGAACCATTGTGGCCTTTCCAGATCCATCCGTTGCCGAGGGTGGTTTCATAGAGCACGTCGATGACGCCGTACTCGTAGGTCTGGCTGCCAGCAGGCGGAGGAGTCACGAAGACGGTCACGCCCCACAGGTGGTCCCCCGCGCGCGCGCCAATCGGCTCGTGCCCGCCCTCCGTCCAGGGGCCATCGTCGTACAGCGCGGGCCAACCATCGACCCCGGCCGACCAGAACGGGTCGAACGTCAGCAGGCGGGTGAGCGGATCGAAGCTGAACGAGCCCTTCCACTGAAGATCTCCCGGGCCATAGACACGATTCGCCGAGTCGTCGACCGAGAAGTTGACGCCCACGGTGCCCGCAGGCGGCCAGAAGCCGGGTGGCGGACTCGGCGCCCGCTTGAGGAAGGGGACGAATTGAACGCACCCGAAGTTCGGGTCGTCGTTGCAGTCGGTGATCGAGGAGGCGATGGCGTTTGCGTCAGTCGTTCCGAACCAGTTCCACTGGGCGGGCACGACGTTCGGCGAATCATTCCAGATGGCGCCAAGTACGTTTCGGAGAAAGCTATTTTGCCCTGGATCGTCGATGGTTCCCAGCATCATCAGCGACGCATCAGCCCTGACACCAAACTGAGCATTGTCCGCAAAGACCGTCCGTCGGGCATCAAGATCGCTCTGGGCTGAGCCAACGTTCCCGCCGCCAAAATTCCAAGTGGAGGCCAGCCACAGACCGATGCGGTTCTTGGAAAAGGTGCTCTCCCGGACTTTGACAGTGGTTCCACACGTCGCAAACATGCCCTCCTGCCCATTTTCCACGACGGTGCTTCGCTCAACTGTCACACGGGTGGGCCCTGGCGGCGTTGCCGGCGGTGGCGGGCAGCCGATCGCCACGAGACCGTCGATCCTGTTGTGAAGCATCAGCTCACCTCGGCCGAAGTAGGACCCTCCCGTTTGGACCAGCACCCCGTCCTCGTTCGATTCGTACCGGTTTCCGAAGGCAAAGGCCTCGGACTGGCTGACCTGCAATCCCACGAAGCCGCTTGAATGGATGAAGTTGTTGACCAACCATGCACTCGACGGTTCCAGAGGACTTCCGGGTTGACCCGCGGAGACCAGTACGGCTGCTCGCTGGCCTTGGATGTCATTGCCCATCAGGAGAGCACGTGAGGCGCGCTGGAGGTGCACGCTACCCACGCCACCATTGGCCACGAGCCTCGACTTTTCGAGAACAAAACTGGACTGCTGCGATCTGACGCCCTGACCGAACGAAGCGACAATGTCGAGATCCACCAACTCGGCTGTGGCCCCGTTGCTCAGCGTAACGCCCATGCCGCCCGCGCCCTCGATGCGCGAATGACCGACGAACAGTCGAGCAGCCGCATCAGCGAGGATTCCGGCGCCTCTGGGTGTGGAAACCACGACGTCCGCGACATGGACACCCTTCGATCCTCGGAGGTAGACGCCGTTCTCGTTGTCACTCGCGGCAAGGATGCGGAAGGCCTTCACTGTCGCCCCGTGCTCGATACTCTCGTCGGCACAGATGACGCCGGTGCAACTACAGCCGACCCCGTACAGCGTTGCCGCAGGACTACCGTCCACGAGCTCCCCCGCCAGCGTGACGCCATCCACGAGGACCAAGCACTCCGGGTAGAAGCCGGCGGACACGAGAACCTGGTCGCCGAATTGAGCCGCGGCGAGTGCAAGGGCAATCGTTGCGAACTCCGATGGAACCCTCAACGTCCGACCCGTCGCGCGAAGTTCTGGACTCGCACGCATCTGCGCTCCCAGCTGCGCGATCACCGCTTCTTGATCGGCCAACGCGCTCTCTGAACTCTCACCTGTCTCCGACCAGGTGCCGCACGCCACCAGTAGTGACAGCGCGACCGGTCCCGCTATTGCCGCTCTCATGGTTCCTCCCCCCCGCGCTCTTCAACCCCACGCGGTCAACGAAGCGACTACGCCTCTGATCGATCCGGCTCAATGGACCAAAAGGCGTAGGGCAAATTCACGATTTTTGCGTCCGTCGAGCACCGAGCCCCGGCAAGCGCCATCGACGGAGTCGGAACTTCGACCCATGCCGCTCTAATCGCACGGGGTGGCCCAGACTACTTGCAGCGGGCGCGGACCTGGCTCGACGCGGGCTCCGGTGGCCGCCGCCCAAGATGGAGCCAAGGCGGGCTGCAGTGGGTGTCCCCGCTCCACCGGAGGTTCCAGCTCGGCGCGGACCAGCCCCGCGCGGGCGTCTACCGGCTGCGGAACGACCGACGCGCCGCGGCAGCGCGCGGCGGGTGCCGACTCGTCACGGCGACGCCGGACCAGGGGCTGTGTGGCGCGAGGACCACAGCGCGAGGGCGAGGCAGAGGGTGCACAGCGCGCTCAGCACCAGCGGAGGAAGGAAGAAGAACCGGACCACCAGCACGAGCTGCGCCAGGTTCGCGACCAGGAACGCGAGGACGATGGGCCGCAGCCGATGAGCATCCTTCACCGCGAGCATTGCCACCCACCACAGAAGCACGGCCTCGAGCAGCTGGAAGACGCTCACCGTGAGCCCGAAGCCCTCGTAGAAGTCCCAGTAGGTCCTCTCGGAGCCGAAGACCTGGAAGCGGTAGGACTTCATCAGGCCGATCAGCGTGCTGGTCGCGCCGCCCTCGGAGGGCGTCCAGGGAAAGCCGATCGTGTGCCCGAGGAAGAAGAGGAAGCTCACGACCGAGGCGGCGCGCAGGAACGTGGAAGGCTTCATGTTCGGGACTCGAGTCGTGGCGACGATGGGTCCATCGATGCTCGCAGGACTGAACCTTAGCTTCCACTGCGGCGTGGATCTCACCGTGGAGGCCTTCAAGCGTAGCCGCGTCTATTTCTATAGCTCGTGTGACCAGTGGACTCGCGAGAGCGGTTTGAACCCGGCACGCGCATACAGGTTGCCGGCGCGAGGGAGTCGCGTCTCGGTCTCCAGCTCGACGAAGCGACACTCCCGCTCCCTGGCGACATCGAGCGCCGCCTGGACCAGCTGCCCGCCGATGCCCCGGCCGCGCAGCCCGGGGATGACGTAGAGCTCCTCGAGCCACATCGCCCACCCGCCGCCCTCGAGCGTCCACTGGAACGAGAGATAGGCCACCCCGACCGGGCGTCCGTCCCGGCGGGCCACCAGGACGAGCGCGCGCCCGTCATCGGCAAGCGCGGCCTCTGCGGTCCGGAGGAACAGCTCCGGCGGCAGCCGGATGGAGAACTCCTCGAGCTGCGCCGAGAGCAGGGCGAGCACCTCCTCCCTCTCCTCCCTGCGCGCTGGAGTCGGTCGTTCGGTGTTCATGGTGAGCTCCCAGCTGGCCTCGTCGGGTTCCGAGAAGACACGGCGCCCGAGTCGAGTTGCAGCGCGTTTCGATGCTCTTCGCTGCTCCGGGTTGCGGAGCGGCCGTGGGGCGGAACGTATCAGGGCATGCGCTCCGCTCCCGTCCTCCGCGTTGCGAGACCCACCGATCAGCTCCAGGCCCTGCTGCCGTTCTACGTCGACGGGCTCGGTCTCGAGGTCCTGGCGTCCTTTGCCGATCACCAGGGCTTCGACGGTGCGATCCTCGGGATGCCGGGAGCACCCTACCGCCTCGAGCTCACGCACCAGAGGGGCGAGACCGTCGGACCTGCCCCGAGTCGCGATCACCTCCTCGTCTTCTATCTGCCCGAACCCGAGGAGTGGGCGCGCGCAGTGCGCCGGATGGAGAGCGCCGGCTTACTGGGATCGCTGTGGCGTGACCTTCCAGGACCCGGACGGCTACCGGGTGGTGCTCGTCTCGGCTGCCTGGGCCGGCTGAGCGGCCCTGCGGCGCACCCTCAGCCACCGATCGACGGACCAGGGGCTGCGTCCACCCAGAGCGAGCGCGAGGAGCCCGACCAGATAGAGCAGGTTGAGCTCGTAGCCGACCGGGCCGAACTCGGCGCCGCGGGAGGTGACCGCAAGCAGACGGACCCCGGAGAATCCGAGCGGGAGGTGCACCTTGACCAGCGCGGTGAGCATCACCACCCCCAGGGGAACGCTCACCGGGATCACCGCGAACCCGAGCATCAAGGCGAGCCCACCGCCCAGCTCCAGCAGCGTCGTGGCCCAGGCGGTCATCCCGGGGTGGGGGATGGCGAGCGCCCGGAGGATCTCCGCGAAGCGCTCGGGTCCCCGGTTCAGCTTGGCGAGTCCGTGCAGCGCGAAGCCGAGGCCCAGCATCAGCCGGAGCGGCACCAGTGCCCAGGTTCGGGGTTCCTCACGGCCAGAGCGGGTGGTCATTGATGTCGCCGACGTCCCGGAGCGCCGGCCGGGCGGCCTCGGAAGCCTTGAGCCGGCCGACCTCTGCCTCGAGCTCGTCCACCTTCTGCTCGAGCGACCGGACCTTCTCCTCGACGTGCGGGGCGGGAACCGTGGTCTTCAGCACCTCTCGCTGGGCGGCCTGCACGACCGGCTCGGTCGACTGTGCACGGGCCCCTGCCATGGCCATCAACAATGCTCCAACGACGATCGTTCTCGATGTGTTCTTCATCTCGTCTCCTCGCGGGAAATCATCCGCGCTGGAGAAGACGCGAGCAGCGTGAGCTTTGGTTCCTCAGGCCGGGCTGCTCCGCGAGGAGCTCCCGCACCGTGGCAGGGCAGCGATCCTCGGGAACGACCAGTCCGAGGTAGACCGGCGTGAGCGGCAAGATGCAGGGGGAGGCGAAGGTGAGCAGACCCGCTGCAAGCACGAACAGGGGATGGGGTGACATGCCCCCGCTCTGACACCGGGAGCCCTTCCTCGAGTTTCCGGGGTGGTGGAACTTCCGCAGCGTGCCGGCGTGTCATTCCGGAGACTCCGGGGGGAATCCGCGGTGGAATACTCTCGAGCCTGGAGAACGGCTGTGGCCCAGGGGCGCGGTTGCGCAGCGCAGGACGAGCAAGCGTTCCTCGAGCGTGTGCAGGCGCACGCGCCCGCGCTGCGCCGTTTCGCCGAGAGACTGAGCGGCAGCCGTGCCGACGCCGACGATGTGCTACAGGAGACGCTGGTCCGCGCGCTGGAGAGACGCGCCGAGCTTCGCGACCCGCGAAACCTCAGGTCCTGGCTCTTCGCGATCACCCGGACGGTCTCGCTGAACGCCCGGCGGGGTCTCCGGAACGCCCTGGAAGTCTTGGACGGGGGGCTGTCCTCCTCTCGCGGAGAGGTCAGCCTCCGGGGCAATCTCGAATCCGAGATCCTCGACCGCTCGCTCAGCGACGAGCTCATGGCAGCCCTCGAGGCGCTGTCGCGCGAGCACCGGGAAGCGCTCTGGCTGCGGGAAGTCGAGGACCTCTCCTACGAGGAGATCGCCCGGGTGGTCGATTGTGAGGTGGGGACGGTGCGCTCGCGGCTGGCGCGGGCGCGGGCAGCTCTGGCTGCCCGGCTCAGAAAGGAGAGCGGGGATGGCGTGTAACGAGACCTGGCTGGAGATTCTCTCGGCCTGGTACGACGGCGAGGCCACCTCGGAGGAAATCGCGCGGGCGAGCGTTCACCTGACGGGATGCGCCCGATGCGAGGCAACCCTCGTGGACTTCCGTCGGGTGCGGGCCGCTTTTCGCGGGCGGGCGACGCCACTGGCCCGCCCGGCGCCGAGGCGTCGATGGGCGGTGCGACTCGGGGCGGCGGTGGCGCTCGCGGCAGCGGCCGTCCTCGTCTGGGTGAGGAGCTGGCAGGACCCGACCGGGCTCGCCCAGGAGCTGGAGGCGCGGCACCTGATGGCGTTCTCGCGCACCCCCGCCTGCGAGTTCCACTCCTCCGACCCGGCAACCGTCGGTCACTGGCTCGCGGAGAACGTCGGTTACGAGGTGAAGGTTCCGACGATGCCGGACGCGGAGCTTCTGGGCGCCCGCCGATGCGCTCTCCGCGGGGGAACCATCGCCTCGGTGCTCTACCGACGAGGCTCCGAGGGCGTGACCCTGTTCCTCCCTCGAGAGGGAACGACGATCGCGGGAGAGACCGACCGGCTCGCCCGGAAGGACGGCGGCTGCGTCGTCGGACGCCTCGGCCTGGCGGTCTGCGCCGAGCCCGGCCGGGTCGCGACCGCCGAGACCCGGCAGGCGGCGCTGGCGGCGCTGCAGTCGCGTTGACCGACGGTCCGGTGAGCACCGGCAGTCACTCAGCCGACGAGCGCACGGGCGAGCTCACCGAGCGAGGAGTGGATGGCATCGGGCTGCGCGGAGAGTTCCTCGGGGGGAAGGCCGAGGCGGTTCACCCACAGGGTGCGGTACCCGAACCAGCGGGCACCAGCGGCGTCCCAGCCGGCGTGTGCCGCGAAGGCGATCTCCTCGCGGCGCAGCCGGAGCGCGTCGACTCCGAGCTGGTAGGCCCGCGGGTCCGGCTTGAAAGTACGGACGGCCTCGGTGCTGAGCACCCCGTCGAACACCCCGTCCAGCCCCGAGGCGCGGACGCAGCCCGCGAGCATGGCGGGCGTGAAGTTGGAGAGAAGCGCAAGCCGTAGCCCCCGGGCGCGCAGGGACGCGAGCGCCGCCGAGGCGTCCGGCCACGGCCCGAGCCTGGCGTGAGCCTCGAGCAGGCGCCGCTGCGCACCCGGATCGAGGCTCAGCTGGAGAGAGCGGGATGCCCAGCGAAGCGCGCCCTCGGTCACCGCGGCGAAGTCCAGATGCTGCCCGGCCACCGTCCGGAGCCAGGTGTACTCGAACTGCCGCGTCCGCCACCGGTCGACCAGGTCCTTTCCACGATCCGGCACGAGCTGCTCGGCCAGAGCATCGATCGGCCGTGGGTCGAAGACCACGAAGGCATCGAGGGCGAGGGCACGGATCGTCCCCGGTCCCGGTCGTCCGTCCGGGGTACTGCTGGCAGTGGCGCCGCGCACTGGCCCGCCCGACAGGGCCCAGCCCGCGAGTCCGGCAGTCCCGCCGAGGAAGGTTCTGCGGCTGGTCGACATGCTTCACTCCTCCCGTCGCTGGACAGGGTGCGATCGAGGGAGCGAAATGTCGCTCAACGTCCATGTTGAGCGACTCTGCAGCCATGCATGGGGGTATCCCGACCGACTGGGAGGACCTGCGTTTCTTCCTCGCGGTGGCACGCGGAGGGAGCCTCTCGGCCGCCGCGCGGGACCTCGGCGTCAGCCAGCCCACGGTCGGGCGGCGTCTGGCCGCCTTCGAGCTGCGGCTGGGGGCGAAGCTGCTCCGGCGCACTCCGCTCGGTCAGGTGCTCTCGTCGACTGGAGAGGCCGTCCTGACACACGCGGTGCAGATGGAGGAGGCCGCGCTGGCGGCGATGCGACTCGCCTCGGGGCGGGACTCCGGGCTCGAAGGGCTGGTCCGCCTGACGGCCTCCGAGTGGCTGGTCATCCGCGTCCTGGGCCCGCTGCTCGTGCCCTTCCTGCAACGAAACCCGGGCATCTCGGTCGAGCTGGTCGCGAACGCCCGGTGGCTCTCTCTCCCGCGACGGGACACCGACGTGGCACTCCGCCCGGCGCAGTTCGAGCACCAGGAGGTGATCCAACGCGAGGTCGCCCAGGTCGGGTTCGGCCTGTATGCGTCCCACGCGTACCTGAGCCGGAATGGCCAACCCGACTTCGGGCGACAGTGCGAAGGTCATGCACTGGTCTCGATGACGGAGGAGGGCACCACTCCCGCCGACGTCCCCTGGCTTCGCGCGATCGCGGCGCGAGCCCGCGTCGCAGCCAGGGCGAACGGCCGGGAAGCGCTGGCGTCGATGGGGAGCGCCGGCCTGGGCCTGGTCTGTCTTCCGCGGTGCGTGGGCGATGCAACACCCGGACTGGAGCGGCTGGAGACGCCCACCCCGGCGCCCGAGCGGCGGCTCTGGCTCGGCATGCACCGGGACAGCCGGCGCATCCCGCGCGTCCGGGCGCTCGGCCGCCATCTGGTGGAAGCGCTGGTGCCGCTGCGAGGATCCCTTCGTCCCTGAAGGCGACCGGCCGGCGCGATGCGGAGCGGGGCCTAGTGACCGGCAGGCACGGTGAGCTGGCTCGTCTCCGGCGCCTGTCTCCCGACAGCGGCGATGAGCGACGTGCCGGCGGCGTGAACCGCCGCCCCGAGCAGGATGATGTCCTTCAGGAGGAACCCCCCGGCGTCGCTCCCCGGGGCAAGCACTCCGGGCGTCGTGACCAGGAAGGACAGCGTGGTGAGGAAGGTCACGGACGCGACCAGGCCCGCGATGGCGCCCAGCCTCGGCCACCAGGGACCGAGCGCGATCCCCACTCCCGACAGGAGCTCGACGACACCGATCACGGCCGAGCTTCCCCGCACCCCGAGGCGTCCCGGCAGCCATGCCAGGAACGGCGAGTGCGTCAGCAGCGGCTGGATCGCCTCGGCCTCGAAGCCGAAGAACTTGAAGGTCCCGAAGAGCAGAAGAAGGAAGGTGAGCCCGTATCTGAGGATGCCCCCGCCCAGGCTCTCGAGCTGTCTTCCACGTCCAATCAAGAAGGCCGGAATCATGCGTGACGTCTCCTCCAGCCGGCCTACGTCCGAGTCGCCAGGCGGGTTACCGGAATGACCGAGGAACTATTTGCCGAGCTTCCGGAGTCCTGCCTCCGGACGGCGACCGGTGGCGCTCTGGAAGGACCGGCTCGAGGACGACGGAGTGGCGCAGCTCGTCCGGCTCCTGCGCACCGACCTCCAGGCCGGCGGGGGGACCGGGTCGGCGCGAGTGATCGGTGGCAGCTCGCTCGCGGGGGTGGCGGAGAAACCAGCTCGGCGCCAGGTCCGGCGCGGGACCCCGCCCGGGTTTCACCGGATGAATCGGAACTGCGACCGGTCGGGCGTGATGGAGGACGCCGTTCGCGTCATCAGGGCCAGGGCGTTCCCTGGCATCGCCGACCCGCTCTTCGCCTCGATTGGAAGGCCTAGAAATCCTGGACTCCCGCCCGTCGGGGAGCAAGGGTCAGCCCCGCGAGGACCGGATCGTGGACTCGCCGACGATGGCGTCGCTTCATGGGGGGAGGGATGCCTCTTCCCGGGGAGGACAGATGATCCGTTCAAGCAAGGCGTATTCGACGTTGCTTGCCGTGGCCGCCGTGCTGTTCAGCCAGCTGGCATTCGCAGACACCGCCGCGCCCAAACCTTGCGAGGCTGACGTGAAGAAGCTCTGCAAGGGCATCAAGCCGGGAGGGGGGGCAATCCTCATCTGCCTGGAGCAGAAGACGGACAAGGTCTCCGCCGCGTGCAAGGAGAGCCTGACGGAGAAGGCCCAGGCCGTCGAAGGCGCATGCAAACCCGACATCGACAAGTTCTGCGCGACGGTCAAGGAAGGCGAGGGGCGTATCCTCCAGTGCCTCGCCAAGCACGAAGCCGAGATGAGCGCCGACTGCAAGGCGTTCTGGGGCGCGGCCAAGAGCAAGGCCAAGGCGGCCGCGAAGTAGCTCCGGTTTTCGCGCATTCACTGGTCGCCGACCATCGAGGCCCCGCCATCAGGACTTCGTGGACGATGGCCTCCACCGGCCTGCCCGTCTCCTCCGAGGTCCCACGGCGCTAGAAGCGACCCGCCAGCGTGAGCCCGACGGTGGAGGGGGAGATGGTCGGCAACACCACCGGCCCCGTCTTCTTCTCGGCGCCCAGGAGGTGGAGGGCCGGTACGGCGTAGCCCACCAGCCCGCCGATGGCGCCGCCCACGAGGATGTCGGTGGCCCAGTGGCGGTCGGCGGCGATGCGGAGGATGCCGGTGCCGAGCGCGGCGACGATGGTGACCGGGCAGACCGCGCCGCCCCACCCGGTGTGCGAGGTGTCCAGGTACCCGTGGTGAAAGCACTCGAGCGCGACGGCGGCGAAGGCGGCGGTGGTGTGGCCGCTGGGGAAGGAGGTGTACTTCCCGCCGCTCGAGCACTGCGACGGGGGAGAGGGGTTCCCGCACTCCTGGACGTAGGGCCGCTCGCGGGCGGTGGCCTTCTGGAGCGAGAGGGTGATGGTCGTGGCCAGGAGGATGGTCTCGGCGTCGAGGACCATCAGGCGCCAGGCGACGTCCCAGCGCTCGTGCTCGATGCCGGCGACCAGCGTCGCGTTGAGGAAGGGCGCGGCCATCAGGAGGTAGACCAGGACGTCGCTCATGGTTCCCGCGGTCGCCCGCCCGCTGTCCGTCCCGAGCCGCAGCGCGTCGCGGATCCCGGTGTCGAACCCGTTCTGGGCCGTCCACTTCGGGACCGTCGGCGAGGGGATGACGAACTCGACCGTCACCGCCGCTGCGGCCAGACCGCCCGTCGCCACGATGTCCCAGGTCCCGACCCACGGAATCCCGTGCGCCGGCCAGCTCGGCTCCGCCGGCGGAGCAGGCGGAGTGGCGGAGACCGCCGCCGGGACACCGGGGGTTCCGGGCGCCGGCCGATCGGCCGGGGCGAGGGGGGCATCCCCCGCGCTAGGCGCCGCGGCGCCGGGGGGTTGCTTTTCCGGAGCTGGCTCACCGGCCTGGGCCCACGACGTGTTCGCGACGAGCAGGCTGAGAAGAAGGAATGGCCATCTCATGGTGGTTCCGGATTCTCGAGGTCGGGTCGTTCGAGGCCAATCACCCGTGCGCCGTCCGCGACGTGCACCCGGAGCGACCGCTGTCCGGGGCGACCGGTCCGGAGGTCGAGCCCCGCCACCCGGTTGCCTGAGGGCGGCAGCGGCGCGCAGAGCGCCTGGCCCACCCACGCGTCATCGGACGCTCCGGTCCCTCGACCGAACCGGTCCAGGCGCTCGCCACCGGGGCCGGCGGCGGGCCGAGGCCAGCTTCCCCGGCGCGATCCGTCACGCAGACGCGGGTCGTTCCATCCAGTGACCGCTCCAGGACGGCGTCGGTCAGGGAGGACAGGCGGAGCAGCCACCGCCTCAGGATACGCCCCCGGCGGCCGAGCGGCACCCGCGTCAGCTCGTCCACCACCAGCGTCAGCTCGTCCGCCACCCGCGGGTCGGTGAGCCGGGCCTCCGCCGCGGGCGCCCGGAGGAGGCTCTCGCGGATCCGGGCGAGGAGTCGCGCCATCCAGGCCGCATCGCGCTCGGTCATCCGGCTGAACGCGGGGTTAGGGTACCCGGCTTCCACCGATCCGGGTCGAAGCCGGCGTCGGTGAAGTCGCCCAGGAGCGGGCCGGTCGGTCCGAGATCGGCGGTGTCCCACGGCCGTTCGGGGATGCCCAGCATCTGGGACCAGCCCAGCCGCCGCTGGAGGGGGCCATCGCGTCCGTCCCGGGGCGGCGGAGCGCGCGCCAGGAGGTCGTCCACCATCGCCCGGCAAGGACAGCGACCGCCGGCGCAAGGCGGTGGAGAAGGCGAGACGACGGGTGCTCGCCGGCATGTCCTTCAGCTCGGTGAGTCCGTCAGGGTGCTTCCTGGTCGATTGACCTGCCACCAGCGCATGGCCCGCTCCTCGTCCCAGGTGGGCCCCGCATCGATCGCCGCCAGCGCGCGCTCCAGCGCCGCGGCGCTCGCGGGTCGATCCTCCGGCTTCTTCGCCAGACAGACGAGCACCAGCTGTTCGAGCGCCGGCGGCACGGGGAGCTCCGAGCGCCGCGAGGGAGGGACCGGTGGGTCGTGGAGGTGCCGGGCGATCATCTGGATCGGGTTGCCGGCCTCGGCCACCTCCCCGCCCCAGCTCGGCTTCGGGTGAGCGCCGTCCGCGTCCCCAGTCCCAGATGAGTACTCCACCGTCGAACGTTGGAACCCCAGGACCCCGGGAACCGCCGCAATACTCAACTACATTGCCCTGGCATCGGCTCCACGTCTCGGCGCTCTCTGGCCTAGCGAGAATCCCTGACGCACAGGTCCCCTGCGCCTCGAAACACCCGTCGAGATCGTCCCAACACATCGAAGTTGGACCCTGGGCGCGGCAGTTGAACGTCACCCAATCGAACCTCTGGCCCGCGTCCTGCCAGACGCACCTCTGTAGCTCGCTGAACGGCGACAGGCATTGCTCTGCTCCCTCTCCAGGACACACCCCCACCGCGCTCGCCGAGGGCTCGGCGCCGACCGCGGCCATCCCCGAGGGGACCGCGCTGGCGCACCGGGTGGAGGAGAGGATCAGCTTCACCATGGCCAGAGGTGCTGGGATTCAGCGTGCTGGCTCGGGCCTGGTCTCACCTCACCGGTGACGGCGTCAATCCGTCACATCCCTGCAAACGGGCCATTCTCCGCGGGCGGCCTTGCGCAGAGTCGGGCGACGTCCGGGAGCGCGCATGAACCGTCTTGCGATCTGGTCCTATCTCGTCGGTGGGGCGGTCCTTCTTCTCGGTGTTCTGACCCCGCGCTTCCGTAGAGCCTGGTCGACCTCGCACGGGCTCGAGAGCCTGATTCTCCTCGGCCCGCTCTTCTACGTTGCGCCGCTCGCCGCCTTCGGCACCGAGCACTTCACGCTGACCGGGCCCATTGCCTCCCTGGTCCCGGAATGGATCCCCTGGCACCACTTCTGGACGTACCTCGTCGGGGCCGGCTTCATCGCCGCAGCCATCAGCATCCTCACCGGGATTCTGGCACGCCTCTCCGCCTCCCTGGTCGCCCTGACCCTCTTCCTCTTCGTCGTCTTGATGGACGTCCCGGCATGGGCGCGCGAGCCAGGAGACCGGTTCGCCCTCACCCTCGCGCTCCGGCAGCTCGCCTTCTCCGGGGGCGCGCTCGCCCTGGCGGCGAGCTTCATTCGAGCGGAGCGGACGGCGCGCGTCGTCGCGACCGTCGCGCGGTACTTCATCGGCATTCCCGTCCTGGTCTACGGGATCCAGCAGTTCATGCACGGCGACCACGTCCCCGCCGTCCCCCTCAACCGGCTCACCCCCGAGTACGTCCCCGGACACGCACTCTGGACGTACCTGACTGCGCTGGTGGACGTGCTCGCGGGCTCGCTGCTGTTCGCCGGCAAGCGGACCCGCGAGGCGGCGACCTGGATTGGACTGACCGTGCTCCTGGTGGTCCTCACGGTCTACGTTCCCATCGCCGTCGCCGACCGCGCGAGCCTGAGCGGACTCAACTATCTCGCGGACACCCTCATGTTCTGCGGTTCCCTGCTGCTTCTCGCAGCCGTCATGCCTCGGAAGGACGGGCAGGCCGCGTCATCCGCGACGCAGGTCCATCGGGACGCGGTCGCTCTCCTCGTCACACCGAGAGATTCCTAGGGCCGGCTCGTCTCGGCCGCAGGGCATCCAGGTGCCGCGGCGACCAGACCGACGGCGGGACGCGGTGCGATGGCCGTCTGCCACCGGGGACCCGTGGATTCTACCTGCCGGCCTCCTGCTCGTCTTCTGGTTCCGACGCCTCCGGGGCTGACACCGCGGGCCTGGCTGGCGGATGAGCCCGGCCGGACGGCGAGCCATTCTCGTGCACCTGCGGATCGGGTGAGCAGTCTGCCTCTCCCGTTCGTCACTCCACCGGACCTTCCCGATTGCGCGTAGCCGCCGGGGGAAGCCCTAGGAGCGGTCTATGCCTGGACGACGACGGAATGCTTCTCCAGCGGCGCTCGCACCACTTCTCGCATTGGTCCTGCTCGGGGCGAGCCCGTGCTCATTCGACTACGTGAGAAGCCGGACCTGCAGTGCGCTCTCGATGGAGGTGACCATCGGTCAGCCGGGAGTGCTGGTTCCCGATTGCCTCGGCACCTCCCCGATGCAGATCACCTTCCAGGAAACGATCACCTACCCGACCCTCCCGCCATCCCTGGTCCCCACCGAGGTCCTGAGGCCGTTCGGCCGGGAGATCCTGATCACTCCCACCGCGTTTGCGACGCCAGGCCCCCTGACGCTCGTCCTTCACACGGAGCCGGCGGGCCGCGGCAACCGTCCACCCACGACGTACACCATCACGATCAGGGTTCTCGGGGTCGCCCGGGACGCCGGGACGCCTCCGCCCGCGGGAGATCGCTGCCCCCGCATGCCTCAGCCGACCCCCGGGGCCGCCTTCGTGACTGCCACCGCCTCACCAGGCGTCGTGGCAGCCACCGGGGTGTCTCGGTTGTCGGAACTGGTCACCAACGGGGTCGGGCCCTACGTCTACGCCTGGCGCGGCTACACGGATCGGGGCGCCTCGGCGTCTGGCTCGTTTCCGGCGTCCGATCCAGCGTCGAATCCCAGCCTGCCGGGTCCGCTCGCGCAGGGCTTTGCCCAGTTCGAGGACACCTTCTTCTTCGTGGACGTGACCGACCAGGGCGTCGCCGCGGTCGATCCGAACCGCGTCCTCACCGGCTGTGTTCGAGTCCACCAGTCTGATGGGCCGGTGGCACGGTTCGCGGCCGCCCCAGAGAGCTTCTACGCAGGCTCCAGCGACGTGACGCTCGACCCCAGCGGGAGCACGGGCAGCTACACGGACGTCAGCTGGGCGGTGGAATACTTCGGAGACGTACAACCCTCGCCCACGACCCTGGAGGACTATCTCCGGATCGGAGATTTCGGCTGGTCCTCCATGTGGTCACAGGACTCGGCTGCACTCCTCGGGACGACCGTCCCGGCAAGCGTCTTCACGCAACCGGGCGTCTACAGGGTGGGGTTGACGATGTTCGACGTGGGCACCGCGCACTCCACCTTCGAGTTTCTGCAGATCCTCCCGCGTCCTCCGGATGCGGGCGCAACCGACGCTGGGTTGCCCGACGCAGGCCCGGCGGACGCTGGCGCACCCGACGCTGGGCCGCCGCCCGTGGCGCCGGTCGCGTCGGTGACGACCAGCAGCAGTGACGTCATTCCCCAGAACGGCAGCACCACTCTGACCTGCTCCGTCGCCAACGGGTTTGGGCCCTTCGACTTCGCGTGGCATGGCTATCGAGACGACGGCGCGCCGGGGCCTGGGCCGTTCGTTCTCAGTTCCAGTACCGGCGGTTCGGTGGCCGCGAGGCTGGTCTTTCCGACCAGCGACTTCTACTTCTTCTGTGTGGCGACAGACCTGGGGCTGCCCGCGAACGCCCCCGGTCGGACCAGCACCGGGTACATCAAGCTGCACGAGAGCGATGGCCCGGTGGGGCGGTTCACTTTGGGGCCTGGACCCTTCCATTTCGGCGTGGAGAACGTCACGGCCGATGCCAGCGCAAGCAGCGACCTCACCGCCCCGGTGACCTGGACGGTCGAGCACTACATCGGGCCCAACCCTCCCGTGGCAGAGCTCGATCTCGAGGGGTACCTGTCGCTTTACAGCAGCGTGACGACCGTCTGGGCGCAGCTGTACGAGGTCGACTCCGTTCCACTGAACGTGACCATTCCCGCCGCGACGTTCCCCGCTCCCGGCATCTACCGGCTCCGGCTGGACGTCTTCGACTCGGTCTTCAACTCCCACTCCAGCTACCAGTACTTCAGCGTGTTGCCCTAGAGGAGCCTCGCCCGAACCACCGACACGGGGATCTTCAGTCCCTGTCGTGGAGTGGCCAAGCACTCGAACGGACTCCGGAAGACGAAGGAGCTGAACTGGACTGCATCGCCGGTGCATCAGCGGGCCCTGGCCGAGCGGCGGAGCTGGCTGTGAGGTCCGCCGCCGCGTCCGCCCCGGGGGGCACCTGCGGGAGTGATTGCTCCACAGTGCGTCGAGCCCGGCCGCCCATCACTTCATGGATGCATCGAGGAATGCCACGACGGGCGGGATGTACTCGTCGGGTGAGCTGCGCATGCCCAAGCAGTGCCCGAACTTGTCGCCGAAGAGCACCTTGGTCGGCCTGGCGACCTTGGCGATCACCTCGGCCGAGTAGAACGGCACCATCCGGTCGTCGCGGCTGTGGATGATGAGGAGCGGGCGTGGCGCAATCCGGGCGGCGGCTCCCACGACGTCGAAGACCGGCGCGTACCCCAGAAGGCGCGTCATCTCGTTGACCTGCGCGAACAAGAACTCCCCGAACAGGCCGAGATCCTTGCGGGCCGAGGGCGGCATCTTGTCTTCGAAGGCTCCCGCCGAGCCACCGGCGTCGAGGATCGGCGCGGCGTCGGCGATGACGGCGCGCAGCTCGGGGTGCTCCGCCCCGGCGAGGAGTGCTTTCGTCGCCCCCCACGAGAAGCCGTAGAGCGCGACGCGGTCCGGGTCCACGTCCGGCCGCTTGCGGACCGCCTCGATGGCACGCGAGACATCGGCGAGGTCTTCACGCAAGAACCCGCGATACTTGGGGTCGTTGCCGACGAAAGAGTTGGCGCGCGCGTCGAGCAGGTAGAGCTGGTAGCCGCGGTCGAGCAGGAATGCCGACTGCTGCAAGGCGAAGCCGACGTTCGAGCCCCCTCCGTGCAGCACGAGGACGGTGCCCTTGGGCTTGCCGCCCGCCTTCGCCGGCACGAACCACGCCCGCAGCTCGATGCCGCCGTCCGCCGGCAGCGTGAGCTCCTCGTAGCGCGTGATGCCAAGCTCCTTGGGCCTGGCCCGATACGACGAATAGGGCTCCAAGGGCACCGCCGGGGCGCCGGTCAAAGCCTCGGCGTAGGCGCGCCCCGCCTTGCGGGCCCGCTCCATCAGGGCGGCACGATCCAGCTCCGGCGCGGGGGCAGCGAGGGTCGCGGTGCAGCAGAGGACGCCGGCACAGAATGCGACGGCTGAACGGCAGCGGGGCATGGATGACCTCCAAACGGGTTGGCCCCCGCGGTCGGCGCGCACCCGGACCGCCCCGAGCTCGGTGAGCTCCTCGGCGAGGAGCTCCTTGGTTCCGCGCGCGGCAACGGCGAAGAGAGGAAGGCGCCTGGGCATCGGGACAACAGCGGTACTGTCTCCACCCTTTCCCTGCAAGCGTGGTTGACTGCCGGCCGTCGTTCAACCGAGGAGGGACCTGATGCGCCGTGCACTGGTACTGCTGGTGGTGTGCGCCGTTCCGTTCGTGGCCCATGCGGGCGATGGTGGGGCGAAGGCGGGGATCGAGGCGGGGAACAAGAAGTTCGAGGAGGCGGTGGCGAAGGGCGACGCCGCGGCGCTCGCGAAGCTCTACGCGGTGGATGCCGAGGTCCTGCCCCCCGGCTCGCCGCCGGTGAAGGGGCGGGAGGGCATCGAGAAGGTGCTCGGCGGCCTGGTATCGGCGTTCAAGAAGATCACCCTCAAATCGCGCGAGGTGTACCCGATGGGGAACCTGGCGCTCGAGGTGAGCACGTGGAAGCTCGAGGACGCGTCGGGGAAGGGGCCCGAGGGCAAGGCGCTCGTGCTGTGGAAGAAGACCGGCAAGACCTGGGAGCTCTACCGCGACATGTGGAGCGACAACGCCTCGCCCGAGCCGTCCAAGCCGGCCCCGGCCGCGCCTGCGCAGCCCGCGAAGTAGGAGGTCCCGCCATGCTCGGAGAGGCTCTGATCGACGTCGAGACCGCCGACCGATGAGCGCGCCCTCCCCCGCCGGCACGCCCGCTCCGTGGGACCTGGTCGCGTCGGCCTATGACGCCGAGGTCGCACCCACGTTCGTCCACTTTGCCCGCGAGGCGCTCCGGCTGGCATCCCCCGCTCCCGGGTCGCGCCTGGCGGACGTCGCCTGCGGTCCGGGCACGCTTGCCCTCCACGCGGCGAGGGAGGGGTTCGCGGTCGACGCGGTCGATTTCTCCCCGGAGATGATCGATCGGCTCGAGCGGCGCCGTCGGGCCGAGAACATGGAGCGCGTGCATGCGCAGCTCGGCGATGGCCAGGCGCTCCCGCTCGCGGACGCCGCGTATGCGGGCGCATTCTCCCTCTTCGGGCTGATGTTCTTCCCCGACCGGGCGCGCGGCTTCTCGGAGCTCCGGCGCATCCTCGTGCCGGGCGCTCGCGCAGTGGTCTCGAGCTGGCAGCCGATCGACCGGTCCCCGGCGATGGCCGCGCTGTTCCGTGCGGTTCAGGAGGCGGTGCCCCCGGCGCCCGGAGCCAGCCCTCCACCGCCGCTGGCGCTGGGGACCCCCGAGGCGTGCCGCGCCGAGATGGGGCCGGCCTTCGCCGACGTGGAGGTGCATCCGGTATCGACGAGCGTGGAGTTCCCGTCCGTGGACGCGCTCTGGGAGTCGATGCAGCGGACCCTGGTGCCCGTCGTGCTGATGCGGCGCGAGCTCGGCGCGCAGGCGTGGAGGCCGCTCGCCGAGAAGGTGTGTGTCCTCGCGGCCCGAGCGCTCGGCGCAGGCCCCGTGTCCCTGGACCTGAACGCCTGGTTGACCGTCGGAACGGCCCGGTAGCGCCGTGCAGCGACCGCGCCGCGAACGGCCTCGATCACTGAATCTGCCCCTTCCGACCGCCTGTCTCACCGAACCAGTCCCGCGAGGCTCATCCCGGGTCAGGCCTGTGCTCCGTTCCACAGCGCCGCGTCGCGATGGAACAGCTCGACGAGGAAGTCGAGCGTCGCGCGCACCCGCGCGACCTTGACCAGATCGGGGTGCGCGACCACCAGGATGTCCCGCTCGCCGATGAGCCGAGGGCTGATGCGCACCAGGGCGGGCTCCTGCGCCGCGGCGAAGCAGGGCAGCGGAGCGATGCCGATACCCTCCACCGCCGCTCGCGCCACGGCGGTGATGCTGTTCCCGCGCATCACCACGTTCGGCGCGTGGCGCAGCGAACGGACCCAGGCCTCACCCTCCACCGTCGCCAGCAGATCGGCGTATCCGATCACCTCGTGGCCCGTCAGGTCGTCCACCGAGGCCAGCGGCCCCTTTCGCGCCAGGTACGCCGTGGAGGCGTAGAGGGCCCATCCGGCCGTTCCCGCCCTGCGGACGACGAGGTCCTGGTCGACATTGGCCGCGAAGCGCACCGCGATGTCCGCCTCGCCACGCCGGATGTCGAGCGCGCGGTTGTCGCTGATCAGCTCGATCAGCAGCTCGGGGTGGCGGCTCCGGAGCTCGGTGAGCCGCTGCATGAAGTAGCTGTTCCCCGACTCGGGGATGGTGAGCCGCACGGTCCCGGCCACGCGCCCGTCGGCACCGGTGACGCAGCGCTCCAGGGCGCTGATGCGCTCGCCGATGGACTCGACCACCGGCAGGATGTCCTTGCCCGCTGGGGTGAGCGTCAGGCCCCCGGGTCCGCGCGCGAAGAGCTTCGTCCCGAGGGCACTCTCCAGCGCCCCGAGCCGCCGGCTCACGGTCGTGTGCTCCACCGCCAGCTCCCGGGCCGCCTTCGCCAGGGAGCCCGACCGGGCGATGGTCAGGAAGTACCTGAGATCGTTCCAGTCCATGGGGTTCCCGCAGATTCGCACAACACATGTGCATCTACGAGCGTTCCGCCAGTGGACCCTCGCCTCGTATATGCCGCTCCCGCAAATGACGGCCCCCCGACGAGGTGGTCTCGTCCCGGGCCCGCAAGGAGAGTCTCAGATGGCATCGAAGAAGCCAGTCATCGCAGTGGTGGGCGCCACCGGCGCACAGGGCAGCGGCCTCGTCCGCGCCATCCTGCAGGACCCCGAGAAGCGCTTCACCGCGCGTGCGATCACCCGGAAGCCGGACTCGGAGAAGGCGCGGGCGCTGGCCGCCCAGGGCGCCGAGGTCGTCGCGGCCGATGCCGACGACGCCGCGAGCCTCGACCGGGCCTTCGCGGGCGCCACCGGCGCGTTCTGCGTCACCAACTTCTGGGAGCACTTCTCGGCGGACCGTGAGGTCGCGCAGGCCCGGGCGATGGCGAAGGCCGCGGCGCGGGCCGACGTGCGGCACCTCATCTGGTCCACCCTGGAGGACACCCGCCTGCGGGTCCCGGTCTCCGACGACCGGATGCCGACCCTGCACGGCCGGTACAAGGTTCCTCACTTCGACGGCAAGGGCGAGGCGGACGCGGTCTTCGCGGAGGCGAAGGTGCCGCACACGCTCCTCCTCACCTCCTTCTACTGGGACAACTTCATCCACTTCGGCCTCGGCCCTCGCAAGGACGCCTCGGGTCAGCTGGTCCTCGCCCTCCCCATGGGCGACAAGAAGCTCCCCGGCATCGCGGCGGAGGACATCGGTCCCTGCGCCTTCGGAATCTTCACCCGGGGCCAGGAGCTCGTCGGTCGCACCGTCGGCATCGCCGGCGAGCACCTCACCGGCGCGCAGATGGCGGCCGAGATGTCCAGCGCGCTCGGCCAGCCGGTGCGCTACCACGCCATGGCCTTCGAGCAGTTCCGGAAGCTGGGATTCCCCGGCGCGGACGACCTGGGGAACATGTTCCAGTACAAGCACGACTTCGAGCGCGAGTTCACCGCAGCTCGACCGGTCGACCAGACCCGCGCGCTCTACCCGGGGCTGCTGACCTTCCGGCAGTGGCTCGCGCGGTACGGCAAGCAGATCCCGCTGAGCTGACCGTGCGCCGGGACCGCAGCACCGGGCGCCACCCGCGCGGGTGGACGCCGGGCCACCCGTCTGCCCGCGCGCCGCCGGAACGCGCCGCTGGTCCGGACGCTCGCCGCCGCGTTGGCGCTGCTCGTGCTCGCGGGCGCAGCTCTGTGCTCCTCGCGCGGCCGCGGGGGCTCATGGTCGGTGGCGCCGCACGAGGAGCGTGTAGCGATCGACCCCACCCGTCGTCGTGTACTGCGACTGCAGGAGCGTCGCCTTGTTCGCCTCGTTCATCGCCAGACTCAGCGAGCCAACGCGCGGATGCTGCGTGGCGAAGGCGGTACCCACCGACACGAGCGTGTTGCCGACCCACTGCTGCACGACGACGTCACTCTGTGTCGGATCAGGGTTCGTGCGATCGAGCGCGTAGGCAAACGCGAACAGTGCTCGATTGCGATTGACACCGAGCGATCTCACCGGCAGCGACGATTGCAGGAACCACGTTTCGATGCGCCCCGGCAGCGGGCCCCAGTTCACGCCGTCGAACTGAGCGAGCCGCACGAAGTAATTCACGGTGCCCTCCACCCAGGCGATGCGGACCACGTCGCTGCCATCGACGTGCAGGCCGAACTCTTGCACGGTCGGTGCCGTGCCCGGTCGTATCCCGACGTCCCCCCCGAGCGCAGTCCAGGAACCGGGGCTCGTCTCACGCGCCACGCGCAGGACGCCAGCCGTCGCTCCCACCGAATACGCGACGAGCGCCAGACCGCCCGAGTCCACTGCCAGGTCGAGGTCTCTAGGACCGGCAATGACCGACGACCCATCGGGATCAGGCGTGAACGAGCCCGCATCCCACTGCTGGGTGACGAGGTCGTAGCGGCGCACCGCGATTCGTGCTCCTTCGATCCAGGCCGCGATCAGGGTGTTTCCCGAGCGCACGATGCGTGGCCGCCGGGTGTCACTCGTGCCGAGGCGGAGGGGCTGGGGACTGATGATTCCCCACTGGCTGCCATCCCAGCGCGCCACATAGCTGTCGGCGTTGTCGGCATTGAACGCCAGGATCGGCGCCCCGCCCGGATCGAGCAGGAGATCCGCACTCGTGGCGCTCCAGGTGGCGTTCGCATTCAGCGCGCCACCCAGCGGCGCGAACGAACCGGCTCCCTCCTGGCGAACGGTCAACCGATCCTGCGTCCCGACGCGCAGCAGCTCCGCGGTGAACGCCTGGCCTTCTGCATCGAGGACCACCGACGAGCGCACGTCGGCCTCGAGGCTCGTGGCCAGGTCCGGCACCAGCGTCTGCCAGCCGCTGCTGACCGTGGTGAAGAGCGCCCCGCAGGTCTTGCTCGCAGTGAGGTGGACGACGACGCTCGGCGCCACGCCCGTACAACCCCCCGACCAGCCGAGGAAGCCGGCGTCACTGATGGGCGTGGCGGTGAGCGTGACGTCCGTCGCGGGGTTCGTCAAAGCAAAGTCATGGCTGCACGTGCCCGGACAGCTGATGCCGGCCGGGGTGCTGGTCACCGTTCCGCTGCCCGTGACCGAGACCGTCAGAGTCACGTTCGGGGCGACCAGCAAGGTGGTGGTGGTCACCATCGCCGGAGGGCTATCGCCGTTGAGGTTTCTCGCCGTCAAGCGGTACCGGTAGGTGGTCGCTGGCGCGAGACCCACGTCCTGGTAGCTGGTGAGGGTGCCCCCGAGGCGCGGGCCAAGAGGCACGAAGCTGCCGGTCGCGTCTTCCCGCTCCAGCAAGTAGCTGTCCACGGTCGGGTCCGCGTTCCACGACAGGTCCACCGAATCGACGCTGGCCCTAGCCGCGAGCAGCGGCATGGGGGGTGGCGCAGTGATGAGCAGAAAGCGAATCGCCGCGGCGCGCGCCGTGGATCCGGCCGTGGCGCGGACCACCACACCCACCACCTGACCGTCGCGCACGACCTCGAACGGATTCACCTCTACCGTCAGCCGGCTTACATCATCCGGGGCGACGATCTGCGCTGGAGCGAAGGCCAACTTCACGGGACCAGGCCCGGCACCGTAGGCCAGGATGGGGTCGACATCGGGTGCGTCGATTCGGTCACCGGCAAGCATGACCGGACCGCCCTCCCCGCTCCGATTGATGCGAACGTCGACGCTCATCGCACCCCCGTCGGCGCCAACTGTGACCTGGGCCGGCACCTGAAGCGAGAATCCGGGAGCCGTCGGAGCGACGATCCTCACCCGTACGGCTGTGAGCACCGTATCAACATCTGTACCGCCTACGCCGGAGGAGGAGCCGGTTGCGCGCAGGTCGAAGATCCGGTCGCCGAGCCGAGCTTCATCCGTCGTCTGGAGGCGAACCGTCACGGAGAGCGGTGTGGTCTCAGAGCAGGAGGCGGCGCCCCGCAAGTGGAGCGGAGGGACCACCACCCCGTCGACATAGGGAGAAGCCAGAGCCGCGCCATCGGGTCCGATCCACTCGAGTGATAGGCCGTCAAGATGAGCTCGGCAGGTGGCGACGATGGTCACCGAGAAGTCGGTGCCGGCGACGACCGTGCTTGGCGCGTGGACCTCGATGTCGAAGAACTTGGTCACGCTACTCTTGCAGCCAATGGCCCCGGTGCCCATGAGCACCAGGCCGAGAATTGCGGTTCGTGCCGAGGATGATCTCTTGCAGCGCGTTGCGTCCTTCATGGTCGACCTCCGTGATGTTGCTCGACGGCGCGGGTCCGCCAGAGGGCGCGCCGCGCTGGTTTGCTTTCGCCCGGCTCCAGGGGATGGGTCGCCGAGCCTGGTGGCCCCGACCGCACGCAGTTGCGCAGCCCGTCCTCACCCGCGGCAACGGTTGGTGCCGGCACGAGCACGACAAGCACCGCCGGGCTGATTCGCGGTTCCACCCCCGACGACCGCGCACTCGCGCCCAGCGACGTCCCGAACCACGCCGCGGCGAGCAGGCCCGAGCCGGCGAGAACGCCGAGCACCAGCGGCACCAGCCACTGCGGGGTGTGGTCGGGCCGGTGAGGTTGTCTGCAGGTCATGGTCGCCGGGCACCCGACTTCGTTCGGGACGTCGCGCAGCGTGGCGAGGCCCGGCCTGCTCGGTCCTGAGGGCTTCCTTGCGGTTCTCTTGTCTTTTCCTCACGATGGAGGGGTTCCAGGCATCCGGGGGTGGGCCAACCCATGGAACCGAAGGTCTCCCGCGCGCGGCTCCAGATCGGCGACTGGCTGGTGGACCCGTCGCTGGACGAGGTCCACCGGGGCGAGACCCGGATCAAGCTCGAGCCGCGCAAGATGCAGTTGCTCGTCGCGCTGGCGCAGCGGCCCGGGGAGCTGGTGACCACCGAGGAGCTCCTGGAGACCGTCTGGGCCGGCGCGGTGGTGACCCAGAGCTCGCTCTACCAGAGCATTGCCCAGCTCCGAAGAACGCTCGGCGATGAGACCGAGTCTCCGACGTTCATCGCCACCATTCCTCGCAAGGGCTACCGCCTGATCGCCCCGGTGGCACGGGTGGACGAGACGCACGGACCGACCGACCGCGCGACGACCCCGGCCCCGCAGTCGAACCGGGAGCCACCGGCCGCCGCGACGAAGGGTCGGATCGAGCGCGCACGCCTGGATCGCCGCTGGCTCACCGGCGCAGCCGCGGCCGGCCTCACCGTTGCACTGGGCGCGGCCTCGGGCTGGTGGGCGCGGACGCGGCCCCACCCGGATCCTTCACGGCTGGCGATCGCCGTTCTCCCCTTCGCCGACATCTCCCCGGGCGGAGTGGAGCAGCCGGTCGCCGATGGCCTGGCGAGCGAGGTGATCGCCGCACTCTCGGCGAACCGGCAAGTCCGCGTCTCGGCTCCGTCGTCGGCCTTTCAGTTCCGCCACACCTCTCTGCCCCTTCGGGAGGTCGGGCGGCAGCTGGGGGTCACCCACGTTCTGGATGGGGAGCTCTTCCGGACTCGGGAACGGGTGAGGCTCACCGTGCGGCTCCGGGCGGTGGCCGACGGTGACATCGTCTGGCATGACGCGCTCGAGCAGCCGGTCGAGGAGACGAGCGGCCTGCCTCTCCGGGTGGCCCAGAGCGCACTGGTGGCCCTGCACGCCCCGGGGGCGCTCTCCTCCACGCCCGCTCCCTCGGCGCAGGCGTACGAGCTCTACCTGCTCGGGCACCATTTCCTCCAGCCGCGCACGCCGGAGTCGATCGTCAAGGCCCGCGACTACTTCCAGCGCGCGGTCGAGGTCGATCCCAGCTTTGCCCTCGCTTACGTCGGGCTGGCCCGCAGCTGGATCGCCGAGTACCAGTACGGCTCCGGCTTGACCGTCCGGAACATGGACGCGCGCGCCCAGCCGCAACTCGATCGAGCGCTCGGATTGCAGCCCGATCTGCCGGAGGCGCTGGCAACGCAGGGCTACCTGAAGACCGTCCTCAACCGCTTCGACGAGGCGCGGCCGTTCCTGGAGCGCGCGGTCGCTGCGCAGCCTCAGAACGCCACGTCCCTGCTCTGGCTGGGCATCAACGAGGCCTACGATGGCTTTCCCAGGAAGGCGCTGGAGCGCTACGCACGCGTCGCCGAGCTCGACCCGCTGCAGTTCATCGTCCACGTCCGCTCGGGGCTGGAATCGATCCATGCCGGTCTCTACGACGACGCGGCCAGGCACTACGCCCGGGCAGTCGAGCTCGCCCCGCACCATCCGAACACCCATTGGGGCGCAGGGCTGATCGGACTGGCGCGCGGCCGACTCGACGACGCAGTTCGTGGCTACCGGCGCGCGCTGCAGGCTGACTCCCGCCGGGAAGAGCTCTGGACCCAGCTCGGGTGGATCTACCTCGACCTGGGCATGCCGCAGGACGCCCGGAATGCCTTCGCCCAGGCCATCGCGCTGGCAGGCTCCCCGGCCCAGCCGCAAGCCGCGCTGGCCCGGGCCTTCATCGTCGAGGGTGATCTCCCCGGCCTCGAGCGCTATCTCGCAGAGAACCAGCTGCCTCCCCCCGGGATTCGTGACGTCGAGATCGAGACCGCGGTCCTCTTCGCCGTACTCGGCAAGCGGGAGGCGGCGCACAGGGCGCTCATCTCCGCTGTGGGCCCGATGCTCGCCGACCCCGTTCCCCTCTACGGGCCGTGGTTCACCTGCTTCGGCCAGCATGTGTTCATCGACGTGGCGACCGTCTACACCTGGCTCGGCGAGCCCGAGGAGGCGAGGAGCTTTCTCGACCAGGCCTTTGCCTACGTGGACCGATACGAGCGGCAAGGCAACGTCTGGCACGCCATCGGCTACCACAAGGCGCGCATCGCGGCGATGCGCGGCGACGGGGCCACCGCGCTGGCGCAGCTGGAGAAGGCGGTAGATCTGGGCTGGCGGCGGGGCTGGTGGCTCAGGGTCGACCCGGCCCTGGCCAGCTTGCGGTCTTCGCCCCGCTTCCAGGCGGTTCTCGAACGCATCGAGACCGAGACCCGTGCGCAGCGCGAGCGCCTCTCAGCGGACCCCGGCGTCCGCGTTCCCTGAGCCAGCACTCAGCGCCCGGTCACGGAGGAGACGAGCCCGGCCTCTCGCCCCCACCGTCCTCAGGCAGTCGGTGGGCGCGTTCCGCTGAGGGCCGCCGAGCCCACGAGGTCGCCCGCTCCCCGGGATCCGGGCCGGACCGGGGCGGGCTTGCTCCCGGGAGCCGGACGCGGGGAGCATGGGCACATGTGCCGGAACATCCGTGTCCTCTACAACTTCGAGCCGCCGACCACGCCTGAGGAGGTCGAGGCCGCCGCGCTGCAGTACGTGCGGAAGGTGAGCGGCCTCCGAGCGCCCTCCACCGGAGACCGGGCGGCGTTCGAGCGCGCGGTGCAGGAGATCGCCCAGGCGACGGAGCACCTCCTCGAGTCGCTCTCGGCACGAACGGCGGTCAGGACGCGGGAGGGCGAGCGAGAGAAGGCTCGAGCACGTGGCGCGCGCCGCATGGCGAGGCTTCCCTGACGGAGGAGCGCCAGACCGCCTCGATGGCGGAGCCGCTCGGGGACACCGTGGTCTCCGCGGGCGGGACGCTCCTGGGTCGGTTCAAGATCCTGCGCCGCGTCGGGGCCGGAGGGATGGGGGAGGTGTTCGAGGCGCGCGACCTCTCGCTGGGCACCACCGTGGCGCTGAAGACGCTCCGCCGCGAGCTGGCGGGCGACCCCGGTGCGCTCGAGCGGCTCCGGCGGGAGGTGGTGCTCGCCCGCCGTGTCACGCACCCGAACGTCTGCCGCATCTTCGAGTTCTTCGAGTCCCCCGAGGTGGCGTTCCTGACGATGGAGTTCCTGGAGGGTGAGACGCTCGCCTGCCGGTTGCGGCGCTCCGGGCCCCTCTCGCCCGAGGCCGCGCTTCCCATCCTTCGTGACGTGGCCGCGGGGCTCGAGGCGATCCACGTGGCCGGCATCGTCCACAGGGACGTGAAGGCCGGAAACGTCATCCTCGCGGACGGCGGCGCGTCCGGCGCGCGGCGGGCCGTGGTCACCGACTTCGGCATCGCGCTCGGAGGTCCGGCGGAACGGCTCACCGGGGTGGGCGGCGTGGTCGGCACGCCGGACGCCATGGCGCCCGAGCAGCGCTCGGGGAAGGACGTGTCCTCGCGGACGGACGTGTTCGCCCTGGCCCTCCTCGCCGGCGAGATGCTGGGCGCAACAGACGAGCCCGGGCGGCTCCCTCCGCGCTGGCGCACCGCGCTCGAGCGCTCGCTCGATTCCGATCCCGGCAGGCGTCATCCCTCTCCGGAGGGGCTGGTCGCCGCGCTGGAGGCGCCGCGCAGGGTGCCCCGGCGTGGACTGCTGCTGTTCCTCGCCGCCTCGCTCCTGGCCGCGGTCGGGCTGGGGACGCTGGTCCCGCGGCTCACCCGGACCAGAGCGGCCGACAGCCGGTCACTCGCCGTCCTCCCCTTCGTGGAGCTCGGCGGGGCCGCGTCGGACGCCTGGTTCTCGGAGGGACTCACCGAGGACATCCTCACCGAGCTCGGGCGGCTCCCCGGGCTCCAGCTCGTGTCCAGGACCTCCTCCCGTGCCTACCGCAACACGACCAAGCCGCTCAGACAGGTCGCCGACGAGCTCGGTGTGGGGACGGTGCTCCAGGGGACAGTGCGCCGCGCAGACGGCCGGGCCCGCATCAGCGCGCAGCTGGTGGATGCCCGAAACGACCGCGAGCTCTGGGCGGAGACGTTCGACCGGGACGCGCGCTCGGTGCTGGACCTCCAGACGGAGGTGGCCCGGAAGGTGGCGGACGCGCTGAAGCTGCGGCTCGGCTCGGCTGCTGTGGAGCGGCTCGGAACGGGCGGGACCCGCAACGCCGACGCGTATGAGGCCTACCTCCGGGGGCTGTACGCGACAGACCTCTGGGAGCAGGACCGGAAGAACCTCGAGGTCGCGATCGACGCCTTCAGCCGCGCGACGGAGCTCGATCCGGCCTACGCCCAGGCCTGGGCCCAGCTCGGGTACGCGTACGCACGTCGCCTGTTCTACGGCGGCGCCGAGCCGGGAGCCCAGCAGCTCGACTTCCAGCACGCCCGTGAAGCGCTCGGCCGGGCCGAGTCGCTCGCGCCCAACCTCGCGCTCGTGCACGTGGTGCGCGCAGAGCTGCTCTGGAGCCAGGAGGCCGGGTGGGACGCGGACGGGGCCCTGGCCTCGCTCCGGAGCGCGCGGGCGCTCGACCCGGTGGCGGGCCAGACGGAGGCCTCGAACATCCTGGTCCACCTCGGGCTCACCGAGCAGGCCATCCGGGAGGCCACGCTCGCCGTCGAGCGGGACCCGAGCAGCCATGAGGCGAAGACGGAGCTCCTCAAAGGGTATGCCTTGGCGGTGCGGTACCCGGAGCTGCTTGCCCGTCGCCCCTGGCTGTCCCCGGCGCCACGCGTCGAGCAATTTCTTTACCTCGCGCTGCTGGGAACGCCGGAGGGGCGCCAGGAGCTGCGGCGGGCGAATCCAGACCCGCGCCTCGCCATCCTGCTGGACGCGCTGGACGGCCGGACCGAGGACGCACGCCGGGAGCTCCGGGCCTACACCGTCACGCCCGAGGATCGGCGCCGGCGCTACTACCACCACCTCACCTTCGACCTGGCGATGGCGCACGCGGTGCTCGGCGAACGGGACGAGGCGGTCGCGCTGCTGCGGCAGAGCGCGGAGAAGGGCTACCCGAACCTGGTGGCCTTCCGGGACGAGCCTCGGCTCGTGAATCTCAAGGGTCACCCCGGATACGAGGCGCTGCTGACCGAGCTGGAGAAGAAGCGCGCGCGCTGGGCGGCGGAGTTCCCCTGACCCTCAGGGCGAGGGGACGAGCAAACGGCCGAGCCGGGCGGCCTGCCGCGCTTCGTGGAGCGCGACTTCAGCCGGTACCTCGAGTGCGGAAGGTGGATCTGATCAACGTCTCCGCGATGGGCTGCTTGACCTCCCAAAGACCGGTCCAGTCGACCATGACCTCCGGAACCTAGGCATCGTTGTCGAGGTGGTGCGGTCAGGGATGGTGATCGCGGGTCACGAGAACGGGGCGCTGCCGGACGATCCGCAATGCATCGAACAGATGCGCCGCTTCGCCTTCGGTCCGGTCTCCAGAGGTCCCCGGCCGTTTGCCCGGTCTCACCGGCCCAGGCGTCTTACCCTTTGGTTGACTCGTGAGCGGCTCGAGTAGCGGCGAGTCAAGGCGCGCGCGCCCGAGCGGAGATCGCCTCGAACTCGGGGTTGCCCCGCAGCGGCGCCAGGTCCGGGTCCTGTCCCATCTGGCGGGCGATCGGCTTGGGCAGGTGGTGCGCCATCGACTGGCGTAGGAGGTCGAGCGCTTCCCGGGTCCGGGCGGTGCGAGCCGCCAGCCCGGCGAGGTTGTACTCGGACATCGCCGCCTGCGGGCTCTCCGGTCCGAGCACCCGCCGCTGCGCCCCCAGGAGCTCCCGGTCGAGGGTCTCGGCCTCGCGCAGGTGGCCCTGGTCGCTCAGAGCGCCGGCCAGCCCCATCACCGCGAGGAAGGTGTGGGGATGATCGGGGCCGAGCACCCGTCGTTCGATCTCCAGCGTCTCGCGGTAGAGGGGCTCCGCCTCCACGGCCCGCTGCTGGTCCATCAGGGTGTTGGCCAGGTTGCTCACCGATCCGAGCGTGTCCGGGTGCTCGGGTCCGAGGATCCGCCGGCGGATCTCCACGGTCTGCCGGAAGATCGTCTCCGCCTCGGCCGCCCGCCCCGCGTTCCGGACCGCCAGCCCGAGGTTGTTCATCGCCGCCAGCGTGTCGGGATGCTCCGGGCCGAGCGCCCTCCGGCGAGTCTCCACCACCTCGCGGAGCATCGCCTCGGCCTCCTTGTCACTCCCGGAATCGGTCAGGATCAACGCGAGATTGTTCAGGGCGGTGATCGTCTCCAGATGCTCGGGGCCGAGCAGCTGCCGCCGCCCCTCCAGGATCTTCCGGTACAGGCCCTCGGCCTCCTTCCTCCGCCCCTGTCCCAGTCGAAGGTTGGCCAGGTTGTTCATCGCGGTGAGGGTTTCCAGGTGCCGCGGTCCGTGGACCCGCTCGCTGCGAGCGACGGTGTCCACCAGCAACGGGTCGGCCTCCGTGTACCGCGCGCCCCGGGTGTAGGCGGCCCCCAGCTTGTAGGCGGTGCGGAGCGTGTCCGGATGGTCGGGGCCGAGCGTTCGCCTGCGGATCTCCAGCGCCTTCTCGAACAGGCTGGCCGCGCGCGGGTAGAGGCCCAGGTTCGCGTACACCCCTCCGACGGTGTCCATCATCCGGGCCTGGAGTCCCGGGTCCATGCCCCGTCCCGTCTCGAGGTCCGTCGCTGCCCGATCGAGGATCTCCCGCGCGGTGATGCTGTTCCCCCGCGCCTCGCTCGGATCCGACACGTTGAACATGCGGGTCAGGAAGTCCGAGACGCGGCCGGCGGCCGCCGCCTCGTGGTTCGCCCGGTCGCGCTCGCGCGCGGTCCGCCGGGACTGGACCGTCGTCGAGACCGCGAAGGCGAGCAGCAGCACGCCGACTCCGGCCGAGACGCTCGCCCCCACCCGGTGGCGACGCAGCCACTTCCTGGCTCGGTAGGTCCGGCTCGGT
>Ga0335084_10000103_pt1 | contig 56980 bp, 56 predicted proteins | sample Lox_Sample_44_FD_206721 | JGI IMG/M metagenome (GOLD analysis project Ga0335084, IMG submission 206721) | Soil microbial communities from Loxahatchee National Wildlife Refuge, Florida, United States - Lox_Sample_4.4 | ecosystem: Environmental > Terrestrial > Soil > Wetlands | place: USA...
AGCCGCTGGTTGCCATCGTGCCGGTGCCGGCGTTGACGAGTGGCCGGTAGAGGCTGACTCCGCCATTGATGAGCAAGTTGCGTCCGGCGGCCACGGTGGTGGTGCCGGTGCCAGTCATTTGTCCGCCCGTCCAGGTGAAGGTTCCGCCCGAGACGAAAGTGATGTTGTTCGAGCCGGCGAGGGTTCCGCCGGTGAGCGTCAGGTTGGTCGGGGTGATGGTGCCCCCCGCCGTGTTGAAGTTGACGGTGGCGCCCGAGATGTTCATCTGGGTGATCGACGTCAGGGTGGCGGCGCCGCTGAAGCTGACCGTCCCGCTGGACATCGTCAGGGTGTTGCCGGTGAACGTGGCCGTCATCGTCCAGGTCCCGCCGCTCAAGTGGAGCGTGAAGCCGGTGAAGTCGAAGGTGCCGCTGCAGGTACCGCCGCCGGTCAGCGAAAGGGTGCCGCTCTGGACATTGACCGTGCCGGTGTTGTTGAAGACGGTGTTGATGCTGGCGGTGCCGGAGGTGGTCGTGCGGTTGATGGTTCCAGAGTTGGTGAAGATGACGCCGGCGTTGCCAAGATAGATACCCTGGTCGTTCTGGATCTCGAAGGTCCCGGAGTTGTTGAAGGAGCCGCCAGTGTAGATATACATGTAGCCGCTGGTTGCCATCGTGCCGGTGCCGGCGTTGACGAGTGGCCGGTAGAGGCTGACTCCGCCATTGATGAGCAAGTTGCGTCCGGCGGCCACGGTGGTGGTGCCGGTGCCAGTCATCTGTCCGCCCGTCCAGGTGAAGGTTCCGCCCGAGACGAAAGTGAAGTTGTTCGAGCCGGCGAGCGTTCCGCCGGTGAGCGTCAGGTTGGTCGGGGTGATGGTACCCCCCGCCGTGTTGAAGTTGACCGTGGCGCCCGAGATGTTGATCTGGTTGATGGACGTCAGGGTGGCGGCTCCGCTGAAGCTGACCGTCCCGGTAGACATCGTCAGGATGTTGCCGGTGAAGGCGGCCGTCATCGTCCAGGTCCCGCCGTTGAACAGGAGGGTGTTGCCCGTGAAGTCGAAGGTGCCGCTGCAAGTGCCGCCGCCGGAGAGCGCCAGCGTGCCGCTCTGGACGTTGACCGTGCCGCTGTTGTTGAAGATGGGCCCGATGCTGAAGGTGCCCGAGCTGGTCGTGCGGCTGAAGGTTCCGGAGTTGGTCACGATGACGCCGGCGCTTCCGACATAGAAGCCCTGGTCGTTCTGGACCTCGAAGGTCCCGGAGTTGTTGAAGGCGCCTCCGGTGTAGATGTACATGTAGCCGCTGGTGGTCATCGTGCCGGTGCCGGCATTGGTCAGCGTCCGGATCAGGCTCGTCGCGCCCGAGATGTTGAGGTTGGCCCCGGAGGAGACGTTCATGACCCCCGTCCCCTGCGCCGTCCCGCCGACCCAGGTCAGCGTGCCTCCGCTATTGACCGTGAGATCGCCGCCGCCCGTCACGCCGTTGTTCATAGTGAGCGTGCCGCCGCTCCCGACCGTGAGGGTAGCCCCGGTTCCGAGCGTGATCTGTCCGACCGTCGCGGCGTTCGAGAGGGTCGGCTGATTGCCGCCACTGTTGATCGTGGCCGTGTCGCTGCTCTGTGGTGTCGTGCTGTTGCAGGTCGACCAATTGCTGGCCGTGGCCCAATTCGTGCTCGTCGCGCCGGTCCAGAGACAGGCGAAACCCGATGCCCGTTCGGGTAGCAACAGCGCGGCCGCGCCCATGACGGCCGCGAGAGCGACCCGGGAGAGACGCACTCGCCAGTGCTCGCTCGTGCGATGCCGGTAGAGAGTGATGACTGCCGAGGCGTTCGGCGAAGTCGTGCTGGTCGTACCGGGTCCCTGGTGTCGCATCTTTCCCACCTGTTCCTTTTTTACAAATCGGCTCTCGAAGCGTGCGGCGGAAGTTCCGAAACCGAAGAGCAGGGCACCTGAATCAGAAAGGGACGAGCGTCGAGCGCGACGCATTCGCTGCGTCGTTGCCGAAAGCGCGGCTGAAGCAAGTCTCGCATTCGGAATCGCCCGGCGTTCGGCTCGAAGCGCCGGGCGGTTTCGCTTGCGCGATCACTGGAAAGTGAGCGCAACGCTATTTCGGGTACCCGATCCGTGTCAACGAGATGTCGGCGGATTCGATGACGGCGAGAGCGGAAGGCTGGCTCCCGGGATGACTCGGATTTCGATGGACGAGTGGCACCTTCGTGCCACGAGCCCCAGTCAGTCCCTTCGCCAGGTGGCCCGGTTCTCCGGTCCCTCCCATACCGTGACTTCGATCACCCGCGCGGCGCCGAGGGCTCTGGAAGCCTCGAGCCGGCTGGCGAAGTGCGCGGCGAGATTCTCCGCCGAGGTGTTGCGGCCGGCAAACGCCGGGTGCTCATTGAGATAGCTGTAGTCGAGCTCCCGGGTGATCGCTTCGAGCGCTTTGCGCGCGGCGAGGAAATCGACGGCGAGATCGTGGCGCTGAAGCTCTTGGGCCTCGAGCACCGCCTCGACCCGGTAAGAGTGACCGTGCAAGGGCTCCGGCCCTCCCTCGTAGTCGATCAGGTTGTGCGCCGCCTCGAAGCGGGCCGAGACAGTGACGCGATACGGCATCGACGGCTCAGCCGAGTAGCGTGGCTTCTCGGATGACGCAGAGGGAGGCCTGGTCGGCTGGGGGAATCGATAGCAGGGTCTCGAGCACATTCTTCGCCGTCGCCGTTGGACCCGCCGACTGGTCGAGATTGACTTCGAAGGAGAGACGCGCGCCGCCGCCGTCCGCTTCGAGCGAGAGAGCCGTCAGCGCCGGCATCGCCTCGCGCCAGCCGTTCGACAGGGCCGCGCCCGCCGCGGCGATGTGGTCCGGGGTCTCGAGGCGCACGGCGTAACGCGCGGCCTTCACGACTCGCGAGAGAGCGGGCTCGCCTGGCGACATCGGCCGCACCTCGAGCGCCGCGATCCCCGGCGGGAGCTTTTCATTGATCCGCGGAGCGGCGTCCGGAGGAAACGGCTCGATCCCTTCGACGTCGAAGACCTCGTGGCGACTCTCGAGCCCCAAGGGGAGGGCCGGTCCCATCGAAAGCCTCATGTGCGGGTTGAAGCCCTCCGAGTAGCGGGCCGGCAGCCCGGCGGCGCGGATCGCGCGCTCGAGCACATCCATCGTGTTCCGGTGCGAGAGGAACCGCGCGTCCCCGGTTTTCTCGAAAGTGACCCGATGGCGATAGACCGCGCCGCTGCTCGTGCCGCGGGTCCGCACAGCCGACGGCAGGTCCGGCATGGCCTTCTGGCGGTACGCGGCGCCCTTTGCCGTCTCCCGGTAGGCGGCCGGCTCCTCAGGGGAATTCGCGGCGAGCGACGGGAGAGTCCCGGGCATTGGCCGCGCCAGCACGGTGTCCTCGCCGTTTCCGGGCACGCCGCAGGCGTAGCAATGCCCCCACTTGCAGTCCTCGGTCCGCATCTCCTTCTTGGCCTTGATGAGCTCGATCTGGAGCCAGCGCTTCTTGATCGAAACGTCCAGGACGTCCCAGGGCAGGGCCTCGTCGAGCTCGTAGGCGCGCAGGTACGAATCCTTGGGGATTCCCTCCGCCTCGAAGGCGCCCATCCAGAGGTCGTAGCGGAAGTGCTCGCTCCAGCCGTCCATCTTGACGCCCGATTTCCAGGCGGTGTGGAGGACGCGCCCCACCCGCCGGTCCCCACGGGAGAGCGCGCACTCGATCTCGGCTTCGCGCGGCTCGTGCCACTTCATCCGTGCCCCGCGCACGCGCCGGAACCTCTCCTTGAGGTAGGCAAGCTTCCGCTCGAGCGTCTCGACCCCATCGAACGGCGCCCACTGGAAGGGCGTCCAGGACTTCGGGACGAAGGAGCCGACGGAGACGTTGACCTGCTTTCTACCGTGCTTTCGTCCCTGCGCAAGGATTCCCTCGACGAGCGCCACCAGCTCGTCCAGGTCCGAGTCCGTCTCGGTCGGCAGCCCGATCATCGTATAGACCTTGATCAGGTCCCAGCCGCGCGCGAAGGCCACCTCGGCCGCCGCGATCATGTCGGCGTTGGTGAAAGTCTTGTTGATCACGCGGCGCAGTCGGTCGGACCCCGTCTCCGGCGCGAAGGTGAAGCCGGACTTTCTCACTTCCGAGACGGCGTCGGCCAGGCCCACGGAGAAGGCCTCGGCGCGCAACGACGGCAACGAGATCGAGACCCGGCGTTCGGCGAGCTGCGGCGCCAGGCATTGGACGAGCGGCTCGATCTGCGAGTAGTCGGCCGTCGAGAGCGAGAGGAGGCCCACCTCGCTCCAGCCCGACTCGGCGACGAACTTCTTCGTCATCTCGGCCACGTCGCCGGGGTCGAGCTCCCGGACGGGGCGGTACCAGTAGCCGGCCTGGCAGAAGCGGCAACCTTGCGTGCAGCCCCGCATCACCTCGAGCCCGAGGCGGTCCTGCACGATCTCGACGGAAGGCACCATGGGCTTCTCGGGGTAGTAGTCGGGCTTCAAGACCGGAACCCAGGTGCGCCGGGGCTGCGGCGGCACCCGCGGGTCGTTGCGCGTGATCGCCGAGATGCGGCCGGCGGTGTCGTAGGTCACGTCGTAGAAGGAGGGAACGTAGATCCCTTCCACGGCGGCCAGATGCGCCAGAAGGTCTCGCCGGGGGAGCCCGAGCCGGCGGCCCTCCCGGTAGGCGTCGAGAAAGCGGGGCAGCGCCTCCTCCGCGTCTCCGATCAAGAACGCGTCGAAGAAATCGGCGATCGGTTCCGGGTTGGCCGTGCAGGGGCCGCCACCGAGAACGATGGGATCGCGCTCGCGGCGCTCGCTCTGCCAAACCGGCAGTCCTGCCAGATCGAGCATGTTCAGGATGTTCGAATAGTTGAGCTCCGCCTGCAGCGAGAACCCGAGCACGTCGAAGTCGGCGGCCGGCGCGAAGGATTCGGTTGTGAAGAGCGGAACTCCCGACTCGCGCATCCTCGACTCGAGGTCGACCCACGGCGCGTAGACGCGCTCGCAGGCGAAGTCCGCCCGGCGGTTGACGATCTCGTAGAGGATCTTCAGTCCCGTGTGGCTCATCCCGATCTCGTAGGTGTCGGGAAAGGCGAGTGCCACCGTCACCGCGGAGGCGGAGAGGTCCTTGCGCGTGACGTTTCGCTCGAGCCCGATGTAGCGGCCCGGCTTCTCGACCAAAGGGAGGAGCCCCTCGAGACGCCGGCGAACCGAGACGTAACGCATGGGAATCGGTCATTTTATACGCCCTCTTGAGGAGCGCGGGCTCGAGCCGGGCGCTCGCTGTCCGTCGGACGACCGCAACGCGCGGCCGGGTCCATTGTCAAAGAGACGAGATGGCCGGGTTCCTCGGCGCTGTCGGGCGCGTTGTCCGGTACTTGGTTCCGCTCATCGGCGATGCCCTGGTTCTCTGTGTGCGCTGCGCGGTGGACGCCGCCGCGGCTGCCCGAGCGGGGATCCTCTGGATCGCGCGACGGCGGGCTCCCGAGCGGGGCGCCGAGATCGAGGCGAAGCGGGAGGAACTCGCCCGGGCGCGCGCCCTGCGGTGGGCGGCGTGGCGCGAGGTTCCCTGGCAGCGTCGCCTGCAGGTTCAGGCGACGGCGGTGATGCTCGTCGCCCTGGCCTTTCTGGCCGTCTGGCCCCACGGTCGCTCCTACCGTTGGTCCCCTTCCGGCTGGAAGGTGGCGCAGCGCCACGCGCCCAGCCCGAGTCGGTCGCGAGCCGTCTATCCGACCTTTGCTCCGCCGCCGACGCGGACTCCCGTGAGCCCCGCGTCCATCTTCGAGCGCGAGCTCGCGGCCGCCCCGGCCGGGGCGTGGGTGAAGACCTGGGATATCCCGCCGGTTCTGCCGCCCGGCGCGCCCGGCGCCTGGGACGACTTCAAGGTGGGCTCGCAGGCCGTGCTCGAGGAACAGGGCGGCTACCGCCTCTGGTACCGCGGCTGCCACTTCAGCGTGGACGACTACGCCTGCGGCGTCGGCCTGGCGACGTCGAAGGACGGCGTCTCGTGGGAGCGGTCCGCAAGCCCGGTCTTAGTTCCGGCCGATCCGTACGATCGGGAGCACCTCGACCGGATCGCCATCGCCCGGGGCCGGGAGGGATACGTGCTCTGGTACTCCGTCGCGGCGGACCCCGCGCCCGAGCACCGCCGCGCGAAGCTCTACGCGGCGCGGTCCTCCGACGGCCTGACGTGGACGGTCCAGCCGGGCGCGGTCTACGAGGCGGTCGCGCAGCCCGCGCACCTGCGTCCTTCGGCCCTGTGGCGGGAGGACGGGTTTCACGTCTGGCTGATCGACAGCCGTGTTTCGATCGATCCGGCCACGGGCCTCTTCCCGGAGATGCCGCCGGAAGGCGACGACGCGCTGCTGCACTTCGTCTCGAGCGACGGGACGAAGCTTGCGGCCAGGGGTTCGACGCCCATCGCGCCGCTCCTCCTGGATTGGCTGACGTTTTCGATCGGCCCGGACCCCTCAGGAGGTTTCCGGGCCCTCTTCTACGAGCAGAGCCCGTCTGGCCGGGCGGAGCAGGGAGTCAACGTGCTGCGCTCGCGGGACGGCGACGCCTGGGAGCGCGCGGCCTCCGAGGCGATGCCGCTCTCGGTGATGGATCTCGGCCATTTCGGGCCGCCCGGCGTGTCCCTCTCCGCTGTCCCCGCAATGGGTGGCCTGCTCGCCTGGTTTGCCGTCAGAACCAGGGACGGGGGCGAGGCGATCCGGGTGGCGTTTCGAAAGGAACGGTGATGAGGAGCGTCCGCCGTCTCTCCCCGCTTCCACGTGTCGTTGCGGTCTTCTGCGCGATAGCCTGTGTCTCCAACCTCGGAAGCGCCCGGCCGGCGGACGCGCCTTCGGGAGACGTCCACCGGTTCCGGTGGCACGGGCGAATCGACGACGTCGATTTCTGGGTTGGCCGCGCGAAGAGCGGCGGGGATGTCAACCGCCTGCCGCAGCCGTACACCTCGAGCCATGTGATCAAGGTCGAATTCGAGTATGTGCAGCAGATTGCGGCCGACGGCTCCGAGTCGTGGCCGGAGCGTCACCTGACATGGTCGCTCGAAGGGGCCCAGGGCGACGACACGTTCACGGAAGGCTGCCACGGGGCGGGGAGCCTCGACCTGGGCCCGGCCAGTTCGTCCGGGACGCTGACGGACGAGCAGCGAAATTCGCTGAAGGCAACGTGCGAGCACAAGAAGCTCGCCATTTCCTGGCGAATGTACGGGCGCCTCGAATCCATGCCTCCGCTCCCGGAGATCCCCGCCGTCTCCTACCTCGACAAGAACTGCACGTATCGGAAGGAAGAAGGCACGCGCCGGACGATCATCTGGATGACGCCCGACGTGGACGCCGTCGTGGAGATGGACACGAAGCCGGGCAGCGAATACGCGAAGTTCGTGCCCGTGCCGGGCAAGTTCGTCGAGCTGACCGTCAAGACGGTGCCCGTGTTCCCGGCGCGTTTCCGCTTCGTCATCGACAGGGAGCACACCTCCAACTTTGCAGGCTACGCGGGCAACGCTTCCATCGACGAAGGGTTCTTCAAACGCTACGGGCTGGAGCATCTCGCCGGCGAATACACGGACTCGTCGCCCGACCTGATCTTCGACAAGCAGCATTTCCAGGGGTCCGCCTGGAGCACGGTGAAGCAAGACGTCGTCGAGACGGCCACCGAGCAAGGGATGGCCGTCGCGCGCGTGTCGGCCATGGATTACGGCGCGATCGGGAAGGTCGGGGTCTACGTCCAGTGCAAGTGCGGCGGCCAGGGCTCGTCGGCGAAGGGGGGGGCCGTGTGGACGCCTGCCAAGGTCCTCGTGGGCGGCAAGCCCCACGACGCCGTCTCCGTCCCGCTCGACGAGGACAACAACCTGATGGCCGACGCGCTCGAGGACTACAAGGGCGATCCCGGCCGAGACGATGACGCCGACCCCGAGGGCGACGGAACGAAGGGCGACGGGCTGACCACTTTCGAGGAGTACCGGGGGTTCATGACGAAGGGGGGCGACTGCTTCGATCCGGCAAACGATCTCTTCGTCCGCACCACGCCAAGGTTCAAGGAGCTCTTCGTCTACGCATCCAACGAGATCCTCGACCGCGCCTCCGGGTGGGCCGGATGGGCGGGCGACATTCCGATCATCAGCCTGTGCGATCGTCACCTCACCGGCGTCTCCACGGTGAAGGACGCCGTCAACAACGCCCCGGAGGGCCGAGGAACGCTCTCGGTCGACCCCGACACGCGCGTCGTGAACTTCACGCTCCAGCGGGCCCGGCAGAGGAAGTTCCTGGACCACGTCGTGAGCCTTCCCGAGCCCCAGCACGGCGTCATCGTGATGGCAGTCGGGTCGAGCAATCCACTCCTGGGAGGCGCTCCGGCCCTCGCCGTCCCGGTCTCCGATCCGAGCGAGCTCGGCCCGCCCAAGCACACGGCGGCGGTGCTCGTGCTGGCTCGCCAGGAGATTGCAGAGTCCTTGCGCGCCACGATGCATGAGCTCGGCCACGCCATGGGAATTCCTCATCACTCCGACCGGCGAACGGGTTGGCGCGTCAGGCCCGGCGTTCTGAACGTGGTGCCGGCTCTGAGCCCCCTTCAGGCCGCCGGCATCGAGCTGTTCTCCGAGGACGCGAAGGTCCTCGAGGGGCAGCCGACGCCGGACGCCCTGCTGGTCGAGCCCGGACCGGCTTGCACCCAGAAAAACCGGGCGGCCGCCTATCGCGACGGTAAGTTCGCGGGGTGCCTGACCTCGGTCATCGTGCGCCGCGGACAGCAGTGCAGCGGTGACGTGGCCTGCCCGATGCGCTACAAGTACACCGACTTCTACGAACCCCCCGGCGCGAAGGCCGAGTACACCTGGACCGGCACCGTGACCGACGGCCCCGACGTGAAGGTGGAGGGGCCCGGGACGGGTGCCGCCTCCGCGGCGAGCGGCTCGGCCTCGGCCGGCCGAGGCATCGATCCCCGGGCCGTGCCGGAGGGCGGCGACCAGCACGTGTTCTCGGTCGACGCGTGGAGGGGCAACCTGCTCCAGTGGCCCGAAGGCCATCACTGGCCACTCGGATACTTCTGCCGGAGCCCGCAGGGCACGGACGTGAACGCGGCCCACGGGTCGCGCAATCTCGCAGGCGACGCGGGCCGCGCGGAGCCCTGCCGCGGCTACCTCGTCGTCAACGACAACGCCGACAAGGATTCCAAGTGACCGGGAGTCGAGCGCTGCGATGGGTTGCCGTCGCGGCGGTTGCGGTCGCGACCGTCCTCGCTTGGATTGTGTGGCGCGGGCCTCGCCGGCCCGACGCGGTCGCCGTCGCCCCCGCCCGAAAGCTTCCGGAGCTGAACGGCGTTCTGACCCTCTCCGTGCAGTTGGACCGCCGCGTCGAGGTCGTTGCTGGCACGCCGATCGTCTTCGACGTCTATCTCACGACAGGCAAGAGCGCCCCGTCCCTCTCCATCGGCCGGACCGCCGAGCCATGGCACTCCCTCGTTAGGCTCGTGGACGACTCCAGCGGCAAGCCTCTCGGGTGGGCGCTCGCTCCGCTAGGATCACCACGATCGATTGCCTTTGCCGCCGAGCAAGGTGAAGCGAAAGCGATGGATTCGACCGGCAACGTGGCCGTTGTGGACTACGACCACGTTCATCACCTCGTTCTCGCTGCCTCTCCGGAGGCGACAAAGGACCTCGTGCCGGGGACCTATGCAGTACGGGCGCTTATCGAGGGGGATTCGAGGCTCGAATCGGCGCCGGTCACGGTCGTCGTCCGAGGAGCGGGTGAGGCGGCCGGCGGCGACCGCCTCGAGAGGGAGCGCATGGCTCAGTCGGCGCAGTTCTACCTTCTGGCCAAGCGCTTCGAGGACGCGCGGCGGATCTCCGGAGAGCTCGCGGCACGTGAGCCGAAGAACTGTGGCGCTTGGATGCTGCTGGGCGACGCACTGGACGGCCTCGGCAAGCCCCGCGAGGCGCTCGCCGTCTATCGCCGCGCGCTCGCCGTGTCGCCCCGGACCTACGAGGAGCCCACGCTGCTCTATGAGCGAATGGCAGCGATGCGCCAGAAGCTCGCCTCGTGATCAGCGCCCGCAGTTGGAGACGCAGGTTTGCATGAACGTGATTCTGTCCGTGTCATTTCCGGTCAGTTTCACGATCCAGTCCGCGGTTTTCGCGCACAACTCTGTGCAGGTGCCGCTGGTGTCCACGCCGTTCTGCGCGTACGAGGCGTACTGCTGGAGAAGCTGCGAGACGTCCTGCGGGAGGCAGCTGGCGGCCTGGACCCGTTGCCAGAAGGCCATGTACTGCTTGATCTTGTCGATCTTCCCCTTGATCTCCCTTGCCGCCTGAGCCGCCTCCGATCCCGAGCCTCCGACTTGATCGGCCGCGGCCTGGAGTTTCTTGATGGCGTCCTTGAGACCCTTGACGACCTGGTCGAGTGCCTTGTTGTCGTCGGGTGTCTTGGGTTTCGTGTCCGGCCCGCAGACACCGCTCGAGGATCGCGGGTCCGGGGGCGGGCTGTCGATCCGAACTCGGGCCAGATTGAGCGGCTCGTCGTGGTCTCCCGATGGGTTTCGGGTGTACTTGCAAGGGTTCCCCTTGGGGTTTTCGTCGTACCACTCGGTCTTCCAGTTACCCTCGATCGAGTCGGCGGAGACGACCATGCCCTCGTAAGCGGATTCATAGGTCGGTGTCAGCCCACATTCCGGGATCAGGTGTTTGCCCCGCGTGCAGCGGTAGGTGGTTCCCTTCAGGTAGTTGTCTTCTCGCTTGAGCTCCAGAAGCTTCGAGAGCTCGCCTCCGTACGGGCACTTCTGGTTCGTCTTGAGCTGCACCACCACGCTCGAGCCGAAGTCTTGGATGCAGACCTCGTCCCCATCGCTCGTGAGCCACAGACCATCGAGCGGGTAGCGTATTCCGGCGACTTGCGGGCCCGGCGTTGGACCCATCTTCGGCGCGGGGTCGCACTGCGCCAGGGCGCATACCGGCAGGGTTGCCATCAAGAGCATCGAAAGTGCGAGCCGGAGGAGCGCGCGCCTCATCATTGTTCCTCCCTGGGGCCGGCCGCCCGGGCGCTCCACCCGCCCTGCGACACAGCGACTCCCGTTGATTCTTTGACAGTCCAATCGGAAGCGCGTTTCACCGGATCGCAAGCCGCCGCCCCACGCAAAGAGACGCGTTCTCGATTGTCAGAAGGTTAGGGACACAAAGGGTTCGGGCGGCGGCAGCCGCGGAAAGGGGGGCTCATGCGGGCAAGGAAATGGCTCTTTCTGGCCGCACTGGCCGGCTTCGGCTTCACGGCCGTCGTTGGAATCGCTGCGCCTTCACCGGAGGCACCGAAGAGCGTTCTCGCGACTTCCGATACGAACGTGGCGGGGCTCGTCGCGGAGTTCATCGAGTGCAAGGTCAAGGAGGGTGTGCTTTCCGTCAAGATCCGGCTGCGCAACACCGGGAACGCGAAAGTGAACGTCGCGGTGGTCCAGGACCGGGCCTTCGACAGGTGCTACGTGACCGCCGGATCGAAGAAGTACTTCGTTCTGCGCGACAGCGAGGACGTGCCGCTCGCTCCGGCTCTCAACGTCTTCGGGAAGGTCGAAACCGACATCGAGAAGGGCGGTTCCTGGACCTGGTGGGCCAAGTATCCGGCCCCTCCCGACTCCGAGACGAAGATCAACTACATCTGGCCGCTCGGCGCGCCGTTCGAGGACGTGCCGATCACCCGCTAGGGAGTCTCCGATGCGGACGCGATCGATCGCAATGCTCGGCCTGGCGAGTTTCGTCGCCGCCACGGGGTTCGCCGGCCAGCAGCGCAATCCGGACTCTCCGGAGACTCAGGCGGCAGCGACGGCGGGTCTTTCCAAAGCCAAGGTCCTGGATATCACCGGGATGACGACCGGTATCCAGGGCGCGCTCCGGGACCTGAACGCCAAGGTCATCGGCCAGGAGATCCACATCGAGCTCTCGGCCGACGTGCTCTTCGACTTCGATTCGGCGACGCTCCGCCCCGCGGCGTCCGGGAAGCTCGCCGAGGTTGCCGCGGTGCTCAAGGAGTACCCGAAGTCGCCCGTCTCGATCGAGGGACATACCGACGGCAAGGGTACGGAGTCCTACAACCAGGCGCTCTCGGAGCGGCGGGCGGACTCGGTCAAGAAATGGCTCGTCGACTCCGGCGGGATCGTGCCAAGCCGCATCGCCACGAGGGGCTGGGGGAAGACCAAGCCGGTCGCGCCGAACACGAAGCCGGACGGGAGCGACGATCCGCAGGGTCGCCAGAAGAACCGGCGCGTCGAGATCACGGTCCGCAACGCGGCGTGAGCCGGGAAAGCCCCGCGTTCGACGAGGAGGCGCCGAAGACGCCCGAACAGGTACGCAGGACTTCGGGACGCCAAGGAGGAGTCTTGAGGGGGAGTTCGTGCGTCATGCGGACAAGCCGCGGCACGGTGCCGGCATGATGCGAGTTCTTCGCTGGGTCCTGCTGTGGGTTCTCCTTCTGATTGCCGTCATCGCCAGCGCTCTGGTGCAAGTGTCCTTCGAGAATTCTCACGCCTACCGTGCCTTCGTCGAGATGGCGTCTCGCATCGGCGAGCGAGTCTTGATCGTCGCGATCGTCGTCCTGGTGGCGGACATGGCGGCACTCGTCATCTACACCATTCGGCACGGCGAGTCGGATCGTACGAAGGGGAAGGTGTTCGTCGCCAATCGGCCGCTCCGCAGCATGTCTCTGGGCTATGGGCCGCTCATGGGGTGGTCGAAGGTCAAGTCGCTCGGTGGCAAGAGGAGTTTCGTGACGATGGAGTCGCTCGTGGACGGCAGCGCCACGCTTGCCGAGCGCATGATGGTCGTCGGGATCGTCGCGGTTTTCATCGCGTTTTTCTCGATCTTCCTGGGCGTGGGCTTGATCCTGATGAAACGACTTGCCATCCTGGTCCTCTTTCCGGTTGTGCCAGGTCTCTTCGTCTTGCGCGCCGCGTCGGAAGCGTGGAAGGACTACCGGGCGGCGAAGAAGAAGATCGCGGCTCGCGCGGCAGAGCCCGTGGAAACGATTTAGGGAGATCCTTCGGACAGCGTGAATCGGTAGACGCGCCCTCCGAGGACGACGACAAACCGTTGCCCGAGCTTCTGGAAGGGGCGTAGCCTCGGCTCTTCCGACAGTACCTTGTCGCGGACGGCAGGATCCGCCACGTCGGTGACGGGCATCAGACTCGTTGCGTCGTAGGCTTCGTCGATCCAGACACCGGAAACGAGCCGAAAGGACTTGCCGGCGATTCGCCGCTCGCCGCCGCGCTTGACGCCGAGGGGCTCCGGCTCTTTGGCGGCGGGCGCTTCGGACTGGTCGGTGGAGGAGGGCGCCGCCGGAGGCGCCGGCGCCATGGCGGGAGCGCCAGTGGCCGTCGCCGTCGTCGGCTCCGGCCCGGGGGGAATCGAACCGGGTCGCACCGACGCGACCCGGTTCGCGATCCAGGCGGCCAGCGCGACCGCCGCCGCGGCGCCGAGCCAGATCGGAAGCGCGGTGCGAGAGCGGGCGAAGGACGATTCGGGCGCGCCTCGGCTCCAGGCCGCCAGAGCCGCCCGGCAGCTCTCGCAGCCGGTCAAGTGCCGTTCCACGCTTCGCCGTTCCTCCGGCGCCAGGCGCCCTTCGACGAATGCCGCCAATTGGTTCAGATCGTGCGGCTCTCCGGGATCCTGTTCGGGCGTCAATCGAGACCTCCTCGAGAGTTAGACACCGATTCGGGCGCGCCTTCCCGCGCCGAGAGGGCGCGCGCGAGGTCGAGCGTGACACGCCCGAGATCGATGTCGTCGGCGCGGGACCGACCGGCATGCCGTTCGATCCAGGATCGGAGCCGGCCGCGCACGCGCTCGAGGCGCCGGCTCAACGTGGCCTTGGACTTTCCGAGAACTCGCTCCATCTGTTCGAGCGTCATCTCCTGCTCGTAGTAGAAGAGAAGCAAGAGCTTGTCCGACGAATCGAGAGTCCCGATCGCGCGCGCGGCCGCCTCGGACAGAGCCCGCGCGAGAACCTCGTCCGCCGGACCCGGGCTCGCGCCAACCGGTGTTGCCTGCTCCTCTCCTTCCAAGGAGACCGTCCGCTCCGACCGCTTCAGGGCGTTGACAGCCGTGTGCGCCACGACTGCTCCCAGCCACGTGCGAAGGCTGCTGCGGCCGGCGAACTGACGGATCTTGCCTCGCTCCCAGAGCTCGGCGATGACCGTCTCGGCGACGTCCCCCGCCGGCGGGTCTCGCCGCGCACAACGCAGAGCGAAATCCCGGATGAATGGAAAGTGCGCGGACTCGACTTCCTGCCAGGCTTTCTCCTCGCCGTTGGCGCACGCCGTGGCGAGGTAGAGGTCGTCGAGCGCCAGCGAGGCGAGAAGCCGGGCGCGATCCGCGATTGCCGGCGCGTAATTGCTCAGCACCTCGGCGACGCGCAGGGCGAAAGCGTTCCGGTCGAGCGCGAACCGGAAACGCACGCTCGTCGAAGCCCGATCCAGGATTTCCGAAAGGTGGCGGGCGGTCGAAGCCGCTGCCGGTCCGCCGGAGCTCAACGCGGCTCTCCGACGAGAACAAACGCGGACCAGGCGGCCGGATGCGGAAACCGTCGCCGCGCCTCGAGCTGGGCCTCGCGCAGCGCCCGGGCCTTGCCGAGCCCCGCGACGAGCTCCGCGTAGAAGCGATCCATCACGCAGATCGTCGCGCGGTCGCTGACGTCCCACTCGCTGACCACGATCGACGGAGTTCCCGCGTAGAGAAAGGCGCGGGTCAAGCCCAGAATGCCATCGCCCGAGAGGCGCCCGAGGCCGGTCCGGCAGCCGGAAAGGACGACGAGCTCGGCGTGCAGGTCGAGGCCGAAGACCTCGTCGACGCGGAGGTACCCGTCCTCGCCTTCGCCCTCGGCCAGCGCGAGCGACGAGGCCAGGGGCCGTTCCTCACTGATCAGGCCGTGGGTCGCGAAGTGGAGGACCGCACGGTCCGGCGCCGCGCGTTTGACGGCGGCTTCGGTGGCGCGCCGTCCGGACAGCAACAGCGTGCCGCCTCCGAGATGTCCGGCCACGCTCGCCGCCTCCGCTCTCGCCCCGGGGAGGGCGGCGAGCCCCGAGCCACTCGGAGGAGCAGGGTCGGCGACGACGAGCCCTCGCCCGGAGACGCGACCGCTCCGTCCCCGGACTTTCCGGGCCGTGTACCGGAACGTCGAGACCGCTGGAGCGAAGACGAGCGTGTGGCGCGCCACGAGCGCGCGGCCGCGTCGATCCGTCAGGGCGGCGAACGGAAGAAGGACGAGCGGGCCGTGCGGAACGATGACGACGAGCTCGTTCGGCGAGCGGGGCAGCCAGCGCTCGAGGGGCGCGATCAGGAGGGCGTCGAGCTCCCGGAGCTCCGCGGCGAGAGGTCGGCTGAGGGGACGCGCGAGATCGGCCGATTCGAGCCCGTCGCGCAAGGAGCGGATCCGGCCGGCCAGTTTCTCCCTGCCAATCTCCCGGCGGAAAGTCTCGAGCTCTCCGGTCGGCGTGACGACCCACGCATAGCAGGCGTCGCTCGCCGAGAGATACTCGACGAGCGTGGCTCCCAGCCGTCGGGCGGTCGCGCGAATCTCGTCGAACGCGGGACTCTCGACCGCGACGAGGCTCGCGAGCTCCGGGTTCTGATCGCGCAGGCGATCCACGGCTGCTCGCACCTCTCCGCCCCGAGCGCCTTCCCCGCCGCCGGCGGCAGCCGACTCGGCCGTGCGCGTGCGCGCCTGAGCATCCCGCAGCTGGGCGAGCGCGAGTCGATCGGCCGGCTTCCCGACGATCTGCCGCTGCGAAAGAAGGTCCGCCAGCGCCCTTGCCCGACCCGCCTCGGCGATCTCGAGGGCCTCGCGCTCGCGGCCGGCGGAGAAGAGCTCGACTGCGAGCCGCTCGAAGACCGCCTGACAAACGTCCACGAACCCGATCTTGCCGGCATCCGTGCCGATCTGCGTCCGCAGCGCGTTGATCGTGCGGATCGAGGCCTGCAGGTCGTCGAAGCTTTCGCCTCGTCGCCCCAGAGAAGAAAGAGCTCGAGCCCTGTCGAAGCGCAGCTTCCACTCCAAACCGCGAAAGCCGGCCTTCTCGGCAATCGAGAGCGCGGCGTCCAGAGAGGCGAGGGCCTCGGCGGGCCTGGCGTCGACGAGGTCCGCCTCGCCCAGGCCCTGCAGCGAGACGATCTCCATTTCCGGCTCTTCGAGCTCCCGCCCGAGCGCGAGCGCCTCGGTGAGCAGCGGCCGCGCCTCGGAGAGCCGGCCGAGCTCGACCAAGTATCCGCCCGCGTTCGAGAGCGAGTTGGCAAGGTTCGAACGGTCGTTCGTCCTTCGATAGAGCGCGATCGCTTCCTGCGCTTCGCCGAACGCCTCCTTGGGGCGTCCGAGGTCGTCGAGCTCCGCGGCGATGTTCTCATGGGAGAGGCCGATCTGACGTGTGTAGCCGATCTCGAGCGCGATGCGGAGGGCCTCGCGGTGAATCTCGAGGGACTGCTCGATCTCGCCCTGGTCGCCGTAAACGGTCGCGAGATTGTTGAGCGATTGAGCCTGCCCGAAGCGGTCCTTCTCCTCCCGGCGGAGGGCCAGAGCCTCGCCGTGATACGCGAGGGCGTCCGCGTAGCGTCCGGTGATGCGCGCGAGGATTCCGAGCGCGTTCAAGACCAGCGCGGTCTGACGGGGCTTGTCCTCGGCGCGGCGAATCGCCAGGGCCTCCTGCAGCACGCTCTCCGCCTCCGCGAAGCGGCCCTGGTATCGAAACACGAGTCCGATGTTCATCAGAAGGAGCGCCCGGGTCGACGGCGTTACGGCCTGTTCGAGACCGGCGTCGTAGTAGTCGAGCGCCTCCCCGTGGCGGGCGGTTGAGTACAGGTCGAGTCCGACGTTGTTCAAGGCGAGGGCGAGAGGCTCCGGGTCGCCGAGCCGCGACCGGATCTCCAAGGCGCGTTCGTCGAATTCGAGCGCTCGGGCATTTTCGCCGGTTGCCCAGTCGGCCCGGGCGAGACCGGTCCAGGCCTTCGCGAGGGACGTGTCGTTGGAGAGGCGAGTGGCGAGGCAGGCGGCCTCCTCCAGGTTCTGGCGCGCCGCCGCGAATTGTGAGGATTCGAGCTGCCGTTCGGCGGTTTCCAGGAGCGCCACGAGCTGCGACGCGGCGGCCGCCTCCGCGGCAGGGGAGACCTGCGCGACCGCGGGAGCCGTGGCCAGAGAGAGCGTCACCATCGCCCGGAGGCAGGACGTCAGGGCTCGAGAGGTCACGGTTTTCGAGTCTGGCTCTGTCGAAATGCTATTCCAGAGTGGGGGTCACTCGGCATACTTGAAGCCGGTTCCGGTATTGAAGAGAACGATTCGCCAGGAAGGCTCGAGCCTTCCTTCGTCCCGGAGCTTCCTGGCCGCGGCCCAGGTGGCGGCGCCCTCGGGGGCGACGAAGAGGCCCTCTGCCGCTCCGATCTCCCGCTCCGCCTGTCGCATCTCCTCGTCCGTCACGGCAATCGCATCGCCTCCGGAGCTTCGGATGTCGCGCAGGATGAGAAAGTCTGCGAAGGCCTTCGGCACCCGCAGGCCGGACGCGTACGTCGAGGCGTTCTCCCACTTCTCGCTCGACTCTTTTCCTTCGGCGAACGCCTTGGGGATTGGCGCGCACCCGGCGGCCTGTACCGAGATCATTCGCGGGCGCCGGCCTCCGATCCACCCCATGGCCTCCATCTCTTCGAACGCCTTCCACATGCCAATCAGGCCCGTCCCGCCTCCGGTCGGATAGAGGATCGCGTCGGGCAGCGTCCAGCCGAAATCCTCGGCCAGCTCGTAACCCATCGTCTTCTTGCCTTCGACGCGGTACGGCTCCTTGAGCGTCGACACGTCGTGCCACCCTTGCTCGGCCGCCTTCTCGGCCACGAGCCGGCCGCACGCGTCGATCAAGCCATCGACCATCGTCACCTTCGCGCCGTAGCGCTCGCACTCGAGACGGAACATCCGTGGCGTGTCTCGCGGCATGAAGACGTGGCACTCGATGCCCGCCTTGGCGGCATAGGCGGCCGCCGCGCCGCCGGCGTTGCCCGCGGTCGGAAGCGCGATCCTCGAGTACCCGAGCTCCCGGGCGCGCGAGACCGCGGCCGAGAGGCCGCGCGCTTTGAACGATCCGGTCGGATTTCCTCCCTCGTCCTTGATCCAGAGGTCCGAGAACCCAGCCGCGGCGCCGAGCCGGTCGGCGCGGAGAAGCGGCGTCCCTCCCTCGCCCAACGTGACGAGGTTCGCGGGATCCTCGATCGGCATCATCTCGTGCCAGCGCCAGATGGTGCGCGGGCGCGAGACTCCGGAGAATCGATCGAGGGTCCTCGCGTGATAGCGCGCGAAGAGCGGCCCTCCGCAAGCCGCGCAGAGATTCCGACGGCTGTCGCGCTCGAATTGGCGCCCGCACCGCGTGCAGGACAAATGCGCGAAGAGAGAGAACATGAAGGGAACCTTAGCGCGAATCGGAGCGAGACGAGGGCAGGCCTTCGGCGCGACGCGTGGGCCATCAGGATAACACCAAAAGTCTCCGGATTGATCCTTGACGCTCTTCGAAACCGGGGGCGATAATCGCGGCGCCCATGGATTTGAACGACCACCTTCGCGAGATGCTCAAGGAGCTGGGCCAGGCGATCAACGAATCGATCTCCGGCTCGGGGCGTGTGCACGACTCGATCCAGAGGATCCGGGACGAGGGCTACAACTTGTACATGGTGCTGGACGCGAAGGTGGGCGTGAATCGCCGGGAATCCGCGCGAGGCAATCGCCGCTCGGCGAGCGACGCGGAGCCCGAGGAGCTCGAAGTGCGGAGCAATCGCGCGACGTTTCGCATCAACGTCAAGGATCTGCGGTTCTTGAAGTCGGTCGGCATCGACCCGACGCGCAAGGTGCGCGTGCGCCGTGCCGCCGCGGCCCGCGCCGCCGTCCTTCGCGTCGCGGGGCGCCGTTCCGCCCGCTAGGCGCGGGCGGACTTCCTTCCGGGCGCCCCGTCACCCGGGCTTAGACTGACTGGATGCCTCCTTTGTCGGACCCGCTCGGGCTCTCCCGCGCCGGGTGGGAGGCAGCCGCCGAGTCGCTCGAGCTCCCGCGCTACCGAGGACGGCAGATCTTCGACGCGCTCCACGTGCGCGGCAAACGCTCCTGGGCCGCAATGGCCGAGCTTCCCGGGGTCCTGCGTGAGCGGCTGGCGCGCGAAGCGCCGATCCACCTGCCGCAAATCGCGCGGCGGGAGGAATCCGCCGACGGGAGCCGCAAGTACGGACTACTGCTGCAGGACGGAGCGCTCGTCGAGGCGGTCTTCATGCCGGGCGAGGTCTCGCGCGCCGAGGTCAACGAGTTCGAGGACGCGCGGGTGAGGGGCGAGGGGCGAGGGGCGAGGGGCGAGGCGGAACAAGAAGGGACGAGGGGCGACGGGCCTGCAGTCGGGGTCAGGGCTGAGGGGCGAGGGGTGATTGGGAAGAGGAGCACGGAGCCGCCGGAGAGGTACACGGTTTGTCTTTCTTCACAGACGGGGTGCGCGGTGGACTGCGCCTTCTGTGTGACGGGGAGGCTCGGAGGGGGGCGGAATCTGACGGCCGGCGAGATCCTCGGCCAGCTCTACGCCGTCTGCGACGACGTGGGCCGCGGTTCGGAGGGTCTTCGCGTGGTCTTCATGGGCATGGGGGAGCCCTTCCAGAATCCCGAGGGCGTGATCGGCGCGCTCGAAGTTCTCTTCGAGGTCATTTCGCCGCGCCGTGTGACCGTTTCCACCTCCGGCATCGCGCCGGTCTTCCGCCGGTTCGCCGAGTTGCCGCGGCGCCCGAACCTCGCCGTCTCGATCAACGCCGCGGACGAAGAAACGCGGATCCGGCTGATGCCGATCACCCGGGCGTATCCGCTCGCGGATGTCTTGCGGGCCATGCGGCAGTGGCCGCTCGAGTCGCACCGGCGAATCACCGCCGAGTACGTCCTGATCGCCGGGGTCAACGACTCGCCCGAGGACGCCCGGCGGCTGGTGCGGCTGCTTCGGGGCATGGCCGTCAAGGTCAACGTGATTCCCTTAAACGAAGACCCCACGCACTTGCCGGGCTGGAAGCGCCCGGGAGAGGGGGCGATCGACGCGTTCGCGCGCGAGCTCGCGGGCGCCGGCGTGCCGGTCACGGTTCGCCGCAGCCGGGGTCCCGACGCGCGCGCGGCGTGCGGACAGCTGAAGGGGAGGACGGAGGATGTGAGGAGGAGGGGTGAGGGGCGAGGGGCGAGAGGTTAGGGAGGAGTCGGACGGTCAACTGCCGACTGTCGACTTCCTTCTACGCTCGCCGCAAGGGCAGGTTTTCCACAAAGAACTCCGTCCAGCGTCGTTCGTACTCTTCCTTTGCGACCTTCTCCGCCTCGTCCTCGTGGTGACAGTGGCCGGCGCCGGCCGCGCGCCAGACCCGGCTTCCCTCGGGCAGGCAGTTCTCCAGGCGCCGCACGAAACGCGGCGGCACGAGCTCGTCTCGCTCGCCGTATACGAGGCACACGCGGGCGCTGACCTGCATCAGGGAACGCACGGGATCGACACTTCCCATGCCACCGCCGCGCGGAAGGCCGAGCTTTCGCCGGATCGTGGAGATTGCCCGGCGCACGGCCCAGCGCGTCGTCAGCTCGAGCGTCCACGCCGGCAGACCGGTCGCGACGGCCAGATAGTGGCGCGCCATCTCGAAGGGATCCGCATAGGGCGATTCGAGCCAGAGGGCCTGCACCCCCCGACGGCCCGCCGTGAACTCGAGAGCGACGGTGGAGCCGGCCGAGCAGGAGTGGACGCCGAGCCGGTCCGGATCGAGGCCGAAACGCGCGCCCGCCGCCTCTACCGCATTGACGAGATCGTCCTTCTCGAGGAACCCGTAGGTGACGAACTCCCCGCCGCTCGGAGCGTGGGCGCGCAGGTCCGGTAGCAGGACGTTGTAGCCCTGCGCCAGAGCGCGCAGGGCGTCGGGCTGCCACTCGGCGCTGTTGCCTCCCTTGCCGTGAAGGAAGAGGACCGTCGCGCGTGTCCGGGCTTGGCCGGGCGAGGCGAAGACGGCCGCGAGCTCGACCGGGTCTCTCGCACTGCCGGAGTACCGGAAGTCGGCGACTTCGGCGCCCGAGTCGCGCAAGGCGTCGAGCAGGTCTTCGCGCCGGGCGAGCGTGGGCGCAAGCCCCTGGGAGGAGATCAGGCGCTTCGCGAGCGCCCGCGCCGCCAGATACGAGCCCCCGAACAGCGACGCCGCGCCGCCCAGGGCGAGCGCGAGACCCGTGCGGCGGCGAGTCACTCCAGACCGAGCTTTTCGCGCGCCGCCCGGGCCTTTCGGCCGAAGAGACCCACGACCTCCACCGGCCCGTTGACGTAGCTCTGGCAGGCGAGGCGGACGGACCGGCCGCGCCAGCGTCGGCGGATGAGGCCGAGCGGCTTGGCGAACCAGATGCCGAGGGAGAACTTTTCCAGTTTGGTCGGGGGAGACAGATTCTCCGCGCCCGTGACCGGAATCACGGCGCAAGTCGTGCACTGCCCGTGGCCGCCGCACATCTGCCAGAGCCGCGCGTTCGCGTCGAGGGCGGCATCCCACAGGCGGTAGCCTTGCCACACTTCGACGCGCTCGCCGTTGATGACGCAGGGCACGCGACGGCGCTCGGGCTTGCGTTCCGCGGCCATGCCGCAATTATAGGGCGCGGATCGGGAGCACCGTGTTCGCCGGTCGCGAAGATAGAATCGCCCCGTGGTCCGAGGCCGCTTCCTGCTCGCTCTCTTGGCGACCCTCGGTGCCGCCGTCGCGGCAGCGCAGGACTCGGTTGCGCCAGGGCCGAAGCATTTCGCGCTGGTGCCGACCGGCGAGGGAACGTACGCGGCAATCGCCAAGGACGGCGACCCCGCGGCCTTGGGCAACGCCGGCTTCGTCATCGGGTCGGACGCGGTTCTCGTGGTCGACACGTTTGCGACGCCTGCCGCCGCCGAGGAACTCGCATCAGAGATCCGAAAGCTCACGCCTCTGCCGGTAAAGTGGGTCGTGAACACCCACTATCACCTGGACCACGTCGGGGGAAATTCGGTGTTCACGAGTGCCGGCGCCCGCGTCGTCGCGGAGGAAAACGTGCGCGCCTGGATACGCACCGAAAACCTGAAATGGCGCAAGGAGATCACGGCGGAAGACCGGGAGACGCTCTCGCGGCTCGTGCTCCCCGACCTCGTGTACCGCGATGGCCTGACGATTTGGCTCGGGGACCGGAAGGTCGACATCCTCTCGCGGCCTGGCCACACGGGGGGCGACTCGATCGTCTTCGTGCCGTCGGCCAACGTCTTGTACGGCGGAGACCTGATCTGGAAGAACACGGTCCCGAATCTGATCGATGCATCGACCGAGGCCTGGGTGAACACGATCGATGGGTTTCTCCAGGAGCATCCCGCGGCGACGTTCGTGCCCGGGCATGGCGATGTCGGCAAGGCACTCGATGTGCGCTACTTCCGCGACTACCTTTCCGGCCTGCGGATCGCCGTGGCGCGCGGGCTTGCGGAGGGGAAGTCGGGGAAGGCACTGGCCGAGGCGATCCTGACCAACCAGCAGACGCGTTACGGGACCTGGAAGTGGTTCGACGCCTTCGGGCCGCGCAACATCGAGCTGACCGAACAGGAGCTCAAAGGCGTCAAGAAGCTGCCGCCGCCGGCTCGCTGACCCCGAACTCCTCGCCGCCGTCCTAGGGCCGACCGCGCTCCAGAAGCTCCTCCCTCTCCGTCCGCAGCAGCGTCAGCTCCACTCCCTCTCTTGCTTCGCCCGGTTCGACGAAGACGCGCACCCGGGCGGGATCGCGCGGCGACGGGGTGATGACGGCCTCCGAGCCTTCGAAGATCAGGAAGACATATTCCGCCGGGGCATGGACGACCAGGCAGAAGCGGCCGCTCTCATCGGTCGTTTCGGGCGGGGACCACAGGATGTCGGCGCCGGGGACGGCCTGCACCCGCACTCCGGCGACCGGTCTGCCGTCCGTGTCGGTGACGCGGCCCTCGACGGTCGCGCGTGCGTTGTGCGCGAGGCGCTGGGCGTTGGGGGTCGGGGGCGGCGGCGCGGTGCAGGCAACACAGCAGGCGAGCGGAATGGCGAGGGGCAGCGCGAATCGCATCGCACCCAGATCTTACGGCCGGTGCACACGGATGAGTGTGCCATGATGGTTTCGGAGGCGTCGATGGCGGAGACGGACAAGGACGAGATCCAGCACTATGCCGTCGGGGTGGTGTGGTCGGGCGACGGGAAGGGCTGCGGCGAAGTCGCGGCGGGCGGCGGCACGGTGAAGATCCCGATTGGCGGAGCGATCGACCTCGGCGGATGTGGGAAGGGCGCCAATCCGGAGGAGCTGCTGCTCGCTTCCGTCGGCACCTGTTTCATCAACACGTGGGCGATCTTCTTGAAAAAACTGAGCGTGACGTACGCCGAGCCGGCTCTCCGAGTGACCGGCGAGCTCGGGAAGGACCCCGCGGGGGGCTTCAAGATGCTCTCGATGAAGATCTACGCCCGGGTTCCCTCGCCCCTGCTCTCGGAGCGGAAGGCCGACGTCGAGAAGACGCTGCAGCTCGCCGAGAAGTACTGCATCACGTCCAAAGTCGCGCGCGCGGCGATGCCCCTCGAGGTGGTCGTGGAGGAGGTCTAGAAGAGTCGGGCCGAGGGTCCCGGAGGGCGCGCCGGACTTCAGGGCTTTAGCCGGACGACCGTGGCTCCCATCCCTCCGAGCTCCGGTCGGGCATCACCGAATCTTTCGACGTCGTCTCGCTTCTCGAGCAGTCGCCGGACCTCGGCGCGCCGGACTCCGATTCCCTTCCCATGAATGAGTCTCACTTCGCGCAGACCTCTCGCCTTCGCCGCCTGAAGGTACTCCTCGATTACCGACGCGATGTCCTCCGGCCGGAAGGAATGCAGATCGAAGGAGTCCTCGATGGGAATGCGCTGGACGTTCACCTCGGGCTAGCAGGCTGCCGAAAAATGGATGGGGGCGTCGCGTCCGGCAATTTGCATCCGGCGCCCGAATCGCCGCGGTCGCCAGCGCTTTCGCGGGCGCCGGCAAAGTGCCGTCCGCCCTTCGGGTTACGGCGGCGCGGGGCCATCTGCGGCGTCATCGCTCCTCGGCGATGCGCAGGCATCGCCGTCGTCGCGCTTCCTTGCATCTGACCCCGCGGCGCTCGTAACGCCATCCCATACCCTTTTTCGGCAGCCTGCTAGCGCTCGCCGAGGTCCACCCTCAAGCCCGCCTCGCGCGGGCTGCCCACGGCGGAAGCCTCGGCCGGTACGGCGAGCTCTTGGCCGCAGACGCAGGCCGTCGTGAAGCCGGCCGGCGCGGCCTCGGCGCCGATGAGGATCTCGAAACGGCGGCCGTCGTTGATCGAACGATCGGTCGACCAGCGCCGGAGCGAACCCGAGATCTTCTCCGGATAGGTCGTCGTGTTGATCGCGACGTGGCAGCGGCAACGGGGGCAGTCGATCCAGTAGTACTTCAAACTTCGTCCTTTCGCGCCCGCGATCAGGCTTGGGTGTCACGCCGCGGTGGGACACCGCGCATTTGCTTCAGGGCCTTCTTGCGCTCGTACATGACGCGGTCCGCTTGCTCGATGGCGACGCTAAATGGCGCCCGGCTCGAGTATGGTGTCACGCCCACGGATGCCGCGAGAAACTTCCGGTAGGCGCGGGGCAGGTTGGTCGACTGGCGCACCTCTTCGATCCGGGCCGGGAGCATGTAGAAACGTTTCTTGGCGAGCGCCTCGTCCATTCCCGGGAGAACCACGAGAAACTCGTCTCCGCCCCAGCGAATCAGATAGTCGTTACCGCGAATCAGCTTCTTGATCGCCGTGGCGATCGTCCAGATCGCCTTGTCGCCTTCCTCGTGGCCCTCGGTATCGTTGATCGTCTTGAGGCCGTCCACGTCGATCAAGACGATCGATCCGGAGGAGTGCGGCTCGGTGAGGGACGAGCGAATCTCCTCCAGGAAGAACCGGTTGTGGGCTTCGGTCAGAGGGTCGAGTTGGGCGCGGCGCTTCGTGCGCTGCGTCTCTTCCACCGTTCGCGCGTGCACCATCGCGAGGCGCGCCTCCGTGTCCTCCATGGCCCAGATGATCAGGCCGATGCCGAAGAGCATCTCCAGAAACAGGTCTTCGAAACCGATGTAGGCGAGGATGCTCACCGGACGGTCGCCCCGCTGGGCAGAAAGCGCGAACAGGACGACGTCGGCGATCTCGGCCAGAGTGGTGATCACGGCGAGGAGAGCCGAGAACTGCCGGCCGAGACCGCGACCGCGACTGCGCAAGATGAGAACGGTGATGGCGAACCAGGCCACCGCGCCGAATGCCATGTGGACCGCGTAAAACAGCGAGCCCGAGCCGGTTCCGTACACGACCGCGAGGGAGACCGGCAGGGCGGACAGCGCCGCGATGCCGAGGCGCCGGCCGATTGGAAAGTCGTGATCGAGGCGGTCGGCGGCGATCACCAGAGCGGCGAGATAGAGCAGCTTGAAATACTGGTAAGGGAGCTTCTCGAGGGGGGACGGGAGCGCGTACTCCATCGAGGCGATCAAGGACGCCAGGGAGAGGAAGAGAAAGAGCCAACCCCACGCGGCGGCCGTGAGCACCCGGCTCCCGCTCTCTCGGGACAGATAGAAGAAGATGAGCGCCAGGAGGATGGCGCCCACGGTCTGGACGAGAGTGCCCAGGACGGACAGTTCCATGAAGTTGCTTGAGAGCGTACGGACTTGCGGTCCGCCGAGTCAACCAGTCATCGAACGTTCAACTGACTCCCGATTCGCTTCAGGCTCTGGCCGGCCCCCGAGATCCGGCAGTCCGGGCCGGTCTCCCGGTGCGCTTCGCATGCGACCGGAAGACGAACCAGAACGTTCGGCCCCCGAAGCGCCAGGGCCCAGACCGGCGGGCTCCCGTCGCGCGGCACGAGCAGCAGGTCCGCTCCGTTCGGGGCCTCGTCCACCCGGAGGGAGACCTCCGCGGCGCCGAATCGGACCGCGCCCTGGCCCGAAATCGACTCGATGACGACGCGTTCGTCCTTCTCGGTCGCCCAGCTTCCGGGCAGCGCCTCCTGTGCGAGCTCCTGCTCGGCGGTGGCATAGACCCGGATCCCGGCCGGGCTCCAGTGAATGGCCGGAGCAAAAGAGCTGTCGAACCGCGGTCCCAGCCCCGCGACCACGACACTCTCGGGAACGGTGCCGTGGGCGATTTCGACGGAAATGCGCGCCGGCGGATTTCCGGCCACGAGCTCCACGCCGGTCTGCCCTTTTTCGAGGGGTTTGGAGGCCGTCACGGGCAGGCGAAGCTCGCCTGTTGGATCCGTCAGGAGAACGTCGAAGACACCGCGCTCGGGGTCGACCTCGAAGCGCAGCCGCGGCGCCGTGCGGAAGGCCGATAGCCCGAATCGCTGGAAGAGATTCTCGAGCTCAGCCTTCCGGTACAGCTGCTCGTCGAACCACTCCGGGATCGGAACACCGTTGATCTCGATGGAGGACCGCTTGGCGTCCCCCCGGAGATCGAACCCCGCAAAGGCGAAGGCACGGGTCTCGTGCAGCTTTCCGCGGGGCGTCTCGCGCGTGCGCTCGCGGAGGTATTGCGCGGGCTCGTTGCGGCTCTCGTCCCATCGAGTCGTCCAGGACGCCGATTCTTCGCAATCGGGAACGGCCTTCTCGCCGTCGAGAATGGGAAGCTTCGAGAGCGCTCCGTCGCGCAGGCGCCATACGCTCCGGCAGACGCTCCCGCCGGAGGAGGCGGCGACCTCCAGAAGTGTCCCGACGCTGCCGATCGAGCCGGTCTGAAAGGCAATCGAGGGATTCCGGCCCGCCGGAGCCGGAGCGTCCGCTTTCGCGAGCCGCTTGCCGGAGGCGTCGCGTGCTTCCAGGCGGACCGCCTTTCCTTTCGGCTGCGCGGTGATCGTCTCGGACCCACCGGCGCCCGAGAAGTCGGCTGTCACGGAGGCCGGAGCATCGGCCAGGCCAAGGGCCGCCGCGCAGACCGAGAGACCAACTACCAGCGCGCGGGTGGGGCGCCCGAAACCCCGCCGCGAGCCCCGGATGCTCGCGGCGCGAGAGGAGGGCGAGAAGGTCGAGAACAGACGCGAAATGTCGGGGCTCTCTGGTCGCGCGGGATCGTTGATCCGGGCCGCGAAGTCTTTTCGCACCCGGCTACGATTTCCGGACGGCGGCCTGGTCGGCCTGGAAGCCGATGCGGCCGTGCGTGCCGTCGCAAAAAGGCTTGTTGGCAGAGCCGCCGCAACGGCACAGCGAGACCTTCTGGCCTTCCTCGATCACGATCTCGTTTCCTTGCGGGTCGATGATCTTGAATGGTCCGCTCGCACGATACGGTCCGTTCGGAATCGCCTTGATTGTGACGTCGGCCAATGGAACCTCCGATGAGATTGTAAGGGATGGGGAAGGACAGTGGATGCGGGTTACGAGATGCGAGCGTCGAGATCTCGTGTCCCGCATCCCGTATCTCGCATCTCGTCTCTCTTATCTCGTGCGTTCGTGCTACCCTTGAAGCGCCCGCGTGCAAGCCTTCGAAAAAGCACCTCCGGATATCCAGGAGCTCCTGACCAAACCCATCAAGGAACTGGGGCTCAAGCTCGAAGGGTCGCATCTGGAGCGCTATGTCCAGAAGCTCTACCGGGAGCTCGAGCGCAAGGGTCTGAAGAAGTTCCGGCCGCTCTGCTACCTGACCGACGAGTGGGGCTGCCCCTCGGGAGAGCCGGTGATCGGCGTTCCCTTCTACCTGGCCGATCCGAAGCTCGCGCGCTTGGAGAAGGCCATGAACGACCTGGAGGACGAGCGCGAGATCCTCATGTACCTGCGCCACGAGGCGGGACACGCTTTCAACTATGCCTACGAGCTGTACAAGACACCCGAGTGGCGGGACCTGTTCGGGCCATTTCGGCGGCCGTACCGCGACAACTACCGCCCGATCCCTTTTTCGCGCCGCTTCGTGCGGCACATCGCCGGCTGGTACGCGCAGAAGCACCCGGACGAAGATTTCGCCGAGACCTTCGCCGTGTGGCTCACGCCCCGCTCTCAGTGGCGCAAGAGGTACAAGGGCTGGGTCGCCTTGGCGAAGTTGCGGTACGTCGACCGAATGGCGCACAAGCTGCGCGACGCCGAGCCGCTCCGGAGAAAGGGACAAGCCGATCTGACGGTGGATGAGATGGAGACGACCGTCGCCGACTTCTACCAGCGCGCGCTGCAGAAACACCTGTCGCCTGGCGAGCTCGCGCTCGACACGGACTTGACCGACATCTTCAAGATCTCGCGGCGCCGAACCCGGGACGTGCGCGCGGCCGCCGACTTGCTTCGGGAGAACCGCAAGACGATCGTGGACAAGGTGGCCTACTGGACCGGCGTGCCGCGTCCGTTGATCAAGGAGCTCGTCGAGGCGGTCGCCGCGCGCGTGGGCGAGCTCCAGCTTCGGGCGGACACGCGCCACGAAAAGGAGCACCTGGCGGAGGTGACGGCGTACACGACGGCCCTGGCGATGAATTACGTGACGCGCGGAAAGTTCGTCCAACCGTGAGCGCGCGAGCGCGGGAGGCGCACGCATGAATCGGGAAAAGGCGACGAAGGTCGCCGTCCTCTACGACACCTGGGAGGAGGAGGCCGAGGCGCCCCCGGAAGCGCCGCCGCCGCGCCGGGGCCGGAAGAGGAAGAAGAAGGAGAAGCACGACCGCGAGGAGATCTTCGAAGCGCTTCAGAAGCTCGGATATGAGCCCTGTTATCAGGTCGTGGACGGGCGCACGCAGTCGCTGATGGCGCTCGCTCGCTGCGAGGCGGACCTCTTCTTCAACCTGGTCGAGTCCTACGCCGGCGACGACACCAAAGACATGAACATGGCGGCGTACTTGGACCTGCTCGACCGCCCGTACACGGGAGCGGGGCCCCACGGCCTCTACCTGGCTCAAGACAAGGCGCTCGCGAAGAAGATCTTCGCCTTCCACGGCATCCGCACCCCATACTTCGCGACGTCCTACCGCGGCAAGCTCGACCACTCGCACGACATCTCCTTTCCGCTCATCGTCAAACCCACCTCCGAGGACGGCTCGATCGGAATCGACGCCTCCTCCGTCGTGTCGAGCGTCAAGGAGCTGATGGAGAAGATCCACGACATTCATGAAGAGTTCGACGCTCCCGCCTTGATCGAGGAGTACATCGAGGGGCGCGAGATCTACGCGGCGATCCTGGGCAACGAGAGCCCGGAGGCGCTGCCCTTGGTCGAGCTCGATCTTTCGAAGCTGCCTGAGGGGACGCCGCGCATTGCCGGCAAGGAAGTGAAGTGGGAGAAGGAGACCGAGGCCTACAAGGTCACCAAGTCGGCCCCCGTCGAGGACCTGGACGAGGAGACGACACAGCGGCTGGCGGACACGGCGGTGGCCGCCTTTCAGGCGCTCAAGCTGCGCGACTACGGCCGGATCGACATGCGGCTTTCGAGCAAGGGTGACGTCTACGTGATCGAGGCCAACCCCAACCCCTGGCTCGCCACGGGCGCCGAGTTCGCCATGGCCGCGAGGAAGGCCGGACGATCGTACAACCAGTTGATCTCGGAGATCGTGGACCTCGCCAGAGGGCGCTACGCTGGAGGGTGACCGAGGCCCGTCCCTTCGATCTCGGAGAAGGCAAGGTGAGGCTTCGCGATAGGATTCGCCGAACCTTATCCGAGGAGATCCCGATGAAGAAGACGCTCACACTCGCCATGACCCTGGCGGTCGCCTCTGCGACGATTCTCGTTGCCGGCGAGGTCGCGGGAGTCAAGATGCCCGACTCCTTGACGTTCGAGGGCAAGACCTTGAAGTTGAACGGCGCGGGACTGCGCAAGAAGCTTCTGTTCAAGGTCTACGTGGCAGGCCTCTACGTGGAGAGCCCGTCGAAGGACGCGGCCGCGGTGCTCTCGGCCAACGAGATCAAGAGCATGCGCTTGCACATCCTGCGAAGCCTCAAGGGATCACAGGTGACGGAGGCGATCTCCGAGGGCTTCGAGCGGAATTCGAAAGAACAGATGCCGAAGCTCAAGGCGCGGCTCGAGAAATTGGGCACGATGATCCCGGACGTGACCGAGGGGGACGAGATCGCGTTGACCTGGGTGCCCGACAAGGGCACGCACGTCACCGTCCGGGGGACCGATCGGGGTTCGATCGAAGGACAGGACTTCGCCGACGCGCTCTTCGCGGTCTGGCTGGGGCCCAATCCCGTCCAGGACGACCTGAAGAAGGCGCTTCTGGGCGGCTGAGCCGGTCAGGCCGCCGATCGTTCGTCGCCGAGCGTGTTGGGCTTGGGGCCGAGCCCGATACGCCGCCGCAGCCGGTCGAATCCCACGGCCCACAGCATCAGCTGCGTCCAGATCTTCAGGGCGAGCGGCGGGCTCTCCACTCCTCCCGCGAGTACGGTCGTGACCGCCTTGCGCATGGGCTCCGGAGGGTCGGGCGTGCAGAAGGCCTCGAAGAAAACCGGGTCGTAGAAGTTGTAGACGAAGCGCCGGAAGCGGGCGAAGAGCTTTGCCGCCTCGCGCTCGTAGTGGACGAGATCCTTCGCGTCGAGCCTCCCGTGCTTGGCGAGCGCTCGATCGACGGCCCGGGCGGCGCGCTCTCCCGTGGCGAGGGCGAGAAACACGCCCGTCGAGAAGACGGGATCGAGGAAGGTCGCCGCGTCTCCCACGAGCACGTAGCCGTCTCCCGCCATTTTTCCCGAGGTCGCGGAGTAGTCGGAGATCGCGAAGACCTTCGAGATCCGGCGGCTGCCCGCGAGTAGCTCGGGCATGCGCGGCGAGCGCGCGAGCAGGAATTCGAATCGCTCCTCGAGTCCCGGCGCGCCGGATTCACGGGCGATCGAGGGCTCGAAGACGGCGCCCACGCTCGAGGACCCGTCGGAGAACGGGATGATCCAATACCAGACACCCGCGTCGATCGGCAGAAGGATGTCGCCCGGGCGGTGCCCCTCGGGCCACCGGATCCTCTCGTAGTGGGCGAAGAGCGCCGCGCGCTTGAGCCTCGAGTCGAAGCGGCGCGTGCCGAGCTTCTTCGACAGGAACGCCCCCTGGCCCGAGGCATCGACGACGGCGCGCGCTCGGATTTCCTCGACCCGATCGTCCTTCGAGACCGCCCGGACTCCGACGGCGCGACTTCCCTCGAAAAGCGCATCCTGGACCGCGGTCTCCTGCCGCACTTCCGCCCCGCACTCGGCAGCGTGCTTCAGCAGAAGGTCGTCGAAATCGGCACGCTTGACCTGATAGGCCATCGGGTGCCGGTCGTTGAAGGCGTCGGAAAAGACAACCGGGCGAGTGCCTTCGCCCGTCATGTCGTTCCAGAAGAACGCCCCGTACTTCTCCTGAAACCCGGCCTTGCGGATCTTCTCGGCGACGCCGAGCCGCTCGAAGATCGGCAGGCTGTAGGGCAGGAGCGATTCCCCGACGTGAAAGCGCGGAAACCGCTCGCGCTCGAGCACCAGCACACGCCGACGCGCCTTCGCCAGACAGGTCGCGACCGTCGAGCCGGCCGGCCCGCCGCCGATCACGATCGCATCGTAAACTGGCTCCATGGGCGCATTGTCTCGCAGGACCGCCGTTGGCCGATAGTCCTGCCGCGATCGAGTTCCACGAGGTGGAGAAGGGGTTCGCGGGCAAGCGCGTTCTCGATGGGTTCTCGCTCTCGGTCGGGCCCGGCGAGACGGTTGCGCTCATCGGCCCGTCCGGCTGCGGGAAGACCACCGCCTTGAAGCTCGTCAACCGCCTGCTCGAGCCCGACGCCGGCTCGGTCCGGGTCCTGGGGCGCGACGTCCGGGGCGAGGATCCGATCGCTTTGCGCCGGAAGTTGGGCTACGTCATTCAGGAGGGCGGGCTCTTCCCCCACTGGGACGTCCGCGAGAACGTGGAGACGGTGCCGCGACTGCTCGGTTGGCCGGAAGAGAGAAGGCGTCAGCGCGCCGAGGAGCTGCTCCAGATGGTGAGCCTCCCCCCGGCGGAGTTTGCGCGGCGCCGCCCGCGGCAGCTCTCCGGGGGGCAGCGCCAGCGGGTCGGCGTCGCCCGCGCCCTGGCGGCGGATCCGCCGATCGTGTTGATGGACGAGCCGTTCGGGGCTCTCGACCCGATCGCCCGCCGCGGCCTCCAGCGCGAGTTCCTGGACTGGAAGCGGCGCCTCGGCAAGGCGGTGCTCTTGGTCACGCACGATCTCTCCGAGGCCTTTCGCCTCGCGGACCGCATCGCGGTGATGGACCGCGGCCGGCTTCGGCAAGTCGGGACGCGCGAAGAGATCAGGGGCGCCCCCGCGGACGACTTCGTGCGCGAGTTCGTCGCGCAGGACGCGGTATGAGCGATCTCGCGGGCTACTTCTGGGAGCGGCGCGGAGAGATCGCCGCGCTGACCGGGCAGCATCTGCTTCTCGTCGCGGTGTCGACGACACTCGCCGTCGTGGCGGGGCTCCCGCTGGGCGTGGCGCTGACACGGCGCCCGCGGCTCGCGCGGCCGGTGCTGGGGTTCGCCTCCGCGGTGCAGACGATTCCGAGCCTGGCGCTCTTCGGGTTCTTGATTCCGCTGCCGCTCATCGGCGGGATCGGCGCGCGCACGGCGATCACCGCGCTCGTCGTCTACGCCCTGCTTCCGATCCTTCGGAACACGTATGCGGGTATCAAGTCGGTTGATCCGGCCACTCTCGAGGCGGCCGTCGGCCTCGGCATGACGCCGGGGGAGCGGCTGCGCTCGGTCGAGCTTCCCCTGGCGCTCCCGGTCGTGCTCGCGGGAGTCCGGATCGCCGCCGTGGTCTCGATCGGGCTCGCCACCATCGCGGCCGCGATCGGCGCCGGCGGCCTGGGAGTCCTCATCTATCGGGGCATCGCGATCGTGGACGACCGCCTGATCCTCGCCGGCGCGGTGCCCGCCGCGCTGCTCGCGCTGGCGGTCGACGGGTCGCTCGGCTTGGCCGAGCGGCGATGGTCGGCCTGGAGAAGCGCTTGAGCCGCGGCGTCCGGCTCGCGATCGGGGCGGTCCTGCTCCTCTCCGCGTGCCGGGGCTCCGATCGTTCCGTTCGGATCGGCTCGAAGAACTTTTCCGAGCAGGTCATCCTGGCCGAGATCGCGGCCCAGGCTCTGGAGGCGAAGGGTGTGCGAGTCGATCGCCGGCTCAACTTGGGCGGCACCTTCGTCTGCCACAACGCTCTTCGGGCGGGCGAGCTCGACCTCTATCCCGAGTACACGGGAACCGCCTTCACGGCGATCCTCGGCGAGAAGCCGGTGTCGGACCCGGCGGCCGTCCGGCGGGCCGTCGCCGAGGCCTACGCGAAGCGATGGGACCTCGTGTGGTCTCCGCCGCTCGGGTTCGAGAACAACTTCGCGCTCATCGTTCGCCGGGAGGACGCCGCCCGGTGGCGGCTCGGGCGAATCTCGGATCTCGTCGGCCACGAAAAGGAGATCCGGCCGGGATTCGGGTACGAGTTTGTGGAGCGTCAGGACGGGTTCCCGGGACTCACTCGGGCCTATGGCCTCGCCTTCCCCCTGCGTCCGGTCGAGATGGATCTGGGGCTCCTGTATCCGGCCCTCGAGAACCACAAGGTGGATCTGATCGCCGGCAACTCGACCGACGGGTTGATCGCCGCGCTCGACGCCGTCGTGCTCGAGGACGACCGGCGCTACTTTCCCCCCTACGAGGCGTCGTTTGTCGTGCGGGGCCGGGTGTGGCGGGAAAGGAAAGGCGTGCGGGGGGTTCTCGAGCGCCTCAAGGACTCGATCGACGCCGCCACGATGCGCCGGCTAAACGCCGCCGTCGACCGCGACAAGCGCCGTCCCGAGGACGTGGCGCGGCAGTTCCTGGCCGAGGACAGCCTGCGAATCCGCTGATTCCGGGGATCGGAGGCGCTCCGGGGGCGCCGAAGTCTGTTAATCTTTTGAGCAGAAAACCGGAAGGATTTTCACAATGCCGGGTCTTTTTCGGGTCTCTTCGCCGGGCGACTGGGCGCTGCTGTCGGCCTGCGCCGTCCTTGTCTTTCTGCTGGTGATCTCCTTCCGCTCCCGCTCGACCGTCTTCTGCCAGTACCTGAAGACCATGACCGGCGTCTCCTTGAAGCCTGCCGACGTGACGCGCGCCTTCAAGGCCGGAGGCAAGGAACACGTTCGGGAGCTCTTCCTGGACCTGATCATTCGCGAGGACTTAAAGAACGGCCCCGTGGAGATTCCCGAGGGTGCCGCCCTCCAGGGAAGAGAGGAATCCGCCGGCTAGAGCGTCGGGTCTGCGGGCCCGCCGCTAAATGAAATTCCGACCCGGCCCGGATCGCTCCGGCCGGGCAGAAGATCTTCGGACTCGGAGGCGGCTGCCGTCCGGAGCGTAATGCGCGATGGCGTCGGCGCCGAATCCGCAGATGCGGGGTCACTCACGCCGTCATCCCGAGCGATAGGGAGGGGCCCCTCGACAGGATCCGAGGCGTCGCCGAAGCGAGTCGAGCATCCCTGGCCCGGTCGGCTCGGAATGACGTGCCGTCGAGAAAGCGATAATGCGGATCGTGCCGCGGATCAGCCGTCGGACCGCCCTTCTCCTCGCCGGTCTTCTGCTTCTCGCCGCCGCGCCGGAGACGCCCGGGCCGCGAGGTTCCGCACCGGTGCTGGGGCTCGACGTCAACCTCGCGGCCGGCACTCCGGCGGCCGAGCAGCAGCGCGCCTTCGATCTCGCGCGCCGCACGGGAGCGTCCCTCTACGCCATGACGCTCTCCTGGGCGGCGGCGGAACGTTCGCCCGGGAAGTACGAGTTGAAAGACATCACGCGCGCCGCCCGGTCGCTGCGCCAGTCGGGTGCTCAGCTGCACCTCGATCTGCCGCTGGTGGCCGGCAGGCAGCGCGACGTGCCGGCGGACCTGGCCGGGGTGGCCTTCGACGACCCCAGGCTGTCCCTTCGTCTGGGGAAGTTGCTCGACGCGCTCGAGCCGGCGCTGCGAGACTTCTCGACGCTTTCGCTGGGATACGAGGCGGACGCCTATTTCGCCGACAAGCCGGAAGAGCTGCGCGCCTACCGGCGCCTCTTCGACGGGGCGGTCAGCTATCTCTCGAAGAAATCGCCGCGCCTGAAGGTCGGCGTCACGACGGCCTCGCCCACGGAGAGCCCGGCGCCCGCCGTCGCGGCGGCTCTCCACCAGAAGAGCCCCGTCCTCTTCTACATCTATTCTCCTTTCCAGTCCGGGCGGCCATACTTGCAGCGCGATCCGGATTCCCTCGAGAGGGATTGGAAGGATCTTCTGGCGGCCTCGGGCGACCGTCCGATCGCCTTTCCCGAGGTGAGCTACTCGTCGGCGCCGGAGAATTCCTCGACACCCGAGAAACAAGCGGAATTCGTGCGGCGGATGCGGCGGCTGCTCACGGCCGCCGATGGCCGGCGGCTCCTCTTCGCGCGATACGTCTCGTGGCGGGACGTCCCCGGAGAGCCGCTTCCGAGCGTCGCGACGGAGCTCGAACGGCGCCGCGCGGCGTTCTTCTCCCACCGGGGGCTTCAGGCGGCCGACGGCGCGGCCAAGGCAGCCTGGCGGGCGTGGGTCAAGGCCGGGACTTAGCCCGCATTGTTCATGAACGACTCCGGCCGCCGCTCCGATCTTTTTCGGCGAATGCGGCGTCAGGAGTCCTCGACGATGCCCCGGCAGCACCGTCGTCGCGCTTCCTTGCCTCGCCAAAAAATCTCTGTCGCGGACAAGGTGTACCCGGCTGCGAGACGACCTCGCGTCGTAGAACCAGTCACTTGCCCGTGTTTCGGCCGGGGGTCCATGAATGATCCGGGCTGGCGCCGCGGGAATCCACCTGTGTCAGGATTTGCTGGAGAGGGGTGAAGGAGGCTTCTCATGAGGCGATTCGCAGTCGCGTTGGCCGTCCTCGCAGGGGCTGTTTCCGGTTGCTCCTCTTCGCCGCCTCCCGGCCCGTCGGTGGCCATGGAGGGGACCAAGTCCGCCTTGTCCCAGCTCGTCGGCCGGTGGGAAGGCGAGTACAGCAGCGTGCAGACCGGCCGGAGCGGCTCGATCGTCTTCGAGTTCAAGTCGGGCTCCACGACAGGTCATGGCGACGTTCTCATGTGGCCCAAGGGATCCAAGACGCCGATAGCCCCCTCCGCGACCGGCCAGCTGACCGAGGAGCAGATTCGGACGATGCCGCAGATGCTGGCCATCAGCTTCGTCGAGGCGACGGGCGGCTACCTGACGGGCACGATGGATCCCTACATCGATCCGGACTGCCAGTGCGAGGTCCGGACGACCTTCGCCGGCTCGATCGACGGGGACTTCATCGTCGGCCAGTTCACGATCGAGCGCTGGGACAAGAAGGGCACTCCCGCCAAGGGCACCTTCAAGGCCGAGCGGAAGAAGACGTAGGGCCCTCTTGATCACTCTCGACCGGTTCATCCTCGAGCGCGAACGGGCCCACCCCGAAGCAACCGGAGAGTTGTCTCTCCTGCTGATGCGGTTCGGCGTGGCCGGCAAGCGCATCGCGCGGGAGCTCGCGGTCGCCGGGCTCCGGCACACGCATGGATCCGCGGGCTCGGCCAACGTGCAGGGGGAGGAGCAGAAGAAGCTCGACGTGATCGCCAACGAGATCCTGCTCGAGACCTTCGACTACGGAGGGCTGGTCGTGCTCGCCGCCTCGGAAGAGCTCGAGGCCCCGTTCATGTACGAGCGCAACGAACGCAGCGGCCGCTACGCGATCCTCTTCGATCCGATGGACGGCTCCTCCAACATCGACGTCAATGGAACTCTCGGGACGATCTTCTCCGTCCGGCACCGCCAACAGGGCGGCGAATCCGATCTCTTGCACCCGGGTCGGGAGCAGGTCGTGGCCGGCTATATTCTCTTCGGCCCGGCGGTGCTTCTCGTCTATACCGACAAGCAGGCGGTCCACCTCTTTACGCTCGATCCGTCGATTGGCGAGTTCCTCCTGACCCGCGAGTCGGTGCGAATGCCGTCCCGCGGCCGGGGTTACGCGGTCAACGAAGGGCGCTCCCAAGGCTGGGCACCGGAGGTGCGGGCATTCGTCGAGCACTTGAAGCAACCGGATCCCGCGGGGAAGCGCCCGTACTCGACCCGCTACTCGGCCTCGCTCGTCGGCGATGTGCACCGCATTCTGCTCGAGGGCGGCATCTATCTCTATCCCGCTGATTTCGGCGCGGGAGGCAAGCCGGAAGGAAAGCTGCGGCTTCTCTACGAGTGCGCGCCGCTGGCGATGATCGTCGAGAAGGCCGGGGGAGGCGCGACGACCGGGCGGGAACGAATCCTGGACATCGTCCCCGCCTCTCTCCATGCGCGGGTGCCGCTCGCGATCGGAAGCTCTACCGAGATCTCGATGTACGAGCGATTCGTGCGAGGAGAGGTGAAGTGACGGCCGCTCGCGGCGAGCGACCCCTCAGCCCCAAGGGGAAGAGAGAACTTGCTTTCGCACAACGCCCGCGCGCGCCAGAAACGAAAGAGCCCCGCTCTCACGGGGCTCTGCGCTTGAACTCTCTTTCGAGGCGAGCCGGCCGACTCCTGACCGTTTGGCGCGAGTGCTAGGCTCGCCTCGCTTCAGGCGTTGAAACTCTTGCCGCAGCCACAGCCGCCGGTCGCGTTCGGGTTCTCGACCGAGAATCCCGCGCCCCGGAAGTCTTCGACGTAGTTGACGGTCGATCCCTTCAGGTACATCGCGCTCTGCGAATCGACGAGAACGGTGATCCCGCCCTGCTCGAGCACGTTGTCGCCGTCCTTCTTCTCGTCGAAGGTGAACCCGTATTGGAATCCCGAGCAGCCGCCGCCCTGGATGAAGACCCTCAGGGGCTTGCCCTCGGAATCCGGCATCGTCTTGGCGAAGTACTTCACCTTTTCGATGGCCGCGTCGGTCAGCATCAGCAGGGGCGCGTTCTCGGTGATCGGCGTCGGTGTCGATTCGAGGGTCGAGGACATGAGCTCTCCTTACCTTTGCAGCACGGATGATTCGTTTGAATTACCGCTCTGGCCGGGCCGATTATCCAGCGCTCTGGCGCCGGCGTCAAATTTCGGTCAGTTTTTCAACCGTCAGGACGCCTTTTTTATCTTCCGGGTGGCGGCGGCTAAGAGCCGGTCGATGACCTCCCAGGCCGGCGCGACGATCTCGGGCGTTGCGACGAAGGAAACTCTGCCGGAACCGACCTCGAAATCGGAGAAGCCGGGCATGGCCTCCATCTCCCACGCCTTGCGGAAGCTACGGGCCTCGTGGTCGAGAAGGGGGCGGCTGAACGTGCCTATTCCGAGCCTCGAGTCATTCACCTCGAAGACGGCCTTCGAGTCGATCCGCACGGGCTTTCCTGCAACCTTGGAGTCGCTCACATCGTTGTAAACAGCAAGCCCTGTGCCACCATTCCAAGGGCTCCGGAGGAGGCCTAACCACTAGATCTTGTATTTTTCCTTGACTCGTCTTCGAGCGGGTTTTAGGCTGATCGACAACGCTGGCGGTTTGCCCGCGATTTTTGCCTTGAACTGAGGCTTTAGGAAGTGAGGGGCGGAGCATTTTTCTCCGCGGAAGGGGGAGCGAAGGGATGAGCGCGACGGAAAAAGGGGCCAAACAGGCTGCGGTTGGGAGCGGCGAAGGGACCCGGGCAGGCCTGCGTGGGTTGACGATTCCACGCGTCTATTCGGATCCGACGGTGTCTCCCTACGAAGCGATCGAGTGGGAGCTTCGCACCGCGGCCATCACCTCCGAGAAGGGGGAGACGATCTTCGAGCAGAAGAACGTCGAGGTCCCGAAATGCTGGTCGCAGACGGCGACCAACATCGTCGCTCAGAAATACTTTCACGGCCGCATCGGATCGCCCGAGCGCGAGAGCTCCGTCAAGCAATTGATCGAGCGGGTCGCCGCGACGATCACCGGCTACGGCGAGAAGGGCGGGTACTTCAAGACCTCCGCCGACCGCGACGCCTTCCACGACGAGCTTGCCGCGATCCTCGTCAACCAGGTCGCTTCCTTCAATTCGCCCGTTTGGTTCAACGTCGGTATCGAGACCAAGCCCCAGGGCTCCGCCTGCTTCATCAATTCCTGCGGCGACTCGATGGACTCGATCCTGCGCCTGGCGCGGACCGAGGGCATGCTCTTCAAGTTCGGCTCGGGCACGGGCTCGAACCTCTCCAGCATTCGGGGCTCGCACGAGGGGCTCTCCGCGGGCGGCACGGCCTCCGGGCCGCTCTCGTTCATGAAGGGGTTCGACTCCTTTGCCGGCGCGATCAAGTCGGGCGGCAAGACGCGGCGCGCCGCGAAGATGGTCATTCTCAACATCGACCATCCCGACATCGAGGAGTTCATCCTTTCGAAGGCGAACGAAGAGAAGAAGGCCTGGGCCCTGATCGACGCCGGCTACGACGGTTCGTTCAACGGGGAAGCCTACGCCTCGATCTTCTACCAGAACGCCAACCACTCGGTGCGCGTCACGGACGAATTCATGCAGGCCGTCGAGAAGGACGGCGACTGGTGGACGAAGGAAGTCCTGACGGGCAAGCCCGACCGCCAGTACAAGGCGCGCGAGCTGATAAGCGACATCGCCGAAGCGGCGTGGGTCTGCGGCGATCCCGGTATGCAGTACGACACGACGATCAACCGGTGGAACCCCGTCAAGGCGACGCACCGAATCAACGCGTCGAACCCGTGCAGCGAGTACATGTTCATCGACGACTCGGCGTGCAATCTTGCGTCCCTCAACCTGATGAAGTTCTTCAATCCGGAAGATGGCTCTTTCAACGTCGAGGCCTTCCGGCACGCCTGCGACATCGTGATCACGGCGCAGGAAATGCTCGTCGACAACTGCTCCTATCCGACGGAGTCGATCGAGCAGAACTCCTACAAGTTCCGGCCGCTCGGCCTGGGCTATGCGAACCTCGGAGCGTTGCTCATGGCCTCCGGCCTTCCCTACGACTCCGAGGAGGGCCGGGCCTACGCCGCGGCGATCACCTCGATGATGTGCGGTGAGGCCTACCTGCAATCCTCGCGCGTCGCTTCCGAGCTCGGTCCCTTCGCCGGCTACCCGCCCAATCGCGAGTCCTTCCTCGAGGTGATCGGAATGCATCGCGACGCCGCATACAAGGTCCCGGCCCGCGGCGTTCCGGCGGACCTCACGCGGGCGCAGAAGGCGGTGTGGGACGCGGCGTTGGAATCAGGCAAGCAGTACGGCTACAAGAACGCGCAGGTCACGGTGCTCGCCCCGACCGGCACGATCGGCTTCATGATGGATTGCGACACGACCGGGGTCGAGCCCGACCTCGCCCTCGTGAAATACAAGAAGCTGGTCGGCGGCGGCACGATCAAGATCGTCAACAACACCGTGCCGCTCGCGCTCCGGCGTCTGGGCTACGCGGAGAGCGAGATCCACGACATCGTGGACTTCGTAGACGAGAAGGGGACGATCGAGGGAGCGCCGGGCTTCAAGCCCGAGCACCTGCCCGTTTTCGACTGCGCCTTCCGCGCCTTGAACGGCACGCGCTCGATCCACTACATGGGCCACGTCAAGATGATGGGGGCCGTGCAGCCCTTCCTCTCCGGCGCGATCTCGAAGACGGTCAACCTGCCGACCGACGCGACGCCCGAGGAGATCGCGGGGGTCTACATGGATGGCTGGAAGCATGGTCTGAAGGCGATCGCGATCTACCGCGACGGCTGCAAGCGCACACAGCCTCTGAACACGGCGGCATCGCGTTCCGACACGAGGAACCCGGAGAAGCGCACAACCTTGGAGTACATCGGCAAGGCGACCGCGCCCGTGCCGGCGCCCTACCGACGCAAGCTCCCCGACGAGCGCCGTTCGATCACACACAAGTTCGACGTCGGCGGACATGAGGGCTACATCACCGTCGGCTTGTACGAGGATGGAAAGCCGGGGGAGATCTTCCTGCGCATGTCGAAGGAAGGCTCGACCGTCTCGGGCCTGATGGACTCCTTCGCAACCGCGATCTCCCTGACCCTCCAGTACGGCGTGCCGCTCGAGGCCCTCGTCAAGAAATTCACGCACATGCGCTTCGAGCCGTCGGGCTTCACCAAGAACCGCGAGATCCCGATCGCGAAGTCGCTCGTCGACTACGTGTTCCGGTGGCTGGGCTCCAAATTCCTCTCCGCCGAAGAGAAGGAAGCCATCGGCGTCATCGCGCGCGACACCCACTCGGACGCCCCGATCCCGGTGACCGACCAGGTCGTCATCGCGCGGCCCATCGGCAGCGGCAACGGCTTCGCCTTCGAGACCTCCACCGATGCCCCCGCCTGCCACGAGTGCGGGTCGATCATGGTGCGCAACGGCGCCTGCTACAAATGCATGAACTGCGGGGCGACGAGCGGGTGTAGCTAGACGGGGTCAGACCTGATTTCTGATTTTGGGCTTGCGGCGGCGGTGCGGAGGAGGCGGGTCAGGCGGTCGATCCTGGTCTGGAGCGCGTGATCGAGCGGGAGTCGGCTCTCGAGCCGCGCCAGCGGGCGCGCGAAGGATGAGTCGTCGCGGCCGAGGCGCATCGCCACGCGGCGGACCGGAATTCGGAAGAGGCGGCGGGCGAGATAGGCGGCGCGGCAGCGTGCGGCGGCGATCTCTCCGCCTCGCTGCCGTCCTCGAAGATCCTCGAGGGTCAAGCCGCCGTCGCGCGCAACGGTCTCGAGAAGGCGATCGAGCGGGATCTCGCTGACGACCGGATCGGGCTCCGCAGGCGTCCGGGTTTGCGCCAAAGGAAGGGAATCGCCGTCGGCGGGCAGATCCAAGTCCTCGAGCGGCTGGTCGCCCGGGCTGTCCACCAGTTTGACGTACAGCCTGATCGCCGATCGCGGGGATTCGTCCAGAAGCGCGAGCAGAGGATCGACATCCAGCCAGTCGGGCCCCAGCGCCTGCCGGAGATAGCGGTCGCTCGACCAGGGGTAGTCGGCCGCGCGCCGCGCGATGCGGGCCTCGACCGGGTTGCGGTGGATATAGCTGACGAGCGCGTGAAGGTGCCGGTTATCCCGAACGAGGAAGGCTTTGTACCGGCCCTGGAACAAGTGGCCAACGCGGTCGTGACGGCGGTTGAACCATCCGGCATAGGTCGAGTGAAGCCGCCCCATGATTCGCGACAGGGGCTCCGGACCGGACCGGCTCGCGAGGTGCACGTGATTGGTCATCAGGCAGTAGGCGAGGAGCTCGAACCGGAACCTCTGCCGGCACCGCGCGATTCGATCCAGATACTCGCTCCGATCGGTGTCGTCGCGAAAGAGCGCCCGGCGCTCGTTGCCCCGCGCGGTGACGTGATAGACGGCTCCCGGAACCTCCACCCGGGGTGGTCGCGCCATTCAAGGCCTCCCTCGACCCTCGACCTGAATTGTCGCGAGTCGACTTGAATTGCCGCGAGCCGGGGGGCGCGAAATCAGAAATCAGGACTGACCCCGACGCAGCAGTGTGACTGACACGTACAGGACGACGACGAGGACCAGCACGCGCAGCGCTTCGAGTGGAAGGGACTTGACGAGCCACACGGCGACCATCACGCCGGGAATGCCGCCGAGCGTCAGTCCGAGCGACATCCGCTGGTGGAAGCGCCGTGCGGACAGGAATCGAGCACCGGCAACAGTCGCGACGAAGGCACCGGACCCCATCATGATCGGAAACGCCGCCCTGGGATCCATGCCGAGCAGGCTGAACATCACCAGGCTCGGCGCGTAGTTGCCGATCCCCAGCGGCAGAAGTGCGCCGAGCGCAAAGTTGATCGCGAGCGCGAGCACGAAGGCCGTCGGCGTCAGGGCCCGCGCTGTGCCGCCGGCCGGAATCAAGCCGAACATGCCGAAGGCCATGAACAGGGCCGCCACGATCAGCGCCGTGCCGATGCCGAGTTGAATCGCGCGCCGCGAAAGCCTGGTCACGATTCCAGTTCCGATCCACCCGCCCGCCACGCACACGGCAATGAGCGCCGTCAGCTGCAGCGGATCGACTTCGACCACGCTGATGAACAGGACGGCTTGCGTCAGGACCGCCAGCGCGTCGCCGACGATGATGGTGCCTGGAATCAGCTCATCGGGCACGAGGCAGAACAGGCGAAATGCCGCTGTCGTTGTCGCAAACGAGCCGATGCCGAGCGTGTCGAAGAAGTTGGTGACGAACCCGATGGCGAGATCGAGCGGCGTCGGCCCTTTCTTCTGCATCGCCGCGCCACGTTCCGACGTGATGCGCCGTGCTTCGAGGACCCAGCGGATGAGAAAGAACGCGCCGCCCGCGACGAGCGCGCCGATCAGACTCCAGACGAGGGTCATGCGATGGGAGCGTTCATGTCGGGGCTGGTCGCGGAGCGCGGCTATAGTACTCCCCGCGAGGACTGCCATGGACGACCGTGACGATACGTTCGACCTTTACGATCTGCGCGTGGAAGTCGTCGGGACGGACCGGCCGATGGTTTGCGGGCACCACGCCGGCGACTCGTTCGAGCTGCGCGGCGAGAACCTCTCGCTGCCGCCTGGTCAGTCCTTCTCCATTTACGCGCTGGCGGCGCTGCTGCCCCTGCTGCCGGCGAAGCAGCGGATCACGCATCCGCACGACTGGATGACGACGGACGCCGAGATCGCGTGTCCCGATCCCAACTGCGGCGCGCGGTTCCGCATCTCGCGTCTTACGACCCGGACGTTCCGGCATCGCGACGTCACGGCCGTTCCGCTCGGCTGAAGCCCGCGGGCTGAGCCTTCGCGTTCCGATGAACACGATTCCGCGACTCGAGCTCGCGCCCGGCTACACGATCTCCCGCGTGCTGAAGGGCGGCTGGCAGCTGGCCGGCGGTCATGGGCCCGTCGAGGCCGCTGCCGCCCTGGACGACATGGACCGGTTCGTCGAGGCGGGCGTCACGACGTTCGATTGCGCGGACATCTACACCGGCGTCGAAGCGCTGATCGGCCGGTGGCTGAAGCGGCGAAAGGGACGCGCGGGCACGGACGTTCAGGTTCACACGAAATACGTCCCCGATCTCGATCGCTTGCCCACTCACTCGCGAGCCGACGTCGTGCGGGGAGTCGACCGATCGCTCGCGCGCCTCGGTGTGGAGCGCCTCGATCTCGTCCAGCTGCACTGGTGGGACTACGGCGTTGCCGGCTACGTCGAAGCGGCCGTGTGGCTCGACGAGCTGCGGCGGGCCGGGAAGATCCGCCACGTCGGGCTGACGAACTTCGATCGGCTGCATCTGTCGGAGATCGTCGCTGGCGGCGCGACGATCACCTCGCATCAGGTGCAGTATTCGGTGATCGACCGCAGGCCGGCCGCGGGTCTCGCCGCACAGTGCGCCCGAGACGACATCGGACTGCTTTGCTACGGCGCCGTGGCCGGCGGATTCCTCTCGGAGCGTTACCTCGGCCGGCCGGATCCCCTTCGACCGCTCGAAAACCGATCGCTCGTCAAGTATCGGCTGATCATCGACGAGTTCGGCGGATGGGATCGTTTCCAGGAAATGCTCGCCGCGCTCGGCCGGATCGCCTCGCGTCACCAGGCCACGATAGGCGCCGTGGCCATCCGGTGGGTCCTCGATCAGCCCGGCGTCTCGGGCGTGATCGTCGGCGCGCGGCATGCGCATCACCTCGACCAGATCCGGAGAGCCTGCGTGCTGGCGCTGGACGACACGGATCGCCTCGAGATTTCCCGCGTCCAGTCGGCGTCACGCGGTCCGGAAGGCGACGTCTATTCCCTCGAGCGTGTGAAAGGCGGACGGCATGCGTCGATCATGCGGTACACGCTCGGGGGTCAGTCCTGATTTCTGATTTGGGGAGCGGCGGTGGGTCGGAGGAGGCGGGTCAGGCGGTCGATCCCGATCTGGAGCGCGGGATCGATCTGGAGTCGACTCTCGAGCCGCATCTGGGGGCGCGCGAAGATTGAGCCGTCGTGGCCCCAGGCGCAGACCCATTCCGCGAAATCAGAATTCAGGACTGACCCCGTTGTTAAGAGCAGATTTCGGATGATCATGGCTTCAGTTTGTAATCCTCGCCCAACGGGCCAGCACCCGCCAAGTACTTACGGGCCCGCACCAGTTCCGCGATCTGCCGGATGTGCCCCAGGTCGTGCAGCGCCCATTCGTGCAGCATCTGCGACAGGGTGATCTCTCCGGCTGCGCGGTGCAGCGCTTTACGATTCGCCGCCTCCGCCGGAAGCCCGCGCAACAATTCGATGTTGGTTTCCCGCTGGTCCTCGAAGTGCCCGAAGTCCTTCTCGGCATCCGCGTTCCTGTAAACGTCAAGATGCATCTGCGCGTCGTCAGGCTCGAACTCCGGCATCTCCTCGCGCAGAAAGCGGTCCACCCGCGCCCTGTAGCAGTGACCCTCCGAGTGCGAAAGATGGGAGAGCACCTCCGCGATCGAGAAACGGTCTTCCGCCGGCTTCCACCGGGAGTCCTCTTCCGAGATCTCCGACATCAGGCCGCGCAGGACCGCCGGTGTCGCTTCGAGCAGATTGAGGCAAGGCAGACTGTCGTTCATGAAAACTATCCTACGATGCTCTCACCCCGGTTGGGGTCAGTCCTGATTTCTGACTTGGGGGTTCGTGGTGCGGTCCTACCGACGTGGCAGGTTGGTCGTGGGCGTGAGCTGTCGTGGGGCGCTGAAGACGGCGCGGCACTCACCGCCTCAGCCGATTGGTCCGCGCGGGGGAGCGCGGCAAGCTCGCTGTCAAGGACAAGGATTTGCAAAGACGGAGTCCGAGTCCGCTTCCGAGGCGCGAGATGGGCTGCGATCTGAAATCGAAATCAGATATCAGGACTGACCCCCAATCCCCTTCCTGCTTCCTTGACACGATTTGATGTGCCGACTAGGATTTTTCCAAGTTTTCCGGAAACTCGCGGGCAGTGGAAGTGGAAGAGAGGTCTCCGATGCTTTCAGTGAAGGCGTTTCGGAGCGTCGCGCGGCTTTTCCCGTGGGTCTGTGCGGTGCACCTTCTGGTCCTTCCCGCGTTGTCTCGCGCCGAGGCCGAGAGCGAGACCAGGGAGCGAGTCCAGCGGAGCCTGGAGGGCGTGCGGGTGCCCTTCATCGCCAACGCGGGTCAGGCCGACCCGGCAGTGGCCTACTACGCGTCGACTCCTGCCGGAACGGTTTTCGTGACGCGCGAGGGTAGGGTCGTTTACTCGCTGCCGGCAGGAAGGGCCTCCGGGCCCGGCGCGCGGACTCGGCACGAGAGAAGCGGTTGGTCTCTGACGGAGAAGGTGGTCGGTGGGAGAGCCCGCCCGAAAGGGAGCGAGCCCGCGTCCGCCCGCGTCAGCTACTTTGTTGGCAACGACCCGGCGCGCTGGAGGAGCGGCCTCCCGACTTTTGAAGGCGTGTCGCTCGGGGAAGTCTGGCCGGGGATCCGGCTCGAGTTGCGTGCGCATGGCAAGAACGTCGAGAAGCTCTTCACGGTCGAGCCGGGGGCGGATGCGTCGCGGATTAGGGTGAGGGTTGCCGGCGGGCGGCTGCGCGTCAATCGAGCGGGCGCGTTGGTCGTGGGGACAGACCTCGGGGAGCTGACGTTCACGGCGCCGGCGGCGTACCAGGAGCGAGCGGGGACACGGCGTCCGGTGCGGGTGGCTTACTCGTTACGGGGCCGGGAGTACGGGTTCCGCCTGGACGACTACGATCCGACTTTGACGGTGGTCATCGATCCCTTGCTGCAGGCAACGTTCCTGGGCGGCGGCGGTGACGATTATGCCTTGAGCGTCGCGATCCACCCGACGACGGGTGACGTGTACGTGGCCGGGCAAACGAATTCTGCGAATTTTCCCGGCACAGCGGGCGGGGCCCAGACGGCCAATAGCGGCGGCGTCGACGACGTCTTCGTGGCACGCCTGACCGCCTCTCTGACGACGCTGACTCAGGCCACCTATCTGGGCGGCAGCGGCGACGACGAGCCCTCCCAGCTCGCGATACACCCGACGACGGGTGACGTATACGTGGTTGGGTTCACGGATTCCACGAATTTTCCGGGCACGACGGGCGGGGCGCAGGCGGCCTATGGCGGCGGCGCCGCAGACGCGTTCGTGGCGCGCCTGACCTCGTCTCTGACGGCGCTGACTCAGGCCACCTATCTGGGCGGCAGCGGCGACGACGAAGGCACCCGCGGCCTCGCGATCCACCCGACGACGGGTGACGTGTACGTGGCCGGGCTCACGGATTCCACGGATTTCCCTGGCACGACGGGCGGTGCCCAGGCTGCCAATGGCGGCGGCGTCTCCGACGCTTTCGTGGTGCGCCTGACCTCGTCTCTGACGGCGCTGACTCAGGCCACCTATCTGGGCGGCAGCGGCAACGACCAAGCCCGCGGCCTAGCGATCCACCCGACGACGGGTGACGTGTATGTCGACGGGTTGACGGATTCCACGGGTTTTCCCGGCACGGCGGGCGGAGCCCAGGCCGCCTATGGCGGCGGCGGCCTCGACGCTTTCGTGGCGCGCCTGACCTCGTCTCTGACGACGCTGACTCAGGCCACGTATCTGGGCGGCAGCGCCGGCGATCGAGCGATCGCCCTTGCGATCCACCCGACGACCGGCGACGTATACGTGGCCGGGTTCACGAACTCCCCAAATTTTCCGGGCACGACGGGCGGGGCGCAGGCGGCCTCTGGCGGCGGCATTTTTGATGCTTTCGTGGCGCGCCTGACCTCGTCTCTGACGGCGCTGACTCAGGCCACCTATCTGGGCGGCAGCGGCGATGACGAAAACCACGGCGCCCTTGCGATCCACCCGACGACGGGTGATGTTTACGTGGCCGGGCTCACGGACTCGGCGAATTTTCCGGGCACGGCGGGCGGGGATCAGTCGGACTATGGCGGCGGCCTCTATGACGCCTTCGTGGCCCGCCTGCCGGCCTCTCTAACGACGCTGACGCAGGCCACCTATCTGGGGGGCAGCGGCGACGACGAAGTCTACGGCCTCGCGATCCACCCGACGACAGGTGACGTGTACGTGGCCGGGCTCACAGATGGCATGTATGTTCTCGCGGGCGGAGCGCAGCCGGCCAATGGCGGCGGTTACGACGGTTTCGTCGCGCGCCTGACAGCGGATTTAGGGGGCGGCTTCTTCTACACGCTGACGCCGTGCCGGGTGATCAATACAACCAAGCCCGACGGGCCTCTCGCCGGGCCGGCGCTCTCGGCTGGCACGACACGGACCTTCGCCGTGGCCGGGCAGTGCGGGATTCCTTCCTCCGCGACGTCGCTGTCGATCAACGTCACGATCACGCAGCCGACTGCGGCGGGGGATCTGCGTCTTTTCCCTGGCGGCGCGTCGCCTCCTCTGGTCTCCACGATCAACTACCGACCGGGGCAGACGCGAGCCAACAACGCGGTGATGTCGGTGGGAGCGGCGACCGATTTCTCGGTCCGCTGCGACCAGGCGAGCGGCACGGTCCAGCTGATCATCGACGTCAACGGGTATTTCCATTGACGGGGATCGGTCTGATTTGCCGAGTTGAGCGCGGAGCCTCCCGAGTCCGGGGTCCCTCGCTATCGCTCGGGATGACGGCCTAAGGGCTCCCCAGCCGTTCGCCGATCAGCCGGTCGGCGCGCGCGAGGTCGATCTCATCGAGGCTCGTCGCCCGGCTCGTCAACTCGTCGAGGATTTCCTCCTGAATCGCTCCCCGCCGCTTTGCCTCGGCGTAGGGAATCGTGTGGAACATCACCATCGAATAGCGGGGAATGAACCGGCCGGGGTGCCTCTCCTCGAGGCGGAAGGAAAGATCCTTCTTCAGCTGAAACTTCGGCTCCCGGACGGTCGACCGCATCTCGACGTAGTTTTCCAGGGCCATGTCGGCGATCGCATCGGTATTGGGACGGCGGCGCCTTTCGAATTCCGCGAAGACCTCGTTCCACGGGCGATTCGGATCTCGGAGACTCTGATCGAAGGCGCTGCAATCTTCGAACGCCGCGTTCATGCCCTGCCCGTGAAAGGGAACGATCGCGTGCGCCGCATCGCCCAGGACGAGCGCATGATCCTCGAACGACCAGGGCTCGCAGCGGATCGTCTCGAGATGCCCGGTGGGATTTCCGAAGAAGTCCTCGACGAGGCGCGGCAGGAGCGCAATCGCGTCGGCGAATCGGCGCTCGAAGAGCGCGCGAACGGCGTCGGGAGTCGTCAGGGAGTGGAAGCTTTCTTTTCCCTGATTTGGCAGAAAGAGGGTTGCCGTGAAACTGCCGTCGGCGTTGGGGAGCGCGATCAGCATGTATTCGCCTCTCGGCCAGATGTGCAGGGCGTTCTTCTCCATCCGGAATCGGCCGCCGCCTCCGCCTCCGTCTGCAGCGGGGATCGTCAGCTCCTTGTATCCGTGGCCGAGCGGCTCCTCCTCAAACCGCCCGCCGGTCCGCTCCAGGATCGCGGCGCGAACCGCCGAGGCGCTTCCATCCGTCCCGATGAGGACGTCGTAGGGTGCTGTTTGCGGCTCGGGATCCTCCCCGGCCAGCAAGTGCACCTGACGGTCCGCAAAATCGACGCCGCAGACCGTACGTCCGAAGCGGATCGAGACTCGGCCGGTCGATTCGGCGGCATTCAAGAGGAGCGCGTTCAGACCCGCGCGCGAAACCGAGTAGATGACTTCATGCGGCTTGTTGCCGTAGGGAACGAGGCGCAGCCGTCCTTCCTCGTCGTGAAGCATCCTCCCGGCCATCGGAATGAGCGCGGACCGGAGGCTCTCCATCACGCCGACCTCTTCGAGAGCCGAAATGCCGCGATTGGCGAGCGCCAGGTTGATCGAGCGCCCGGCGGACTTAGGCGACGCCGCCTTACGAGGATCGAGGCGGCGCTCGAGGAGCGTCACGCGGTACCCGTGCCGGGCGAGAAAGATTGCCAGGAGCGAGCCGGCGAGACCGGCGCCCACGAGCGTGATCTCGGGAGTGTCGCGGGGCGCTCTCAAAGCGGTGCTCGTAAACTCGCGGTCGACGGTGAACCGGCCGCTAGAATCACGGGATGTCGATCGCCGAGTTCGCACGGTACAGCAACCTGCTCCACGCCCTGACCACCGATTTCGTACGGGCGGTTCCCGAGGAAAGGTGGGACTTTACGCCCGACCCGCCCGGAAGACCGGGCCGCGCTCCGGCACCGCACCAGATTGGCAACGGCTTCGCTCCGTTTTGCAAGCAACTGCGTCACGTCGTCTGCGTGCGCGGCGTCTACAATGCCGCGCTCGCGACCGGGAAAGTCGATTGGACGCGAAAGCACGGGCACTACCCCGGCCCGCTGACCCGGGAAGCGCTCCTCGCCGCGCTGGACGCCAAGCAGCGCGACCTTCTCGCCGCACTCGAAACCGTCGATATCGGTGCGGCGATCGATTGGGATGGAACGCTTTTCACCTTTGCCCTTTTCACCTGGGAGTTCGTACAACACGAGGCGATTCATCACGGCCAGTGGAGCGTCTATGCCTCGCTCGCCGGGTTCGAGACGCCGTTCAGCTGGCGCTCCTCGTGGGGCATGTGAGGGCGACGTCTCACAGCGCACCCCGCAGGATCTCGACGAAGTGCCACGCCTCTTCGTACCGGTTGTAGAGCGGGACGGGAGCCACCCGGATCACGTCCGGCTCGCGCCAGTCGCAGGTGACGCCGGAGGCTTCGAGCCTCTCGAAGACGGTTTTTCCCGGAACTTTCGACTTCACCTGGAGCGAGAGCTGGCAGCCGCGCCGACGCGGGTCTCTCGGGGTGAGGATCTCGACCGAGTCGCCGAGCTCTCTCCGAAGCAACCATTCGAGGTAGCCCGTGAGGCGGAGCGATTTCTCGCGCAGCGGCTCCATTCCCCCCGCTTCCATGAAAACGCCGAGCGAAGCTCGAATCGCCGCGAGCGAGAGGATCGGAGGGTTCGAGAGCTGCCATCCCTCCGCGCCTGGGATCGGCCGGAAACCGGGCTCCATCCGGAAGCGCGATTCCTTGTCGTGGCCCCACCAGCCGGCCAGACGCGGCAGATCCTGCCGCATGCCGTGCCGCTCGTGGACGAAGCAGGCGCCGACCGAGCCCGGGCCCGAGTTCAGGTACTTGTATGTGCACCAGACGGCGAAGTCCACGTCCCACTCGTGGATACGCAGGACCAGGTTTCCCGCCGCGTGTGCCAGGTCGAAGCCGACGATGCACCCCTTCCCGTGCGCGAGTCGTGTGATCGCCTCGATCTCGAATGCCTGGCCCGTGTAGTACTGGACTCCCGGAAGCAGGACTAAGGCGATCGACTCACCGTCGCGTTCGAGGACCTGGGCGACGTCCGCGGTATCGATCGAGTGCCTTTCGTTCCCAGGTCGCAGCCGCACGAGGGTTTCGGCCGGGTCGAAGCCGTGGACGATCGCCTGAGACTCGAGCGCATAGTCGTCCGAGGGGAACGCATGCTCCTCGAGGAGAATCCGATGCCGATCGCGGGTGGGCCGGTAGAAGCTCGCCATCATCAGGTGAAGGTTGACGGTGAGCGAGTTCATCGTCACGACTTCGCTCGGGGAGGCGCCTACCAGCCGGGCCATCGACGAAGCTAATATCTCGTGGTAGGGCATCCATGGGTTCTCCCCCGAGAAATGCGCCTTGACGGCGAGCCGCTTCCACTTTTCCAGCTCCTCGTCGACGTACTTCGGAGTTCTCTTGGGGAGGAGCCCCAGCGAATTGCCGGCGAAATAGATTTCTTCCTCGCCGTTGTCGCTCCGGGGAACGTGGAATTCGTCCCGGAACGGCGCGAGCGAGTCGCCTCGATCCAGGGCGACCGCGAAGTCGCGTCCGGGCTCGAACGGCTCATTCACCAGTGATCCGAGTCTCGGCGGCGGGGGACGGCTCTCGCGAAGCGCGCGGCGGGAAGGTCGAGCCACTCGAGCGCCGTGGCGTGCAGGAGCCGTGCGCGCGTGTCCTCCGGGAATCCGCAGGAATCGATGAGCTCCCCGGGCCGCGGCTCGCCGAGCGGGAAGGGATAGTCGCTGCCGAGGGCGATCCGATCGGGACCCATCGAGTCCACGAGGTAGCGCAGCATCAGCGGATCGTGCACGAGCGAGTCGACGTAGATGCGCCGCAAATATTCACGCGGGGAAACGTCGTTGGAAACGGCGCACAGATCGGGCCGCGCTTCGAAACCGCGGACGATTCGCCCGATCGTCGCCGGGAAGGCGCCGCCGCCGTGCGCGAATGCGATTCGCAGGGCCGGCAGCCTCTCGAGCACTCCGCCGAAGATGAGCGAGCAGATCGCGAGCGAAACTTCCGCGGGCATCCCGACGAGCCAGGGGAGCCAGTAGCGCGTCATCCGATCTCTGCCGGCCATCTCCCAGGGGTGGACGAAAACGGCGGCGTCAAGCGTCGCCGCCGCCTCGAACACCGGAAAGAGCTCTGGGCTGTCGAGATTCGCCCCGTTGACGTTCGAGCCGATCTCGATTCCCGAGAGCCCGAGGTCCCGCACGCAGCGCGTAAGCTCCCGGATCGCAAGGTCGGGGCTCTGCATCGGGATCGTTCCGAGACCGGCGAAACGCGCGGGGTGTGCGGCCACGACCCCGGCGATGTGGTCGTTGAGATACTTCGCGAGGTCGAGCGCGGGATCCGGCTCCGCCCAGTAGCTGAACATGACCGGCACCGTCGAGAGAACCTGCACGTCGACGGCCGCCGCGTCGCATTGGGCCAGCCGCGCCTCGACATTCCAGCTGTTGCTTTCGATCTCGCGGAACAAGGAACCATTGATGATCATTCGCGCGCGGCCGAGCGTGTGATGCTCGATCTGAACGAACCGTTCGCCACCGGGCACATTCCGGAAGTCGGGCAGCTTCTCGGGAAGAATGTGAGTGTGGACGTCGATCTTCAGCAAGTCAGCGGGCCGGCGCGGACATCACCGTGCCGCACTTCTTGCAGCGGCGGTTCTTCTCGTCGGCGAAGAACCGGTCGAAGATGGGTGGAAAGTCCTTTTCGACGTTCTTGAGAGTGAAGAACTCCTCGTACAGCAGAGAATTGCAGTTGTCGCAATACCACTGGAGCCCGTCCTTCTCGTGTGGAAGGCGCTTTCGTTCGATGACGAGACCCACGGAATTCGGCATGCGCTGGGGCGAATGGGGGATGCGCCCCGGAAGGAGAAAGATCTCACCGGCGCGGATCGGGACGTCCACGACCTTCCCGCCCTGCATCGTCTTCAGGACCATCTCGCCTTCGAGCTGATAGAAGAACTCGGGTCCTTCGTCGATGTGGTAGTCCGTGCGTTTGTTCGGCCCGCCGACGACCATGACGATGAAGTCGTCTTCTTCGAAGACCTTCTTGTTGCCCACGGGCGGCTTGAGCAGGCTCCGGTGCTCGTCGATCCACCGCTGGAAATTCAGCGCCTTCGATTCCATGGCATTCGTCGCGGGTAGTATATGCGCCGTGAATCCGGACTCGAGGAACCCGACGGTCGTTTCCTCCCGCGCGCCTCGGCCCCTCGGCCCCTATCCGCATGCTCGCCGGCTCGGGAAGCTGCTCTTCCTGTCCGGGATCGGCCCGCGGCATCGGGAGACCGAGCAGATTCCCGAAGGCATCGAGGCTCAGACGCGCGCGTGCATCGAGAACGTGAAGGCGATTCTCGAGGACGCCGGGAGCTCGCTCGAGAAGGTGGTCGACGTGACGGTCTTTCTGACGAACATCGACCGCGACTTCGCCGCGTTCAATCGGGTTTACGCGGAGTACTTCGAGACGCTCCAAAGCCGGCCGACGAGAACGACCGTCGGCGTCGTCGCGCTCCCGGTTCCGATCTCGGTCGAGCTGAAGATCATCGCCGAGAGTTGAACTCGAACCCCATCCGGCTTCTCACCTCGGGAGGAAGCGCGGGAAGCTTCGACCGGGGAATGAAGAAGCTCGAGAGCGCCGAGAGGTCCGCGAAGACCCTGTGACGCTCGGCCGCACGGTCGAGATACTCGTGACCCGACGTGCCGCCAGTGCCGATCCGGGTGCCGATCATCCTCATCGCCATCTGGGCGTGCCGCTGGCGCCAGGTCGTGAAATTCCGTTCGATGTCCGCCAGGAGCGCCAGTAGCCGGAAGGGCAAGTGCAGAATCGGCTCGTCCCGATAGAGATTGATGAGGAGCGCCGCCTGGAGCGCGCGGCGGGACAGGTGACGTCCCGACGAAGCGACGTGTATGGGTTCGTCGGCCCCCTGTTGGAACAGGTCCGCGAACCGGCCTGCCGTCGTCTCGACTCCCGCGAGCTGCATGGCCTTCTCGTCTTTCGTCAGAGTCGGGTTGCTTCGGATCGAGGCGCGATCGGCAGCGAGCATGGCCTCGACGGCCCGCCGGTACTCCCGCCAGAAGTCGAAATCGCCGAAGTGGAGGAAGGGCGTTCGCTCGAGCCAGACCTCGATCAAATCGAAGAGAGAAGGCTCCTTCTCCGAGGCCTCGACACGCGCGGCATCTTCTTCGGTCAAGCGTGAAGTGTAGGGAGCGCCGTGGAGCTGAAGGCGGTCCTGCCGCCGCATTCCCAGCTTGTTCTCGATCAGGCGAAATTGAACGCTCTGAAGGCCCGAGGCCGGAATCAGGTCGTCCCGGAAATCGAGGAAGTCGAGAGGGGTCATGGTTTCCAGAACGTCGACCTGTTGAACCAGGACGCGCTGGATCTCGACGATTCGCCCGCAGTGCAGGACCGCGCGCCCGACCTCCTCCTCCGGGATAGGGGAGCTCCGAAAGGCCGCGAGCACCGCGTCGAGCTCCCACAGGATCTGTTTGAACCACAGCTCGTAGGCCTGGTGAACGATGATGAAGAGCATCTCGTCGTGGGCGGGCCGGCCATGCCGGGCGCTCTCCATCTGCTGGCATCCGAGCAGCCGATCGAGCTGGATGTAGTCCGCGTAGTAGAGAGGACCGCGGGGCTTTTCTTCTTTCATCTGAGCGTGCTTCGTACCACAGGCCCGGAGCAATACAAACCGTCGAACGCGGTCATCGTCTCGAGACTCGGGAGCTGTCCAGCCGTCGGGTCACTGCCTGGGAGCCGCCACGCCTGGTCATCGACGAGCGAAGCGAAGCAATCTGATCCCGAAGCCGATTCCGTTTGCGTCGTGTACCTGTTCTCATGGAGTGCCAGTCCGACTCGAGCCACATCGCTGATCGCCGTGGCGCTTCTCGCGAGCTTTTCTACCGCCACGCCACGCGGCCCGGACTGATCCTCTCGTTGCCCATGCGCGATGAATGAGGCGAACGCGAGCGCTCCGGTTGGCGGCACGTATTCCTGACGCCGGCTCCTGGCGGAGCCTGAGTGGTCTTATTTATCGACTTCCGATACTATACTTGATGATATTCGATAAATGATATATTTATATTCGATAAAGAAGGGGTATCGAATCATGTCAAAGCCAGCCTCTTCCGCCGCCCTTCCGATCGCGCATGCCGCGCTGCGGATTCTCATCGTCCTGAACTGGCTTGGGGGAGCCGCGATCCTGGCTCTGCTGGTCGTCATGCCCAACGAGCGATGGATCATGACCGCGTTCAAGCTTTCTCCTTCGCCTGAAGCGGAGCGGCTCGTCATGGGCCTGCGCGCGATCGCGGCGCTCGGCCTCGTCGCGACCCCGCTGAACTACGTCGTCCTCAAACGGCTGCTCGCGATCGTCGAGACGGTTCGCGCGGGCGACCCGTTCGTCGCCGCGAACGCGCTCCGTTTGCAGACGATCGCCTGGACGCTGCTCGCGCTGCAGCTCTTGAGCCTCGTCATCGGTGCAATCGCCAAGGCTGTTTCGACGCCGGCGCATCCGCTCCATCTCCAAGCGGGCTTCTCGATCAGCGGCTGGCTCGCCGTGCTCCTCACGTTCCTGCTGGCCCGCGTGTTCGCCGAAGGCACGCTCATGCGCGAGGACCTCGAAGGGACGGTCTGACATGGCGATCGCCGTCAAGCTCGACGACCTCCTCCACGATCGGAGGATGACGCTGACCGAGCTGGCCGATCGGGTCGAAATGACGCTGGCCAACCTCTCGATCTTGAAGACCGGCAAGGCGCGCGCGATCCGCTTCTCGACGCTCGAGGCGATCTGCGGCGCGCTCTCGTGCCAGCCTGGCGACCTTCTCCGGTTCGAGCCGGAGCAAGCAGAACGCGAGCCACCGGAAGCGGGAACCAAACGGAGTGCAAGCCGATGAACGAGGCCAGCAAGGGAGGTCATCGATGAAGCAGACGGTCACGCTCACCATCACGTCTCTGCTCACCATGCTCTTTGCGTCCTTTCACGTCACGGACGACATCGTCCGCGGATTCGAACCGGCAAGGCTTTCGAACCTCACGATGGTGCTCATCCTGGTCGTCTGGCTGTACGCGACGCTGGTTCTCGTCGAACGGCGATCGGGGTATGTCATCCTCCTCCTCGGATCGCTCCTCGGCGCGGCCGTCCCGGTCCTCCACTTCAAGGGCAAGCGCATCGCCGAGATTGCCGGGTCCAGTGGAGGCTTCTTCTTCATCTGGACACTTCTCGCGCTGGGCGTGACCGCACTTTTCTCCCTCATCCTCTCGGTGCAGGGACTGTGGAACCTGCGGCGGGGTCAGGCCAGGACTTAGCGGAATGAACCCGGTCTTACCGATCCACGTTGCCGCAGGCGGGCTCGCTCTCGTTCTCGGCGCCGTGGCACTCCTGGCGAAGAAGGGCGGGACCATCCACCGCCGCAGCGGGCTGCTGTTCGTCTGCGCCATGCTCGTCATGGGCGTTAGCGCCTCCATGCTGGGGAACGTAGGCGGCGGCTTGACGGCGGTCTACTTTGTGGCCACCGCGCTGACGACCGTCCGCCCGGTGTCGCCATGGACTCGCCGTATCAATGTTGCCGCGCTGACGGTTGCGGTCGGACTCGCGCTCATCGACATTGCCGGCGGCGTAAAGGCCCTCGACAGCCCTCGGGGTCTCCTCAAGGGCGTACCGTTCGCGATGTTCTTCTTCCTCGCCACCGTCATGATCCTGGCGGCGGCCGGGGACGTGCGCATCATGCGATTCGGCGCGCCTCGCGGCCGGCCGCGCCTGGCCCGCCATCTGTGGCGGATGTGCTTCGCGCTGTTCATCGCGGCCGGATCGTTCTTCTCTGTCCGTGAGCGCGTGGCGAAAATCCTTCCCGCGCCATTCACGACGGCGCCCATGCGCGCCTTGCCGATTCTGCTGCTGTTCGCCGCGATGTTCTCTTGGCTGTGGAGGGTCCGCGCCCGCCGTCCCTTGCCGGTGCTCGTCCGACACGATGTCGGCGGTCATCCCAAGGGATAGGATTCCGGGCGGT
>Ga0335084_10000105_pt1 | contig 56624 bp, 54 predicted proteins | sample Lox_Sample_44_FD_206721 | JGI IMG/M metagenome (GOLD analysis project Ga0335084, IMG submission 206721) | Soil microbial communities from Loxahatchee National Wildlife Refuge, Florida, United States - Lox_Sample_4.4 | ecosystem: Environmental > Terrestrial > Soil > Wetlands | place: USA...
AAGCGAGCGGCCTCCGGCCCGTCCGCGCGGGCGGCGAACGCATCGATTTCGGCTTCAGCGGCGGCGAGCGATCTCATGCGAGCTGCTTCTCCTTCAGGAGATCGAGCGACTCCGAAACGTTCTCGTGGACGCCGACCTTGCGCGCGGACAACCCGAGCGCGAGCCCGAGCAGCTGCGTGAAGTACAGCATCTTCACGGTCGTTTTCTGGCCGAGCACCTTCTCGGCCCGCACCTGATGCATCTCCAGCCCGGAGTGGCAGGTCGGGCATTCGGTCGCGATCACGTCGGCACCCATGGCTTCGGCCGCGCGCAGGATGTTGAGCACGAGCTTGGTCGAGATGTCGCTGTCGGACAGCGTGTGCGCGCCTCCGCAGCAGGCGGTCTTGAGCGGGAAGTCCACGTTCTCGGCCCCCGCCGCCGCGAGCAGATCGTCCATGAAGTGGGGTTTCGAGGTCGACTCGCTGCCCGGCCCCTGATCCTTCTCCGGGAAGATGTGGCGCGGCCGCGTATACATGCAGCCGTAGTAGTTGGCAACTCTCAGTCCCTTGAGCGAGTTGCGCACCCGCCGCTTCAGCTCGTCCTCGCCGATCCCGCGCTTGATCCAATCCAGCGCGTGGATGGTTTCGATCTGACCTGCGCGGTAGGTCTCATGTCCGGCTTTGCGCGACAGCCGCTCCGCCACCTCGCGGGACTCCGCGTCGTGACTCAGATCGTGCTCGGCCTTCTTGAGGTTGTGGTAGCAGCCGTTGCACGGCGCCATGACCACCTTCGCGCCCATCTCGTTGGCCGCGATCGACATGACGCGCGAGGACAGATACGTCTGCAGCTTGGGGTCGATGTTCTTCACCTCCATCGCCCCGCAGCAGTTCCAGTTCTTGACCTCGTCGAGCTCCAGACCCAGCGCTTTTCCCACCGCCTGGGTCGAGCGGTTGTAGGCGTGCCCGGTTCCTTCGAGCGCGCAACCGGGATAGTAGGCGACGCGATCGTACTTTTGTCCGGCGTCCTGATTGGATTTGCTGTCCTGGTTGGACATAGTTGGCTCTCCGTCAGGCGCGTTTGGCCGCCGGGGGCCCGGCAAGCTCGCGCTCGGCCTGCTCGATCAGCTCGCCGAGACCGAGCGCCCGCTGCTGTTTCGCCTTCTGCTCCTCGACGTATTCCCCGATGGCTGCGCGCGCACCCGCCCATCCACGCGTGCGCGGCCGCACGAGCGCACCGAGCCCCATGGTCGCGAGCATCTTCAAGGGCAGATGCCGAGCCAGCCGTTTGGCCATCTCGACCAGCCAGTCCTGCATGAGCGGTTGCCCGGTCCGGCGGAAAAAACGGCGGATGATGCGGCCCTCCTCGATCATTCCGGTCTCGAAGACCTGCTCGGAAAACTCTTCGTCGAAGAGCGTGGATTTCGACTTGGGCGTATGGCCTTTCAACTCCAGCCAGTGCGCGGTGGCCTTCATCACGCCTTCCGGAACCACGTCCCGCGGACAGGCGTAAGTGCATTTGTTGCACGACACGCACTGCCAGATGATGTCCTTGTCGCGCAGCAGTTCCGCTTCCATCCCGAGCCGGATCAGATAAATCCAGTAGCGTGGATTGAAATCGGGATTGACCGCGTTGACGGTGCAGGAATTGGTGCACGATCCGCACTGCCAGCAGCGGTGGATGTGTTCGCCGCCCGGGAGCGCGGCAATCTCCTCCTCGAGCTTCTCGTTGTAGTCGGTGACCACCCGGGACTGGATGAAGGTGCTCCAGTGTCCGGAGACATCGACGCCGTCGACGACGAGCTTGTCGTGCGCCTTGATGTTCTCGGGGCGGATGAGCGAGCGTTCGTGGATTGGCATAAGCCTACTTCGAGTCTTTAGTCGAGCAGCTTGACGTCCTGGACAACGAACGCTTCGCCGTCCACGCACTTCAGGCGGGTGCGCCCGTCGGCGTTCACGCCGTCGAGCCCCAGCAAGCGGCGCGTGTGCTCCATGGGATCTTCCGGCGCGTTGAAATCGGCGCGCAGGTAGCTACCGCCCTGTTCGCAGATGTAGCCGGCGTAGACCTGGGCGGTGAGCAGATCGACATAGTGGATCACATCGCGGAATACGCCGTTCGCCGACAGGAACTGGGCCAGCTCCTCACGCAGCACGACGAAGGTGGCATAGCCGTCGGGGACCTCGATGCCCACGTAGCCGTCCTCCTCGGTGTGCCAGATCTCGCGGATGACACCGGTGCCGGACTGCGCATCCCATACCCAGCGGCACATCAGGGGATAGCGCTCCGGGTCGATGTTGTGGAGGATCTCGGCGGCGAGATCGCGTACCCAGCGATAACGGCGGTCCTGCGGAAAGGCGGCGCAGAAAGCGGCCACGCGCTGGTCCGTCGTTCTGGTGTCCTCGGACTGATCAAGAAGACGGACCAGGTGAGAGCGCATCTGCTCGAACGCCGGGCTCGCAAGATGATCTCCGATGCGACGTCGCACGGGCGACATCAGGGCGCACAGCGCCTTGAACGTCGCTAGATCGAGGCTGCGCGCCTTGCCGGCAGCGAGCGCATCGCGGAACAGCGCGGACTTCACCTGCAACGCGCCGACGTATCGCTCGACCCCGCCGTGCTCCTCGGTACGCTCGATCAGCATCTCGAGCGCAGCGGTGAGCTTGGGGCCGCTCAGCTCGAGCTGCGGGCGTACCAGTTCCGCCGGACGCAGCGCGCGAGAGCCAGTGGGAGCGGCCACCGCTTCCTCTCAAGCGACTTTCGCGACCGGCGCCGCCGGCTGCTGGACGAATGCGAACGCGGACATCGCTGCCGCCCTGGCCTGTCCGATGGAGTCGTCGATGGTCTCCGGGCCGGTCGCAGCTCCGGCAACGAACACCCCGGGCCGCGACGTCTCTCCAAACGCGCCATACGAGTTGCCCTTGCCGATATGGCCGTGCGGCTCCAGCGCGACGCCGAACACCGAAGCGATCGAGCGGTTGTCGACGTTGGGATCCATCCCGATCGCGTGCACCACCATGTCGAAGGGAATGGTGATCGGGCGCTTCACCAGGGTGTCTTCGCCTTTGATGATCAAGCGCTGGCCGTCGGAGGTAACCTCAGCGATGCGCGCCTTGATGTACTTGACCTTGAACTCCTCCTGGCTGCGCCAGTAGTACCGGGTCTCGTACAGACCGAAGGTCCGGATGTCCATGTAATAGATGTACACGTGACAATCCGGGATCTCTTCGCGGATCTCGATCGCCAGGTTGCACGACACCGTGCAGCAGATCTTGGAGCACCACTCGCGTCCAATCTGCCGGTCGCGTGAGCCGACGCACAGCAGAATCGCCACCCGCTCGGGCTTGCGCCCGTCGGAGGGGCAGCGCACCCCTTTGCCGGACGAGATCATCTGCTCGACCTGCGTGGTGGTGACCACGTCGGGAAAGGTGCCGAAGCCCCACTCGGGCTTGTTGACCGAATCGAAGTGGGTGAAGCCGGAGCACAGAATGGCGGCGCCGACCTCGCTCGTCTCGCCGTTGGAGAACGTCGCCTGGAATGCGCCGGGCTCGCCTCGAAACTCCTTGACGGTGCGCTCTGTGTGGATCGTCACCAATGGGTTGTTCTCGACTCGCGCAACCATGCCCCCGATGGCGTCTTTGGCCCATTCGCCGGACGGCACCAGCTTCGCATATCCGGACAGGATTGGCGCACCGCCGAGCCGCCGCTCCTTTTCCACCAGAATCGAGCGCTGCCCCACGCTCCCCAGCGCATGCGCCGCCGCCAGCCCGGCCGGCCCGCCGCCGAGAATGAGGACCGGCTTGCTCACGGGCGCCTCTCGATGCGAACGTAGCCGGGCCCCGAGGTGATCATGCGGCGCGGGTCATACAGATGCTCCGGCTTACCCGCCTTGACCTGCTCGAGATAGGCCTCGAACTCCGCTTTCTTCGCGCGCCAGTCGATGCCCAGCTTGTCCATCAACCCCTCAGTGGCCGAGGCGTGCCAGTGCAGCTGCACGATCTTGAATGGATGCGCGCCGCACGCGAGAGCGGCGAACTGGCAGTCCGCCATCACCGGCAGCTCGACGAACTTGCCGCCTGCCTTGCTGATCCACTGGTTCTTGTCCAGCGTGGTGATGCAGCCGGTGTCGTGGCCGATCATCACGTCGGCCTGGGCTTCCTCTACGGCGACGCGGATCTTGCGATCGATCGCGAATGACCGCGTGAACTCGCGCTCGGAGATGATGTGGCGGAACCCGAAGCCGCAGCAGTCATACCATGTCGAGTAGTCGATCACCTGGGTGCCGAGGGATTGCATGATCCCGGTGGACACGGCGAGTCGGTTGCCGCCGAGGATGGCGTCGTCGTAGATCGCGTCCTCCGGCACCATCTTGTAGACGTGGCACGCGGGGTGGATCGTGGCGCGAACGCTGCTGCAGTCGACCTCCTGGCGAGCGGCGATGCGATCGCGCATCACGTGCACCCACTCCGAATAGTGGACGACCTCTTCCGGGATCAGCAGCTTGCCGTCGACCAGTCGGCCGAGCTTGCCGAGGATCTGCTTCACCCGCTCGCGGAGCTTGGCGGAATGCAACAGGTACTGGCGCACCTCCTTGTAGTTTCCGAACGAGGTGCCGCAATGGACCAGCGGGTAGTAATGCCCGTTCGGGTGTCCTTGGGCGCGCCCGGCCACGTAAGCCTGGTGGAAATTGCGCAGGAACACCGCCGCCAGGCTTTCCAGATTCCCGATCCCCGAGCCGTGGTAATTCCAAGCCGTACACGAAGTCTGATCGGTCTCGTCCAGGTACTCGACCTCGAGCTCGTTCATCAGCCACAGGAGCGAGACCGGGTAGCCCGGGATGTTGCCGCACTGACCGCACGACTTGTGGTGCCAGAGCCGCTGCGTCGGGATCTTCTTGTCCCAGCCGTAGAGGGTCTTGACCGTCGCCGGCTGATGGCCCTCTTCGACGCGGTGAACAACGATCTCGCCGTCCTTCTCCAGCTGCCACATGGCATCGCGGACGTCCTCGACGCGGTCCTTGTTGGTGAGCATGGAGCGCCGGTCGATCTTCTGCTCGACCCACGCGGTGGCGAGCTGCGCCTGCTCGGAGTTGAGATTCGCGGCGCGCCACTCGGCCCCGTGGCCGGTGAAGCGCTCACCCTGCGTTTGATCGTTACGCGTAGACATTGATCTCTCCTCGTGTTCGATCTGTTGGAAACGGCGCGGTGCGAGCGGGCCGCAACCTGTCTCAATCGTCGTCGTCTTCCTGGTCCGCGAGCCAGTCCTTCCAGTCTTCGCGCTTCTCGTCCATGAAATCCACGATCACGTCGAACAGGTTCTCGTCGATGGTCTCGAGCTGCTTGAGCACGCCGGTCTCTTCCCAGATCGTGTACAGCTCGATCGAAGTCTTGAGGTTGACCTCCCAGGCCGTGACAGTGGTGTTGAGCGTCGGCATCGGGATCGCCTGCCGCAGAAGCTTCAACGGCGCGTCGACCTTGGAGACGTTCGGACCCCAGTCGGGAAAGTGGTCGCGAGTGATCATGTCCGGCGCGAGCTGATTTCCCGTGGAAATCAGCTTCAGCATGACCCTGCTGAACGGACGCAGCACGCTCTTCGCGGACTCCATGCCGTGCTTGATCGCCGTCTCGCGCATCAGCATTATCAGCCCGCCGGGTGAATTATCGAACGGGCAGCGCGCCGCGCAGGTGTAGCACTGGGCGCACGCCCAGATCTTTTCCTGCATGGCATCGTAGATGCCCTCGAGATTCTCGGTCCACAGCAGCTGCACGATCTCGCGCGGGCTGAAATCGTAGTAGTGCGCGGCCGGGCAGGTGGCGGTGCAGATGCCGCAGTTCAAGCAGCCGTTCAGCTCGTGGTCGTAACGCAGATCCGACTGGATATCCTTGAAGATCTCTTCCAGCTTGCTGCGCGGCACCGGCGGCGTGTCGGAAACGGGGTCACCGATGTGAGTCTCGAAGCGGGTCGCCGTTGCGTGTGTCATCGCAGCACCTCGCGCGATCAATAGGTGAGGACCTTGCAGTCCTCTTCCATCACTTCTTCGATCAGCCGGGCGCCGCCGATGACACCGGAACACTCCGGAATGAGATCGCCCTCTTTCATGTTGAACAGATCGAGGTTCGGGGAGCAGCAGTAGAACTTGACGCCGGCCTCGTGCGCGTCCTTGATGAAGTCGTAGACCGACTTGGGCGAGCCTTCCTTGACGAACAGCTTTTCGGCGACGCCCTTCATCATCAGCCGGCCGGAGGTGGCCGTGCACACGACCTCGACCTGGTACTCCATCGCCGCGGCCACCGTCGCCTGGAAGATCGGCGCGCCGAGCTCCTCCCCGTTGCGGGGGTCGGTGTTGGCCATCACGATTACGAGCTTGCGAGCCATAGTCGTCTCACCCTTGCGTTCAACCGTTTGGGATCTCAGAGCAGCGTGACATGCCCGCGACGCTCCGACTTAGACGCCAAGTTATATTAGACATCTCTAAAATAAAAACAAGCCTGACGCCGTCGGGGTCTTGTCGCCCGCGGTCCGCGTTTCGCGCAGCGCGGACGTTCTCAAATGAACAGGCTCACGTCCGCGTCCTTCGCCATGGGAAGGAACGTGGCCGCGCCGACGTAGTCCTTCACCTCCCGGATGAACTCATCGCGCCCATAACCGAACAGGTCGACCGTCATCTGACAGCCGATCAGGTTCACGCCCGCCTCTATGCACAGACCGCGCAGCTCGCCGATGTCCGCCACGCCTTTGTTCTTGATCGTCTTCCTCATCATGGCCGTCGCGAAACCTTCGAAGCCTGGAATCACGGACTGAACTGCGTTCGGAATGGTCCACCGGATCGACTTGAACCAGTCGGGCCCGAACGGCATCTTCATCGGCATCGCCGGGTTGCCGAGCGGGCTCACCTGCAAGCGCGAGAGGTCTTTCTTCAGGAGCTCCAGACCGTAGAACGTAAAAAACACCGAGACGTCCCAACCGAGCGCGGCGGCCGTGGACGACAGGATGAACGGAGGGTAGGCCCAGTCGAGCGTGCCCTTGGTGGCGATGATCGTCATCGACGGCGTCTTGGCCGCCTTCAGCGCAGCCAGCTTCTCTTCGAGCTTCTGGTCTAGGATCTCGTCGACGCGCTGTTTGACCAGTTCGTCGATTAAGTTGGTATCAGGTGTCGCACCCATCGCTTTCTCCTTGGCTTATCGGCCGTATCGAGACCGCCAGATCTCTATAGAATCTTAAAATGTCGCGCCTCAGCGACCGCCGCCCTGCCCGCGCAGGCTGCGACCGAGCGCAAACAAGAAGCGTAGCGTCTCTTGGTTCTCGCGCTTCCGCAGCAGTTGCCACATGCCGCCCAGCCCTCCGCCGGCGGCAGGCCCGGTAGACATCTCGCGGCCAGCCGCGTCGATCGCGCCCACGACGCGCTCCAACAGGTTGAGCCCTGCCCCGAGGCGATCAGCGAAAACGTCCAGCCGCTCCAGCGCACCGCTCGAAGCAACCCGCTCCAGCATTCCGACCAGACGGTCGACGCCGGCCCGGTTGAGCCGGTCCATCAGCGACAGTGAGGCGCCCATCGTCTCAGCCATGCGGGACACCATTTCGTCGGTCATCGCATCCTGTGCCGCCCCGTAGGTGCGTGCGAGCGCAACCAACCGATCGAGGTCGCCGTTGGCTACCAGCTGCGCTAGCGCCGGCAGCGCCTTCCCGACGCCCGATCGGTTAATCTGATCGAGCAGATCGATCCCATCGGCCGCCGTGGCCGACAGGCGGCTCACCATCTCATCGGTCAGCGCGTCGCGTGCCGCCGCGGTCACGCGCTCCAGCTCCAGTGTGTCGTTCGGATCCATGGCGGTCTCCTACAGCAGACCGCGGGCCGAGGCCCAGTACAGCTTGTTGTACGCCATCTTGAACCAGTGCACCGCTCGCGTCGGCGGCTTGGGATCCGGCGGCGTGGCGTAGTTGAACATGGCGTAGGTCGCGCGGTCCTTGCCACACTCGATGAAGCAGAACACCTTGCCGTCGTGCTCGCGCACCGGAGCGCCGAGCTTGACGATGGCCGCAATATTTTCGCCAAGCGTCTCGGCCTGGTAGTGCACCGTCGAGCCGGCCTTGCTGATCGGGATGTTGGTCGTGTCGCCGATCACGTAGACGTTGGAGCGCTTTTCCATGGTGAGCTTCACTTTGTCGGTAGGGATGAAGCCGCCCGCTCCGAGCCCATTCTTCTCGATGACCTCCATGCCCTTGTGCGCCGGGATCGTGATCAGCAGATCGTACTTGACCTCAGTGCCTTCTTCGCTCTTCAGCACCTGGTTCTTGCCGTCGACCTCCTTCATGTTGAACAGGGTTTCGTAGGTGATACCCAGGCGGTCGAACTCGGGTGCGGCCCACTTTGCGACGTTCTCCAGGCTGTGCACCCGGCCGATCGGATAGGTGTAGTGCAGCTGCACCTTGTCGCGGATGCCGCGGTCCTTGAAGTAGTCGTTCAGCATGAAAGCGATCTCGAGCGGCGCCATCGGGCACTTGTGCGGGACACCTACCGCGATCACCACCTTGCCACCCTGGAAACCTTGCAGGCGCTTGAACATCTTCAGTGCGCTTTGCTCGGTGTAGAATGTCTCGGCGTTCTCCGCGAGCCCGGGAATCATCTCCGGCATCGCGCGCGAGCCGGTTGCGATCACCAGGATGTCGTAGCCGATGGTCTTGCCGCTCTTGGTCTTGACCTGGTTCTTGTCCAGCTCGAACGTCTCGACTGGATCGACCTGGAACTCGATTCCCGGCTCGAGCAGGCTCGCCTGATCGCGGTAGAGCTCGTCCGGCGTCATGCGGCCCAGGCAAAGGTAGAGCAGCCCCGGCTGGTACATGTGCTTGTCGGAGGCCGACAGCATCGTCATCTGCACCTTGCCCGAGCGCAACTCCAGCGCGAGCCGGCGCGCCAGGTTGTTACCGAGAATCGTCCCTCCCATGCCGCCGCCAACGATCAAGATCTTCATGGCTGCCTCCGTGTAGGTTTTGTGCTGTGAGGATCAGGCTACTTCATCTTCTTCAGCGCGATGTGAAACACGCCGGCTTCCTCCCGTGTCCCGAGAAGCTGGTGGCCCACCTTGTGCAGCCACTCCGGGATGTCGCTCGCCGAGCCCTTGTCGGTGGACAATATCTCCAGCTCGTCGCCCACCTGCGCGAACTTGAGCCGCGCGATCAGCTCCATCAACGGGCCTGGGCAGAAGCTGCCGCGCGCGTCGACGACAATCTTCTCCGCCATAGCTGCGCCTCCCGCCTAGAACGACCACACCTGTCCGCCGTGCGCATCGGACAGGAACTTGGTGAGGCCCATCGGCTCGCCGATCCAGGGTTCGAGCTCCGCCTGCTCGACCCCGAGCACGTCGACGGCCATCGAGCACGGGTGGATCTTGGCGTCGCCCAGCTCGGCCGCGCTCTGGAACAGCTGCTTAAATGCCGGCGCCTTCTTGGTCTCGAGAAGCTTGCCGAACGCACCCTCCGGCGGCGCCGGCTCGGCAGCGCCCTTGCGGAAGTAGTGCAGCGCGTTCATCGACAGAAACACGGTGACCTCGTCGCCGCTCACTGCACCGACCGACGCAATCATGCCCGCCATTTGCAATCGCTCGCGCGCGCCCGAAACCACCACGATGCTGATCTTGTTCGACATTCCTCCTCCTCGCCGCCGGACCGGCGGCTACGGACAGCCGGCGAAGCCGTCGGCGTCCATCTTCGTCTGGAAAGCCGGCGCGACCGCGGGGCCGGTCACCAGGCTTCTCGACTCGGCGTCCCAGTTGGCGGGTTTGAGCTTCACCAGCCACCCGCCGCCATAGGGATCCGCATTGATGCCCTTCGGCGCAGAAGCGAGCGCGTCGTTGATCGCAACGACCTCCCCGCTCACTGGCGCCTTGACCGGCCCAACCCACTTGCCGGATTCGATGGTCACCAGGGACTTGTTGAGCTCGATGGCGCGGCCGATTTTCTTCGGCGTATAAGCTACAACCTCGCCCGCCAACGCGCAGGCGTACGCGGTGATACCGATCGTCACCGTACCGTCCGCCTCCCGCCGCGCCCAGACGTTGTTTTCGACGTTGTAAAGCAGATCGTCGGGAAGGTTGCAATTCTTCACGGATGCCATGGCGGTCTCCGAAGCGAAACCGGATTCTCACCCACGAGGGGGCAGGCGCGTTTGCGCTGGATCAAGAGAAGCGGAGCCTCACTTCTTCTTGATGAAGAAAGTGAACTCCTTGTCGGCTTGCGAATGCGACAGCAGCGCATTGCCGGTCTGCTTGGAGAACGCGTGGAAGTCCTGTACCGACCCGGGGTCCGTCGCGATGATGCGCAGCACCTGGCCACTGGTCAGCTCGTTAAGCGCCTTCTTGGCGCGCAGGATCGGCAAGGGGCAGTTCAGGCCGCGGGCATCGAGGTCTTTGTCGAAGTTCATGACCATCTCTCCTCCGTCTCTCGGGTCCTCGACGATGCGCAGCTGGCGCCACCCCGATCACCCGATGCAACCGCCGGGTCTACGCAGCCAGGCCATATATTAGTAAATGTTAATATACCAGAAGCAAACGGCTGCGCAAGCCCGCGACAGACGCCACCAGAGTCGCTTCCTCGTTTGATGGCAGCCGCCCTCATGAGATGCGCTGGTAGTACAGGTTTTGCGGATGGTTCGCCTGGGCGAAGAAGAACCAGCGCTCGGCGAGCAGCCCCGCGTACTGGACCAGAAAAGCCGCCGCCAGCAGCGCAGGAAAAACACCGTCGACCAAGCCTGCAGCCAGCAGGGTGAGCGGAATCGGGAACACCGCAAGCAAGAACATCCACTTGACCGAGCGCATCCATGCGCTCGACACCCCGTGGAAGAACTCGCGCGTGTTGAACGAGCCGCCCATGAAGCCCTGCGAGTTCTGGACGATCCGCGGATGCTTCACCCCGATCGCAGTCTGCAGGCTGGAGCGCGGCTTCAGGCGTGCGTTGCGCATCAGGCTCGCACTGCGGCCGAGCAGCGCGGTGAGCGTGAAGCCCGCTGCCCAGACCGCGAAAAAGCGCACCAGGCCGGGCTCGACGATGGCCGCGTAGACCGTAGCAAGCATCAGCCCCGATGCGCTCCCGAACAGCACATAGTTGATGACGGTGAGCGGCGTATGCCACTCCTGCAGGAACTTTAGGCACGCGTAGATCATGCCGGTGCACAGGAACAGCAGCGCGCACAGCAGGATGCCGAGCGCGCCGACGACCAAAGTCGCGTCCACGCCGGGGACGATCCGATGCTGCGGCCAGCCGAGGTAGTGGCCTATCCCATAGAGAAAGACGCAGCCCATGAACGCCGGCAGCACGATTACTTCGCGCGAGAGCCAAGACGTGCGCCACATCGCCACTGCGCGCCAGGCGCGCTCCGGACGGCCGAGATGGAAGAACGATGCGCCGAGCCCCACTGCGAGAAAAGCAAGCGCGATCACGCAGCCCAGCGGATAGAACATTTGGCTCGTCAGGCCGTCGATCAGCCCGATGCGATCGAACACCTGCACCGTGTACAGGGCAGCAAACAACCCTTGCCCGACGCCGATCAGCGTCGTCAGCAGAATGACCGAGAGGGCCGGGCGCATTACCAGCTCGTCACGTCATCCAGCGACGGGGACTTGAGCGCGGGCTTGGGCAAGCGCCCGTCCACTTTGAGCGGATTGTCGACGCGCTCGAGATCCTCCTCGCGAACCTTGATCTCCTGCTTGTGCCGCGGCAGGTAGTGGTTGGCGGGATGCGTGCTCCACTCCGGCATGAGCTGATAGCCGCCGTTCTCCTGGATCGCCTTGGAGGCCTCGGATTCGGGGTCGTGGATGTCGCCGAACAGCCGCGCGCTCGTGGGACAGGCCATGACGCAGGCCGGCTTGCGTTCCACCGCCGGCAGCGACGGATCGTAGATGCGGTCGACACACAAGGTGCACTTGGTCATCACATGCCGGTGCTCGTCGATCTCGCGCACGCCGTAGGGGCAGGCCCATGCGCAGTACTTGCAGCCGATGCACTTGTCGTAATCGACTAGGACGATGCCGTCCTCCTCGCGCTTGTAGCTCGCGCCGGTCGGGCACACCGGCACGCACGGCGGGTCCTCGCAGTGCAGGCACGACTTCGGGAAATGGACCGTCTGCGTGTTCGGATACTCGCCCACCTCGAAAGTCTGCACCCGGTTGAAGAAGGTCCCGGTCGGGTCCTTGCCGTAGGGATTGTCGTCGGAGAGGTAACCGGCCGCGCCCGACGTGTTCCACTCCTTGCAGCTCGTGACGCAAGCATGGCAGCCCACGCACACGTTGAGATCGATCACCAGAGCGAGCTGCGTCATCCCCCGATCCTCCTTCCCGCAACGAATGCCTGCCATGCCCTGCGCACTCGCTCGACGCCCGGGATCGGGGCGACCCACGGCACGCGCGGCCAGGTCTCATGCGGCTCGTCCGCCGCCGCCTTGTAAACGCGCACACGCACGTCGTACCACCCTGCCTGGCCGGTGACCGGGTCGGAGTTCGATACCGTCGCCTCCCCGCCGGGGAGCTCCTCCGTAGTAAGGTGGTTCAGCAGGAAGCCGCGCTGCGACTCGTTCGCATCCGGGGCGAGGTTCCAGGCACCGGGGGCCTTACCGATTGCGTTCCACGTCCACACCGTCCCCGGCTCGACCGCTTCGCTGAAGCGCGCCATACAGCGTACTTTGCCCCACTGCGATTCGACGCAGATCCAGTCGCCGTCGCCGACACCGGCCGCCTGTGCCGTGCGCGGATTCACGTAGAGGTAATTGTGTGCATGGATCTGGCGCAGCCACGCGTTCTGCGAGTCCCACGAGTGATACATCGCCATCGGACGTTGGGTGACGGCGTTGAGCGGGTATTTTTGCGTGTCGGTGAGTTGCGCCTCGAGCGGCTCCTGATAGAACGGCAGCGGGTCGAAGTGCGTCGCGATGCGAGTACGAAGCCGCTCGGGAGGCCGGCGCGTCCCCCATTTACCCTGTGCCGCGAGCCGGAATCGCTGCAGCACTTCGGAGTAGATCTGGATCAGGACCGGCTCGCTGAAGCGGCGGATGCGCGTGCGCTGCGCCCACTCCATGTAGCCCCTGTTCCAGTTGCGCATGTATTGGTACGACGGCGGCAACACGTGGTGGAACACGCAGTTGTTCTTCGCGTACATCTCCCATTGCCGCGGGTTCGGCTCGCCCAGCATGAACTTCTCGCCGCCTTTTCCGCGCCACCCAGCCAGGAAGCCGATGCCTGATCCGGGCTCGGTCTCGTAGTTGACGATGAAATCCGGGTAATCGCGGAACTTGCGGGAGCCGTCAGGCCGAACGAATGCCGGCAGCTTCAAGCGCGAGGCGAGCTCGACCAGTACCTCCTGGAACGGCTTGCACTCGCCCTTCGGCAGGAAGACGGGCACGCGCACCGCGTCGGTAGGGCCGTCGAATTCCGAGATCGGCCGGTCGAGCAGCGACATCACGTCGTGCCGCTCCAGATAAGTGGTGTCGGGCAGCAGCAGATCGGCGAACGCAGTCATCTCCGACTGGAACGCGTCGCACACCACCAGGAACGGGATCTTGTACTCTCCGCTCTCGTCGCGATCGTTCAGCATCCGGCGCACCTCCATGGTGTGCATGGTCGAGTTCCACGCCATGTTCGCCATGAAAATCATCAGAGTGTCGAGGCGGTATGGGTCGCCGCGCCACGCGTTCGTGATGACGTTGTGCATGAGCCCGTGCACCGACAACGGGTACTCCCAAGAAAACCCCTTGTCGATGCGCACCGGGCCACCGTTCTCATCGACGAACAGGTCGTCGGGCGAGGCCGGCCAGCCCAGCGCCAGGCTGCCCAGCGGGGTGTTCGGTTTGACTGCATGCGGACCGTTCGGCGGCTTCGCCGAGGGCGGGATCGCGCGCGGGAACGGCGCCCTGTGGCGGAAGCCACCGGGCCGGTCGATCGTGCCGAGCAGGGTCATCAGGATCGACAACGCTCGGATCGTGTGGAACCCATTCGAGTGCGCCGCGAGCCCGCGCATCGCGTGGAACGCAACCGGGTTGCCGGTGACCGACTCGTGCTCTTTCCCCCACGAGTCGGTCCACGGTATCGGCAGCTCCACTTTCTGGTCGCGCGCCGTGACTCCCATCTCTTGCGCCAGGCGTCGGATGGTGGCCGCAGCAACGCCGGTGAGTCGTTCCGCCCACTCCGGCGTGTACTGTTTCACCCGCTCCTCGAGCAGCTGGAGCGCGGGTTTTACCGGGGTGCCGTCGGGCAGGGTAAAGCTGCCGAACAGATACGGGTCGGCGCCTTCGGTGTGCGTGGTGACCGGGCGGTTCGTGTGCCGATCCCACCACCTCTGGTTCTGCGGATACTGTGGGTTCACCTCGTCGGCATCCGGATCGCGCGCGAGCAGGCCGTATTGGTCGCTCTTCTCGTCGAGCTTCACCAGCTGACCGGCGTTGGTATAGCGGACGAGAAAGTCGCGGTCATACAGCCCCAGCCCGAGAAGCTCATGGATGATGGCGAGGAGCAGGGCACCGTCGGTCCCGGGCCGGATGGGTACCCACTCGTCTGCGATCGCCGAGTAGCCGGTCCGGATGGGGTTGATCGACACGAAGCGCCCGCCCTCGCGCTTGAACTTCGAGATCGCCATCTTGAGCGGGTTCGAGTGGTGGTCCTCGGCCGTCCCGATCATCACGAACAGCTTCGCGCGCTCGAGGTCAGGGCCGCCGAACTCCCAAAAGGACCCGCCGATGGTGTAGATCATTCCGGCTGCCATGTTCACTGAGCAAAAGCCACCATGCGCGGCGTAGTTCGGTGTGCCGAACTGGCGCGCGAACAGCCCCGTGAGCGCCTGCATCTGGTCGCGCCCGGTGAACAGCGCGAACTTCTTCGGATCGGTGGAGCGGATGCGCGCGAGCCGTTCCTCCAGGATCCGGAACGCTTCGTTCCAGGAGATCTCGACGAACTCACTGTCGCCACGCGCCGAGCCCGGCTTGCGCATGAGCGGCTTCGTGAGCCGCGCAGGCGAGTACTGCTTCATGATGCCCGACGAACCCTTGGCGCAGATCACGCCCTGGTTCAGCGGATGGTCGGGGTTGCCGTCGATGTAGCGGATCTCGCCATCACGCAGGTGCACGCGGATGCCGCAGCGGCACGCACACATGTAGCAGGTGGTGGTCTTGATCTCCTCGAGAGACGCGCGAGTCGAAGCGTTTTCAGTCATGGGGAACTATGTCTAGTTCGGTCAAAAACACGAAAACCCCCGTCAATCTATCCATTCCACCGAAACGTCTCAAGCGAATCGATCTACATCCCCCCCGTGCAAGCCGCATGAGAGCGGGGGGCACGGCTAGTGGCGGCCAAGCCACGCTCGCCGGGCCCCGCGCTCTGACCAAGCGAGAGGTGCATCAAGATGCCGCCACGCCCAGCCTTCTGAGAAATATCTCCATCGGGCAGAATCGGGTAAAGCCGCTCTGCAGCAGGTTCGCCCCGACGAATCCCGTGAACCACAACCAATACTGGCTGACGAAGAGCGGACTGCCGGGAACGCCCAGCCCGAGAGAGATCAAGATGAAAGATCCGGCGATGATCCGGATCATGCGTTCGACGCTCATGGAGTTCGGCTCCCGTGTGCAATTGGCAAATTAAACACATGCTAGAGACAATGCGCGGCAGCTTCTGTGATGTAAGTCACGGTGTGGCTCGACCCGGCGAACGTTCCCAGCCCTTTTCGACGGGCCCTGCCTTTCGGGGGCTGACTTCACGCCTCCTGCGCCGCGCGGCATAGTACACCACCGGGATCACCACCAGCGTCAGCAGCGTGGATACCAAAATACCGAAGATGAGCGACACCGCCAGTCCGTTGAAAATCGGGTCGTCCAAGATGAACAACGCCCCCAGCATCGCCGCCAGGCCGGTCAGAGCAATCGGCTTGGCACGAGCCGCAGCCGCCCCTATCACCGCGTCTTCCAGGCGCGCTCCGACCGCGAGCTGCTGATTGACAAAATCGACCAGCAGGATCGAGTTGCGCACGATGATCCCGGCAAGCGCGATCATTCCGATCATGGATGTCGCGGTGAACTGCGCGCGCAGCAGAGCGTGGCCCGGCATCACGCCGATGATGGTGAGCGGGATGGGCGCCATGATGATCAGCGGCGTGAGGTAAGAGCGGAACTGCGCCACAACCAAGAGGTAGATCAGCACGAGTCCCACGGCATACGCGATGCCCATGTCGCGGAAGGTCTCGTAGGTTACCTGCCACTCCCCGTCCCACTTGTAGGAATAGTGCCGGTAGCGGTCTTCCGGCTGCCGGACGAAGTGCTCCATCAGGCTCCCGCCCTCGGGCAGGCTCACGCCCGCGATCCGCGAGCGGATGTCGAACATGCCGTAGAGCGGGCTGTCAAGCTTTCCGCCCATGTCGCCCATCACGTACACGACCGGAACCAGGTCTTTGTGGTAGACGGTCTTCTCGCGGTCGCCCTGGACCGGCTGGACCAGCTCGGATAGCGCGACCAAACCGCCGTCCCGACTTCGGACGGTCAGCTTGAGCAGCTCGTCCACGGCGCTCTGGCGTTCCGGCGGCAGCGTCAGCCGGACCGGGATCTCGTACTTCGCCTCCCCGCTGTGGATCGGCGTGACGTACTCGCCGCTCAGGCCCATGCGCATGGTCTCGACGATGTCTTTCTGCGCCACGCCCGACAGCGCCGCCTTGTTCTGCAGCACGCGCAGCACCAGCCTCGGCGCGCTCGCATCGACCGTGTCGGCGATGCTAATGATGTCCGGCGTCAGCGCGAACTGGTCGCGCACGCGCTTGGCAACCCGCATCTGACCCTCGTAATCCGGACCGTAAATCTCGGCCACGATGGGCGATAGCACCGGCGGGCCGGGCGGCACTTCCACGACCATCACATCCGCGCCATAGCGTTGGCCAATCCGGGCGAGCTCCGGCCTCAGCGAGCGGGCGATGTCGTGGCTCTTGCGGTCGCGGTGATGCTTGTCGACGAGGTTGACCTGGATGTCGCCCTGCTCCGGGTTGTCGCGCAGGTAATACTGGCGCACCAGGCCGTTGAAGTTGATCGGGCTCGAGGTGCCGGCGTAGGCCTGGTAGTCCGTCACCTCGGGCACGCCCTGCAGATACTGACCCATCTCTCGCAGCACGCGCGCAGTCTGCTCGAGCGGCGTCCCCACCGGCATGTTCAGCACCACCTGCAGCTCCGACTTGTTGTCGAAGGGCAGCATCTTGAGCACGACCAGCTTGAACACTGGAAGCGACATCGCCAGCAGGATGGCTGCCATCACGCCAGCCAGCAAATACCAGCGGTTGCGCTTCCCGCGCTCAGGATCGAGAAACGGGCTCATCACCGCGGTGAAAAACTTCGTCAGCCGGCTGCTGCCTTCTTGCGTCTGCTCGTGAGGAGCATGGGCCAGCAACCGATTGGCCAGCCAGGGCGTGACGCTGAACGCGATCGCCAGCGAGATGAGCATGCCCATGCTCGCGTTGATCGGGATAGGGCTCATGTATGGCCCCATCAAACCGCTCACGAAAGCCATAGGCAGCAACGCCGCGATTACGGTGAAAGTGGCCAGAATGGTCGGCCCCCCCACTTCATCCACTGCGTGCGGAATGACCTCGGTCAGGGGCGCACCGGTCATCTGGCGCCGCCGGTGGATGTTCTCGACCACCACGATGGCATCGTCGACCAGGATGCCGATAGAGAAGATGAGCGCGAACAGGGAGACGCGGTTGATGGTGAAGCCCCACGCCCAGGACGCAAACAAGGTGGCCGCCAGGGTGAGCAGCACCGCGACACCCACGATCAATGCTTCGCGCCGGCCCAAGGCCACGAACACCAGCGCCACCACGGATAGCGTCGCAAAGATGAGCTTCTGGATCAGCTTCATCGCCTTGTCGCCCGCGGTTTCGCCGTAGTTGCGCGTGACAGTCACCTTGACGCCTTCGGGAATGATGGTGCCCTGCATCAGCTGCACCGCCCGCATCACGCGGTGTGCGACGTCCACGGCGTTCTCGCCCGGCTTCTTTGAAACCGCCAAGGTCACGGCCGGGTGCTCTCCCGTTTCGATGATCCCCTTTTGAACGGCTTCCGGTCCCAGGCCAGTCCAGACGTAACGCGACGGCTGATCGGGGCCGTCCTCGATGCGCGCCACGTCGCTCATGTAAATCGGCCGGTCTGCGATCACGCCGACCACGAGCCGACGCACGTCGGCGGCGCTCGAGAGGTATGTGCCGGTCTCGACCAGAAGCTGCTTGTTGTCTTTCACCAGATCGCCCGACGGTTGCGCCGCATTGGACAGCTGCAGCGCCGCCCGAATATCCTGCCCGCTGATCTCATAGGCGTTCATGCGCTCCGGCTCGACGATCACGCGCACCACGTGCGAGGGGCCGCCGATGGTGTAGACGTCGCGCGTCCCAGGTACGCGCTTGAGCTCGATCTCGGCGGCGTGCGCCACGCGCTCCAGGTCGAAAGCGCCGCGGTGCGGGTCCGTGGTCCACAGCGTCAGCGTCACGATGGGCACGTCGTCGATGCCCTTGGGCTTGATGATGGGTTCGCCTACGCCCAAGTTGGGCGAGAGCCAGTCGCGGTGCGAGTAGATCGTGTCGTACAGCAGCACCAATGCGCGCTCATGCGGCACCCCCACCTTGAACTGCGCCGTCAGCACCGCGATGCCAGGTCTGGATACCGAGTACACGTGGTCGATCCCGGCGATCCGCGACAGCACCTGCTCGGCCGGACTGGCGATCAGGCTCTCCACGTCCTTGGCCGACGCGCCGGGGAACGGGACGAACACGTTCGCCATGGTCACGTTGATCTGCGGCTCTTCCTCCTTGGGCGTGATCAGCACCGCGAAGAGGCCGAGCAGCAACAGCACCAGCGCGATCAGCGGCGTGAGCTGGCTGGATTGGAAGAATGCCGCTATTCGGCCCGAGACACCCATGGGAGAGCCGTGATTCGTGGCTCGTAATTCGTGGTTGGTAAGGCAGAGGACCCAAGCTGCCGCGGACCTGCGTGCGCGCCGACTCGTATCAGCATGTTTGGCACCACGCCTAGAAACGGGCTGTTACGAATCACAAATCACGGTAGTTAAGCGGCATCCTTCAGTTTCTTGATTCCCAGCGAATGCAGCACCAGCTTCTCGTACAGCGGCTCGGTGGTGCCCGTCTTCATCTTGCGCAGGAAGTAGCGTTCGAAGGCGACCTTGCCCAGGTGTACCCACTTGCCCTCGGCGAACCAGTTGACGTTGCGCGGCGGGATCTGAGGCAGCGCCACGAAGGCCACTCCGGTGTCGCCGAAGTCGGCCAGGCACACTGCGTTCCAGGTGGCCTTGGCTTGCGGTTGCTTGCCGTCGAGTTCGGCGCGGATATTGGCAGCTGTGGCCTCGACCATGGACTCGATCATGTAGCCGGTCTTCGGTGCGCCGGTAGGGACCGGCGTTTGTTCGACCGGCGGGATGGCCACGCACACACCCACGGCGTAGATGTTCCTGTACTTCGGATTGCGCTGCTGCTGGTCGATGAGGATGAACCCGCGCGGGTTGGTCAAACCCTCGATGCCGAATACGGGGTCGATGCCCTTGAAGGCAGGGAGCATCATCGAGTACTTGAAGGGCAGCTCATGGCTGCGTTTCTCCTTGCCCATCTCGTCGAACTCCATCACGTGCATCTTGCCCGCTTCGATCTTGGCGACCTTGGCGTTGGTGATCCACTTGATGTGGCGATCGCGCATCACCGACTCCATCAGCCCCTTGGAATCGCCCACGCCGCCCAGCCCCAGGTGCCCGATGTACGGCTCGGCCGTGACGAATGTCATGGGCACCTTGTCGCGGATCTTGCGGCGGCGCAGGTCGGTGTCCATGATCATCGCGAACTCGTAGGCTGGGCCGTAGCAGGACGCCCCCTGGACCGCGCCCACCACGATCGGGCCCGGGTCCTTGACGAACTCCTTCCACACCTTGCCCGCCGTCACAGCGTGGTCCACGTGGCAAATTGACTGTGTATGGCCGTTCGGCCCCAGCCCCTCGACCTCGTCGAATGCGAGCTTCGGCCCCGTTGCGATCACCAGATAGTCGTACTTGACGGAGCGACCGTCGGTCAGCTCGAGCCGATTCTCTTCGGGATGCAGCCTTTTGGCCGCGACCGGAATGAAGTCGATACCTTTCTTTTCCAGATAGGGGCGAATGGGGAACTGGATGTCGTCGCGCTTGCGCCAGTTCACGGCCACCCAGGGGTTCGAGGGCACGAAGTGGAAGTAATCCACATCGGACACGACGGTGACCTTGTCCTGCGGGCGGGCCCGCTTGCGCATGTCATAGGCCATCGGCAACCCGCCGATGCCGGCCCCCAGAATCACGATATTAGCCATAGATAATCTCCTCCTCGGGCGGTAATCGATCACGATCCCGCGGGCTTCGATACCGGACCGGCCATGCCCGCCTTGACCGGATCCAGGGCTACTTTCTCGCCGGCGGAAACTCCCGCCAGCACCTCCACCAGGCCCTCGCCAGTCTTCTCGCCCAGCCGGATCTGCCGGAAGCTGGTGGCTCCCTTGTCGTTCACGACGTAGACTCCGCTCACTTCGCTGCGTCGGATCACCGATTGCACAGGGATCACGAGCTTCTTGGCGTGTCCGACGGCAAAGTGCGCCAGCGCATAAACGCCGGGATAGATGTCGCGCTCCTCGGCGGCAAGGTATAGCCGAACACGTGTGGAGTGAGTGCGCGGATCGGCCGCCGGGATGATCACCATGGACTTGACCTTGATCCACTTGCCGACCGACGGCACTTCGACGCTGGCGCGACTCAAAGCGCGGATCTCGGGCACCATCGATTGCGGCACTTCGGCGATCACGCGCATATCGTTGGGATCGAACGTAGTCAGCAACGGCTTGCCGGGGGCCGCCATCTCGCCGACCTCGACGTTGCGGGCGGACACGACTCCACTGATAGGCGCCACCACCGTTGTATAGCCTTTGCTCACCGCGGCCTGCCCGGCTCCGGCCTCGGCGGCCCTGAGCTGTGCCTCGGCCGCCTTGTATTCGGTCTCTGCACGGTCCACGGCCGATTGGCTGACGAAGTTGCTTTCCAGCAGACGCCGCGCACGTTCGAGATTCAGGCGTGCGTTTTGCAGGTTGGCCCGCGCCTGGGCAACCTGAGCTTCGCTGCTGGCGACCACTTGAGCTGCCTCGCGTTCGTCGATCCGGGCCACCACCTGCCCAGCCTTGACGAAGTCGCCCACGTCCGCACGCAGATCGACGATCCGCCCCATCACCTGCGCCGAGATGGTCGACTGCCGCACCGCCTCGACCACCGCCTCGGTTGAATATGTGGTGTCTACGTCACGGTATTCCGCCGGGGCTACCGATAGTGGTTCGGCAGCGTGCAGTTGTGCGCTGGCTGCCAATAGCACAACTGCAGCCGCCCCGCCTCGATACCTGACCCGAGCAATGCTCATTCGCACTCACCCGCGTGTTGACGCTGCCGATGATGCTATTCGCTCGCATGACCGGCCGCTTGATCCGCGTCAAATCATGTCCAATTAAGGGGAATCGATCTGTGACTGCTGTCACAAAGCGCAGCATTCGATCTTCCTGCGGCGGGCGCAGGACGCTTGGCTTAAAGCGCTCCGCAGCGGCGAGGCTGACTCGAGGCTTACCGGAGGATTGTCGCGCTCGGAACGAGCGAAGCGGCCACCGGAACTACCGGTTTTCTGGCTGATCTAATTTTGATCAGGGAGCACTATTAAGGAGGTTCCTATGAAGAAATCACTTTCGTTTGTCATCTCAGCCATCTGTGCTCTCGCTGCTCTGCAAGCCTTCGCTGCCAGTCAGAGTCCGACCGCAGCACAAAAGACCGCGCCCCCAGTTCCGGCACAGCAGCCGGAAGACGTAAGTACATCGGGTCGAAACTTGACGGCCCAGGACGGAAGGGATTTGATTCCGCCGCTGATGCTCGATCGACAAGGCATAGTGAGTTGGGGAGCGGCCACACAGCCGGGGCCGCGCAATGAACACGTGACCCTCCCCCACGGCGGCCCTATTGGCGTGGGCGATCGAACTAACGTCCCCGGGCGTGAATAGCCGCTGGGCGCCGTGGGCCTAGCGCAGGTCGGGCCCACGGTCGCTTTGTCAAGAAGTCCGCTACTTGCGCTTGAAGAATCCTCCTGCCAAGCGTCGCGGAACTGCAAGTGCCGATGGACGAGTCGCTGCCGCTCCGCTCACACCCCAGCGGCCAGGCGTCTGAGCATGGAAGGGTTGACGATCTCGATCTCCTCGCGTCCTACGGACACGAGGCCCTGCTCGGCAAAGGTCTTGAGCAGCCGGCTGACGATCTCCCGCACGCTGCCAAGCTCGTCTGCAAGCTGCTGGTGTGTCGTATGTATGACCTTACCTTTCCCCAAGAGCAGGGCGGCAAGGCGTTGATCGAGCTTGTGGAAGGCGACGGCCTCGACCAACTGCATCAGCTCCGTGATGCGATCCGCGAACAAGCCGAAGACGTAGTTGCGGAACGGCTCGTGCTCGGCAATCAGCTTGTGAAAAAGCGCTGGCGGCAGCGCCACAAAAGTCAGCTCCGATTCTGCAACACCCTTGGCCGAGTAGGGCGCGTTGCCCAGCATGCACCCGGTAGAGAGGATGCAGCTTTCGCCCGGTAGCACGCGGTAGAGCTGCAGCTCCCTTCCGCTCGGCGCGCTTTTGACGACGCGCACCGACCCCTCGATGATCATGGGGAAAGCTTGGCAAGCGCTCTTCTCGTCGAACAGAACGGCCCCCGCGGGAACCGTTCTCACGACCGCACCAGCCAGAGTCTGATCCAATGCGCCGTCTGTCATTGACGCGAACGCGGGATAGAGCTCTTTAAGCTTGTCCTTGACCAAGGGTCCCCTCGCCAGGTTGGCCTTATCAGCGTCAAGAATAGCCCTATCCAGGCCGGCTTTCAGATCGCTGCACGCATGGGGGCGACCCGTCGACGAAATGTCCGTTGGTGACGTTGGTCACATACGCAGTATCTGCAAGGCGCGAGAATACTTTTAGGATTTCTAAAGGAGGTAACGATGAACATCAATAATGTCGGCGGCGTAGACAAGCTCATTCGGATTGTCGTAGGTGTTGGTGTGCTCAGCTTGTTCTTCTTATTGCAAGGCGACGCCCGGTGGCTCGGCCTGGTCGGCGTGATTCCGCTGGCCACCGGCCTGGTCGGTTACTGCCCGCTGTATGCTGTGCTAGGGTTGGACACCTGTCCAGCGAAGACTAAGCAGGCATGAACCGGCGGCTCTGCGCAAGGGCGCGGTTTGATCAGCATCAACGTTGCCTCTCCCGATAGATGCTAGCCTTCGCGACGTTGACCGACCCTAGGAGCATTGCATGAGCAAGTCGTACAGGGAGATCACGGCCGAAATCAATCGCGGGATCCTGAAGCTGCGGCAAGCGGCTCCCGATGCGATGGCCGGATTCACCGCCCTCGCTACGGGGGCGCTTAAGGCTGGCGCGCTGTCGGAGGTGCAGAAGGAGCTGATCGCGCTCGCGATCGGAGTGGCTGGGCAGTGTGACGGCTGCATCGGCTTTCACGCCAAAGCGCTGGTTCGTTTGGGGGCCGCCCGAGAACAGGTGATGGAAGCTCTCGCAGTGGCCGTCTACATGGGAGGTGGCCCTGCGTTGATGTACGCCGCCGACGCAGTACACGCGTACGAGGAGTTTACGGGTACCTCAAGGGCAGCTGCTGCTGTCCCGGCTTGATCATCGGGGGAGCGATTCGCTCCCGATGTCACATTGTCACATTGAGGTCCTTCTAGTCGCCACCGTTCGGAGGAAAGCGGCTCTCGAGCCACGAGTGGAAGCGTACATCCGCTGCGTCGCGCGCCAGGATCTCGTCCATGCGAGCGTTCGACAAAGCGTCCGCCTCCTCAATCGACAGCTTGCCGGCATCCGCCATCGCGTAAAGCCGTTTGCCATACGCGAACACTCCTTCCATCGTCGGGTCGGGTCCGTAGATCTCGAGATATTTCGCCTCGAGCTTTTCCTCTGCCGCCAGGGGCGTCAAGGTACCTTGGGCGCGCTCCTCCATCACCTGATGTCGATAGTCCCACCAGTTCGCCGAACGCGATGTCGAAGTCGACGACGGGGCGTTTGCGCATGCCGTAAGAGCCATGACCGTTGCCGCTAGAAACAGGGCTTTCATATGCCCTCCATCGTAGTTACGAGCACCGCGCTCCACGCCCGCGGGCTATGCCGCTACTCGCGTCCGAACGCGTTAGATCGATCACCCGCGGTAATCAGCCCTCCGTGAGGCGAGCTCGCATGCGTGTTGCGTGGCCCTGGGAGCACGGATGCTCCCCAGCTGCGCACAGGTTGAGGGGTAAGAGGAATCATCTGAGGCGTGGCGTACTCCCAATCCCCCGTTTTCACACCCTTGGCTTGCTGTTCCGCGCCAGGTGTCGAGGTTCCGCTTACGCCGGAACTTCGGCTTTGCGTGGCAGCCGCCGCCTGTAGAGCGCTCGCAGCACATACTGTCGCGATTAGGAAAAATAATGAGTGTTTCATTGCAAACCTCCTTCATGGTTGTCCTCTCAGATCACGATGTAGCCAGGGTGGGTGCTGCGCAATTCGGTCGCAGATCGGTCGTGCTCCGACAGGTTCAGACAGGGTTTGTGTCCACATTCGCCTTCGGTGCGTCCGTTAACGAGCCCGCCCGCGCCCGGTGCTCAGACAGTGCCAAACGTCCGGTGCGCAAGGTGCTCAGGCGCTTCAAGTGTCTGCTCGCGCGGTTTCTCGCTGATGTCACGGCAACCGGCAGTGTTGCCACCTGTAACAGTTCTCGCGCAAGCAGAGCAGCGAGGAGGTGAGCATTCCTCGCGCTCCCGGCGCGTTCAGCTCACCGGCGTGCGCTCGAGCATCTGCGCGAGCGTTTCCGCGAGTCGTCGGAAGTCCAGCGGCTTGGTCAAGATCCGACCGATGCCCGCCAACAGCGCCTCCTGCGAGAGCATGGGGCCCGTGTATCCACTCACCAGGACGATGGGGATGTCGCTACGCACTTGCCGCAATTGCATTGCCAGTTCGGTGCCCGTCATGCCGGGCATCAGATAGTCGAGCACCACCGCATCAAAACGCGACGCGTCACATTGAAATTCGGACAGCGCTTCCGCCGCGCGGGTGAACCCCGTGGGCTCGTAGTTTAATGCCGCGAGCATCTCTTCGGTCAGGAGCATCAAGGGCTCCTCGTCTTCCACCAGCAAGACGCATTGCCCGCGTCCTCGCGCCAAGGGCGCCTCCTCTTCTTCCTTTATCATGGCCGCAGCGGCCGATCGAGGCAGGTAGAGTTCGAAAACACTGCCTCCCCCAGGCCGGCTCGATACGTCGATCGCGCCACCCAGGTCGGTGACGATCCCGTGCACCAACGCCAGACCCAGGCCTGTTCCCATACCCGGCTGCTTGGTCGTAAAAAACGGCTCGAAGATACGCTCGAGCACTGCGGGAGCCATGCCGCCCCCGGTGTCTTGCACGGCCAGGCGCACGTAGCTCCCGGCCGGCAGCAGCCCATGCGAAAGCTGCCTGTCTGCAGGGGTATCCAGCACATTCAGTGTTACGCTCAGCGTTCCCCCTGTCGGCATAGCGTCGACCGCGTTCTTGCACAGGTTCATCACGAGCTGATGCACTTGGGTGGAGTCGGCGATGACCGGTGCCTTACCCGCCTCTAACCGGGGGCGCAGCTCAATGTTGGAGGGTAGCGATGCGCGAACGAGCTCCAATGCCTCACCCACCATAGCGGACGCGTTGACCGCGGCGGGCCTGCCGCGGGCGCTGCGGCTGTATGTGAGGATCTGATCGACCAGCGCCTTGGCCCGATGCGCGGCGCTCATGACATGTCCCACATGCCGCCTCAGCGCGCCGCCCTCCGGCGCAGTGTTGAGCGCGAGATCTCCGTAACCCAGAATCGCCGCGAGGATATTGTTGAAGTCGTGGGCGATGCCGCCGGCCATAGTGCCGATGGCCTCGAGCTTTTCCGCCTGACGCAGCCGTGACGCAAGCTTTTCGCGCTCGGCTTCGGCCAGTGCGCGTTCGCTGATGTCGCGATAGATGGCGTAGCTCGCGATCTGGCCGGTGGCCGTCACGATCGGCGCACCGAGCAGCGACACGCGCAGCCGCCTGCCGGCCTGGTCTACGCGCTCGGTCTCCTTGCTTACGTGGCTCCCTTGGCCAACCGCTTGAGTGATGCGCCGAGATTCTTGCTCGAGGTCCTGCGGCACGATCAGCTCACTGAGCGAGCGACCGCGCGCTTCGTCCGCGGTGTAGCCGAACAGGCGGGTGAACTCGCGATTGACGCGCATTATGCGCTCCTCCAGGTTTAGCATGACGATGGCTTCGGGCGCGCTCTCGAACAGCTCGTCGAGTAGCGCCGTCTGCACGCGCAGCCGCTCCTCGGCGCGCTCCCGCCGGCGAAGCTGTCGATTGGCCAACCCGATCAGCAGCACCACCGCCAGGCATAGCAGCCCTGTGCGCACGGCGCTGTGCAGGGCCTGTGTCCGCCATGCGTCGAGTGCCACCGCCTCGTCGATCCCGACCCCCACCGCCATCGGGAAGCCCGGCACTGCCTCCGCTGCGTAGATTTCACGGCGACCATCGACAAAGTCCTGCACGGTAGCGGGAACCGGCTGATTCCCTGAGATCGGGTCTCGGATTAGACGCTGGTCGGTGAAGGATCGGCCGATATCGGCGCGGGCACCCGGATAGTGCACCAGCAGTTGCCCGTCGCGGCCGAGAAGGTCGACTACGCGGCCCGGGCCGAGGGCGATCGCGGAGTAGTACTGCCGGAAGTATTCGAGATCGAGCTCGGCCACCGCCACGCCGAGGAACTCACCCTTCGGCCCGCGGGCCCCGCGGCTGAGCGCGATGGTCCAGCCATCATGGTCGCCGGGCCGACGGAATGCCTCAGAAACATACAACCCAGCTCCAGCATTGAGGCGATGAGCGGCGACGTAGGGTTGGTCGGCGAGGGATCTCGGCTGCACCGGAGAGCGCGTCGCACTTGCGCTCAACCGGCCATCGGCTCCGACTACGAACAAGTCCTCGACCGGCGCGATCGGATGGGCGCGCTCGCGCAGACGCTCGCGCAGTTGCCAGGGCGGGTCACGCGTCGGGCCAACCAACGCGTCCGTAGCAGTGTCGCGCACGACAACATCCACCGTGCGCAGCAGGCCGGCGATCTGCTGGGCGAGTGCGCGAGCTAGACCCGCAACCTCTTGCCGCGTCGCCTCGATTGCCACCTCGCGCCTGTGCGCCACGTCATACGCCGCGAAGGCCACCATCGCGGTGATCAACACGGCACCGCCGAGCCAAAGTCCGCGCTGGATGCCGAAGAGTGGATGGGGCCAGGTCCGGCGCTCGCCCCTGGGCGGCGGGGAAACAGATGCAGCATCAACCGTACGGGTCATTCGGAGGCACCGGTCTACGCGCTATCCAGGACCTCCTCGACTGCGCTCAGTAGGTCCCGATAGGCAAAGGGCTTCGCCAGAACTCGGCACGCGCCAAGGGTGAGCGCAGTTTCCGCTGACAGGCTACGCCTGGAGCCAAAACGAGCCGACATGGCGATTACCGGGAGGCCGGGGAGCTCACGCCGCAGGACCGCCAGCGTCTCCGCACCGCTCAGTCGCGGCATCTGCATATCCGTAATAAGGAGACGAGCCGGCTCGGCGCGAAGCATGACCAGCGCCGCTTCGCCATCTTCGGCTTGGCGCACACTGTATCCGGCCCCGGTCAGCCATTCACTGATCAGGCTGCGCGTCAATACATCGTCGTCGACCACAAGGATGTCGTTCACCGGGCCACCTCAATGATCGTTCAAGGCCAAGGGCAGAGCCGGCAGCGGCGCACCGCTCTGTTACCTAGCGCTGAACTAGGTAACTGCCGGCGGGGATAGCTCCAAGGTTCTGCCGCGCGGGTTACGCCAAGATGTCTCGAAAAATCTACTTTATTTCAAGTTGAAACGCGCGTCATGCCCGCCCTATGTATACTATATCTGTTACTTCTTCGATGCGACACATGCCCACAGTGAAGATTGTTCGGCTGTGGCTTGTGATCGACACGCATGAGTGCTGCACCGCATATCCTCGTAGTCGACGACGACGCCACGATCCGGCAGCTTCTCGCCGACTACCTGAGCGAGCGCGAACTACGAGTCACCGGCGTGCCAGATGGCGCGGCCATGCAGAAGGTCTTAAACGACGCTGTTGTAGATCTCATCGTCCTGGACCTCAAGCTTCCTTCTGAGAACGGGATGATCATCGCGCGCAGGCTGCGTGCGCAGTCGAGCATCCCCATCATCATCTTGACGGGCCACGGCGATGACGTGGACCGTATCGTAGGGCTCGAACTGGGCGCCGACGACTATCTGACCAAGCCGTTCAATCCGCGTGAGCTGCTCGCTCGCATTCGTACCATATTGCGCCGTGCGCACGCCCATACGACAGCGCCGGCAGCCGGCGAGAAGTTGCGCGCCCGGCGTTTTGCCGGGTGGGAACTGGACTTGCGCACTCGACACCTCACCTCGCCCGCTGGACAGCGGGTCGACTTGACCCACACCGAATTCGGACTGCTCAGCGCATTGCTCGCCGCACCCGAACACGTCCTGACCCGGGACCGACTGCTGGAAATGAGTCATGGCTTCGAGGACGACGTGTTCGATCGCAGTGTCGACGTGCAGGTCTTGCGCTTGCGGAGGAAAATCGAGGTCGATCCGAGTCGACCGCAACTGATCAAGACTCAGCGTGGTGCCGGATACTACCTGGCGGCTAAAGTAGAGTCAGTCCTCTGACGTTACGGTTCGTAGTTCGATCGGCTGGCGACTGGTGGGGATCGGCCCCCTATTTCACGGAACTTTCGCGGACACAAGGAGAGCACTCTAGCCCGTCCACTTGAATCCTGGCGTCTCAACAGTTGGCCCTTCCGCGTCCGCAACGCGGCACGGTCTCCTGCTTCTCAGCAACTCCAAGGGGGTGAAGTGTGCTGAAAAGGCTGTCGAAGGAGGCGGCGCGTCAACCTCGCGTCCGTTGCCTGCTGGCTCGTCCCCCAGCAGGGCAATTTTGGGGTGGCTGGATAGCGTGCAGATCAGTCCGCGTTTAGCCAAGTTCGTCGGAGCGTTGGCGCTGGTCGTGATCGCTGGCCTAGACTACGTAACCGACGCCGAACTTCGGGTCGGCAGTTTGTATTTGGTTCCGGTTGTTCTCGTCGCCTGGTATGTCGGTTCAGCATGGGGAGCCGTCTACGCGTGCGCGGCCGCCGCATTGTCGGTGCCCAGGATGGTCATGGTCGGGCATCTAGACTCTCATCCCATCTATTTCTACTACGAGGTGGCAGTCACGTTCGCTATTCTTCTTGGCGCCAACTATCTTGTGGCGTCGCTGCGACGAGCACAAGATACGCTACGGAAGATCGCGCGACATGACGCGCTTACCGGGCTCGTCAATCGCGCGACTTTCCTCGAGCGCTTGGAACTCGAGTTGGCGCGACATCGCCGACTCGCGTGCCCCTTGAGCCTGGTGGTTCTGGACTGCGATGACTTCAAAGCCGTCAATGACACTCGCGGTCACGTCGAGGGTGACCGGTTACTGCGAGTCGCGGGGGCCACGCTCCGCACTACGCTGCGCAAGACCGACCTCGCTTGCCGCCTCGGCGGCGATGAGTTCGCACTGCTATTCCCAGAAACGGACGCGGCGAGTGCGCGCCGCGTGACCGACGGGGTCATAGCGCGCCTGGACAAAGCGATCTCCGAACGAGGCTGGGTCACCAGCTTCAGCGCAGGAGTGGCGGTGTACGAGCGGGTCCCTGCCACCGCAGAGGCGGCGCTCAAGGGCGCGGATCGGCTCATGTACGATGTGAAGCGCGCAGGAAAACGCGGATACAAAGTCGAGGTTGTCGACTAGCGGCGACTCGTAGCATGTCGTCGAGCTCACGACAAAGAGCAAGTCGAGGCGGGTTCGCCCGCACCGTCTCAGTAGCGATCGAAGGCCGGGCAGCTTGAACGCCTACCTCCCCGTGTCGATCACGTCGAGAGTCCCCACCTGATAGTCGAGCGCGGTGAGCGCGCTCAGGTAGCGGTAGCGGGCCTGGCTATAGACGATCTCCGCGTCGATCGCGCTGAGCTGAGCCTGGTTCAGCTCGACGATCGAGGTGATGCCAAGGTTGTAGCGCGATTCGGCCAGGTTGAGCGCCTGCGCCGATGCCTCCTGCAGATGCGCCGTGATCTCTATGTTTTGGTATCCCGCGTTGGCGTTCAACCACGCCACGCGCACCGCCTTCACAACACTGTTCTCGGTCTCGGAGAGACTCTCGGACAGCGTGAGCGCCTGCAACTGTGCTTGTTGCTGCAGGGCGGAGATCTTGCCGCCATCGAACACGGGGACATTCAAATTGATCCCAATCGCACCGTAGTACTGCGGGAAGCGGTCGTCGCCAACTGGAACAGCGCCCGCGGCCCCATACACGTTGATGATGGGATAGCGCAAGGCCTTCTGCGCATCGACGAATTTCTTCGCCGCGTCCCGGTCAGCCCGCAGGCTCGCCAGCTCGGGACGCCTGGCGATGGCCTGAGCCAGCAGCGAATCCAGGTCGATGGGGGGGGATGGCGAATCGGGCCGATCGACCAATGTGAAGCGGCGCGTATCCCGGAAACCCAAGCTGGTCGAAAGTCGAGCAAACGCGGCCTCCACCGCGTTGTCCGCGCTCAACAGGAGCAGGCGAGCTTGATCGAGGTTGACCTGCGCGAATCTCACGTCGAGCTCCGCCTTGAGCTTGCTCTTGGCCAGGGCAGCGATCCGGTCCAGCAGCGCTTTGCGGGCATCGACCGTCTTTGCGGCCACGCGCCGTACCGCTTGCGCCTCCAGGACCGCTAGGTACGCGTCGTCGACTTCGAGAAGGATCTGGGCGCGCGTAGCGCTGACTCGGTAGCGCTGAGCCGCTTCGTTTGACTGTGCGCTCTGCACCAGGCTCGAGGTGCGGCCGAAGTCGGTGACGAGCTGACTCACGGTCAAGCCCGCCGCGGCACGCCACAGGACGCTGGGATTGTTCAGGCTGCCCGCGGCGATGCGGGTATCGAGCGTGACTTCCTTGCCATCCTGAACCGTGTTTTCGGTCGTCGCGGTCGCGGCGGTCACGCTCCCGAGCACCTGCGGATAGCGCCCTGACTGGAGCTGGAGCGTCAACTGACGAGCGGAATCAGCGGACAGCTGACTCGCCCGCAGCAGCGGCCGGTTCGCCAGCGCGGTCTGCTGCGCCTCCTTCAGGGTCAGGACGGGCGGCGACTGCTGCTGCGCATAAGCGTGCAGCGCCGGCATGCACAGCAGTGCGGCGATCAGGCCTGTACCGCGATTCATTGGTGGTAGGCTCGCCGGTTATGTCCCAGCGGCTTGCGCTGAACGGGCCTGCGCCTCTTGCCTGCGATAAGCCAAGAGGTAGGCAGCCGGGACGATGAAGATGGTGGTGATGACCGATACGGTGAGACCACCGATGATGGCTCGCGCCAATGGCGCGTAGGCCTCACTGCCTGTACCGAGCTTGGCGGCCAGGGGCAGCAAGCCGATGATGGTCGCGAGTGAGGTCATCAGCACGGGGCGCAACCGGATGCGGCAGGCGAGCGCGACCGCTTGACGCAGCTCGACGCCGTCTGCCCGCAGATGCCGCGTGAACTCCACGATCAGGATGCTGTTGGAGACGACGATCCCGACCATCATCACAACCCCCATCAGCGACATCACATTCAGCGTCGTTCCGGTCGTCAAAAGCGTGACGATCACGCCGGTGAGGCCCGTAGGTATTGCCAGCAGGATCAGCAACGGATCGGTGAACGATGCGAATTGTGCGACGAGCACCAGATACACCAGCACCACGGACAGGATCAGCCCCAGCCCGAAGCTGGCGAAGGAGGCGCGCATGCTCTGCACCGTGCCGCGCACGACAACCCTCACGTTCTCGGGAAGAGGCGTTTGCTTGATGATGCGCTCGACACCTGCCGTCAGCTTGCCGATATCCTCTTGTGCCGGCGCGATGTACAGGTCGATTACACGCCGGAGCTGGTAGTGATCCACTTCGGTCGGGGCCTGGATCATGCCGATCTTTGCCACAGCATCGAGGCGTGCCGCTTCCCGTTGGTTGTTCGCGCGGATCGGTATGGCCTTGAGGTCGCCCAGAGCCTTCACCTGGTCCTCCGGATACTGCACCGTCAGAAAATAGTCGTTGCCGCTCTTGGGATCCACCCAGTAGCTCGGCGCGATCATCTGGTTGGAGGTGAGCGCCGTGATCACGTTGCTTACGACTTCTTTCTGAGTCACCCCCAGCTTGGCCGCCTGGACCCGGTCGATGTTCAAGCGCAGCGAGGGCGCATCGATGTCCTGCGGAATCAATACGTCGTTGACTCCGGGAAGCTGCCTGATCGAGGTGGCCATCTTGGAAGCGGTTGCATATGCCGCCTCGAGATTCGTTCCGCTGACCTGCACGTCGATCGGCGTGGGGAGCCCAAGATTCAACACCGCGTCCACCAGACCACCGGATTGGAAGTAGGTGGTGAGCTGCGGGAGCTCATCTTTGATCCGACGCCGCACGCGATCCATGTACTCGTAGCTCCCAATGCTGTGGTCCTCGCGCAGGCTGGCCTGAACGAACGCTGTGTGGGAAGCCGAATTCGGCGTGTACATCGACGAGAAGCCCGGCGTCGAACCGATATTCGACACGATGAGGTTGAGATCGTCGGGGAGAACTTCCTCACGGACGATTCTCTCGACGCGAGCCACCGCCTCTTCGGTGACGAAGACGTTGGTACCCGTGGGCGTCTTGAGGTTGATGACGAACTGCCCCGGGTCGGTGCGCGGGAAATAGGCCAGCCCCAGCATGGGCAGCAGACCGAAGCTGAGCAGGGCCAGCCCCAGCAAGCCCGCCAGCGTGGCCGTCGGCCGCATGAGCGCAACCCCGACGGCCCGGTCGTAGCGCCCCAGCATTGCCTGGAACCGCTTGTTGAACCACACGTTGAAGCGCTGCATTGCGCTCGAGGGCGTCTGCTCCGCTGCGTCATGCCCGGCTGGCGCCTTGATCCACTTCGCGCAGAACAGCGGCACGACCGTCATCGCCACGAAGTAGGAGGCGAAGAGAGACAGGACGACAGCTAGAGCAAGCGCTGTGAACAGGAACTTGCTGACCCCGTAGAGGAAGATCACCGGGAAGAAGACGATGGCTGTGGTGAGCGTTGCGGCCAGTACGGGAAGCGCCACCTCCTGGCCTCCCTTCTCGGCCGCGACGGCCGGGCTCTCGCCCAGCTCCATGTGACGGAAGATGTTCTCCAGCACGACCACGGAGTTGTCGATCAGGCGGGAAAAGGCGAGGGCCAGCCCGCCGAGGACCATCGCATTTACCGAATTGTCGCCCAGCGACAGGCAGATGAACGTGGCAAACGCGGAAAGCGGTACCGACAGGAAGACGGCGGCCGTGGCACGCACGCTACCCAGAAATATCAGGATCATCACCCCGGTCAACACCAGACCGATCGCGCCCTCGTGCAGCAGGTTCGCGATCGCCGTCTTGACGAATATCGATTGATCGAATATCACGGACGTGACCAGCGACTTCGGTACGTCCAGCAGATTGGAGACCGCACGCTTGACCCCATTCACGACCGCGATGGTGTTGACGTCGCCGCCCTGTTTCAAGATCGGCAGATAGACCGAGCGCTGGCCGTCGACGCGCACCACGCTGTTCTGGATCTGTGAGGCATCGCGCGCCTGACCCACGTCCCCCACCATGACAGAGGCTCCGTCAACCGTCTTGAGCGGCAGTTGGTTGATCTCGTCGATGGAGTCGACCTGGCTGTTGGTATACAGGCTGTAGTCGAACGGGCCGATCACCACGTGTCCCGCCGGCAGGATGAGATTAGAGTCGTTAACGGCGCGCACCACGTCCATGACGCTCAGCTCGTGCGCCTCGAGCTTGAGCGGGTCGACGTACACCATGATCTGGCGATAGCGACCGCCAAACGGTTGCGGAGCCGAGGCGCCGGGTACATTGGCCACCTGGTTGCGCACGGTGTACTGCCCGAGGTCACGCAGCTGAGTCTCGTTGAGCCCCTCGCCCTTCAAGGTGACCAGGCATACCGGAAGGCTCGAGGCGTCGAACTTGAGCACCACGGGCGGCAGCGTCCCCGGGGGAAGCCGGCGCAAGTTGGCCATCGCCAGATTGGAGATCTGGGTAACCGCCGAGTCCGCGTTGCTACCCGGCTGGAAGTACACCTTGATCAGGCTCACGCCCGGAAGCGAGCGCGACTCGATGTGATCGATCCCGCTGCCCAGCGTGAAGAAGCGCTCGAAGCGGCCGGTGATGTCGGTCTCGATCTGCTCGGGCGGCATGCCGGAAAAGAACGTCGCCACCACCACCACTGGAATGTTGATGTTCGGGAACAGATCGACCGGCATGCGCACCAGGCTGGTGAGCCCGACCACCGCCGTCATCAGACAGGCGACGATGATGAAATACGGAAAGCGGATGGCAAAGCGGGACATCGCGCCAAGTTATCCGGGGAGTGGATGCTCGTCTTGAACGCGTTGCAGCAGCCGCACCAGGCCTTCGACGGTGAAACCCGGAGAGCGGCAGAATTCGATGATCCTCTGCTCCTCTTTCTTCTGCTGTGCAGAAATGGACGGCAAGTCGGCGGCAACCGTCATCGGGATGGAGAGAACGCCATGCTGGTCGGCATGCAAGAGGTCGCCCGTGTGCACTTCCAGTCCGCCCACCGTCACCGGCGCGCCGAACTCGACGCAATGGACATAGGCATGCGAGACGGAGATGTGAGCGGCGAAGGAGTGGAACCCGAGCGCGTGCAGCGCCGGCAGGTCGCGCACGGCGCCGCTGGTGATGACCCCAGCGCAGCCGAGCGCCCGATACATGTTTGCGTGGACTTCTCCCAGGAACGAGCCGGTCCGCGGATGACTCTGCATGTCCTCCACGACCAAGATTCGCGGCCTGGGCAGGGACAGGAGCTGATCTGCCCAGTCGATGTGATCGATGTAGCGCAGGCCTCGGATCGGCGGGTCAGTGGTCCGGACCCGCAACGGGAACGCATAGCCGATCAACGGTGGCAGCTCGGGAAACAGACAGCGCACCGTAGAGTCTGTGTAGCCCTCGTTGCGCAACCTCACGCCGGTGGCCTCTATGGCGTTCGCCAGGGCGCAGGTATCGAGACGGCTCAGCGCCTCGAGCTGCTCGGCCGGCAACGCGACCATCGGCTGAGGTACCGGACCGGCAGTGCTCATCGCACCATTCCTTGCGCCAGGAGCTTGGGCTGGACCACCTGCCCGACCTGATACTGTCTGCGCCCACCGATCAGCACCAGCTCGTTCTCCTCGAGGCCGGATCTAACCTCTATCTGAGTGGCGGTCTCCATCCCGACGCCGATCGTGCGTTCCTGGATCCGGTGATCCTTGTCCAGGACATAGACGGTCGCGGTGTCGCCCTTTCGATTCGGCGCAGCCTCGATCGGGAGCGATAGAGCGTTCTTCCGGCTGTCCAATACCAGAGTCGCGGTGGCATACATACCGGGAGCCAGCGTCAGCCGGGCGTTCGGGATGTCCACTTCGACCTGCATCGTGCGCGTGTCGGTGGCTACAGCCCCGCTTACGCGCGTCACCGTCGCGCCAAGCGTCTGCTTGGTTGACTGGATTACGACTTCGACGGGAGCGCCCTCGCGCACGTTCGGCACGGCGGACTCTGGAACCGGGAGCGCCAGCCGCAGGGGGTCCAACTGCGACAGCCGAACCAACGCCTGACCGCTGGCCGCCGTGCCGGCCCCGACTAGCGATCCGGTGTCAGCGAAACGCTTGGTGACAACGCCACTGAACGGGGCCGTGATCTTGGAGTACGCCAGCATGGTCGCGTAGGTTGCCCGGTGGGCAACGGCTTCACGCACGGCGGACTGTGCTGCATCCCATGACGCTTTGAGCGTCTCATCCTTGGCACGGGCCTGATCGATCTCCTGTTGCGCCACCAGGTTCGGCTGCTGCTTCAGCACCTCGGCCAGCCGATCGTAGGTCAAGTGGGCCTCGTCGTAGGCGGCTTTTGCTCGAGTCACCTCCTGCTTCGCCCGCTCCACGCCCGCCGAAGCCTGCTGCAGCTGGTCCTCCGCCTCCGGAATTTCCAGCACAGCCAAAACCTCCCCCGCCCTCACGTGGTCACCGATGTCAACCCTCATCTGCCGCACGTATCCCGCCACCTTCGCGTACACGTTGACCTCCTGGAACGGTTTGAACTCTGCCGCGAGGGTGAGCGTACTGGACAGGTCCGTGCGTGAGACGGGCGCTACCGAAACGAGCGGTACCGTGGGCGTGGCGACGCGCTGCACGTCGCCGCCCTCCGTCAGCCTTTTCGTTGCGCGCTGCCCATACATCGCCCCTACTGTACCCGCCAGGGTCAGCACCAGGATGACGCCGACCACCAATCGTAGCCGTCGCTGGCCGACTGTAGACTTCACGGACGACCTTCCTGTAACGCGCAGGTACACCGACCGCTGCGCACGCGCCTCTCGCCGGTTCCGGTAAGCAATGAAGACGATCGGCGCGATTCAGTGGTGGCTACCGAAGTAGCAAAGAACAAATCCGGAAACTGCAAGCAGGAGATCAACGGCAACCCTCCCGGCACGGCGCTTGGCTATATTGCGACGGGACGCACTTAGCACGAGCCATGCCCCATCGCTAGCTCCTTGAAATTCGGGGTAAAGATGAAGGAGTGGGCGTCCGGACGTCGAATCGGACCGGTGGATTCGAACCAGGGCGGCCAAACGAACGGGGGATTTCAACCGGCAGTCCCTTTGAAATAGCCTAGGACGCCGTCTTTCAACACATTCCCAACTCCGCAAAGCCTCGGTCCCCAAGCCGACACGCGCTACATCATTGCGTGCGCACCGCAAGACCTCGCGTTGGCACAGACCCTGCCTGGGAGGCGCTCCAGGAACCACGGCGGCCGTAGTCGCGACCGCCTGCAGCGGACCAGCCAACCGTGCCCCGGAAGTTAGCCTAGAATGCCGCGAGACAAAGACCCGCGCGCGATCTCAGTGAAATCCTTGCTCCTGCGCCCGATCCGATTGGTCGTATTGGTCTTCGTGCTCGTGCTCACGCTCGCCCTCGGCGCGCTGTCCTTGTTCACCTGGCTGGACTTCAAGCGCGTTGAGGCCATCCGCGCGCGCGTGAATCGCACCGTTCTCCTCCAGGAAAGCCTCAGCATCCTCAAGGAGGTGCAACTGCGAGTCGCGACGAGTGGGTCCTCCCCCGAGCGCGCCAAGTTGGAGGCTGTGCGCTCAGATCTGGCGCAGATTCCCGCCAAAGGCGGCCCAGTGCGCTCATATACGCGGGAGCGTCTAGACCGGCTGGAGCAATTTCTCATCCAAGCCGAGACGCAACCGGGACCGGCGCTGCCGGCAGCACTGGCTCTGTTGAGCGAGATGCTGGACAGGGAGAACCGCATCCAGCTCGAGCTCCTCGATACCATCTACGCAGACACGCATCTGGAATCGCACCTCGCCTCGGCAGCACTGGTGGGCTTTCCTTGCATGGTGTTGCTCACCCTGTGGGCTCTGCGCGAGCAGGTGTTTCGGCCTATCGGGGATCTCAAGGATTTCCTCGCGCGCCTGGCCAACGGGGATTTCACGCCCGTCTCCCTTTCGCGCATCGACCCCCTGCTGCTCCCGCTGTTTCAACACTACAATCAAATGGTCAACCGCTTGGCGCAGTTGGAGCAGGCCAACCGTCAGCGCACCGTGTCCCTGGAGCAGGAAGTCCGAGCGGCTACCCAGGCCTTGTTGCAGCAACAGCAGACTCTGTCCCGAGCCGAGCGGCTCGCGGCCGCTGGCGAGGTGTCCGCCACTCTCGCCCACGAACTTCGCAACCCGATCGCAGGGATTCAGCTCAGCCTCGAGAACCTGCGCCGGGAGCTTCCCGATTCTGCACTCGGGGAGCGGATGGACATGGTTATCGCCGAGTTGCACCGCCTTACGCGCCTCCTGAACGGGTTGCTGCAACAGTCGAGTCACGTCCCCGAGCCGCCGCGGATGGTGGGTGTTCAACGGCTGGTACAGGAACTCGCGACGCTGATCCGCTACCAGCTACCGCCTCATGTCCGGCTCGATACCAAAGCCCCGGAAGACCTGCGGTGCCGAGTGCCCGAGGACGGGATCAGGCAAGCTGTTCTCAATCTGGTGCTCAATTCCGTAGCGGCAATGCGCGAGGCCCCCGGTACCGTGACCGTCCATGTCGAATACCGCAACGGCTCGCTCGAGGTCCAGGTCCTGGATGACGGCCCGGGCTTTCCGGAGGCGCTGCTGTCCGGGGGCATCCGACCTTTCGTCACGTCTCGGGAGTCCGGGACGGGTCTCGGGCTCGCGATCGTCAGGCGCTTCGCGCGAGATCTGGGTGGGGACCTTACCATTGCCAACCGAGTGCCCCGGGGAGCGTGCGCTACGCTGACTTTGCCTTGTGCGCGAGAGGATGTTCGACACGCTCTTGCTGATTGAGGATGAGCCGCTGCTGAGCGCGGAGCTGGTGCGCCATTTCCGACGCGAAGGCTTCGAAGTCATCACCGCGGGCACCCTCGCCGATGCGAAGCGTCTGCTGCTGCACGATCAAGTGCAACCGCTGGTCGTGATATCGGACATGAGTCTCCCCGACGGCAACGCGCTGGACCTGTTGGAGGCGATCCGGTCCGAGGCCATGGGCGGGGAGTGGCTGTTCCTCACCGGGTACGGCGGCGTGTCCGACTCCGTTCGCGCACTGCGGCTCGGCGCCTACGACTTCCTCGAGAAGCCCTGCGAGCTGGACCGCCTGAACCTGGTGGTTGCGGGGGCCGCTCGCAGCGCCCGCGCGCAGCGGCAACTGCGGGAGCGGGCGGCAGCCGAGAATCGCCGCTTTGCTCCCGCAGCCTTCGTGGGGCGGAGCGAGGTGGCACGATCGGTACGCGAGCTGCTGACCAAGCTGGCGCGGGCGCCTTTCAGCACCCTGCTCTTGACCGGGGAGACGGGCACCGGCAAGGGCCTGGCCGCGAGAATCCTGCATTACAGTGGCGCCCGTCGCGAGGGGCCCCTGGTGGAAGTCAACTGCGCCGCGCTTCCGCACGATCTGCTCGAGTCCGAATTGTTCGGGCACGAGCCGGGCGCGTTCACCGGCGCCAAGGGGCGGCGAAGGGGGCTGATGGAGCAGGCCCAGGGCGGCACGATCTTCCTCGATGAGATCGGAGAGCTGAGCTCGGACCTGCAGGCAAAACTGCTCACCGTCATCGAGGACCGGCGTCTGCGCCGCCTGGGCGGAGCGAGTCAGATAGACATCGATGTGCAGGTCATCGCGGCCAGCAATCGCGACCTATCGGAGCGCGTCCGCAGCGGGGGTTTTCGCAGCGACCTGTATCACCGTATCACAGTGTTCACGCTCGAGTTGCCCAACCTACGGCAACGCAGGGAAGACCTCGACGACCTCGTCCCGTTGTTCATAGCCGAATACAATGCAAAGGCAGGGAGGTCGGTTCGCATCATCCCTGACTCGGTCTGGGCGTCGCTGCGCGCCCACGACTGGCCTGGAAACGTGCGCGAGCTGCGCAATGTCGTTGAGCGCTGTGTCTTGCTCTCCGACACGCAGACCATTGCCGGACAGTGGCTGCAGCTACAGCCAACTGCGTCACCGGTGCAGGGGGAGCCGCTCCACGCGGGAGCGGACCGTCAGGTCCATCTCCCCTTAGATGGGAGCCTGACCCTGGACGAGATGGAAAGGAAGATCGTAGCCGAAGCACTCGAGCGGGCCGGACACAACGTTACGGCCGCTGCGCGACTGCTTGGCACTTCGAGAGAGACACTGCGCTATCGCGTCAACAAGTACGGGTTGAAATCCGAGGACTGATGCAGTCTGCCTGCGATCGGGGACTGCTCGCGCACAGCTACGGCGACTTCCGACCCTGGCTCTCAAATGCTTGCAGCGCCAAGGGACCGATCAAGGCTTAAGATAAGGCGCAGGCACCGGCTGGAACGGGTAGTAACGGAAGCTCAACATCGCGATATTGTCGTTGGTGCTGAGCGCGCCGGAATTGCCGACAAAAGCGGTCTTATGCAGATACGAATAGGATGCGCCCACTTCCATCATGCCTGCCTTCCCTTGATAGAACTTGAACCAAGCGCCGAGCTGGACTTGCCAGACGTTGGAAGTATCCGCTTTGCAACTTGTATATACGCCGCCTGCAAAGCAGTCTCTGGTGTCGACAGTGGGGTTGCCGTATCCGAAGGTTGGCGCATAGGAGGCTTCGTTGACGGGACAGAGTCGGACTCGGCGACCAGGCGCGCAGTGAGATCGCGGTTGACCTCTTCCATATCGGGGAGGTCATACATGGAAACCGGGGTTGCGAAGAGCGAGAGTTGAGGCATTCGAAGTACCTCACGCGCGAGGCCTGACGCGCAGCTGCAGCTCTAGCGTGTGTGCTATTGAGCAAACCAGATCGCGAGCGCTAGGACTCAATGCCGAGTGAATCCGTTCTTTTCGCACTGCTGCGCGACCACGCCGTTCATGAGTAGTAGCGCCATCCCGGTCCGGTGCCTTGTTGCAGGTTCAGCGTTAGCCCTTTGGCCACCGCTTTGGCCGTGAACGCACACCGAGTTTTCGGAAGATTCTCTCGAGATGGGTCGCGACAGTGGCCTCGCAGATGTCGAGAATACGAGCGATGTGACCGTTCGTCTTTCCCTGCCTACCCAGTTGATAATCTCGACTTCGCGAGCCGTCAACACGCCGAGAATGCGACAGGCATGGGATCCCGCTTCCACACACACGGCATGCATCCAGGCCGTATAGATATGGCAACCACATTCTGAGTTTCATGTGGAAGCGCTTCGTTCTGCACCCAGGCACGGGCTCTCCTTTCGCAAGACCCGCCCCGAAGTTTCACGGTTTAAGTACGATGCATGCAGTATGCGACCGAAAGCTGTCACAGAGCTGTCTGGTCTGTTTCAAATTGAAACCCGCTTGAAATTTTGTCTAACGACGATTACTAAAGGTGAAGAGGTTGGACGCTGAACAGTTGCGCGCACTGCAAGCACCGCACAAGGAGCGCTATCGCTGCCATCCCGAAATAGCTCTCATCACCCTAAAGGCCAGAGGTCGACTCGGAGACGAGAGCATCTCGTGCAAAGTCGAGACCGGCAAAGCGCTGATCGACGCGGGTCTGCACCCAGGGACGGGCGGCGACGGCAGCTTCGCCTGCTCCGGCGACATGCTGCTCGAAGCGTTGGTCGCTTGCGCTGGCGTTACCCTCAAAGCGGTAGCAACGGCGCTCGACCTGCCGCTTCGGGGCGGAGTCGTAAGCGCAGAGGGCGATATCGATTTCAGGGGAACACTCGGAGTGGACAAGCAGGCGCGGGTGGATTTCTCCGAGATCCGGCTGCGCTTCGATCTGGACTCAGACGCGAGTCCAGAACAGCTCGACAAACTGATCACGCTAACCGAGCGCTATTGCGTCATTTACCAGACGCTGCGCAATCCGCCCTCGGTGTACATCACGCGCTAGCTCGAGCACAAAACTCGGTAGGGTTGCGAAATAGTTCCAGCGTATGGACAACGCTCGCGCCCATTTTCGCCGTGCCTTCGCAGCGCAGTTGCTACTCCGAGCACCTCGCCCTCGAGAAGAAAATCCCGCGCACCGTCTCCAGTATGCGGGATTGTATCTGTCGAGTACCGTCTCGCGCCGGTCACGCGGAGGAGATCAAGCTGCTTTCCTCCGCTTGCCCGACCGCTTGGTTCACGTCTCGGTGTCGAGGAAGCTGCGCAGCCGCTCCGAGCGCGAGGGGTGGCGCAGCTTGCGCAGGGCTTTGGCCTCGATCTGGCGGATGCGCTCTCGCGTAACGTCGAACTGCTTGCCCACCTCTTCCAGCGTGTGGTCGGTGTTCATCTCGATGCCGAAACGCATGCGCAGGACCTTGGCCTCACGCGGCGTGAGCGTATCCAGCACCTCCTTGGTGGCATCGCGCAGGCTGGTGTAAACCGCAGCCTCGACCGGCGCCATTGTGCCCTGGTCCTCGATGAAATCGCCCAGATGCGAATCGTCGTCGTCGCCGATCGGCGTCTCCATCGAGATCGGTTCCTTGGAGATCTTGAGGATCTTGCGAATCTTCTCCTCGGGCATCTCCATCTTGGTCGCCAGCAGCGCGGGGTCGGGCTCCTGCCCGGTCTCCTGCAGGATCTGGCGCGAGATGCGATTCATCTTGTTGATGGTCTCGATCATGTGCACCGGAATGCGGATGGTGCGCGCCTGGTCGGCAATGGAGCGCGTGATCGCCTGCCGGATCCACCAAGTGGCATAGGTCGAGAACTTGTATCCGCGGCGGTATTCGAACTTGTCTACCGCCTTCATCAGGCCGATGTTGCCCTCCTGAATCAAATCGAGGAATTGCAGCCCGCGGTTGGTGTACTTCTTGGCGATGGAGATCACCAGGCGCAGGTTGGCCTCGGTCATCTCGCGCTTGGCGCGCCGCGCCTTGGCCTCGCCGGTGGACATCTGGCGATTGATCTCCTTGAGATCGCGAATCGGGATGCCAACGCGCTTCTGGAGGTCGATCAGCCGTTGCTGGTGTTCCAGGATCGCGGGCGCGAAGCGCGCTAAAGCGTCGCTGTAAGGCTTGCGCGAAGCAATCTCGCGCCTCACCCACTCGAGGTCTTCCTCGTTGCCCGGGAAGAACTTGATGAAATGCACGCGCGGCATGCCGGCTTTGTCGACGCACAACTCCATGACAGCGCGCTCGTAAGAGCGCACTTCTTCAACCATCTTGCGCACGCTGTCGCACAGGGCCTCGATCTGCTTCGCGGCGAAGCGGATCATCATCAGCTCCTTGGAGATTTCCTCCTGCGCCTTGATATAGGGCTTGCCGCGCGGGCCGTGCTTGGCCAGAGCTTTCATCATCTTCGCGTACAGCGCTTGGATAGTGGCAAAGCGTTCCAGCGCCGCTAGCTTGAGCTGCAGCAGGCTTGCGCTCTGTACTGCAGCGCCGTCCTCGTCCTCGGCCTCCTCCGCATCGAGCTCTTCCTCGATGACCTCGTCCGCGATCTCATCACCGATGATCTCCTCGGCGTTGGGGTCGAGCAACCCGTCCACCACTTCGTCGGCTCGCATCTCATCGCGCTCGACTCTCTCGCCCAGCTGCAGGATCTCGGCAATCGTGGTTGGACAGGCGGAAATGGCTTGGATCTGATGACGCAGGCCGTCCTCGATGCGCTTCGCGATCTCGATCTCGCCTTCGCGCGTCAACAGCTCGACCGAGCCCATTTCGCGCATATACATGCGGACGGGGTCCGTGGTTCGCCCAAACTCGGAGTCCAGCGTGGAGACGGCGGCCTCGGCCTCCTCAACCGCGTCCTCGTCAGGGGCCGTGGGTGTGGAGTCGGACATGAGCAGGGCTTCGGTGTCCGGCGCCTCGTCGTACACCTGGATGCCCATGTCATTGATCATGCTGATGATGTTCTCGATCTGCTCGGCATCTAGCATGTCGTCCGGGAGATGGTCGTTGATCTCCGCGTAGGTGAGAAAGCCGCGCTCCTTGCCCAGGACGATGAGATTCTTCAGGCGCGTGCGGCGTGCTTCGGCGTCGTTGGGCAGAGCCTCGAGCCTTTCTCTCTCGATTTCTTTCAGCTTTGGTTCCTTGGCCATGACCACCCTTATTGCGGCGTGCGCGAAAAACTCTGTAGTGTACTAAAAAGCCAATTCATTAGTCGGGTTTGACCGCCCTTTCGCCTGCTGGTGCCCGGCTGAGCAGCGCCCGTCCCTCCTGGTTTAGATCCCCCGGGGACGAAACCCCTCGCGCCAGCTTATTGACCTGGGATCTGGCCGCCTGAACCAGCAGGGCCTCGACCGCACCCTGAACCTCGACGAGCAACTCCTCAGCGGTAAGCCGCTGCAGATCCCGCACCACCGGCATGAGTTCGTGCACCGTTGTGCCATGCCCGCGCGCCCGAAGCACTTCGATGGCGCCTGCGACCGTGAGTTCCTGGTCCAAAGCGCGCGACTCGTCTATGAAGTCGAACAAGGCGCTGGCCTCACTGCTGTGGGCCGCGGGAGGCGGAAGGCTGACCGGCCACAGAACCTTGACCAGTTTGGGCTCCGCCAGGACTCGCCCCAGAAGCTTGGCGTAAGGGTCCGAGGGCCGGTGCGGCGAACGCGCCGTGGTCATCGCCTCCCGCCGGGCAGATCTGAACTCGAAGCGTTCCTCCAACTCAGCTTGGGAAATCCCGCCCAGCTCCGCGATTCGCTTCCTGAGCATCAAGCCCAAGATGGGTGCAGATACCTGTTTCACAAGCGGCTTGGCCTCTTGCAAGAACTTGGCGCGGCCTTCGGCGCTGGCCATATCGGCGCGCTCGGTCAGTTCCTTCAACGCGAAGGCCGACAGGGGAATTGCGGCCTCGGCCAGCAGGCGCTCGAATGCCTCTTTGCCCTCGCGCCGCACAAAGCTATCCGGATCATCCTGCTGGGGTAGCAACAGGAACTTGACTTGTTTCCCATCTTGCAGCTGGGACAGGCTGTTCTCCAGCGCGCGCCAGGCCGCCCGCCGTCCCGCCACATCGCCATCGAAGCAAAAGACCACTTCGTCGGCCTGGCGCAGCAGCTTCTGCACGTGCCAAACCGTGGTCGCGGTGCCCAGCGTGGCCACCGCGTAGGCGATTCCGTACTGGGCCAGCGCGACCACGTCCATGTACCCTTCGACCACAACGATGCGCCCGGCGTCCCGGATCGCCGGCCGCGCCTGGAACAGGCCGTACAGCTCGCGCCCTTTCTCGAACAGCGGCGTTTCCGGCGAGTTGAGGTACTTGGGTTCGGACTGGTCCAGCACCCGCCCGCCAAAGCCGACGACCTGCCCGCGCGGGTTGATGATCGGGAACACGATGCGGTCTCGGAAGCGATCGTAGCGCTTGCCCTCGTCTCCCTGGACGACCAGCCCGGCATCGATCAGCGCCCTGGCTTGGTAGTCCTGGAACACAGTAGCCAGGTTCTGCCAGCCGGCGGGTGCGAACCCGAGCTGGAAGCGCGCCGCGATCTCCCCGGTCAGTCCGCGGCCCTTAAGGTAGGCGATGGCCTTCTCGGAGCGCTTCAGCTCCGACTTATAGAACTGGGCCGCCCGCTGCAGCAGCTCCGTGAGCTCCTCCGTCTGCACCTGCTTTACAGCCTGCTGGGGAGTGGGAATAAACTCGGGTACCTTCATGCCCGCGCGGCCGGCGAGCTCCTTCACGGCCTCGACATAGCCTATTCCGCTGTATTCCATGAGAAACCCGATGGCGCTGCCGTGGGCGCCGCAACCAAAGCAGTGATAGAACTGCTTGCTCGGGCTGACGGTAAACGAGGGCGTCTTCTCGCTGTGGAAGGGACAGCACGCGGCGAGATTGGTACCCGCCCGTTTAAGGGGGAGGTAGGACTCGATGACGTCGACGATGTCGACTCGCCCCAGGAGCTCCTGAACGAAGGACTTGGGAATCATCGGATCGGCCCAGGCATGCTCGCTCGAGAGGCTGAAAGACAGAACACGACTCGGTCCACTGCCAGTCCCGTATGCCGCAGGATGGTCAAAACGCGCATCCCTCTCGGCGTGACGACGCTTGCATTATAGGTGGTTTTCCCCCGGCTTCCAGGGATCGCGTCCGGGGCGTCGCGTGGCGTCTACCGCCGGAGTCAACCGGTCAGTTTCGCCTTCACCAACGCCGATGCCTGGGCCATGTCCGCGCGTCCCGAGAGTTTCGGCTTCAATGCCGACATGACCTTCCCCATGTCCTGCGCAGATCTGGCGCCAGTCGCAGCGATCGCCTCAGCGACCGCGGCCTCGACCTCGGCCTCGCTCAAGCCCGAAGGCATGTAGCTGGTTAGCACCTGGAGCTCGAACTCTTCCGCATCCACCAGGTCGCGACGCCCGGCACTGCGATACTGGCGTATGGAGTCGCGGCGCTGCTTGAGCATCTTGTCGATCACCCCGACCACGTCTGCGTCGGTCAACTCGATGCGCTCGTCCACTTCGCGCTGTTTGATAGCCGCGAGCAGCAGGCGGATCGCCGACAGCCGCGCCGCCTCTTTGGCGCGCAGCGCCGCCTTCATGTCTTCGACGATGCGGTCCTTAAGTGTCATGCTCAGCGTGACGACCCGACCTGGTCGGCTGTCGGTTCGATGGGATGCGGCAGGGCGACACCCTACCGCGAAGTGAACTCAAAGGTCAGCTAGTACAGCCGCGGTGGAAGTTGCTGGCCGCGCAGCCTCTTGAAATGCCGCTTGATCGCAGCCGCTTTCTTGCGTTTGCGCTCCGATGTGGGCTTCTCGTAAAACTCCCGTGCTCGCAGCTCTGTGAGCAGCCCGGTCTTTTCCACGGTGCGCTTAAACCGGCGCATCGCGACTTCGAATGGTTCGTTTTCCTTCACCCGCACAGTGGGCATAATCTCGGTTTCCCCGCGTCCCCGGCCGCCAGCATCCTCGACCGCGCACTTCATTTTCGAGCGCCCCTCATCTTCCACCGCTGGGCGAGCTGGCGTTTTTGCAAAGTGCGGCAGTATATCAGAAGCGTTCGGGTCGCTGGCAAGGCGGCACCAACCCATTTCCGCTGGGTCCTATAGGCATGCTTGTACTGGGCATCGAGACCTCCTGCGACGACACCGGAGTGGCTGTGTACGACGCACGCGCAACGCCAGATGTCCGCGGCTCCGGACTGCTGGCGCACGCGCTCCACTCCCAGGTGTCCATGCACGCGGATTTCGGAGGGGTGGTCCCGGAGCTGGCGTCTCGCGACCACATCCGGCGGGTGCTGCCATTGATCCGCCAAGTCATGTCTGAGAGCGGCCGCCGTCTCCAAGACCTGGATGGCGTCGCCTACACGCAGGGACCGGGGCTGGCCGGCGCCCTGCTGGTCGGCGCCTCGATCGGAGCTGGACTGGCCTACGCCCTCGGCATCCCGGCCATCGGCGTACACCACCTGGAGGGGCACTTGCTCTCGCCGCTGCTGTCGGGCGATCCCCCCCGGCTTCCCTTTGTAGCGCTGTTGGTATCGGGCGGACACACGCAACTGATGCGCGTCGACGATATCGGCCGCTACATGCTCCTAGGAGAGACCCTGGACGACGCCGCGGGCGAGGCGTTCGATAAGATCGCCCAGCTCCTGGGACTGGGCTACCCGGGGGGTCCCGCAGTTTCCCAACTGGCAGAAAGTGGTGATCCCTCCCGCTTCAGGCTGCCCCGCCCTATGCTGGGGAGCCCCGACCTTCACTTCAGCTTCAGCGGGCTCAAGACCGCGGTGCTCACCGTCCTGCGGCAAGGGTCCACAGACATGCGGACCTGTGCCGACCTGGCCGCTGCGGCGGAGGCGGCCATCGTCGACGTGCTGGCCGCCAAGTCGCTGGCCGCCCTGGATTTCACCGAAATCAACGAGCTGGTTGTCGCCGGGGGCGTGGGCGCCAACTCCCGGCTTCGCTCACGGCTTTCCGCAGAGGCGAGCGTCCACGGGTTCGCGGTCCATTATCCCGAACTGCAATTCTGCACCGACAATGGGGCAATGATCGCGTTTGCCGGCGCGCTGCGCTTGCAGCACGACTCTGGTCGCGCCGCGAGCTTCACAGTGCGCCCTCGCTGGGACCTGGAGGAACTCTCGCCCATCAGCTAGGCCGATGGCGGCGTTTCGCTGCGGCGCAAAACCAGCTTGCGTTCCGTTCCCGACCCAAGGCGCCGGATATTGGAGCGGTGACGCCAGATTACCAACGCCGCAATCAGGATCAGCGCAGCCGAAGTCGGGCCCCAGCCTAGGAACAACGGGCTGAAGCCAGCGGCGGCGAGCGCGGCGAGGATGCTGGCAAGCGAGGCGTACCGTGACAACGCCGCCACCACGACGAAGGCCACCGAGGCCAGGACGGCCAGCCACGGGCTGAGTCCCAGCAGGATCCCTAGGGCTGTGGAAACGCCTTTCCCGCCTTTGAATCGGAAATAGAGCGGGTAGAGGTGCCCAAGGAAAACTCCCAGCGCGCATCCGGCCACCGTCGCCTCGCCGAAGCCGAAAAGGGGGGCCAAATGGCGCGCCAGCGCGACTGCAACGAACCCCTTTGCGGTGTCGCCCAGCAGAGTGCACAGCGCGGCGGCCCGTTTCCCGCTGCGCAGGACGTTGGTAGCGCCCGGGTTTCTCGATCCGTAGCTGCGCGGATCGGGCAGGCGGAAGACCCAGCTGGCGACGATGGCGAAGGAAACCGATCCGATCAGATACGCGCCAAGGACGCAGAAGATGCTGGCCACGCCCGACATCTTACGATCTTCCGTCGCCCACGCTTGCTCGCCGCCATGCAGCCCGGATCGGCTTTTTTGCTTTTCCGTTCCTTCACCCTCTCGGGTGATGCCTCGCATGCAGCTGTTTCAGGCGCTCCCGCGCGACGTGGGTGTAGATCTGGGTGGTCGAAATGTCTGCGTGGCCGAGCAGCAGCTGCACCACGCGCAAGTCGGCGCCGTGGTTCAACAGATGAGTCGCGAACGCATGACGCAGCGTGTGCGGGGAGATGGCTGTGCGAATGCCGGTGCGCGCTGCGTAGCGCTTGATCAGGTGCCAGAAGGCCTGTCGGGTCATCGCCTGCGCGCGCGATGTTACAAACAACGCGGCGCACTGCCGCCGCTCCAGCAATAACGGCCGGGCCTCACCAACATAGCGCCCCACCCAGTCCAGAGCGACCTCCCCCACCGGCACCAGCCTTTCCTTGCTGCCCTTACCCAGAATACGCACCACCCCCGTGTTCTGCGACAGCTGCCCGAGGCTCAACGTCACCAGCTCCGAGACGCGCAAGCCGCTGGCGTAGAGAAGCTCGAGCATGGCTCTATCGCGCAGTCCCAGCGGAGAGTCAAGGCACGGCGCGGCTAACAGCTGCTCCACGTCCTTTTCGGTCAGGCTTGCGGGTAGCGCGCGCGGGCGCTTAGGCGCGTCGATGTCGAGGGTGGGATCGACGCGGAGTTTCCCCTGGCGGAGAGCAAACTGGTAGAAGCGTTTCAGGCTCGACAGCGCCCGCGCGGTCGAGCTTGCGCGCGCCCGGGCTTGAAATCGAGCCGCCAGGTAGCCCAGCAGGTCGGCGTGGTCCGCATCGAGCAGGTCGCGAGAGTGCGCCTGACGCAACCACGCGGCAAACTGGCGCAGATCGCGCCGGTAACTCTCAAGCGTGTTGCGGGCGAGCCCGTGCTCGAGCCATAGTGCGTCGCCGAACTCGTCGAGGAGCGGATCCGCGGCGGAGTCGAAACGCGTGCGCTGCGTGCTAGTCGATGGCACCTTCGTGTCGCAACAACCAGCGCTTGATCTCCAGGGGCTTACCGGCACGACTGTGCATGAAGCCACCCAGTCCGCCGCTTCCCACCACTCGGTGGCACGGGATCAGGAGCGGGATGCGGTTGGCCCCGCAGGCCGTGCCTACCGGTCGCGGGGCAGAATCGATCCGACGCGCCACTTCGAGATAACTCAGGGTGCGTCCGCGCGGAATTGCCCGCACGGCTTGCCAAACGCGCTGCTGATAGCCCGTACCGCGCGCCTCGATGGGCAAGTCCAAGGGAAAGTCTGGATTCCTAAGGTAGCCGGCAAGCTGGCGACAAACCTCGCGCGAGAAGCTGTCGATTGGCTTGAGCGTGGCTGCGCCCAAGGGTAGATACTCTATCTCGGTCAGGTACTCGCCGCGCGTGCGGATGCCAAGCACTGCGAACGGCCCCTCCAGTCTTGCGCTGTAGCCCTCCAGCATCGCGCCCCTGCTGTTCTCGAGGCCGTCCGAGGATACGGGACTCACCTGCCGCGTCTCATCCCCACTCTGACAACGAACTGCGGGCGCCGAGAAAATGGCCACGCGGACCATCGCTCGAACAGCCGGGCCTTCGATCCCGCCAGCCCTAGTCCTCGCCGGGAGAGGAGTCCTGGCTGCCGTTTCTCTCCCCGCTATGCAGCCTCTCGCGGATGCGGGCAGACTTGCCGGATCGTTGCCGCAGGTAGTACAGCTTTGCACGGCGCACGTCTCCGCGGCGTTTGACTTCGATGCTCGCGATCAGCGGCGAGTAGGTCTGGAATGTGCGCTCTACGCCCTCGCCTGAAGAAATCTTGCGCACGATGAAAGAGGAGTTGAGGCCGCGGTTGCGCTTGGCGACCACCACGCCTTCATAGGCCTGCAAGCGCTTCCGGTCGCCCTCCACTACGTTCACGTTCACAACGACCGTGTCGCCGGGCGCAAAGGCGGGGATCGCCTTGGCCAAGCGAGCAATTTCTTCGCGCTCGATAGTCTCGATCAGATTCATCTGCCGTGCTCCCGAAAACTCAGGTTACGCGCGTTGCTTCCTGCTTCTGCGCATCGCGCTTGTATTCTTCCAACAGCACCTGCTGCTCCGAGCTCAGCTTGAGCCTCGCCAGCAGTTCTGGCCTCCGGCTCCACGTCCGGCCCAACGCCTCCTTGAGCCGCCAGCGTTCGATCTCCGCGTGGTTGCCCGACATCAGAACGGCGGGAACCGGAATTCCCTCATAAACTTCCGGACGCGTGTAGTGCGGGCAATCCAGCAGTCCCCGCACGAATGATTCCCGCGCCGCCGACTCGCTGTCCCCCAGCACACCGGGAATCTGCCTCAGCAGTGCGTCCATTAGCACCATCGCCGGCAACTCACCTCCGGACAGGACGTAGTCGCCGATGGACACCTCGTACTGCGCCTGACGCGCCACCAGACGCTCGTCCACGCCCTCATAGCGGCCGGCCAGCAGGATCAACCCGTCAAGCCGGGACAGTTCGACAACCAGCTCATGATCCAGGAGCCGCCCCTGCGGCGTGAAGTACAACACCTTGGGGTCGCGAACGCCGCAGCTGCGCTGGCGCTGCCGCGCAGCCTTCAGCGCGTTCTCCAGGGGCTGCGCCATCATGACCATGCCCGGCCCACCACCGTACGGCCTATCGTCCACCGACCGGTACGCGTTTGTGCTGAAATCGCGCGGATTCCAGACCACCAGTTCGTAGAGGCCGCTTTCGAACGCTCGGCGCGTGACACCCGAGCGGGTGATGGCGTCGAACATTTCCGGAAACAGCGTAACTGCGTCGAAGTGGATCAAAAGTCCGCACCCCAATCTACCGTCAACGTGCCACCCGCTACGTCCACCGATACAACGACCGGCTGGGCGAAGGGGATGAGCCGCTCGCGCGCGCCGTCCACGACCAAAACCGGGCTGGCCCCGGTTTCAATCAACCTGACCACCCGGCCTAAGGCGACACCCTCGCGATTGCCCACCTGCAGGCCGATCAGGTCACTCCAGTAATACTCGCCATCGGCGTTCGCGGGCAGGTCGCTGCGCGGAATCGCAACGTCCAGCCCCTTGAGGCTCGCCGCCGCTTTCCGGTCATCACATCCTTCCAGTTTCGCGATGAGCGAGCGGCCGTGGACGGCGCCGCCTTCCACCTTGCGCTTTCCCCAACGGCCATCGCGTCCCAGCCACCAGGCCGGATGCTCGAGCAGGCCGTCGACCGTCCGCGTGAATGGCTGCACCTTGATCCAGCCCCTGATCCCGAACGGGGCGCCGACGCGCCCCATCACGATCATCATGCGGCCGCGCGCGCCTGCCACCATGCTGCGGTTGCGGGTCAGAGCACTTGCAATCGGCTCAGCCCCGGCAGCCGGCTCATGCCGTGCAGCGCGCTCAGCTCTGGGTCGGTTGCGCAGCCCTGGCTTGGCCGGCAGAGAACTGTCTGACCAGGCGTGCAACCGTGTCGCTTATTTTCGCGCCTTGACCCTGCCAATGCTGGACCCGCTCCAAGGAGATGCGAAGCGACTCGTGTCCCGCCGGCGCCTTCGGATCGTAGAAGCCCAAGCGCTCGATGAAGCGGCCGTCGCGGGCTCTGCGCGAGTCAGCCACCACGACGTTGAAGAACGGACGCTTCTTGGCCCCACCGCGCGCCAGCCTGATGACCACCATCGTCTATCTACCCCCGTAAGCGAAGCCGGCGATTTTAAGCCGGCTTTCCGGCACTTTGCAAGCCGAAAAGGTCCACTGGCGGTACTTTGACCGGGGGAGGCCGGCCTGGGGTTCACCGGCCCACAGCCGCTGTCGGATCGCCATTATGGAAGACTTGGTCCAGGAACGTCACGACGAGTTTGGTGAGCTCGTCCTCTTTGCCCTCGAAGAAATGCAGCGCGTCTGGAACCACGATCTGGTCCGAGCCCTTGATCTTCATGATCTGCTTGCGCCGTTCGTATGCGCCGACCATGGTCACCTCCCAATCTTTGCTTCCGAACACGTCCAGCACCGGGATCTTGATGCGAAACATCTCCTCGAGCCCGTTGATGATCCCGATGAATACCCAGGCCTTGACGGTCTTGTCGTCGGTGTCGATCAAGTACTGATTGGCCATTGTGGCGCCCAAGCTATGCGACACGATGGCGATGTTCTTGTAGCCCTTGGCCTTGAGCCAGTCGGCCGCCAGCTGGAATCGCTCGCGCGCTTCCGGGTAGGTCGGAAGGTAGTCCCCGATCTTGGCTCCGCCTCCAAGGACTGGAAGCTGAATCGACAAAGTGGTGTAGCCAGCCTCCGCCAGTTTGCTGCGAAGAGTGCCGTACAACTCGTAGTCCGGGCTCCATCCGCGCCCGTGCGCGACGATCGCAGCCCCGCGCGCGTTCTTGGCTTCCGTATAGAGCGTGAGGAACTTATGCCCATTCTTCTGCCCGAGCCAAACCGGCTCGCCCACCATGAGGCTGGGAAGGATCTGGTCGGCCCAGCGCTGCTCGCGTTCGTAGTCCTGGCCCCAGGCAAGCCCGCTCAAAAAGAGCAAGGCAATGGCCACCGCTATACGCATGTCTCTGGCTGCGAACCGCAGCGGGGGGACGAAGCGGCGCCGTGCCGTCGCAGCCAGCGCTCCCCGAACCCGTGAGGGGGATACAAGCTGCTCATTTCATCCCCGGAAGCAGTCCGCGCATCGAGCGCATCATCTTGTGCATGCCACCCTTGCTCATCATCTTCATCATCTTCTGCATCTGCTCGAATTGGTTGAGCAGGCGGTTCACCTCCTGCACCGGTACGCCGGCGCCGGCAGCAACTCGGCGCTTGCGCGATGCTTTGATAATCTCTGGGCGGGCGCGCTCCGCAGGCGTCATGGAGTCGATGATGCCGATTGTGCGGTTGATCACCTTCTCGTCCACGTTGGCGCTCTGGGCTAGCTGACCCAGTTGCAGGGGCAACTTGTCCATCAGCGCACTCAGTCCTCCCATGTTCTTCATCTGCTGCATCTGGGCCTTGAAGTCCTCCAGATCGAAGCCCTTCCCGCTCTTGACCTTCTGGGCCAGCTTCTCGGCTTCTTGCAGGTCCACGCTGCGGCGCGCTTCCTCGACCAGGCTCAGCACATCGCCCATGCCGAGGATGCGCGAGGCCATGCGCTCAGGGTGGAAGGGCTCGAGATTGGCGAGCTTCTCGCCCACGCCCGCGAACTTGATCGGCTTACCGGTGACCTGGCGCACGGACAGCGCCGCGCCACCGCGCGCATCGCCGTCGAGCTTGGTCAGGACCACCCCGGTCAGCGGTAGCGCATCCCCAAAGCCCTTGGCCACGTTGGCCGCGTCTTGCCCCTGCATGGCGTCGACCACGAACAGCGTTTCGACCGGCCGCAGCGAGGCGTGCAGATCGCGAATCTCCTGCATCATGGCGTCGTCGATTGTGAGCCGTCCCGCGCTGTCCACGATGACGACGTCGTAGTAGTGCTTTCGTGCGTAGTCCAGTGCGGCCTCGCCGATGGCCACGGGCGTTTGGTCCGCCGTCGCCGGAAAGAAGTCGACGCCGATTTGCGCCGCGAGAGTGCGCAGCTGGTCGATGGCGGCGGGCCGGTACACGTCGCAGCTCACTAGCAGGACCTTCTTGCCCAAATCCTCGCGCAGCAGACGCGCGAGCTTGCCGCTCGTGGTGGTCTTGCCTGAGCCCTGCAGTCCGGCCATCAGGATCACTGCAGGCGGGACAGTGGCCAGATCGAGCGGCACGTTGGCCTCGCCCATCAGTCCCGTTATCTCCTCGAATACCACGCCCACGAGGGCCTGGCCGGGCGTCAGGCTCCCGACCACCTGCTGACCCAGCGCGCGCTCTTTTACACGCGCAATGAAATCCTTGACCACCGGCAGAGCGACGTCGGCTTCGAGTAACGCGACGCGCACCTCGCGCAAGGCCTCCTGAATGTTCGACTCGGTGAGCCGCGCCTGACCGCGCAGCGTCTTGATCACAGCCGAGAGGCGATGGCTCAGATTGTCGAACATCGGTACGCCGTGAAGGACAAACGGGAAAAGCGGATGATGTAGACTTTCGGACTACGCGCGGGCCGGCTGCCGGCGCGAGTCCCATGCCGGAAATTCTACCCTATCTGCTGTGTTCGGCTCTGTATGCCGCAGTCGCCGCTGCGCTCGCCGGCGCCATGTCACGGCACGACCAGAGCCAACCGCGCGGGCGAGGCTTGCTGCACCTCGCCACCGCCCTGCCCCTGGCGCTGCACACCTCACTGCTGTATGGCTCGGTGTTCGCCGGCGGTCAGATGTACCTCGGCGTGGGCAACTCGATGTCTGTGATCATCTGGCTCACGGTCCTGATCTACTGGACCGGGAGCTTCTTCCAGCGGCTCGAAGGCTTGCAAGTTTTCATCAACGGCGCGGCGGCGCTGTTGGTGTGGTCGCCATTGCTGCTGCCATCGGTGCATCCGCTGTCCCATATCGACTCGCCCGCCTTCCGTCTGCACCTGCTGATCTCACTGCTGGCCTACAGTCTGTTCACCATCGCATCGCTGCAGGCGCTGATGATGGCGGCAATGGAAAACCGCTTGCATGGCGGACGCCTGCCCACCTATCTGCAGTCGCTGCCGCCACTGCTCACAATCGAGCGCCTGCTGTTCCGCATCATCGCCCTGGGCTTCATTCTGCTGACTTTGACGCTCGTCAGCGGCATGCTGTTCTCGGAAGTGTTGGTAGGGCAACCGCTCAAAGTCAACCACAAAGTAGTGTTCGGCATCCTCTCCTGGTGCATCTACGCTGCACTGCTGGCAGGACGGCACATCTATGGATGGCGCGGCCGTTTGGCACTGCGCTGGACCTTGGCCGGATTCGTCGCTCTGCTGCTCGCCTATATCGGGAGCAAGTTCGTGCTCGAGGTCATCCTCCACCGATGAATCCTGCGCCTTCTTGACAGCCCGCTTTTTGCGCACCGATACTGAGTTCGTGTTCGCCTGCGAGAGGTAAGCCCTTTGGACGAGATCTCGCTAAACTCGCTGTTGATTGCCTTCGTCATACTCCTGTTCGTCTCCGCGTTCTTCTCCATTTCCGAAACCAGCATGATGGCGCTCAACCGCTATCGGCTGAAGCACCTGGCCAGGACCGGCAGCCGCGGCGCGAGGTTGACCGCGCAACTGCTGGCACAGACCGACAAGCTACTGGGGGTAGTCTTGTTGGGCAACAATCTAGTGAACACCGCGGTAGCGTCGCTTGCAACCGTCATCGTGTTCCGCTTGCTGGGTGAGAGCGAGCTGGGGCTCGCCATCGCCACCGGTGCAGCAGCTTTCTTCATTCTGGTGTTCAGCGAAATTACGCCGAAGGTGATTGGCGCTTCATACCCTGAGCGCATCGCCTTCCCGGCAGCTTACGTACTCGCACCGCTCCTACGGGTGCTGTCCCCGCTGGTTTGGTTCATCAATCTTTTTGTCAAAGCACTGTTGACGCTGATGCGTCTCAAGCCTCCGGCCGCTGGCCAACCCACGATGCTCAGCCTGGAGGAGTTGCGCACACTCGTGCTGGAGGGCGGCCATTTCCTGCCCCCGAAGCATCAGAAGATCTTGCTCAACCTTTTCGATCTACAGTCGATAACCGTGGATGATTTGATGACCCCCCGCAGCCAGATCGAAGCGGTGGACATCGACACACCTCCCGAAGAGCTGAAGCGGCAGATCAGCACGAGCAATCACACGCGTATGCCGGTCTATCGTGGAAGCCTGGACAACATCATCGGGGTCCTGCACCTGAGGAAAGTCCTCAACCTCGGGGCCGACGACGTCGGCTCGGAAACGCTTATGCAGATCCTGCGGCCACCCTATTACATCCCTGCGGCCACGCCGCTTCTGGCCCAGCTGCAGAACTTTCAGGAAGAAGAAGAACGCCTAGGGCTGGTGGTGGACGAATACGGCGAGCTCATGGGGCTGATCACCCTTGAGGACATTCTCGAGGAGATCATTGGGGAGTTTACTACGCACTCACCCCTACACGGTGGCGGTATCACACGCCAGGATGACGGCAGCGTCCTGGCGGAGGGTGCGACTTCGCTACGGGAGCTCAATCGGAAGCTGGGGACGCAATTCGTGCTGGACGGTCCGAAGACCCTGAACGGGCTCATCCTCGAGCACCTAGAGGACATTCCGGAGCCAGGTACCACCGTCAAGATCGCCGGGGTCCCGATAGAGATCGTGCAGACGCAGGACCGGGCGGTTCGATCGGCACGTATCTTCCCTCCTAATCGATCAAATTAGTCAACGGGCCGAATCTCCTCGGGACGGGTGCGGCACACCGGTTTTCACGTAGATTCGGGGGTTCGAACGCTAAATGATTGCTGCAGCAACACAAAGTCAGCTCTCGGGTCTGGGGCGAGCGATGGTCCAGAAGGGCCTGCTTGCCGAGCGCGAGGCCGACA
>Ga0335084_10000108_pt1 | contig 56402 bp, 53 predicted proteins | sample Lox_Sample_44_FD_206721 | JGI IMG/M metagenome (GOLD analysis project Ga0335084, IMG submission 206721) | Soil microbial communities from Loxahatchee National Wildlife Refuge, Florida, United States - Lox_Sample_4.4 | ecosystem: Environmental > Terrestrial > Soil > Wetlands | place: USA...
GAATACTCGAGGGCCACGCCGGCTCCGCTGTAATACATCCACGCCAGATTGTCCTGGGCCGGGGCATAGCCACGTTCGGCGGCGGCCCGGAACCAGGTTGCCGCCTGGACATAGTCTTTCGCGACACCGCGGCCGCGAATGTATAGCGACGCCAGATTGCACTGGGCGGTGACCTCACCGCGGTCGGCGGCCAGACGATACCACCGCGCAGCCCCCCCGGATCCCTTCGCACTCCTTGCCCATGCTCATACAGGGAGCCGAGATTGTTCTCCGCCGTGGCATGGCCCTGTTTCGCTGCCGCGGTGTATTGGGTCGCCGCCTGCCTGTAATCCTGCTCCACCCCTTTGCCATGTTCGTACAGAAAACCCAATCCAAATTGCGCATCCGCCGAGCCCTGGATCGCAGCCAAACCGTAACCATCGGGCCGCTTCCTGGTAGTCCTGGGAGACGCCGGCCCCCATCATGTAAGATTTTCCCAGCAGGTACTCTGCCTTGGCATCCCCGCTCTCAGCTTGCTTTTTGAGAGAAGGGATGTCGGCCTGGCCGGTCTTCCCGGCCGCGCTTGTGGAAGGGCGGTCCTGGCCTCGCACAATCTGGGTCAAAGCGCCGAACCAAACCACTGCCAGCAACGTAAAGAAAAACAGCACTCGCGAGTTCGTCATCATGCCCCCTGGGTTCCTGATGCCCCCTGGGTTCCTGCTGTGTTGCTCCGCACAACCATCTGCCGGCGAGAAACCGTTCATCGCTACTTCGTTTTCCGCGACGCCCCAACTCTCAACGCCAGCGAGCGTGCCGGCAATGCAATGGCACACACCCGTGCCACACCTGTGGGTAACGGGACAAACTCGTCAAAACATTCGACCTTTTCGAGAGCACGTGATCGCGCGGCGGAATTTCAGCGCGGTCTCACTAACAACCGTGATAGCCACGCGTCCAAGTAAACGGTGACCGATGCAAGATCCTGGGTTGTCTTCAGAGGTGGTCCGGTTCGATATTTTTGAAGTGGACCTGCGGGCGGGTGAATTGCGTAGGGGAGGTCGGCTGGTCAAACTACAAGAACAGCCACTGCGTGTTTTGTCTTTGCTTCTGGAGCGATCCGGGGAAGTGGTCACGCGCGATGAGCTGCGCCAGAACCTGTGGCCGGCGGACACGTTTGTCGACTTCGATCATGGCCTGAACAGCGCCGTCGCCCGGCTGCGCCAGGCTCTCCGCGATTCCGCCGAGAAACCGCGCCTCATCGAAACCCTGGCCAAGCGGGGTTACCGGTTTATAGGTCAGCTCGACGTCCGGCCCGACGATGCACCTCGTGCGGCACCGGCAATACCTGACTCCGGGCCCCATGCCGTTCCAGTACCCCTGGCACAGCGGGGCCGGACAACACTGTGGACGGCCGGTGTTTCCCTTCTGGTTCTCCTGGGCGCACTTGGCCTCTGGGCCTATTACCGGAAGACCGTCGAAAAACCCCTGCCTTCGATGGAGGTGGTGCCGCTGGTGGGACTGCGGGGGTTTCAGGTCACACCAGCGTTCTCTCCGGACGGCAACCAGGTCGCATTTCGCGACAGCGATGGTGCGCATAATACCGGCATTTACACCACCATGGTGGGCGGCGAAAAGACCCGACGGCAAGTTCCTGGCGTTTCCTGAGGCCCGGGCCGCGGATCAGCCTCGCTCCTGGGTCTCGTTGCAGTCATTGGCTGACTACAGCACCCGAGCAGTGACCTCACCTCCGGGAGGATGGCTTGACCACGAGCCTGCGTTTTCTCCCGACGGCTCCCAGCTCGCCTTTATCCGCTCCACGGTCGCCGGTGTAAGCAACGATCTCTACGTCACCAGGGTCACCGTGGGCGAAGCCAAGCGCCTGACCTTCGATCACCGACCCATCGTTGGCCCCCCTACCTGGACGAGTGATGGCCGCGAAGTCATTTTCTCTTCGACCCGGGGGGGGCGGTCAGCCTGTGGCGGATTCCAGCTACCGGGGGCGAGCCTCGACCGGTGGCTGGTGCCATCGGCGAGGCCGGATGGCCCTCGATCCCGCCTAAGGGCGACCAGCTGGTTTACGAGCAGGTTGTGGCCAAGTTCAACATCTGGCGCCTGGTATTGAAGGATCAAAAGCACTCTCAGAAACCGCCCGCTGTCCTCATTTCGGAAAAGGGCGACAAGATGCGTCCCGAACTGTCTCTGGATGGAAGGCGGATCGCTTTTGAGTCAAATCGCCTGGGCTTCTGGGACATATGGACATGCGCCACCGATGGATCCAGTTGCGAACAGGCTACGTCCTTGCACGGAACCGCTGGACGGGCACGCTGGTCGCCCAACGGGCGCTACATCGCCTTCGAATTCCATCCCGGCGAGCAAAGCGAGATTTATGTTGTCGAGGTGCCCGGCGGCGTTCCCCGGCTGCTGCCCACCATCCTGGGAGCTGACAACCTGTCTCCCAGCTGGTCGCCCAACGGCCAGTGGATCTACTTCGCTTCGAAGCGCGGCAGCGAGCCCTTTCAGCTATGGAAGATCTCCGTCCACGGCGGAGCTCCGATCAAGCTGACCAGGAACGGCGGGATTTCCCCAGTTGAATCTCCTGACGCACGCTTCCTCTATTACTCCAAGTTCGAAGCCGGCGGAGTGTGGAAAATGCCGGCGGAAGGCGGAGAAGAGACGCAAGTGCTGGAGGAAGTCCCGGGCGGCGGCTGGCCGAATTGGGCGCTTACAGCCGGCGGCATTTATTTCCTGAGGTTCGACAAATCGCCTCACTCTAGCATTCAGTTATTGGATTTCGCCACCAACAAAATCATCCCCATCTGCACCCTGGAGAAAGAGCCGGGATGGGGATTGAGCCTCGCGCACGACGGCAAATCCATCGTGTATGTGCAAAACGAATTCGCGGAGTCTAACCTCATCCTGGTAAAGAATTTTCGCTGAGCGGTTTGGCTGACGCCCGAGGTCCGAACTTACCCGCCTTGCTTCAGGTCGGTGAGCACTTGCCGCGCGATTTCCTTCAGGGTCTCAAACACTCCTGGACCCTGGAAGGCGATGGCTTCAATCAGCGGCTCGTTTTTCCGGCGAAGATGTTTTGACAGTACGTCCACCGAAAGAACATTCGGCAGATCGCGTTTGTTGAGTTGCAGCACGTAAGGAATCTTGTTGAAGTCGTAGCCGTGTTCCTTGAGGTTGGCCATCAGGTTGTCGAGGGCCTCGACATTGGCATCCATGCGCTCTTCCTGGGAGTCAGCCACGAAGACGATGCCGTCCACGCCGCGCAGAATCAGTTTGCGGCTGGCATCGTAAAACACCTGGCCGGGGACCGTGTACAGGTGAATGCGAGTCTTGAAGCCGCGAACCGAGCCCAGATCCAGGGGCAGAAAATCAAAAAACAGGGTTCGTTCGGTCTCCGTCGCGAGTGAGATCATCTTGCCCTTCTGCTGCTCGGCGGTCTTCTGGTAGATGAACTGAAGATTCGTGGTCTTACCGCCCAACCCGGCGCCGTAATAAACGATCTTGCAGTTGATCTCGCGGGCTGCGAAGTTGATGAAACTCAAGACTTCCCTCGGAACCGGTGGCCGCGTCCGCATCGACACGAACCTCTCCCGGCTGAATTTGGCTTGATGCTGCTGGTTTTATACCACATGGCCCGGCATCCCCGGCAGGTTACGCCGGTTACTTGTGCAACACTGTCCTCCTTGGAGAGTGGGGCCCCCTCGGGCAGGTAGCCTTTACCGGAGGACTGATTTCACACTGCAGACCTCAGATTTGAGATTGAAACCCTGGCCGGACCCGGATGTTAACTCCGGAATGGGGGTCGTGGGCTGTCTTGGCAGTCCTTTTGCGGATTTCCTTTGCGTTGGCTTTTGCACCGCAAAGCTCGGAAATGACCTCAATCTGAGCTCTACAATCAATAATCTGAAATCTCAATGTCTGCGGTTCAGCGCCCCAATCCAACCGGATAGTAGCCTTCCTTTGCCGTGACCGTCAGGTCGGGACGCGCCACCCGGACCTCGATCTCGCGATGCGTGCTGCTGGGGGTGGCGTGGGTCAGATATCCCAGGGTGTACTGGTTGCGGGCATCGCCCAAGGCGCGGGCATAGGTAGTCTCGATGGCCTCGCGGGAAAATCCGGGGAAAATCTCGCCCCCGGTGGCGTTGGCGTATCTCGGCAGGATGTTGTTGTAGCCCAGTCGCGAGCCCGAGAACGGTACGTGCAGCTTTTGCAGGGAGCCATATCCAGGAACCGCCGATCCTTCCACGGCTACCCCGTACACCTGAATTCCGGTCGATAACAGGACCTTCAGGGTGTCGCTGTAGCTGGCGTTGCTGCCGTATTCGCGGCCGTCGCTGACGATGAAAATGACCTTCCGCCGGGTGCGGTCGCGTCTACGCAGTTCGAGGGCCGCGGCCACAATGGCATCGTTGAGCACGTGGGATTCCTTGGGCGGGGTGGTAACCCTGGGGGCGCCGCCCTCAACGGGGCGGCCGTTGACGATGGGTCCCTGCGGCCCCAGAGGGCCGCTGGTCACAGGAGGACCGTTATTCCTGCCGGTCACTGTCTTGAGACTGTCCAGCGCCGCGGTTAAATGACGGCCCACCGCGCTAAAGTCGGTCACCTTGGAAACGCTGGTGCTGTAGGTATAGAGCGAGACTTCATCGAACTCGCTGAAGGCCCCCTCCAGCGCCGAAAAGGTCTGAATGACTTTCTGCACGGCCACGTCCGGCATACCAGTGTCAAACAGAACCGCCGCCGAGAGGGCGAAGGGATCGGTAGTAAAGAAATTCAGGGTCTGCTTCTTGCCATCCTCAAAAACCGCGAAGTCTCTCGATAGCAGCCCGTTTACCAGGCGTCCGGAGTCATCCTTCACCATGACCGGGACCACGACCTGGTTCGTGTTTACCGTGATCTTGAACAGTTCGTCGCTGCCAGCGCTGCGCCCCGCCTGCGCCCCGCCTTCCGGCACGGTCGTTACCTTGAAGGGAGGAGGAGCCGGAGCGACTCCGGGAGCATAAACTGGTTCTTCCGTGGGACTGGAACTGGTAGGCGGTGCCTGGTTCGAGGGCGGCGCCTGCTCGGGTGGGGCCTGGTTTTGCGGGGCCGGGCCCTGCAGGGGCGAGTTCGGAAAGGGCCGAGAAGCCGATGGCGCGTCCGGAATGTCCGACTTATGTTTTTCCTGCTCCTGGGCAGCCATCGTCCCGCACAGCAGGCAAAGCACTGCCACGGCGGCGCCAAAGGCCTTAGACGTTCTACCAATCACTGAGCACACAGGGGGACCCTCCGCCTGACGGCGACTGCCTATTATTTCGGATGCCAGTAGCTCTACTTTGGTGCATCTAATCTGATGGATAGACTAACAAAAAAAGCGTGGGAGAATATCGGGATGGCAAGAGTCCCCAGGTTTCAGGCATTTGCAGCCTCACTGCTGGTGACTGCTATGGTGGCAGCCGGATTGGTCGCCGTGCCCCAGGCCCGGGCCCAGCAACTTCCCCACCTGGCCGGTACTCCGGACCAGGATAACCCTTCCCCGGAAAGCCAGGCGGATGAGCGGGACCAGTCCGTGAGCACACTGAAAGTTAACGTCAATGTTGTCCAGCTCTTTTTCAATGTCAAAGACAAGAAAGGCGGGCTGATCCCCAATTTGACGAAGAACGACTTCAAGGTCAGCGAGGATGGCATGCCGCAGACCATCAAGTACTTCACCGCCGAGTCGGACCTCCCCCTGACGCTGGGCATTCTGATTGATTCCAGCGGCAGCCAGAGACAGGTCCTGGAGATGGAGAAGGAAGTCGGAGCCAATTTCCTGAATGAGATCCTGCGCCCCAAGGATCTGGCGTTTGTGATCAGCTTCGATGTAGATTCCAACCTGTTGCAGGATTTCACCAACTCGCCGCGCCTGCTGCGTGCGGCCCTCAACAGCGCGCGCATTAACGCTCCTCCTTCCAGTTGCGGTGGCCTCCCCGGACAAGGCGGCGGCCCCTTGCCGTGCGGTTCCAATCCTAAAGGCACCGTGCTTTACGACACTGTCTATCTGGCCGCCCATGATCAACTGGCCAAGGAAGTGGGACGCAAGGCCATGATCCTGCTCACCGACGGAGAGGACCAGGGCAGTGAATACAAAATAACCGATGCGATCGAGGCCGCTCAGAAGTCGGACTCTATCTGCTATGTCCTGCTGATCGCAGACCGCGGCTTTTACGGCTTCGGCGGGTACTCGGGTGACCGCGAGATGAAGAAACTGGCGAGCGAGACCGGCGGCCGCGTTATCGACGTCGGGAACAAGGTGGACAAACTCAAGGATGCCTTTGACCAGATCGCGCGGGAACTGCGCAGCCAGTACAACGTCGGCTACACTCCTACCAACACAGCCCTGGACGGTACCTTTCGCAAAGTGGAAGTCCAGACCAACAAGAAGGACTACAAGATCCAGGCCCGCACCGGCTATTACGCGGTACCCAAGAGGGACTAGGGGACCTGCCGCGCGCTTCTCATCCTGAGCGGAGTAGCTGCTTCGCTTCGCGAAGCGCTACGCAGTCGAAGGACCCATATAGCAACATCGGCCGCCCGACCAGCCTGGTTTGCGGTGGGGCACAGAATCCCGCGCAATCGTCATTGCAGCAGGCAGGGGTCCTTCGACTCCGCATTGTGTTTCGCAAAGCGAAACTCAATGCTGCGCTCAGGATGACACTTGCTCGAGACGTTTCTCTGCCGCTGCGACTCCACGTATACTTCTCCCGCGAAGGGTTGAACGCCGCCGGAGGAAGAAGGAGTGTATGAGGAGTGCGATCCTGGTTTTGAGCCTGGTCATCGCATTCTCTACTGCTGCCTTTGCGCAGGCTCCCGCCGGCGTTATCTTCGACACCGACATGGGCAACGACATCGATGATGCGCTTGCCCTGGCCATGCTGCATGCTTTCCAGAGCCGCCATGAAATCAACCTGCTGGCGGTGACCGTCACCAAGGACAACAAGTGGGCCGCTCCCTACGTGGACTTGGTCAATCACTTCTACGGGCGTCCTGAGATCCCGATTGGCACCGTGCGCAATGGAAAGACGCCGGAGTCGAATCCGATGATCGAGATTCCGTCCAAACGGCGGCGACCGGACGGCAACTTCGTCTATCCCCACCGCCTATTGGATGGGGCGCAGGCGCCGGAAGCAGTCTCTCTGCTGCGCCAGACGCTGGCGAAGCAAGAGGATGGGAGTGTGGTGATCGTGCAGGTGGGCTTCAGTACAAATCTGGCCCGACTGCTGGAAACCAAGGCCGACGCGGCCAGTCCGGATGATGGAACGACTCTTGTGCGAAAGAAGGTTCGCTTGCTGTCAGTCATGGCTGGGAATTTCGCCGACGGAAAGCCGGAATTCAATCTGGAAAAGGACGTGCCCTCCGCGGTAAAGCTCTTCCGCGACTGGCCAACTCCGGTCGTGGTGAGCGGATTCGAAGTCGGCGCTGCACTGGAATTCCCTGCGACGCGCATCGAACGGGATTTCGCCTACGCGAACGACCATCCCGTCGCTGAGGCTTATCGATCCTACATGAAAATGCCTTACAACCGTCCCACCTGGGACTTGACGGCGGTGCTTTACGCGGTGCGGCCTGACGCGGGGTACTTCTCGCTCTCACCGCCCGGCACGATTACTGTTCTGCCCGACGGCAGTTCGCACTTCGAACTGTCTCCTGCGGGGAATCATCGCCATCTGATAATCAAGGACGAACAGCGGGCCCGGGCTCTGGAGGCGACGATCCTGCTGGCCAGTCAACCGCCTGCGACTTGCCGCCAACGCTAGTTTGTCTCGCCTACGACGGCGGGCAGGACTTTTTCCTGTCTTTCACCCGGCGGACGAACTCAACCCTGACCATACTTCACTCACGGCGCAAACTTTCACATCCACTAGCCCCGCGGTCAGACCGATCCTCCGCACGTCGTTTTCGTTGAGGTCAGTGATCACGCCGGATGTTTTCTTGGGCCAGCTTACCCACAGCATTCCCGCGGGCGCCAATCGGCAGGCAAATTTCGGAAACTGTTCCTCCATTTCTGCCTGGCCTTTGACAAAAATCATGGCGAAGTCGAGCTCAGCCCGGCCATCCTTGATCTGCCGGCACCCGGAGAGGGAATCTTTCAACGCGGCCTTTACCTCGGCGGGCAGTTGGAAAAATGCAATCCGAAATTGGGGCTTGAGGCCCAGCTTCTGGGGAAGAGGAGTGCCGGAGTAGCCTGCCATGGCGGCGGCCTATGGCGTGGGCGCGTAATAACCACGCCGGCTGCGCACGCGCAGGCCTTTGTGGTTCTGCGCCAGGATCTCGATGGTGTGGAAGCGCCCGTCACCACGCAGGTCGGCAGGCTTGTAAGAAAGCGCGTACTGGCTGCGCAGCTCATCCTGGATTTCGACGAAGGCGTTGGCCACGTCATTCAGCTGAAAAGGGACGAAGGCTCGTCCGCCGGTAGCCTCGGCAATGCGCTCCAGGACCTTGTCCCCACTACGGCTGCCGCGGCTGATATTGGTGCTGATGGTATAGACGATCACCTCCGCACGCTGCGCCATCTCGATGGCTTCCTCGCGGGTGACGTGGCTCATGTTGTCGTCACCGTCGCTGAGCAGGATGATCGCCCGGCGCACCGGACCATTCTGCTGTTCCTTGAGCAGCCGGTCGCGGCAGGCAAAATACAGCGCGTCGTACATGGCGGTACCGCCGCCCGGACGGAGCTGCCGGACACCGCGCGACAACGCTTCCGTGTTGTCGGTGAAGTCCTGGGTGACTTCCGGGGTTACGTCGAAACCGACGATGAACGCTTTGTCATAGCGGGGCCGGATCGTCTGGTTGAGAAACTCAACCGCCGATTCCTGCTCGAACTTGAACCGGTCCCGGATGGAGTTGCTGGCATCGACCAGGAGCCCAACCTGCAGCGGCAGGTCGGTTTCATTGTGAAAGCTGCGAATCTGTTCGGCCGGCTTGCCATCATCAAGCACCGAGAAATCGCCCCTCGCAAGGTTTCTGACATAGCGGCCATGTTTGTCGGTAACGGTGAACACGACGTTCACTTCGTTCACCGTCTTGGTAATTGTGGTAGCTGCGTCCGGGTTCGAAGGGTTGTCTTCCTTGGCTTTGGACGAGTCATCGGATTGCGCTGCTTCAGGCTTGGCGGCAGGCGAATCGGCCGGAGGACTGGCTTGTGATTCGGTCGTCTCTGACGTATTGGACGCTGGCGGCGCAGCAGGCGGAGGCGGCTTGGGCTGGCTGCGTTCCTGTTTGACCGCCGAGGGGGCGGACGGCAGATCGTCGGAAGAAGTCTGGGCAAGCAGCCCTGACACCAACCACGTGCTGCCCAGCAACAATATGATCCCGCGGAACTTCATGACGCACTCAATTATAGCCTTTGACTGTGTGGGTCGGACACTCCTGTCCGACGCCTTTGACTTTGACTTTGATTCTGAAGGACCAGAGTCAAAGTTAATAGCAAAATCAAGATCAAAGTCAAAAACAAGAGCAAAGTCAAAAGCAGCGGACAGGAGTGTCCGCTCGACACACTACCTCAGCTGCTGCAGAAACTCTTCCAGCTCTGCGGGCAACGGGGCTGTAAACGACAACCGCTCGCCGCTGCGCGGGTGCTGAAATTGCAGCGCCGCGGCATGCAGAAAATTTCTGGGAAGAAACAGGCGGGCGGGCTTTTTACTACTTATCTCGCGCGGAGCACCGTAGAGCGTGTCGCCCACCACGGGATGGCGCAGCGACGCCAGATGGACCCGGATCTGGTGGGTCCTGCCAGTGTCGATCTGAACTTCCAGCAAGGTGAATTTTCCATACGGCGAATCCAGCCGGCGATCCACCGCGTAGTGGGTAATGGCCTCGCGTCCACCAGAGCGCTTCGTGGTCATGCGCGTGCGCCGCACCCGGTCGCGGCTGATGCTGCTGCTGATCGTCCCTCGGTCCTGCTTCAGCCAGCCGTGCACCAGGGCGATGTATGTCTTTTTTACCTCCCGCCGCCCGAACTGGCTGGCCAGCCGGCGATGCGCTTCGTCGCTCTTGGCCACCACCAGCAGGCCGCTGGTGGCCTTGTCCAGACGGTGCACGATTCCGGGACGCAGCTCGCCGCCGACTGACGACAGCTGGCCAAAATGATGCAACAGGGCGTTCACCAGGGTGCCGCGATTGCGCTCGTCGTCGGTGGCGCCCGCTCCGGCGTGCACCGTCATGCCCGCAGGCTTGTTCACTACCGCAAGCTCGTCGTCTTCAAAGACAACGTCGAGGGGAATGTCTTCCGCCATCGTCCGCAGAGGTGGCTGCTCAGCGGTCCCCAGCACGGCGATGCGTTCCCCACCGCGCAGCCGCAAAGAGGCCCGCGCAACGGCATCATTCACCAGCACCAGCTGTTGCGCAATGAGCTGTTGGACCCGGGCACGACTGGTTTCGGGAAGATGCGCCACCAGAAACTGGTCCAGTCGTTTGCCGGCATCTTCAGCCGCGGGAATCAGAAGTGGAGGCATGTGTGGCGCGGGCGCCCCCGCCCGCGTTCGTCCCCGAAGGGGACGAAGATGTTGGTCTTCACTTTCCTGATAACGGCCGGCGATCACAGCGGGACGCTACCGCTGGGCGTGCGCCGGGACCACTCGCGTGGACGACTTAAGCCACCAGATCAGCCCACCGGTGATTACGAGGCCAATGGAAATCAACTGTGTCCCGCTCATGATCCCGCCGAAGACCTCGCCACGTCCGGGATCGTCACGAATAAATTCCAGGAAGTAACGAGCCACGCCATAAAGAATGAAATAGGCTGCCAGTACCTGCCCGTCGAACTTCTTGCGCTTGAAAAGCCACATCAGGATGAAAAAATTGGCCAGCTCGACCGCCGCTTCAAAAAGCTGCGTTGGCTCAAGCGGAATTCCCAGCGGAGTGTAGGAATTCAAATTGGCGATGGGATTGGTGAAAGTCACACCCCAGAAATGATGGGTGGGCTTGCCATAGCAGCAGCCGGCGGCAAAACATCCCACGCGCCCGATGGCGTGCCCCAGGGCCAGCCCGGGTGCGAAGGCATCCCAGGTGGCGAGCGCGGGCATACGGTGCTGGCGCATGTACCACACGGCCGCCACGGACGCGCCGATCAGCCCACCCGAGAAAACGCCTCCGGCCTGCAGCGTGGACCAGCTGAAGATGTCGCCGGGATGGGCGGTGTAGTAGCTCCAGTCGTTGACGATATACAGAATCTTGGCGCCGATGATGCCGCACAGGACTACCAGAACACCCAGGTTCCATGCGTCGTCCTGATTGATTCCCTGCTTGCCGGAGTTGCGAACGCTGATCCAGAGGCCGACCAGGACTCCCGTGGAAACCAACAATCCGTAAGTGGGGAGGAAGAACCTGCCGATATGAAAAAGTTGAGGAAACACTATTGACTAGATGCGCTGCCCGGAGATTTTGTTACAGCCCAAGCGCATGCAGATCAATTTTAGCAGGAGCACGCAGGGAGGTGTGGAGGGGAAGAAATGAGAAGCCGACCCACTGTGCCGTGTGACGGGGCCGAGAATGAACCCGTCGGTAGACGTTGGGCGCCCGCCGAGACCCTTTAGGCATCTCCGCATGGCGGAGCGTTGCACACCGGATCCTAGTTCGAGTCGAGCTCCCGTTCATTCAGCATTGGTTCAAAAATCGGTGACCCGTCATCACCAACCCGGCAGGTCGGCTATCAGTCAGGATGCTAGGGTAAACACCCCGCATTGGCAATAGGGGGGGCGCAAAAAGTTGGCAATCCGCTTGCCAGCAACTTTCGTAAGGTGGGACAAAACCACGTGGGGATTCCCGCCCCGACTGCCCGGCGGAGCACAGCTCTGCGGAGAAGCTGTCAGCCGTCAGCTGTGCTATCAGTTGTCGGTTATCAGTCTTGGAGGTCCGGATTTTGCAGCAAGGCTCGTCAATCACACTTGCTTGAATGCCGAGAGCTGAAGGCTAAGAGCTGAGAGCTTACCCAGCGCGGCGCTTGTCTTCCAACACCTCATCGAGCGCGCTCGAGAGATGCTGGGCGCGGCGCAGGTAGTCGCCCGATCCCACGTCCTGATTGCGTTTGACCAGGTGGTATTCGTCAGCAATGTTCAGCGCGGCCAGCACCGCCAGGCGCGCTGTATCCACGGTGTGGGTCTGTTCCGACACCGCGCGCATCTTGCCATCCACGTACTCCGCCAGTTTGAGAATATATTCCGCATCCGAACCGCGGAGATTATAAGGCTGGTCGAAAATCTCGACCCGGACAGCGTTATTGCTGGGGTCCTTGATCGCCGTGTGTTTGGTGGCCGTTGCCATACTCGTTTCTCCTCAGGAGGTCTGACCGATCAACTGACCGCCTGCTCCTCGGAAATGGATTCGATCTGACCCAGCATTTTCTCCACCCGGCCGCGGATCTCTTCCCGTTCTTTGCGCAGCCGTACCATCTCGCGGCGCAAACCGTCCAGCTCTTCTTCGCGCTCTTCCAATTGCTGGCGCAGACGCTGCGCATCCCGCTCCGCCGCCGCCCGGGCCTCCCGGGCCGACTTGTACAGTTCAATGGTGCGATAAACTTTCTCTTCAAGCGCCTGAAAATCGTCAGCCGGAACCTGCGCCGATACCCCTTCTGCCATCCTCACAGACATGGTGCCACCACTTCCTCAAGAAAAATTGGGAACTTGAGCGCAGTATAACCCAGAACCCTGTGAATCCAATGAGATGCTTGCGGGCGTTTGGCGGGTTGGTCGTTGCCCTTTTTAGCGCGGCCCTTCGACTCCTGCGGTAAGCTCAGCCGGCCGAGTGTGGGGCGGACACTCCTGTCCGACGCCTTTGGGGTTGGTGTTGGTGTTGATCGGCCGGTTGTGCCGGGCTGAGGAAATCAAAGGCTAAGCAAGTTAAAGACAGAGAAAGTCAACGGCTAGAAAGCTAAAGTCAAAGGCGTCGGATAGGAGTGTCCGACCCCATGGGACTGACTTATCGGGCTCGCAGCTTCTTCAGGCGCTCGCCGGCGGCATCCAGCGTGGCGTCTTTTTTGCAGAAGGCAAAGCGCACCTGCTGCGCCCCATCCCGCGGGTCATTATAGAAACTCGATCCTGGAACCGAGGCCACCCCGATGTCCTTCACGAGATATTTCACAAACTCGAGATCATTCGCGAACTCGAAAGCGCTGATGTCAGTCATGACGTAATACGCTCCGCGCGGACGAAAACAGCGGAAACCAGCCTCGGTCAGCACCGGGAGCAGCCGGTCACGCCGCTTGCGATAGCCGTCAGCCAGTTCCTCGTAGTAGCTGGCCGGCAGACCAAGCGCCGCAGCTCCAGCCTCCTGCAGTGGCGCCGGCGCCCCCACCGTAAGAAAATCGTGCACTTTGCGAATGGCATCCGTGATTGCGGGCGGGGCTACAGCCCAGCCCACTCGCCATCCGGTTACGCTGTAGGTCTTCGACAGGCCGTTGATGGTGATGGTGCGATCGCGCATGCCCTCGAGCGACGCCATCGAAATGTGCCGGGTGCCGTCATAAAGAATGTGCTCGTAGATTTCATCCGTGATGGCCAGGACGTTGAATTCCACACACAGGTCGCGGATCAGTTCGAGTTCGCTTCGGGTGAAAACCTTGCCGGTGGGGTTATTGGGCGTGTTTACGATGATGGCCTTGGTGTGGCTATGAAACGCCGCGCGGAGTTCGCGTTCATCGAACCTCCATTCCCCATCGGGCGCGTCCGGCGGGCGCAATCTTACAAACCGCGGACTGGCTCCGGAAAGAATCGCGTCCGGCCCATAGTTCTCGTAGAACGGCTCGAAGATGACCACCTCGTCGCCGGGGTTGCACACGGCCATCAGAGTCGAGATCATGGTTTCGGTGGAACCGCAGCACACCGTGATTTCGCGCTCCGGATCCGCCGCGATGCCCTGCCACAACTTCATCTGCCAGGCAATAGCATTGCGCAGGTTTTTCGCCCCCCAGGTGATGGCGTACTGGTTTACGTCGGCTGCGACGGCCTCCTGCGCTGCGCGTTTGATCTCGGCCGGAGCAGGAAAATCGGGGAAGCCCTGCGACAGGTTGACGGCGCCGTGCAGCATGGCCTGGCGCGTCATTTCGCGGATGACGGATTCGGTGAAGCGTTCAACCCTGCCGCTGAGGAACGACTTCCGCTGGATGGCCGTTTCTGCCATAGGCGTCAGCCTAGCACAGTGTCAATTCATCCCGCTGCCTGCGCTTTGGGAAGCGAGATCACGCCGCAGCCAGATAGACGTAGCGCAGGATGAAAAGCACCGTAAGGATCCAGATCAGCAGGTTGATCTCGCGAATTTTTCCGGCTGCGACTTTCACCACGGTGTAAGAGATTAGCCCCAGGCTGATGCCGGTCGCAATGCTGAAGGTCAGAGGCGTGGCCAGCATGGCAATAAATGCGGGCACGGCTTCGCTGAAGTCTGCCCAGGCGATTTGCGCGATCGATTGCGTCATCAGCGCGCCTACCAGGATGAGCGCCGGGGCGGTGGCGTAGCCGGGAATCGCAGTTGCCAGGGGAGAACAGAACATCGCCCCCAGGAAAAGCGCTGCGACCACCACGTTGCTGAGGCCGGTCCGGGCCCCGGCGGCGATTCCGGCCACGCTTTCGATATAGCTCGTCACCGTGGAGGTGCCGGCGACCGCGCCGAAAATGGTCCCTGTCGCATCCGCCACCAGCGCCCGCCCCACGCGGGGAATTTTTCCGTCCTTGATGAAGCCGCCCTGCTCGCACACCCCTACCAGGGTGCCCACATTGTCGAACAAGTCCACGAAGAGGAACGCAAACAGAATTTCGAGAAGCCCAAGATGAATGGCGCCGCGAAGATCGAGCTGCAGGAAAGTGGAGGAAGGATGCGGCAGAGAAAAGATCGCGGAAGGCCATTGCGTGATGCCGCGCAGCATGCCCAGCAGCGTAGTCCCGACAATTCCGATCAGAATAGCGCCATTGACCTTGCGCGCCATCAGAAACAGAGTCAGCACGATTCCGAAGCAGGCGGTCTGCACTTCTTTGTCGGCAAAACTTCCCAGACCGACGAACGTCGCCGCGTTGGCCACCACCAGCTTGGCATTGCGTAGTCCCACGAACGCAATAAAGAAACCGATGCCAGTGGCGGTGGAATGCTTCAGGCAGTCGGGCATGCCGTTGACGATCTGCTCTCGCACCCGCGTGACCGTGAGCATCAGGAAAAGAATGCCGGAAAGGAAAACCACGCCCAGCGCCGTGCGCCAGGGAACGTGCATGCTGAGGCAGACGGCATAGGTGAAATACGCGTTGAGCGACATGCCCGGCGCCAGCGCAATGGGATAGTTGGCATAAAGCCCCATCACCAGCGTCGCCACCGCCGCGGAGAGGCAGGTGGCAAACACTACGCCCTCGACCGGCATGCCCGCCTGCGCCAGGATTTGCGGATTCACCACGACGATGTACGCCATGGTAAGGAAAGTAGTGAGGCCGCCGAGCATCTCTTGCCGCACCGTAGCGTGGTTTTCGGCCAGCCTGAAATAGCGTTCGATCAATCGCTCTCCTCGAGGTTGCGAACTGGTTTAGTAAGGAGTCTTGTCCGGCTTTTCCCGCCAGGCCTGAAACGCCGCCAGCGCCTCCTGGCGCATCAACTGCGTCATTGGAATCTTGCGTCGCGAGAGGGGCTGCGCGATTTCGCCGTAGATAAACGAATCGTCGAATCCGCTCTTCGACGCGTCCGCCGCGAAGCTTCCAAAGTACACGCGGGCCAGACGCGTCCAGTAAATCGCTCCCAGGCACATGGGGCAAGGCTCGCACGAGGTGTAGAGTTCGCAGTCCTTCAGTTCGAAGAGCCCCAGTTTCTGGCAAGCCCGACGGATGGCAAGCATTTCAGCATGCGCGGTAGGATCATTGGTCAAGGTCACCTGGTTCACGCCCTCCGCAATAATCTTGCCAGTTTGCACGATCACGGTACCGAAGGGCCCGCCCCGGCCAGACTGAACGTTCTCAATCGAGAGCTGAATGGCGCGCGCCATGAAAGGATTACTCATGCGATGCCTTCTGAGCCGCCAGTATAGCGAACCGTGTGGCGCGGGCGCCCTCGCCCGCGGCTGTTGACGTTGAATTCGATCTTCGTGCCACACCGCGACTCTTGTCGTTCCCGTCGGTCAATTCCGTTTTCCCACAGGCTCGCATTAGCATCCTGCCCTCTCGCGGGCGAGGGCGCCCGCGCCACACAAGCCAGTTGATATATTCACAATGAACCGATGGCCGTCGAATCTCAGACCGCTTCTGTCGTCCCGCGGCGCGCGGACTTTGTCCTGACCCTGCGCCTGGCCTTGCCGCTCATCATCGCCGAGGTCGGATGGATGAGCATGGGCATTGTGGACACCATCATGGTGGGACGGCTGCCCGACAGTGCGGTCGCCATTGGGGCCACCGGCCTGGGCCAGAGCCTCTATCACAGCATCGCCATCTTTGGCGGCGGCCTGCTTCTCGGGCTGGATACCTTCGTCGCGCATGCCTACGGTCGCGAGGACCTGAATGACGCCCGCCTCTCGCTGGTGAACGGCGTGTTTCTGGCGTTTGCATTAACCCCCATTCTCATGCTGGCCGTGTCGTTCTGGCCGGCGCTGATGCAACGCTTCGGCATCAGTCCGGAGCTGGTCGATCCCATGCGCCCCTTCCTGCACGCGCTTAACTGGGGCACATTGCCGCTGCTCGCCTATTTTGCTCTGCGCCGTTATCTGCAGGCAGTGAACGTCGTGCTTCCCATCACGTTCGCGCTCATCTCCTCCAACCTGGTGAATCTGGTTGGCGATTGGGCGTTGATCTACGGACATCTGGGGCTTCCCGCCATGGGCATCACCGGTTCCGGCTGGGCAACCTGCGTGGCCCGCATTTACATGGCGGGAGTGCTTGTAGTCACTTTACTTTGGGTGGAGTCAAAGCGCTCTCTGCCCCGGTGGACAAGCACGGGCCGCATCGATCTGCGTCGAGTTTGGGCCTTGCTCAAGCTGGGAGCGCCGGCAGCCACCCAGATTCTCTGCGAAATCGGCGCCTTCTCGGCTGCCACCGCGGTGGTGGCCAGGCTGGGACCCGTCCCGCTTTCTGGCCACGAGATCGCGTTGAATTGCGCCGCGCTGGCCTTCATGGTGCCGCTCGGGATCAGCTCGGCCGCAGCGGTGCGCGTGGGGCAACAGTTGGGAAGAAAGGATAGTGCGGGAGCTCGGCGCGCGGGGTGGTCGGCTATCATCCTCGGAGTCGGATTCATGAGCTGCTCGGGCCTGCTGTTCGTGTCGATTCCCACCTGGATCGCGCGGTTGTTCTCGCCGGACCCCATGGTGATTCGCACCGGCGCTCGGCTGCTGCTGGTAGCCGCCGCATTCCAGCTTTTCGACGGCTTGCAGACGGTCGCGACCGGAGCCCTGCGCGGCACCGGCGACACCAAGACGCCCATGCTGGCCAACTTCATCGCCTACTGGCTGATCGGTCTCCCCGTGGGTTATGTCTTATGTTTCAGAGTAGGCTGGGGCGCAGTCGGGGTGTGGATCGGGTTGTGTGGCGGCCTGATGATTATCGGGTCGGCCCTTTTGCTGGCTTGGCACCGGAGAAAGCTGCCCGCACAACACTTGCTAGGTACTGTAGTTTGCCACCACTCGAGCCACTCTTCCAGTCGCTGACAGCTCCATGAACTCTCCCGTGCGTGTCCCCTTCTGATTTGTGTAGTAGAGCAGCAAGCTGTTTACGCCCCATAGCACGTCCTCAAGGCGAAAGTGGAGCTCCGGGTAGGCTTCGAGCCCTCGCTGAAAATAAGCTCTCAAATTTGCCTTTCCGACTACCTTGCCATCGGATGCCCCCAACAGCTGGGCGGCAACTGGCGAAGTCAACTCGATTGCATCTTCGTAGTGCATCATGATCAAGTCGAGATCATGACCGTTCCAAGCCGCTACCCAGTGGTTGGCCAGATTCCACGCCTCGTCTCTCGTCATTGCACTCTCTCCAGTAGAAGGTTCATCAATATAGAAGTGAAGAGCAAGGAGCGACAGTCTAAGGGATGGTTGGTAAACAGGCTCTTAAACCAACAATCCCAGCCACTAGGCTCTCATCCCGAGCAATCTTGCGCACGACCTTTGCCCTTTGCTGCCAAGGAATCTCGCACCTTCACGTAGCCGGGCTTGATGACGGTATAAATCAAGTCGCAACGTTGGCGGTAAGGCAGGAACGCGCTCTTCATCGCGTTGATGGTAATTTTCTCGAAGTCATCGAGAGACAGACCGAAAGTATCTGCGGCGGCCTCGAATTCCCGGGTCATCGTGGTGTCGCTCATCAGCCGGTTGTCGGTGTTCAGAGTAACGCGAAACTTTTCCTGATAAAGGATTTTGAAGGGATGCTCGGCCAGGCTCGGGGTGGCGCCGGTATGGACGTTGCTGATCAGGCAAATCTCCAGCGGAATTCGCTTGTCGAGAACATACTGAGCAAGATCGCCGAGCTTCACCACCTTGCCGTCCGCGACGGCGATGTCGTCGATCAGTCTCGTGCCATGCCCAATGCGATGTGCCCCGCAGTACTGAATGGCTTGCCAGATTGATTCCTTACCGTAGCCCTCGCCGGCGTGAATCGTGATATTGAAATTCTGGCGCTGTATGTAATGAAAAGCGTCCACGTGCTTCTTGGGAGGATGCCCGCCTTCCTCACCTGCCAGATCGAAACCGACCACGCCGCGCTCGCGAAAATCCACGGCTAGCTCGGCCATCTCGAGCGACACATCCATGTTGCGCATGGCGCAGATGATCAGACCTGAAACCGTTCCAAAATCTTTTCGCCCGCGCTCCAGTCCTTTCAACACCGCCGAGACCACTTGCTGGTGCGTCAGTCCCTTGCGGGTGTGAAAAACGGGCGCAAAACGAGTTTCAAAATAGACCACGCCATCCTTGCTCAGATCTTCGGCTTGTTCGTAGGCGACACGCTCCAGGGCCTCTTCTGTCTGCATCACCGCGATGGTGTGGGCGAAGCCTTCCAGATACTTGGCGAGGCTCCCCTTGTTGGCGCCCTGATGAAACCACTGAGCCAACGCAGCGGCGTCGCTGGTGGGGAGGCCCGTGTAATTCGTCTCCCTGGCCAGATCAATGACAGTTTGCGGCCGCAGCACTCCGTCCAGATGCTCGTGCAAAAGCACCTTAGGCAGGCCGGACAGTTGTTGTCTATCAAGCTTCATGAGGGAACTCCACATCTCGGCAGGACGTCATACCGCTCACTGGTCAGCGCCGCCGGCCCAATAATTGCTTCTGAACAGCACAGCCTCATCTCGCACCGGATCTTTCAAACGCACCCGAATCTGATGCAGCCCCGGATGAGGGCCCTTTGGTTCAAAGCTCAAAAGGTAGCGGCCATGCACGTGATTGGCGAAGCTGCTCATCTTGGTCTCAAAGCTCTTGCGGGACGAGAACAGCTCGTACTCACCGCCGCTCATCGACGCAATCGCCAGGGGCATGTTCTTTTTCATCGCCGCCAGCGTCATCAGAAGAACGCCCTGTATGTTGGGTTGAGCGCCCCAGCCAGCCTCGTCCCGGTTGCTGCCTCGTTCGGTATCCAGTACCTGTGATAGCGAAGGAGAAAAAGGAAGAGCATACACTGCCGTGTCTGTGACCCCGATCAACTTCACCACCTCATCGAGCTTCGCAAAGTGACTGCCATGATCGCGGGTTTCGCTGATCAGCAGCAGCAGGCGCTGGCGGCCCTCGGGCCGCTTGTTCAGCAATTTGACTGAATACGCGATGGCGTCGAGAATCGCCGCGCCATTGTCCCCCGCCTGCAGCGTTTTGAGGTCGCCCTCGATAAGTTCGGGATTGTGGGTGAAATCGCGCGCCAGAGTAAGTTTGCTGTCAAAGAACACCAGAGCCGTTTCGGTGTCGGGCTGGCCCACCACCGGCTCCAGCATTGACGGTAAACCACGTATCCTGTCGAACTCACGATTGGCTCTCCGCCCGCACTGCACCGCGATCATCAGCGAGACGGGTTCGGCTTCTGCTGCTTCGTCCAAATAGGGCACCTACTCGATACCATCGTCTTCAATGACGAAATCTTTGGCTTGCAGCCCGTACACGACGCTGCCGTTTGCATCCCTCACCAGCGTGGGCACCACTACCACGTTGGCCTGGGCATTGAAGGTGGGCTCCTGCGGCGCCGCGGCGGGTCTAAACACCAACAGGAACATCGCAAAATACAAACTGGCTTTGGAGCTGTTCATGTCTCCCGCGAACTACTCTTCCCCGATATCCTCGTTCCAGACTTCGGGATTCGCCCTTATGTACTCGCCCAGCAACGCAGCACACTCCGCAGAGTCAAGATCGACAAGGTTCACACCGAGCGAGCGCAGCCAGTCCACGCCGCCCTGAAAGTTGCGGCTTTCACCCACCACCACCGTACCGAAACCAAATTGCCGGACCAGTCCGCTGCAATACCAGCACGGCGCGAGAGTGGTGACCATGATGAGGTTGCGATAGCTGCGCTGGCGTCCCGCGTTGCGGAAGGCATCGGTCTCGCCATGCATAGAGGGATCGCCCTGCTGCACCCGGCGATTGTGCCCCGCGCCCAGGAGTTTGCCCTGCGCGTCGAAAATTGCCGCGCCAATGGGTATCCCGCCTTCGGCCAGCCCCTTACGGGCTTCAGCCAAAGCGACGGCGAGCATCGCGGAATGATCCAGATTCTTGTCCTCCCGGCATCATTATTGCACCCTGCCGGATATCGTTTCCGGTTCAAGTGTCGGGCCCGAGCAAGGAACGGTACCTCTCGTCCTTCTGAAAGTCCCCCACCAGCTTGAGCTCTACGCCGGTCAGTTTCTGGCGCAGAGCTTCGCGGAGATAGAAGGCAAGCATTCTGGCGGCGGAGGCGTAATCCAGCCCTTCAGGACGGATGTTCGAAATGCAATTGCGCTCGGCGTCAGTGCGCCCGGGCCGCGGCCCCCATGTGAGGTACGCACCCAGACTGTCCGGCGAACTCAGGCCAGGACGCTCGCCAATCAGGACCACTGACACCTTTGCCTGCAGCGCCGCGCCAATGGCATCGCCAATCGCCACACGTCCTTGCTCAACGATGCACACCGGACCCACCGACCACTGCTGGTCAAGCAGCGGTAACACCTCGTCCAGCAAGGGCAAGGCGTGACGGGTCACCGCCAGCGCAGAGAGGCCGTCGGCGATCACAAACACGACATCACATGAATCAGCGACCAGATTCGCGACCGACTCCGGGCTCAGCGAGCGGCCCAGGCCAGGATGATGCAGATAAATTGACCGGCCGGCAGCTGCGCTTCGCAGGACACAGGCAGACAGCCCGCGTTTGCGCAATCCGCCCAGTAGCGATGGCACATCGAGTGCAGCATGGACCGCGTCCCGCGCCTGGGCGTGAGCTAATTGAAAATCGAGGACTTCGTGAGTCGCCAGACTGGAGCCGGCGCGGTCCAGCCCAACCCGCGCCGAAGTGTAGTGCCGAAGGCCTCTGACCAATTCATCCGTCATATCTGGGCACCGGATTGGCTCCCGCCGGCAATAGTTCGTTCACGGTGAGCCGTCGAAATTCGCCGCGCTCCAGCCAAGCCTCGAATTCCGGCGCGGGGCGCAAGCCCAGTACCGAGCGCAGATAGAGCGCGTCGTGAAAAGATGTGCTCTGGTAGTTCAGCATGACGTCATCTGCTCCGGGCACACCCATGATGTAGTTCACTCCGGCCACACCCAGCAACGTCAGAAGCGTATCCATATCATCCTGATCGGCCTCCGCGTGGTTGGTGTAACAAACGTCGCAACCCATGGGAAGGCCCAGCAGCTTGCCGCAGAAGTGGTCCTCGAGTCCGGCGCGGATGATCTGCTTTCCATCGTAAAGATATTCCGGCCCGATAAATCCCACCACGGTGTTCACCAGCATGGGCCGGTAGCGACGGGCCACAGCGTAGGCGCGGGATTCGAGCGTCTGCTGATCACAGCCATGGTGCGCTCCCGCCGACAGTGCGCTGCCCTGGCCGGTTTCGAAATACATGATGTTGTCGCCCACGGTTCCGCGGCGAAGTTCGCGCGCCGCCTGATGCGCCTCATCCAGCAGCGCAAGATTTATTCCGAACGACTTGTTAGTCGCCTCCGTGCCAGCGATGGAGTGGAACACCAGGTCGATGGGCGCGCCTTGCCGCAGCGCCTCCATTTGTGTGCTGAGATGTGCCAGCACGCAACTTTGCACCGGAATGGCAAACTTTTCGCGTGCATAATCCACCAGCCGCAGCAGCGTGCACACGGACGCAACGTTGTCGCTGGCGGGATTGATGCCGATCACCGCGTCTCCCGAGCCCAGAGAAAGTCCATCCACAATCGACGCCGCAATGCCGACCGGATCATCGGTGGGATGGTTGGGCTGCAGTCGCGTCGAAAGCCGCCCGCTCAGGCCAACCGTGGTGCGGAAGCGGGTCACCACCCTGATCTTGCGAGCAATAGCGATCAGGTCTTGCGCCTGCATGAGCTTCGATGCGGCCGCCGCCATTTCCGGAGTCAGGCCGGGAGCCAGCGCGGCCAACACTTCGCCGGTCGCATGGTCATCCAGTAGCCAGTTGCGGAATTCGCCCACGGTAAGCGCCGCCACCGGCGCGAAGGCAGCGTCATCGTGGGTGTCCACGATCAGGCGGCTGACCTCGTCGGACTCATACGGAATCACAAGCTCCTCGAGAAAGTGGCGGAGGGGAAGGTCGGCAAGGACGAGGCGGGCAGCCACCCGCTCTTCCGCGCTGGCGGCGCAGACACCGGCCAGTTGGTCTCCCGACCGCAGAGGTGACGCCTTTGCCAACAACTCCTTCAGATCGGCAAAGCCGTAGGTTGCACCGCGAATCGAGTGCGACATCCGCATGGGAGGCGATGCCTCCATTATGCACGGTTAGCGGCTGCCCGCAGCAGCGGCCAGATGGGAGCGTAAGTTATCTCGCGCCGAGCGTTTCTCCTGCCTCCACATGCCCGGTTTTTATGTTAGCTTTGGTTCCGCAAATTTAGAAGTTCAGGTTGCCAATCATGCACAGTCTCGGGACTAATCTTCGAACCGCCCTGCTTAGCATTCTGACGCTCTTCGCCGGCGTGGCCCGCGCTCAATGGGCGCCGATGAACCCCGTCACCGACGTACAGCAACAGGCTGACGGCGTGCTTTTCACGATGCAAACAGGCGCGCTGAAGATTCAGGTGTGCACCGATTCGATCATTCGCATCCGCTATTCCGCCACATCCGCGTTTTCCGATCGACCGAATTACGTGATCACCAAAAGCAGCTGGCCCGAAACCAAGTGGACCATGCAGTCCACCGATGACAGCGTAACCCTTACCACTGCCCGTCTGGCGGTGACGGTCACACGCAAGGATGGCGGCATTACCTATCGTGATCGTGATGGCAAGCAACTGCTGCAGGAGGCGACGCGCAAGCTGACCCCGGTCAAGGTCAATGGCGAAGACACCTATCGCGCGGAATCGTTCATCAACATCTACGGCTCGCACGAGGCGCTCTACGGACTCGGCCAGCACCAGGCGGGCGTGTGGAACTATCGCGGCGAGTCGGTAGATATTTCTCAGGACAACACCAATATTTCCGTTCCGTTCCTGCTTTCGAGCCAGGGCTACGGCCTTTACTGGAACAACGACTCGCGCAGCCGGTTCAACAACCGCTTTGCGAATTACATGTACATCACCTCCGAAGTGGCCGACAACATCGACTACTACTTTTTCTACGGCCCTGAGTTCGACCGCATCATCGCTGCTTACCGCGAACTGACCGGGCAAGCGCCCATGTTCGGCAAGTGGGCCTTCGGCTTCTGGCAGTGCAAGAATCGCTACAAATCGCAGGAGGAAATTCTGGGAGTGGCCAACAAGTACCGCGAGCTGCACATTCCGGTCGATAACATCGTGCAGGACTGGTTCTGGTGGAACCGCAAGGGCGAGCACGTCTTCAACAAGAACTATCCCGACCCCAAGGGCATGATCGATCAGCTTCACGCCCAGAATTTTCATCTGATGATTTCCGTGTGGCCCTTCTTCGAACCCGGCTCTGCTGTGTATGACGAAATGGAAAAACGCGGCTGGTTCGTGGACAAATTCAAGTTCGCCAAGCCGCCTTATCACACCAATGGCATGGCGGTGTACGACGCCACCAACCCCGAAGCCCGGAAATACTACTGGCAACTGATGGACAAGGCCCTGTTCAACATTGGCGTGGACGCCTGGTGGCTGGATACGACCGAGCCCGAAACCGAAGGCCAGGAAGAAAACATCCTCCTGGGCCATAAGCTCGCCGCCGGCAGCGGCAATCGATACGTAAATATCTATCCCCTGATGACTACGGGCGCGGTTTACGACGGGCAGCGCAGCGCGTCCAGCCAGAAGCGCGTGTTCATTCTGTCCCGTTCGGCCTTCGCCGGCGACCAGCGCTATGCAGTCACCGCCTGGTCGGGCGACATCAACTCCGATTTCTTCAGCTTCCGCCGGCAGATTCCCGCTGGTTTGAATTTCGCGCTCTCCGGCATCCCTTACTGGACCACCGACATTGGCGGCTTCGTCACCGGAGATCCCGGCGATCCCGCCTACCGCGAACTTTTCATCCGCTGGTTCCAGTACGGCACCTTTAATCCCATCCTGCGCGTGCATGGAACCCGCAAGACCGATCAGAACGAGCTCTGGTCATACGGGCCGGAGGCGCAGAAAATCCTCGTGAGTTTCGATCGCCTGCGCTACCGCATGCTGCCCTACATCTATTCCATGGCATGGAAGACAACCAGCGAAAGTTACACTCCCATGCGCCCGCTGGTGATGGACTTCCGCTCCGACGTCCGCGCCCAGAACATTGGCGACCAGTTTATGTATGGCCCCGCGTTTCTGGTGAACCCGGTCACCGAACCTGACGCCACCACGCGGCGGCTCTACCTGCCGCAGGCGAAGTGGTATGACTTCTGGACGGGATCAACCGTCGCCGGCGGCCGGACTGTCGATGCCAGCGCTCCGCTCGACCGCCTGCCACTCTACATCCGCGCCGGATCAATTGTTCCGCTCGGCCCGGATGAGGAATGGTCCACTGAAAAGCCCGCCGATCCGATCGAGCTTAGAATTTACCCTGGCGCGGATGCAGACTTTACCTTCTACGATGATGAGAACGACAGCTACAACTACGAAAAGGGCATGTACGCGACTATCCCCTTGCACTGGGATGACGCCAAGCAGGCGCTTACCATCGCAGACCGCAAAGGACAATTTCCCGGCATGCTGGAAAGCCGAACGTTCCGTGTCGTGTTCGTGGGCGAGAACCATGGCGCGGGCATCGATCCCGAGGAACGCCCGGACAAGACTGTGCAGTATACCGGCAAGCAGATCGCGGTGGCTCCGTAAAGTTATGAGTGGGCGATCCATGAGATTGTCGCCAGCTTTTTTGAAGCAAGCCTTCAGTTAATAGGAGAACGACCGATGAAATTGTTTTGGAAAAATACAGCTCTCATCCTGATCCCGCTGCTGGGCCTGGCCGGGACCGCGCTGGCACAGTCCAGCTACAGCCTGCTCTCGCCTGACAAGCGTATCGAAGTAAGAATCCGGACCGGCGCCCGCTTCCAGTACGACGTCCTGTTCAAGGGAACAGCGCTGCTGCAGAATTCCACTTTCTCCATCGACATTGATCACACTACCCTCGGTCTGCAACCCAAGGTCAAGGCCAGCAAGGAGCGCAGCTACGACGGCACGCTCGAACCGCCGGTGCGGCAGAAGTTCGCAAAAATCCGGGAGAATTACAACGAATTGCGCCTGACCATGGACGGCAACTACGCGGTCGTCTTCCGCGCCTACAACGAAGGCGTGGCTTACCGCCTGGAAACTTCTTTGCCGCAGGCCGAAGTAAAGGTTTACGGCGAGGAATCCAGCTTCAATTTCGCCGGCGATTACCGCGTTTATTATCCTCAGGAAGAGAGCTTCTTTTCGCACAACGAACGGCATTACCTGCCGGTGAATCTGCCCACGATCGCGCCCAGCGCGATAGCCAGCCTGCCCGCGGTCGTCGAAGCCGCCAATGGGGTTAAAGTGGCGGTCGCGGAATCCGACATTGAAGATTATCCTGGGCTTTGGCTGCGCGGCACCAGCAGCAACGGGCTGGCGGCCACCTTCCCGCCGTATCCGCTGAAAGAAACACTGGAGAAGGACCGCGACTTCAAGGTCACGCAGGCGGCCGACTACATTGCCGTGACTCGCGGCACCCGCACATATCCATGGCGGCTGTTGGGGATTGCGGAAAAAGATGGCGACCTGATCACCAATCAACTGGTGTACCTGCTGGCCAAGCCTTCGCAGATACAGGACACCTCCTGGATCAAGCCCGGCAAGGTGGCCTGGGACTGGTGGAACGCGCTCAACATCGGTGGCGTGGATTTCAAGTCTGGCATCAATACCCAGACCTACAAGTATTTCATCGACTTCGCCGCCAAGTACGGCATCCCGTACATCATCCTCGATGAAGGCTGGTACAAGCTCGGCAACGTGCTCGAAGTCGTCCCCGAAGTAAATATGGAAGAGCTGTCGGCATACGCTAAACAGAAAAATGTCGGGATCATCTTATGGATGGTGTGGAAGACGTTAGACGACCAATTCGACCCGGCCTTCGACGAGTTCCAGAAATGGGGCGTCAAGGGCCTCAAGATTGATTTCATGCAGCGCGACGATCAGAAGCTGATCAATTTCTACTACAAGACTTGCCGCGAGGCAGCCAGGCGCCACATGCTGGTCGATTTTCACGGTGGACAGAGCCAGATCACGATGATCCGCACCTGGCCCAACATGATCAGCGGAGAGGGCGTCCGTGGCCTGGAGTGGAGCAAGTGGAGCGCTGAAACCGAACCCCAGCACAACATCACCCTGCCTTTCACCCGCATGTTTCTGGGGCCCATGGATTTCACTCCCGGCGCCATGCTGAACGCAACCAAAAAGGACTTCGCTCCCGTCTTCGATCGCCCCATGAGCCTGGGCACCCGCTGTCACCAGTTAGGAATGTATGTGGTGTTTGAAAGCCCGCTGCAGATGCTGTCCGACAGTCCATCCAACTATTTGCGTGAACCGGAGATGATGGAGTTTCTCGCTCCTGTTCCGTCGGTGTGGGATGACACTAAAGTGCTCGACGCCCGCATCGCCGAGTATGCATTGGTCGCGCGCAGAAGCGGCAAGGATTGGTATGTCGGCGCCATGACCAACTGGACTGCTCGTGATCTGGAGGTGGATTTCTCCTTCCTGCCAGCCGGAACTTTCTGGCTGGAGGCATACGCAGATGGCGTCAACGCAGACCGCATTGCCAGTGACTACAAGAAAACCAGGACCCAAATTACCCGCGACACCAGGCTGAAAATATCGCTCGCCCCCGGTGGCGGCTGGGCCGCAAGGATTCACCAATAATTCGCGTAAAACACGTAGGCCCGGACGCCCTCGTCCGGGCAGGCGAGCAAAGCTCGCCTAATATTTCGAAAGGCGCGGTTTCCAGCGCCGGTGATTGCCTACGTGGCGATGTTCCCCTGATTACAGGAATGCCCTGATTGTCCCCCTCCTGGCACGCCTGTACCTTTGTCCAGCAAAGTTAAAAATGCGAGGAGGACTTCCATGGGAACAATCTTGATTGTGGTTCTGGTTCTGTTATTGCTCGGCGCTCTCCCCACGTGGCCTTACAGCAGCAGTTGGGGATATTTCCCCAGCGGCGGTCTCGGACTCGTGCTGCTCATTGTAGTCATACTGGCGCTTACAGGCAGGGTCTGAGCGGCGAAGGTTATCTCTTGCTCTCCTTGGAGTGGGTCTCGAAAAGATGCTTGGTCAAGACTACAAGCGCCAGGATCTGGGTCCATTCCGAGACTATGTTTCCGGCCACCTGTCCCCATTTCGATTCTGGGTCGGCGTGCTTATACACGGCGACCCAGCAAACGCCGGTGGCCAGCAGAAAGAGGGTCAACGAGTGGTCGGTTATCGCTTCCCAGAAGGGACCCCTCAAATTGAGCGGAGGTTTTCTGCTCTCGGCGGAGCCCCGTTCATAGAGATACTTGGTGGCTATCACCGTGATCACCACGCCCGACCAGTCGGCAATGGCGTTTCCAAAAAACGAGCCCCAGTGGGTTTTAGGATCAAAGCTGGAATAGAGGACGATCCAGAGGATCAGTACGCCAACGCAGGCAATACTGAGAGAGTGGTGCGCCAGGAAGCTTTTCCTGCGGGACTTTGTCTTCCTGGCAGTTTGCCCGGTATCAGGTCTTTCCTGCGGCACGAAGACCAGTTTAAACGTTATTGACGCGTCATAATTCTGAGTACGTAATTTTAGAACTGGTCTCATAAATGGTGGCTGAACCTACTTCGCTATTTGCGGACGGTTGAAAACCGGTGACAAGTGGGGCATGCGAGGACGATGGGAACTCAGCGATCCCCAATGGAAACTCATCGAACCGATCTTAAGACCGCAGCGGCGTGCCGACGGTCGTGGTCGGCCTTGGCAGGACACGAGAGCAGTATTCAACGGAATTCTGTGGGTGTTGGGCACCGGAGCGCAGTGGCGCGAACTGCCCAACAAGTACCCGCCGTACCAGACCTGCCATCGCCGTTTCCAGCAGTGGGTGCGGGCAGGCAAACTGGAGCGCATCTTGCGCGTACTGGCCGAGGAGTTACAAGCACGAGGAAAACTCGACTTGGAGGAGGGTTTCATCGACGCCTCCTTCACGGGGGCAAAAAAGGGGGCCTCGCAGTCGGGCCCACCAAACACGGCAAGGGGACGAAAATCATCGCTCTCGCCGATGATCACAGTCTTCCTCTCGCCGTTAGTATCGAAAGCGCTTCGCCGCACGAAAGCCAACTCGTCGAAGGTGTCCTCGGACACAGCTTCCTCGATATCCTCCCGGCGCGATTGATCGGCGACAAGGCCTATGACAGTGACCGACTGGACCGCGATTTGGCCGAGCGCTACGGGATCGAAATGATCGCACCCCCTCGCGGAGAACGGACGCCAACCCAAGACGGGCGTCCACTGCGTCGCTATCGCCGACGCTAGCGAGTGGAACGACTATTCGCTTGGCTTCATTACTTTCGTCGGCTGGTGATCCGGTGGGAGTACCACGTTGAGAACTTCTTTGGCATGGTCCGCCTGGGGTGCATGCAAATCTTACTCAGGTACTTGTGAGCAATTACTCGCACCGCAACACCACCATTGGATCGACTTTGGCCGCACGCCGTGCGGGGATGTAACACGCGAATAGCGCGACGATGGCGAGGACCATAGACGCTGCAACCAGAGCGAGCAGATCCATGGGCCGGACGCCATAGAGAAAGCTCTGCAGGTATCTGGTCAGCAGGAAAGCGAGCGTCATGCCGCAGAACAGGCCAACGAAGACCAGCAAAAGCCCCTGGCGGATGATTAGACTCAGAACGTCAGATTGTTGAGCTCCTAACGCGGTTCGAACCCCGATCTCAGTCCTGCGCCGGGCTACATCGTAGGAAAGGAGCCCATAGAGACCGATGCAGGCCATCAGGAGAGCCAAACCTCCAAACATGGAAAAAAGACGAGCCATGAGCCGCTGACTGAACAGCAGGCGGTCGATCGTTTGCGACTGAGTGCGCACTTGAAAGACAGGCAGATTCCTATCCACTTCGTTCACGACACGTCTTACGGCAGGAACCAGGCCGACGGGTGAAATTGCCGAGCGCAGAGCGAATGTGACCTCTCCGTTTCTGAGAGGGATATACGCCGTCGGCGCAGTATCGCTCGTCAGATCTTCGTATTTTGCGTCTGCCACCACACCCAGGATCTCGTATTTCTGTCCACCCCACTCAAAGTGAGAACCAAGGGGGTATCTCAATGTCAGGAACTTTCGCACAAAGGATCGATTAACGACCGCGACTGGCTGCCCAGAATCCATGTCGGAATCACGAAATCCCCGCCCCTGCAAGATCGAGATTCTCATGGTCTCGAAATATTGCGGTCCGATGGCGAGCATTTGCGTTTCTGTCGTGTCGTTTTGCTCCTTACCCCCGGCGTGCTGACCCTCGTTCTCCTGACCCTCGAGGCGCACCCCGGTAGTCCACAAGCCGCCGTCGAGAACAGCACCGGAAGAGTAGCTCGCCGACACTACACCCGGCAAAGCCGCGAGCTTCCGCTCGATCTCGTCATACACTTCCTGAGCTTTCTGCTGTTTGTAACCGGCAAGCTCGGGATTGAGCGAGAACAGCAGGATATTTCTCGTGTCAAAACCGGGATCGATGTTTCTAAGCTTCTCCAGCGTGCGCAGTAAAAGCCCTGCGGCGATGACTACGACCATGGAGAGCGCAACCTGGGACACAACCAGCCAACCGCCGGGGCCGAAACGCCGACTCCCAGCATGGCTGGTGGACAGGGCACTTCCCGGAGATGCTTTGAGCCTGGGAGCAACGGCAATCCGTCCTCCGCGAAGAGCGGGCGCGAGGCCAAATCCGATTCCAGTTAAAAGCGCAAGCGCGGTGGTGAAGAAAAGAACGGTGGCGTCCGGTTGCACATAAACTTCGAGCAGAGAGCGATGGGCGATTGAAACAAACTCCAGGAGTCCTCGAACACCCCAAGCGGCAAAGAGCACTCCCAAGCCAGCACCGGTTAAGGAAAGAAGAGCGCTTTCTGTAAGAAGCTGTTGAATGACTCGGGTCCGTCCGGCTCCGAGTGCCAGTCGCACCGCGAGTTCTCTTTCGCGCGTGATAGCTCGGACCAGCATCAGTCCCGCCAAGTTCGCGCACATGATCAACAGCACGATCAAAACCGCCGCCATAGACAACGACAGCGGCCGGGCAAGACCCGCGCGAATTCCTGCGAGCGCTTTTTCAGCGGGGAAGAGTGTGACCCTGGGATCATCGGAGGCGGCGAGCGCAGGCTTTCCGCCATAAAGAAGATCGTTGCGGAAAAGCGAAGTCATAGCAGCCTCGCTCTGCGCCAGCGGCACGCCCGGCTTGACCCTTCCGACGAGAGTGAGCCACAGGTTTTGCGGATCTTCCAAAGATTGATCCGCGTTAAAGCTCAGTGTGGCGCTCTGCGGAATTGGCACCCAGAAATCGATGGGCGTGCCGGGGGTCAGCCTGGTAAAGGTGGGCTCGGCAACGCCAATAACCGTGAAAGGAACGGTGTTGAGATCGATGGTTTTGCCAATGGCGGAGGGATCTTCGCCGAAGGCACGCTGCCAAAAGCCGTAGCTGAGCACGGCCACGGCTGCGGCACCGGGCTGCTCGTCAGAGGCTTGAATCGTCCGGCCCAGTGCAGGAAGTACACCGAGTGTCTGGAAGTAGTCTCCCGATACGATTACTCCACGCGACATGCTTGCTGGACCGTTGCCCGAGAGGTCGATATCGATTGGGCCGGCGAAAGCTGCAAAGCTGGAGAACAGACCCTGGGCGCGGACATTTTTGAACAGCGGATAAGAAAATGAACAACTGTCTACGTTGAAGCCTGAGACTGGTTTGGTGGCGCAATCGCCAAAGGAACTGGTGCTGGTATGGTGTGGTGCGGTATGGGCCGACCATCGTGGCACGACCAATTGATTGGGATCGCGAACCGGTATCGACTGCAGCATGACCGCATTCACGAGCGTGAAGATGGTAACGTTTCCCCCAATACCGAGAGCGATTGTCAGGACGGCAAACGTCGCGAAACCGGGATTCTTCCGCAACTGGCGCAGCGCGTAACGAAGATCTTGTGCCAGTCCCCCCATCTCAGGTTTCTTCTCCTGCTCGCACAATAGTGCCACTGTGCTAGTTCTTCAAGTAGCAAGACTCTGACCAATCTAATGCAAAGCGTAACCCCTTGACGGCAAAGGAGGAGGGAATACTGCCGTCGACGCCAGCTCTCTAAAGTTGTCCGACGCTGGCCGTGGATGTCCGGAAGCGAACAGGCAACCATCAGTCCGTAGGGTTTATGAGACCACTTCTAGTGTGTCATCCTGAGGAGCGAGTTTGCCTCGTCCGCTGGCGGACGAGCAGGCGAGTCGAAGGACCGCTGCCAGCTGAAAAATAACTCTCGTACCAGGGAATTTTGATTACAGACTCCGCGGCCCCTGCTGGCTGTGCGTTCTCTTGCCACTGAACCGTTGCGCAACATAGACCACAAGTGCAATCACCGCGAACAGGACGACGAAATGGACAAGCTCCACGATCACTATGTCTGGAGGATGGTGCTCGTTCCATTCCCACCACGTCAGCACACCTGATCCCACCAGAGCAAGCAGGAGTTTGCGTGTGGCCCACAGGCCTAGCCACAATCCCGTGCCCGCAGCGCCGGTGGTATCCCACAGCATATGGTCGAGAATCCAGCGCGTGAAGTTCTGATGGACTGGGACCGCCATGGCAGGGAGAGTAGCACAAAAAGCAACGGCACCCAAAGGGATGCCGTCGCTCCATCCGGATGAAAATGAACGCCGGTCTTAGCGGTGCCCACCACCGCCGTGGGGGCCTCCGCCGTGCGAACCGCCTCCGCCCGATCCGCCGCGATTTCCGCCTCCGCCACCGCCCCCTCCACCATGGGATGGGGCTGACATGCGCGGCCCGCCGCCCTCACCGCCGCGTGGCGTCACTATCGGCTGCCTCATTTCCAGAGGCGGTCGGGAGTAGCCGCGCGAGGCTGGCTGCGCCATGCCGCGTCCCCCAACCGATTCCATCTGGGGACGCGACATCTCGTAACGCGTCGGGGAATCCATACCCCGCGCGCCGTTCATGCCGCCTCCGTTGTTCATGCGATCGGGAGACCCCCCGGACTGCGGCGTGAAGTGCCGCCAGTCTCCACCGTTGGTCGAGGCCTCAGGCCGTGGCGAGTTTCCCAGCCGCGGAACATTGGACATCGTTCCCGGTGACGTCCGCTCGGCTGGACGATTCATGCCTCCCGGGTGCTGGGTCGGAGCCGGACCGGAAAATTTCCGCCAACCCGAGCCGTCGGAAGTCGAAGGCCGCGCCATCCCGCCATTGCCTGCCGGCGCGGACATGGTTCCCCGAGCTCCGCCCTGGGCCTGTACATTCTGACCTTGCGACCGGGTTTGCGCCGGGCCCGAGCCGAAGCGCTGGAAGCCCTGGTTGTCTCGGGAACTGGCTCCGTGCTCAGACTGCTGCATGCCGGAAGAGCTGGTACGAACTCCCGGCGCGGGCCTTGCAACCGAACCGTGCCCGGTGCTATTCGCGGAATTCGGGTTGGGTCCGCTGCCCCTCGCGAATGCATTTTCGGCGCCGCTACGCTGGATCGACTGCCGCATACGCGAGACTTCGTTGTCGAACGATCGCGGCGCGGCTGCCGGCCGCGATTTCGAGAAGAATCGCTGTTGTTCCCCGCCGCGCGGGATCGTCGATGCCGCCGCTGGCCGATTGCTTACCGACAGCGCTGCACGCGTCGGGACCAAGGGAAGATTTCCCTCGATCCTGCGTCCGCTGCGAAAAACTTCGCCATTTACTGCCACTGCTGCCGATCGGCCCGTGCCGAAGTGTCCGGCTGGAACCGTCGAGATACCCTCACGCACTCTGGTGTTCATCGTAGCCAACCGCAAGTTGGAGTACGCGCCGCCCCGACGAAGGGGAGCGATGCCGCCAAATCCGCGATTGTTGTAGACATTGATGTTGGTGACGTTGACCACGCTATAGTGCGAGTGGTAGCGACCGTACCAGGGATAGAACGTGTCGCAGGGCCCGATTGGCAACCAGCCGACTGAACCAAATCCAAATCCCACCCCAACTCCAACTCCGCCACCAAAGCCAAAGAAGGACACATACGCGGGCGCCCACACCGGGCGATACCCCGGGTATCCATAGGCCGGCCCCGGCCACCACACCCACGAGTTGTTGTAAACGAACCAGCGTCCGTAGTGATAGGGCGCCCAACCCCAGGGCTCATAGGAAACCCAGGTCCAGCCCCATCCCGGCTCCCACACCCAGCGTCCGCTGCGATAGGGCGCCCATCCCGGGCCGGCCACAGGTGCCCACACCGGACCGTAGTCCGGCACCGTCACCCAGCGGCCGTAAGCATCGAGGTCTTCTGAGCCCACGTAGTAGCGATTGGTATTTCTCCACGACTCGGCGTTAAGAATCGTGTGATCACGGTCGATGTTCCACGAATCCCAGCTGTCTCTCGCAGGCGCGGCTTCCAATTTGTATTGCGTGTCGTCTCCCACGCCGCGCACGATCGCCATCTGGCCCTGTTCCACTTGGGTGCTGCCCTGGGGCGTGGAAATCTGCGTCGAGCCCTTGCGGACAATCACCGAAGTCTCGCCTTCCGGATTCACCTCGATCCGATAAACCCCGTCCCTCTGGTCGGGGCGGATGGCGACGTTCGCGGTATCAATCTCCACCGCTGCTTCGCTGCCCTTGAACACCGAGTAGTCGATCAGCCCGCGATCGACCTGGATCTGGATCTGGTTCCGGGAAAGGCCCGCAACGCCGGCCAGCGTGTTGTCGCCCAGGCGCAGGATGTTTCCGTGGTCAAGCTGCACTTCAGCCCGGGAGTTGGCGCCCGTAGAAACCTTGTCGCTGCTGACAATGGGCTGGTTCAATACCACCGTCGCCCAATCCCCGGAATCACCCCGCTGCGTGGAAACGTCTCCGTGAACCAAACTGATGCGCGCTACGCTGGAGCGAACCTCAGATTGCTCCTCCGCGGGTTGCTCCTGTGCCACGGTCATTGCACACAGGCCCAAGATCAGTGATCCAACCACCAATACCAATCGGCTTTTCATGGCCCCACCTCTCGCGAAACGAACTCGCGCGTAATTGCAATTGCAGTTGCCATGCCAAACCGGACCTGAAGCATCTAAATAAGTGTTTTATTTCCAATGCATTGGGAGGATCACAAACTGGTGGCAAGGACCGGGAAAGGTGGCCGTGGCCGGTGTCAACCAGAAGTGGTGGTTTTCAGCCACCAGTAGCCATTGATCGCGAATCGGCAGCGCATTCGTGAAAGAGCGGCGACTCGCTCGTAAGGGACGTCGCCCTGCTATTCCCCGTTCTCTTTCTCCCCCTCGTCGCCGATGCCGATTTTCGACAGGCGATAGCGCAGCGCGTTGCGCGAGAGTCCCAGCAGGCGCGCGGCCTGGCTCTTGTTGCCGTGAGCGCGGCGCAAGGCCTCCCGGATCATCTCGTCTTCCCACTGCTCCAGAGTCATTCCTTCGGGAAGAAAGCCGGAAGGGAAATCAACCGCCTTGCCTGCCCGCGAGTCGATATGAATGTCGCCGGCTTCGATCAACGGACCTGCAGACAACGCCGACGCCCGCTCCAGGATGTTCTGCAGTTCGCGAACGTTCCCCGGCCAATGATAGTCCATCAGTAGCCTGAGAGCGTCCGGCGAAACGCTGCTGATCTTCTTGCCCGAGTCCTGAGCAAAGCGCGAGAGAAACAGATTCACCAGCTCGGGAATGTCCTCCTTGTGCTCGCGCAGAGGAGGAATATCGATGGGCACAACATTCAGCCGGTAGTACAGGTCTTCACGAAAGGTGCCGTCCTCGAGGGCAGCCCGCAAGTCCCGGTTGGTGGCCGCCACTAGCCGCACATCCACCTTGATGGTTCTGGTGCCGCCCAGCCGCTCGAATTGGCGCTCCTGCAGAACCCGCAACAGCTTTACCTGGATGGCGGGCGGGACATCGCCGATCTCATCGAGGAAGAGAGTTCCCTTGTCGGCGAGCTCGAACTTTCCTGGTTTGCTGCTGGTGGCTCCGGTAAAGGCGCCCTTTTCATAACCGAACAGTTCACTTTCCAGCAGGTTCTCCGGGATGGCGGCGCTGTTGATCTTGATAAACGGTCCGGATGCCCGGCGTGATTTTTCGTGGATGGCGCGCGCTACCAGGTCTTTGCCCACCCCGCTTTCTCCGCCCAGCAGTACGGTGGAGTTGGTCGACGCCACTCGTTCCACCGTAGCCAGAACCTCCTGCATTTTCGCGCTGAGCGCCACCAGGTTGGGATACTGGTAACGCTGTTGCAGCGCCTCGCGCAGCGAACGGTTTTCCACGCGCAGGCGCTGCACATCGAGCTCCTTGTGCACCACCATGCGCATTTCATCGAGCGAAAATGGCTTGAGAACATAGTCACTCGCTCCCGCCTTCATGGCCTCGACCGCAGTTTCGACCGTCCCGAATGCAGTCATGACAATCACGGGCAGGGCCGCCTGAAAACGCTTTACCGCTTGCAGGAAGTCCAGCCCATTCATACCCGGCAGCTTGAGATCGGTGATCACCAGATCGACGGGGCCGTTCTGCAGCAGCTTCAGCCCAGTTTCCGCATCCCCGGCGGACAAGGTTTGGAAGCCGTCGTCTCCCAGGTTGAGTTCCAGGAGACGGCGCATCTTTGCTTCATCTTCGACAATCAGAATGGTCGCGTTCGGGATGGTCATGAACCTCCAGTTCCCTGCTCAACCTTTTCTTCCAGCGGAAAAAAGATCACGAAACCGGCTCCCTTCTCCTCTGATTTCTCCAGCCGGATAGTGCCGTGATGCTCATCCACAATTTTGGAAACGATAGAAAGACCCAGTCCGACGCCGGTTTTCTTGGTGGTCACAAAGGGATTAAAAATCTGCTCGCGCATATCCGCCGGCACGCCAGGGCCGGTGTCTTTGAACCGCACCTGGACTCCCCGACGCCCGTTTGAGCTGGCGTGCGAAACCTCAACTCGAAAGCTCCCGCCATCTTCCCCCATGGCCTCATACGCATTCTGGACCAGATTCAGAAACACCTGCTCGCAGAGATTCTCGTCAAGCGGCACCGGAGGCAAGTCAGCCTTATATTCACGCTGCACCACTACTGTCCCGCCCTTCCACTGTTCTGCCACCGATTTCAGGGCCTGGTCAAGCAGGTCCGTCACCCGCAGGAGACGGGTTTCGATACGCAGCGGCCGCGCAAAATCGAGAAAGCGGGTGACCAGCGCGCTCGCCCGGTTGACCTCGCTCGATATGTACCCCGCCAGCTCACTGGCCAGGGGATTCGAATTTTCCAGCTTGCGGTTGAGGGTTTCCGCCGACCCTTTGATCACGCCCAGCGGATTGCGGATTTCATGCGCCAGCCCGGCTGAAAGCTGCCCCAGGGCCGCCAGGCGCTCGGAGCGTCGAGTCTCCGCCTGAGCACGTTCCAGCTGGCGATTGACCTCCGTCAGCTGCTCGGCCACTTGCTGATACTGCGTCGTCTTGCGCCGGTTCTCCAGGGTGAAGCGGTTCACCACCATGGCCGCCAGGAAAAAAAACATGATGCGGATGGCGAGTTCGGCTGCACCCGTGGCGGTCAGGGTGTATTCCTGCAGCGCCGGGTAGAGATATGAGCAGTAGGCCGCCGAAGCCAGGGCGGTCCAGAGCAAAGTACCCCAGGAACCAAAGTGGATGGCGGCAGTAACGACCGGGACGTAGTAGATCGGATAGTAACTGCTGTTGATGCCAATCTCACCGGTGTGATTGATCAGCAGAGTTGCCAAAAGTATTTTGATCAGCACCACGGCGGAGCGTCCATAGCGCGGCCAGTTGGCGATGATTCGGCCTTCGGCCAGTTGCACCACGCCAATCGCCAGCAACACCAGCTGCTTGTGAGGCTCCCACACCGGCGGCAAGGCGGCCAGGCCCAGCAGGAAGAACAGCCAAAGCACATCCATCCACGTGATGCGGCTTTGCTTTTCTTCGTTCATATCATTGAGGGTGCGACCTGCAGACCTCGCTGGTCAGCAGTGTATCTCGCCTCACATCTGAAGCGTCAACGGAGCTATTTTCGGACGTGCTCCTGCACCGGCATAATTTCAGGAATCTGCGGCCTTTCCCCCCGCGTGCCCGGTACAATTGCCGGGCCCATGTTTATGCCCTTCACCCATGATCACTTAGATTTCCACAGTAGCCCAAACGGGCCATTCACAGGCTCCCTCCCAGCCCTTACCCTCCTGTTGAGCAGACTTCGGGGGAGGGCTGTTCGACAAACGTCCCATGACTTAACAAAGTCTGGGACGTTTTGTATTGTGCGCCACGCCGCAGGCCTAACCGATCCAATCGTAAAAACGGAGCGGCATACCGGCCCCGCAGCCGCGGGAAGGACCACGAATTGAGGGCGCTGGTACTGAGAGAACCGGGGCGGGCGGAGATCGCGACCGTTCCCGACCCAGTGCTGACCCCCAGCCACCTTCTGTTGAAGGTCCGCATGGTGGGTTTCTGCGGAAGCGATTTGAACTCCTTTCGCGGCCGCAACCCGTTGGTATCGTTTCCCCGAATTCCCGGGCACGAAGTCTCGGCCACGATTGTCGAGGGCAGCCGGAATCCCGCGTTGGCTGCCGGCGTGGATGTCACGCTATCTCCTTACACCAGTTGCGGCCGGTGCGCTTCCTGCCGCCGCGGTTGTCCCAACGCCTGCCAATTCAATGAGACGCTCGGGGTACAGAGGGACGGCGCGGCCACGGAATACATCGCCGTACCCACGGAGAGAATTTATCCCGCGCAACTTACTCTCAAGGAGTTGTGCCTGGTGGAACCGCTGACCGTCGGCTTCCACGCAGTGGCCCGCGGACGCGTGACCGCCCAGGATACGGTGGCGATCCTGGGCTGCGGCGGAGTCGGGCTCGGCGCCGTGGCTGCCTCCGGTTTCCGCGGCGCGAAGACCATCACGGTCGATTTGGACGAGGACAAGCTGAGCACCGCACGGGCTGCGGGCGCCACCCATTCCATCAACACGGCCAGAGAGGCGCTGCATCCGCGCCTGGCCGAACTCACCGATGGCCGCGGCCCCGATGTGATCATCGAAGCCATCGGGCTGCCTGAAACCTTCCGCGCCGCCGTAGAAGAAGTGGCCTTCACCGGCAGAGTCGTGTATATCGGTTATGCCAAAGAATTGGTAGCCTACGAGACCCGGCTATTTGTGCAGAAGGAACTGGACATCTTGGGGTCTCGAAACGCGCTGCCGGAAGATTTTCGCGACGTGATCCGCATGCTGGAGGAACATCGCTTTCCCGTGGACGATGCCGTGAGCTCAATCGTGACCATGAATGAAGCTCCGCAGGCCCTGGCGGCATGGAGCGAGAATCCGGCGCGGGTAAAAAAGATCATGATGCGCATGGACTGAACTGAGGGCTTCTGTGTGATGCGTAGTTGTGTGGGTTTTCTGTGTGGTCGCGGGCGAGTCACCCGCGAGAGCTGAAAGCGAGGTCAAAAGCCGCGGGCGAGTCGCCCGCGACCACACTCGGCCACACTCGGATAAGAGATCACTCTATGCAAGTATCGAATGCCGTCAGCCCAGCTAAGACTGGGTCCGGGCACGGACCGCTCTTCCCCACCGGGCATCTCCTGCCTTTCTTCCTGGTTACCGTATTGTTCTTTTTGTGGGGCGTGCCCAACAACCTGAATGATGTATTGATCCGTCAGTTCATGAAGTCATTTGCCATTACCAGGTTCCAGGCCGGGCTGGTGCAGTCCGCCTTCTACATGGGCTACTTCGTCCTGGCCATGCCGGCGGCGCTGATCATGCGCAAGCTCGGATACAAGGCCGGATTTGTGATCGGACTGCTCCTGTTCAGCCTGGGGACCTTCCTGTTCTGGCCGGCCGCGGTGGCCGGACGCTATATTTTTTTCTTGCTCGCACTTTTCGTGATCGCCAGCGGATTATCGTTTCTGGAAACAGCATCCAACCCCTTCATCGCGCAGTTGGGTGATCCCGAGAGTTCGGAGAGACGCCTCAACTTTTCGCAGGCCTTCAACCCGCTGGGCTCGATCAGCGGCGTTCTGATCGGCACAGCATTCATCTTTTCGGGCGTAGAACTGAGTTCGCAACAGGTTGATTCGATGAAATCCCACCACGTCTATGACGCGTACTTGCGATCGGAGACCCTGCGCGTAGTCAAGCCCTACCTGGTGCTGGGAGCGGTCGCGCTGATGTGGGCGGTGTTGATCCTGCAAACCAAATTTCCCGCGATACAGAGCGAGCATGAAGCCGGCGGCGATCACGGGCGCTTCCGGGAGCTGCTCCGCTACCCACACTTCATGCTGGCTGTAGTGGCACAATTTCTGTACGTCGGGGCCCAGGTGGGCACCTGGAGTTATTTCATCCAGTATGTGCAGGATTACACTCATCAGCCGGAGAAGGTCGCGGGGTACTTCCTCACCGGCACGCTGGTGGCCTTTGGAGTCGGACGCTTCATCTCTGCCTACCTGATGCGGTTCATCGCCCCCAACAAGCTATTGGGCACGTACGCCTTATTCAATGTCGCACTGGTCAGTGTGGCGGTGCTGCAGCCGGGTTGGGTCGGATTGTGGGCGGTCTTTCTCACCAGCTTCTTTATGTCTCTGATGTTTCCCACCATCTTTGCACTGGGATTGAAGAAACTCGGGCCCAACACAAAGATTGGCGGCTCGTTGCTGGTGATGGCCATCGTCGGCGGGGCGGTGTTAACGCCGCTCATGGGCCTGATTGCGGAAGCCGATGGTATCGCGGGAGCATACCTGGTCCCGCTTGTCGCCTATGTGTTTGTCGCGGCCTACGGTTTCGTCGGCGCCAAGGCCGGACTCTCTGAAGAAAGCGTGTGAAGACGCGTCGACACTCCGGACAGCAGTACAAATACGGTGACAAGGAACACACTCATGCCTCTCCTGCCCTTGAAACCCTCGCGCCGACTGTGCGCAGGCATCCTGGCCCTCGGAACTTTCGCCGTTCTGCCTTGCCGTGCCCAAGCCCCAGCCTTGCCCACTGCTGCCACGGCGACCGAAGACCCAGTTCTCATCGATCAAGCGTGGCAGAAGGCGAGTGCGAACTATGATGCCCCGCGCACTGCAATCCTCACTGAGGTGGACCGCGTCGCTCACCAGGGCCCGTTCCGCCCCGACTGGGAATCGCTCCTGAAGTATCAGGTCCCCGAGTGGTACAGGGACGCAAAGTTCGGAATCTTCATTCACTGGGGGGTTTATTCCGTACCGGCTTACGGCAATGAGTGGTATCCGCGCAACATGTATAGAAAAGATTCTGATGAGTACAAACACCACATCGCCACTTATGGTCCGCAAGACAAATTCGGCTACAAGGATTTCATCCCCATGTTCCAAGCCGAACACTTCGACCCCGCCGCGTGGGCCCGCCTATTCAAGGAGTCAGGCGCCAAATACGTGGTTCCCGTGGCCGAGCATCATGACGGCTTCGCCATGTATGACAGCGGCCTTAGCGACTGGACTGCAGTCAAGATGGGTCCGAAGCGCGACCTCGTTGGCGACCTGGCCAAGGCGGTGCGGGCAGAGGGCTTGCACTTTGGCGCTTCCACACATCGCGTGGAACACAACTTCTTCCTGGGCGTAGGCCGCACCATTCCTTCCGACATCAACGACCCGAAATACGCCGCCTTCTACGGCCCGGCGCACACCTGGCTCGAAGCCAGGCGGGGCACGCCGCTGGCCAACGATTTCACCTACGTCTCCTCTGCCTGGGCGGACGACTGGTTGGCCCGCTCTTCCGAGATTGTCGAGAAATACCATCCCGACATCATGTACTTTGACTGGTGGATCGGCCAGCCCTCCATCCGTTCCAACCTCACGCGCTTCGCGGCGTTCTACTACAACGCCTCGCTTAAGTACGGAGACCAAGTTGGCGTCATCAACTACAAGGACTGGGCCGTCGATGAACACTCCGCAGTGCTCGACCTGGAGCGTGGCCAGTTGGGCGACATTCGCCCGCTGTACTGGCAGACTGACACGTCAATCAGCAACAAATCCTGGGGCTACATCAGGAACGACACTTTCAAGTCGCCGCAGTTTGTGGTGCAGCAGCTCATCGACATCGTCAGCAAGAATGGCAATCTGCTGCTGAACATCGGTCCCAAGTCCGATGGCACCATCCCCGACGAAGTGCAGCAGGTCCTGCGGGATGTCGGCTCGTGGCTTTCCGTCAACGGCGATGCCATTTACGGAACGCGTCCGTGGAAGATTTACGGCGAAGGGCCAACCCAGGTCGCAGCTGGCTCCTTCCACGACACCGACACCGCCAATTACACAGCCGAAGACTTCCGCTTTACCACGAAAGGCAACGCCCTGTACGCCATTGAAATGGCATGGCCGGCCGGCGGCGAGGCTGTCATCCATTCGCTCGGCACCACGGTGGGCAGCCAGAAGGTCGAGTCGGTGACCTTGCTGGGCTCGAAGGCCAGGATTCCGTCGCAGCAGGAGGCTGATGGCTTGCACCTGCAGCTGCCTGCGCAGGCTCCCGGCAAGTATGCTTATGTTTTCTGCGTGCATTTTGAAAACACACCCCGGTAAACTGCTGGGTTCCGATCGACCAGGAGGCGCTCGTGCTTTGTTCGCAGGCTCGCCGAGTCACCGGCATCATGTTCTCCGTTCTGCTCTGCTTTTTGGTTCTGCCCGGTCTTCAGGCCCAACCCTCGCACTACGAACCGACGCTCGAGTCGCTCAACCAGCACCCGCTTCCCCAGTGGTATGCTGATGCCAAGCTCGGGATATTCATTCACTGGGGCCTCTACTCGGTTCCGGGATGGGCTCCGCTGACCCATCCCGAGCACGATTTCGGCAATGAGGATTACATCGCCAACAATCCCTACGCCGAGTGGTATTTCAACACCATGCGCCTGGATGGCTCGCCCACTCAGGCCTATCACCGCGAGCACTATGGCGCCGACTACGATTACTACAATTTCGCTCCCATCTTCGACCGCGAAATCAAGAAGTGGAATCCCGACGCCTGGGCGAATCTATTCCGTGACGCTGGCGCGAAGTATGTCGTGCTCACGTCGAAGCATCACGACGGGTTTACTCTCTGGCCTAGCTCAACTCCGAACCCTACGCTGCCCGCGGATCGCCAGCATGCTACCCGCGATATCGTCGGCGAGCTGACCACCGCCGTCCGCAGCCAGGGCCTGCGCATGGGCCTCTACTACTCTGGCGGATACGACTGGACCTTTGTGCCCGGCCCTATCCGCAACAAAGAAGACCATCAAAAAATAAAGCCGCAGAGTGAGGCCTACGGCAAATATGCCGATGCCCACATGCGGGAACTGATCGAGCGCTACCACCCCGCCCTGCTGTGGAACGACATCGACTATCCCAAGTCCGGACATCCTCTGGAAATCATGGCGGCGTATTACAACGCCGTGCCGGATGGCGTGATCGACGACCGCTTTGGAGTCAAGCATTCTGATTTCAAGTCTCCCGAATACCAGACCCTCGACCACATCAGCCCGACCAAGTGGGAGGAATGCCGCGGCCTGGGACGATCCTTCGGCTACAACCGCGCCGAAGGCGAGGCTGAGACTATCGCTCCAGATGAGCTGATCCATCTGCTGGTCGATATAGTAAGCAAGAACGGAAATCTGCTGCTCGACGTTGGCCCGGAAGCCGATGGCACTATCCCGCCGGTCCAGATGAGCCGCCTGCAGGCGCTGGGCGCGTGGCTGCAGCAGAATGGCCAAGCCATCTATGGCACCAAGCCCTGGAAGCGCGCTGTGGGAGAGACCGCTGAAGGAATCTCCGTCCGATTCACGCAGAAAGATTCCGCGGTGTATGCCACATTGCTCGGTCAGCCGAAAGCAACCAGCACGACGCTGAAGGACGTTACTCCCAAGGCGGGCTCAACGATTTACCTGCTGGGAGATGCGAAGCCCGTCGCGTGGTCGCAACAGGGCAACGATATTCGCGTTGACTTGCCGGCCACGCTTCCAGGGCACTATGCTTACGTGCTGAAGCTGGCGGGGCCGGTGTCCTGACCGGGACGAGAAGCGAACTGCAAAAATGAATCGACGATTCTGCCTGACCCTGGACCTCAAGAACGATCCCGCGCTGATGGCCGAGTACAAACGCTATCACCAGAAAATCTGGCCGGAAATTACGCAAAGCATCAAAGATTCCGGGATCGAGGACATGGAGATCTATCTCCAAGGCACGCGCATGTTCATGATCATGGAAGTAAACGAGGGCTTCTCTCTTGAAGCCAAGGGACAGGCCGACCTCCGCAATCCGAAAGTACAGGAATGGGAGAAACTGATGTGGAAATTTCAGCAATCGCTGCCCGAAGCCAAGCCCGGGGGAAAATGGTTGCTCATGGAAAGGATTTTCAAGCTGGAACCCTGACGCGGTTCAAGATTTTGCTGGTGTGGGACGGACACTCTTGTCCGTCGATTTTGGCTTTGGCAGTCCACACTAGACGGCTGTCATGGTCCGTGACTCAGCCAGCCGCTCCGCGAGGAACTCCAGGTATTCCTCGACCCCCTCGCCGGTTTTAGCTGAGAGTTGAAAAACCCGCATGCCTGGGCGGACCGCCTGAATGTTGCGCCGCGTCGCTTCCGAGTCGAACTCAACCGCGTCAGCCAGATCGCTCTTGGTGATGATGGCTACGTCGGCGCTGTTGAAAATCGTCGGGTACTTGAGCGGCTTGTCTTCGCCTTCGGTCACTGACAGCAGCACTACGCGAAGATCTTCTCCCAAATCGTAGGAGGAAGGACAGACCAGGTTGCCTACGTTCTCGATAAAGAGAAAATCCAGTTTGCCGAGATCCCATTTCTCTTCGTCCACAGCACGCTGTATCATCGCAGCCTCCAGATGGCAAAGCGTCCCCGTGATGATCTGCCTGACTGGAGCCTGGCTGCGAGCCAACCGCGCCGCGTCATTTTCGGTTGCGAGATCGCCAACCAGGGCGGCCACGCGATAACGCGGGCGCAGCACGGTCAGCGTCTTTTCGAGGAACGCAGTCTTGCCTGACCCGGGACTGGAAACCAGGCTCACCACAAACACTCCCGCGGCGTGAAAGCGGTTGCGCAGGGCGCGGGCCACTACGTCGTTCTGCTTCAATACGTTCTTTCGAACTTCCAGCAACCGAGGTTCCGGACTCATCACTGTATCTCCAATGCCACCACTTCAAGTTCCTTGCCGTGAACGATCTCCGAAGTCGGCGTGCCGCACTCCGCACAGCAGAACAATTGCACCGAACTGAGGGGCCGCTGCACATTGCAGCGTGGACAAAAGATCACCACCGGCACATCCTCGATGACCAGGCGCGATCCACGCAGCGGCGTGTCATCGCACGCCATTTCGTAGGAGGAGAGCAGGGCTTCCTTCACCACGCCGGAGAGTGCACCCAGCTTGAGGTGCACTGCATTGACCTGCACTCCGCGCTGCAGCGCCTCTTCTTGCGCCATTTCGACAATGCTCATCGCGATGGACAGCTCATGCATGTGTCACCGCTTCACGCCAGATCCTTCGCAAGCTCAGGATGACGGCTTGTAAGCAATAGGGGAGAGGCAAATGCCGCCAGCGCCGCCTGCCCCAGACTTATCCCTCCATCATTCGGAGGCACTGCATGATTCGTCCAGACGCAAACCGCGTCAACCGCCAACAGCGACTTGACGTCTGCCAGCAAGAGCTCGTTCTGGAAGACTCCTCCGGACAGAACGATGGTGTCCAGTGAGTGCGCATTACACAAAGCAATCGCGCAGTCGCGCAAACCCGCGGCAACGCCTCGCTGGAAGGCCCGTGCAATCTCCGCCGGACGCCGGCCGCGCCGGCGGTCTCTGACCACGCCCTGCAGCAGTGGCCGGAAATCCAGCTCCGCGCCGGTGAAGGGAAAGGCGTACGCGTCAGCGCTGGCAGCTCCGCGCGCCAGCTGTTCTACCCACATCGCAGCCTGTCCTTCAAAGGACATTTCCCGCGTGAAGCCGAGCAAGGCTGCGATCGTATCGAAAAGACGGCCCATCGAAGTGGTGGAAAAGGTTCGTACGCCCTTGATTACCAGTTCTATGGCGTTTCTATAACGCTCGGAGAAGTTGAACGGCGCCGCGGTCAAGTCGGGCAAAGGGTCCAACTGCGCCAGAAACCCTGCGGCGGCCTGGACCGGGTATTGTGCGGCCGCATCACCGCCAGGAAGTGCAGCCTTGCGAAGATGAGCAACGCGCTCAAACCCCTCTTTGACGCTTCCCACAACAATTTCGCCGCCCCAGATGCTGCCATCGTCTCCGTAACCTGTGCCGTCGCAGCTCACTCCCAGCACGCGCTTCTCGCACTCGCCGCGTTCGGCCAGCACGGATGCTACATGCGCGCGATGATGCTGCACCCCCACCGTCTGAAGAGCTCCCAGATCGGAAGCGTGGAGGGTCGAAGCATACTGGGGATGACGGTCGTGGGCCACCAGCAATTCATCCCAATCAACGTCATACATGGCCACCAGATCAGAGATGGTTCGTTGGAAAGCACGGAAGGCCTCGTAGTGCTCCAGGTCTCCGATGTGCTGGCTGACGAAGGCCTGGCCATCCACTACCAGCGTGATCGTGTTTTTCAGATCAGCGCCCAGCGCCAGGATCGGGCGATCGCACGGCAACTTCGCCACCGCCCCGGGGGCATATCCACGAGCCCGGCGCAGGATGACGGGACCGAAAGCACCATCACGCACGACGGAATCGTCCACCCGGCGCGCGATCGGCCGCTGTCCAATCAGAAATGCATCCGCGATACCGGAGAGGCGCTGGAGCGCATCATCATCGTCGTAGGCAATCGGCTCACTGGAGCGGTTGGCGCTGGTCATAACCAGTACTTCGGGCGCACCCGCCGCAAATAAGAGGTGATGCACTGGAGTGTACGGAAGCATCACTCCCAGTTCGCTGTTCTGCGGCGCCACTCCAATCAGCTCAGCTTTTGCCGGCGCGAGCACTATCGGGCGAGCCATAGAAGTGAGCAGGTTTTCGCTGTGGGACGAAAGCTCTACCAGTCTGCGAGCCTGGTCGAGGTCGCGGGCCATGACCGCGAACGGCTTCTCCTTGCGATATTTACGCTCGCGCAAAGCCGCCACGGCTGCCGTGTTTCGGGCATCGCAAGCCAGGTGATATCCCCCCAGCCCTTTCACCGCGACGATCTTTCCTGCATTGAGCAGTTCAGCCGCATGCCGAATGGCGGATTCCGTTCCGGGCAGCGTCTTTTCCTGCGGCTGAAGGTAATAACTGGGCCCGCACGCCGGGCACGCCACCGGCTGAGCATGAAAGCGGCGGTTGCCGGCATCCTCGAATTCTTCCGCGCAATAGTCGTCCAGAGGCCAGTCCCTCATTGTCGTGTTGCCCCGGTCATAGGGCAGGCCCAGAACTACGCTGTAGCGCGGACCGCAGTTGGTGCAGTTGATGTAGGGATAACCATAACGCGGATTGCGGGGATCGAAGAGTTCTGCGAGGCAATCGCCGCAAACCGGCAAATCAGGTGACATCTGGACCGTCGGCCGCTCCCGGCGCCGGCTTTCGCGGATGGTGAATCCGTTCACCCCGAGAGGGGCGACTTCCTGAACTTCCATTTCCGCAATGCTGGCGGCCGGGGGCGGCTGTGTTTTCATCTCGCGCACGAAGGCCTGCAGCCCTTGCTCGGCGCCTTCCAGGTAAATCTCGACGCCCTCTTCGCCGTTCAGGACCCATCCCCCAAGAGTGTTGGCGCGGGCCAGGCGATACACGAAGGGCCGGAAGCCCACGCCCTGCACCACTCCCCGGACCCGAATGGAACAGGCACTGGCCATGGTCACTCCACGTCCACAATGCAACTGCGTCCCTGCCAGCCGACCTGGACCACCTTGCCGTCCTCGACCAGCAGCGGCACGTTGCGCTGACCGCCCGCCACTTCGCGCATGCGGACACGGGCTGCAGCATCGGCTTCGACGTCGTATTCCACAAACTCGGAGCGCTTCCATTCCAGCCAATCGCGCATCTCCCCGGTGTAAGGGCAGCGCGCGGTGCCGTAGAGTTCAAGCCGGGCCACGGTCGAGTACCTCCAGGGCTTCGCGGATGACGTGGTAGATCGAAGCCTGCACTTCCTGGATGCGAGGAATGTAATCACAGTGCACCACCACGGGAAAATCCGCCAGGCACTTGCGCTTGATTTCGCCGCCGTCGTAACCGAGCAGCGCGACCGTCAACAGATTCCGTTTGCGGGCTTCCTCCAGGGCCATGATGATATTGCGCGATCCGCCGCTGGTCGAGATCGCAACTGCAACATCGTCCGGACGGGCCTGCGCGATCAGCTGTCGCAGGAAGATGGCCTCGGTCCCAATGTCGTTGGCGACGGCGGTGATGTTGGCGGGCTCGAGAGCCAGCGACACCGCAGGAACGGGCTTGAAGCCCAAGGGCGGAAGTACGCAGTCGATGGCCCAGTCGTTGGCGTCTGTCGCCGAACCGCCATTGCCAAAGATAATGAGCTTGCCGCCGCGCTGCAGGCGTTGGAACATGGCCAGTGCCGTATTGCTAATTTGTTCCGCCTCTTCGCGGGCCACTTGGCCGCGCAATTTGGCGTCGTCGTGCACCTTCATCAGAATCGAGCTTGCCACCTCAGCCAGCAGGTCCGTGGTCCCCTGCTTCTCCGTACCCAGGAAGGGATAGAGGAATCTCGACTCGCCTACCTCATGACCCAGTTCGCGATGCTCAAAAAAAACGTGCACAGTCTCCCATAGGGTGTGGTAAAGGATCTCGATCATTTCCTGGTGCATCAATGGGTCCTGCGTGGGAGCATCGAGCGCATAAGAACCTTCCATGCCGGGGAGAGCGAAGGTCATCGCGTCCTGCAAGTGGGCCAGTTGCAGCGTGGCCCAGACTTCGGGATCGCCTTCCGGCGGACCGAATCCCATGACGATATCTTCGGGATGGAGAATGGCTTCAAGCCATGGCCGAAACAGGATCGACAAATCCAGCGCGGGCAGCGCGCGCTTGCCCACAATCACGGGGTGAACGAATTCCACCGAAACATGCTGCGCGTCGGTAGCGTAAGGACCGCGCCCGAAAGCGAGCAGACGCCCTCCGCGCAGAAATCGTTCCGACATCTCGCGGCAAGCTGCGGCGAGCCGCGGCGCCTCACGCGAGAAGAACTGTTCGTACAACTCGTTCCGCTCGAGCAGCCGCTCTTCCACCTGACTTGCGAGTTTGACCGCTGTCACCATGGTTCTATGCGTCAACAAATGCGCGGCAGAGGATCGCCGACCAGCATATCAACGATGCGGCTGCCGCCGTAACGGGTGGTCACCAGCACCGTCCCCACAGGCTGCTCCCGAACCTCGCCGATCACCTGGGCCTCGCTTCCGCCCGGCGCCAGGTTCAGCGCATTGATGGCGGCATCAGCGTACTCGGGTGAAACCACCGCCAGGAACTGGCCCTCATTCGCAATATGCAGCGGGTCAAGTCCCAGCAACTCACACGCTCCGCGCACCATGTCGCGCACCGGAATTTGATCTTCAAACAGCACCATGCCCAGCCCGCAATCCCGTGCCAGCTCGTTTAAGGATGTGGCCGCCCCGCCCCGGGTTGGATCGCGCATCCAGCGAACCCCCGGACCGGCCGCATGAATAAGCGTCTCTACCAAAGACAGCACCGAGCGCGTGTCGGAACGAAGGTCCGCTTCCAGATCGAGTTCGCCGCGGGCGAGAAGAATAGTGATGCCATGATCGCCGATCGGACCGGAAAGCAAAATCTTATCGCCGACGCGTGTGGAGCGGGGATCGATAGTCACTCCCCGAAGCACCCGGCCAATGCCGGTGGTGGTGACGTACATCTGATCCGCCTTGCCGTGTTCGACAACTTTCGTGTCCCCACCAGCAATGCGGACTCCCGCGTCCCGCGCGGCTTTTGCCAAGGCGCGAACTTCCGCCTCGAGCACCGGCGTGGGCAGTCCGGCTTCGAGCACAAAGGTGACAACCAGGGCCTCGGCCCGCGCGCCCGAGACCGCCAGATCGTTCACCGTGCCGTTCACGGCAAGTTCGCCAATCGACCCGCCAGGAAAGGCCAGCGGTTTGACTACAAAGCTGTCAGTGGTGATTGCGACGGGGTTCCCGTTGATGTGGACATGCGCGGCGTCTCCCAGAGGCCCAGGGTCGGATCCGAAAAGCAGTGGCGCAAAAAGGCCTTCCACCAGTTTGCGGCTGGCCTTACCGCCGGCTCCGTGAGCCATCTCGATTTGGGGATCGCGAAACCGGACGGGTGCCGGCCTGGCATCCAGAGCAACCTGGTCGTCTAGGCGATCGAGGTCAGGCTGCTCGCCATTGCTGCTTTCCGGTGTTCGTAGTTGTGATAAGCGGCGCATGATCCTTCCGATGACACCATGAGCGCGCCAATAGGATGCTCCGGCGTGCACTCACGGCCAAAGAGTTTACACTGGTGCGGCTTCAGCACCCCCTTGAGCACTTCTCCGCACTGCGCTGCCTTGGGGTCGGTCACTCGAATGCCCGGAACCGCAAAGCGCTGCTCGGCGTCCCAGGCGGCGTACTTGTCGTTCAAGCGCAGCGCCGATTGCGAAATGAATCCCAGGCCGCGCCACTCGAAATAGGGGCGCAACTGGAAAACCTCGGCCATGGCGCGAAGCGCCGCGCGGTTGCCTTCCCACGGAACCACTCGCTTGTACTGGTTCTCGACTTTGGCTTCCCGCGCTTTCAGTTGACGCAGCAGCATCACGATCGACTGCAACATGTCGAGCGGTTCGAAGCCGGAGACCACAATCGGTTTGTCCTGGTCCTTGGCGATCCACTCGTAGGGACGGCAGCCGATGACGGTTGAGACATGTCCCGGACCGATGAAAGCATCCAGACGCATGTCCGGTGAATCCAGAATCGCCCGGATAGCCGGGATGATCGTGACGTGATTACAGAACACGGAGAAGTTGTGGATGCCCTCGGCCTTGGCCCGCATCAGCGTGAGCGCAGTGGAGGGTGCCGTGGTCTCAAACCCAATAGCGAAAAACATGACGTGCTTTTCGGGGTTGAGGCGGGCCAACTTCAACGCGTCGGAGGGTGAATAGACGATGCGGACGTCCATTCCCCGGGCCTTGTGCTCGAGCGGGCTGCCCTGGGTTCCGGGAACGCGCATCATGTCGCCGAAGGCGGCGAAGATTACGTCAGGTTGTTGGGCAATGGACAAGCCATCGTCAATCCGCCCCATGGGCAGTACGCAGACCGGACACCCCGGCCCGTGGATCAGTTCGATATTTTCAGGAAGGATATCTTTGAGGCCGAAGCGATAGATGGCGTGGGTGTGGCCGCCGCACACTTCCATCAGGCGGTAGTGCCGCTGGCTGCCCGCCAAGCGGCGAATTTCCTCCGCGGTTCGTGAAATCAGTTCGGGCTGGCGAAACTCATCAACAAATTTCATGCCGATCCTCCCTCGCAGGCTGGACGCGGGCAGGCGTCAATTCACTTCGGCGTCATTCACTTCGACGTCGTCAGGTTCAGCGTCATCCATTTCGACGTCATCGATGTCTATTTCCTCCAGGCCGTATCCTTGGACTTCCTGCATGGCGCCATCGATCTCTCCCAGAGCGCGGAGCGTGTTCATCTGGTCTAAGGCATCGCGCTCGCTGATCTTGCTCATGGCAAAGCCGACGTGGATGAGCACCCAGTCGCCGGGCACGGGCTTATCGTCCTGCAGCAGGCCAAGATCAATCTTGCGCCGTACGCCGGCTACATCAACCAGCGCGGACTCCGAGTTGTCGCCGGAGATTTCGACGATCTTTCCTGGTATGGCTAGACACATGGAACATCCTCCCAGTTGGTCGTTGGCCATTGGTCGTTGGTCCTAGCTCGTTGGTCCTTGGCGCGCCTATAATCGCCAGCCGCGCAGTCAGTCTCGCTCATCCCGATCCGAAATCGTTCCCAGCCGTTGTCCTTTTAGCTTTGGCCTTTGACCAACGGCCAAGGACCAAGGACCGCTTTCAGGCCTTCCGCGCGGCGATGTCGAACGATAACTTGAGCTCGTCCTTCAGTTTGACCATGCCCCCAGCGGCGGAGACCGGCCTGATCTCGTAATCACTCAGGCGTATGGAAAACTCTCCGGCAGCCCGCAAGATGTCGCCTTTCAGCGTCACGCGTGCGGAAATCGGCTGGTTTTGCGTCACGCCATGCAAGGTCAGATCTCCCTTCAATGCCGCCGAAAACGACCCCTCGCCCAGTCTCTGGATGGACGAAACCCGGGAGCATTCGTAAATGATCTCCGGGTAGCCGTCCGTCTCCAGAACGTCCTTATGCATCTTACGCTCCATTTCATGGCGATCCGATTTGCTGATATCGTCGGTCACGGTCAGCGATGAGGCGTGGGCTACCATCCGCAGGGATGTGTCTTCCATTGAACTCGAAGTCCACTTCACCTCGCCTTCGATCTCCGGGACCGAAATGGTCGGGTTGTGCCCAAATGCGGAAAGCACCCCCGTGGCAAACGCCCGGACAATAAATGTACTCGCCCTGACATCAATTACATAACGAACCGTGGTGGCTGGTGGTGATCCCACTGTTGACAAACGAGATATTCCTCCTTAGTTAATTGCAACCCTGTCGCCGTACGTTGTCACATGGCACGCAATTTCAAGTAGCGGTCCAGGTCCGGCAAAGCCAGGCTGGCCAGATCGCCCACTCCCAACTGTCCCATGTAGCGACGCGCAATGGGATTAGTCAGAATCAAACCCGCCCCGAAGACGATCAGCGCGACGCCACTGAGCATAAGCAGCGTGTCTTTGTCGTTGAATCTTCCGTTGCCATTTTCCATTGCCCATCTCCTTCTTCTCTGCAGGATGTTTACCGACTCACACCAGGTTTGGGGCCACCTTCGAATCGGGCCCATCTCCGTTTAGGATCCTTGTCACCAGCGATTGCACCAGCTTGACGGCTTGGTCCACCGCGGCATCGACTGGTTGGCTCAGTCCCATCTGGCCTTCTTCGCCCCCGAGCGTCTCCGGTTCGCAGCCGACCACCAGAATATGTTTCGCGCCGATGTTCATCGCCCTGGCCATGCGCAGCACGCTCATGGGATTCATGGCGTGCGCTTCGACCGTGGCCGGAGCAGCGTCGGGGCCGTCCAATGCCTCCAGATCGGGTTCGATGACATAGAGCGTGCCCGGGGCCTGCCCCTGCGGGCACGCATCCACCAGGATGGTGGTTTCGTAACCGTCCTGCAGCGCGTACGCGAGATCGAAGCCGCGGATGCCGAAGTCGACGACTCGCACGCTCGCTGGAAGATCAAGGCCGGCCATGCGGCGGACCACCTCGACGCCAAAGGCATCGTCGCCCAGAAAAATGTTCCCGATGCCGGCCACCAGAATGCTGGGCTTGGGGACGGGCTTGAGCTCACGGGCTGCTTCATCCGAAAGCGGTTCCACTTCCTCGGCATCGAAGAAGAAGCGATGGCCGGGCTGGCGCAGCAGGCCCATGTCTCGTCCAGGGTCGTTGTCCAGAACCACGCAGACGTGGAACTTGCCTTCATAGTCCTGCTCGATGCCTTCAATGGTGGCAACCTGTCCGGCCAGCGCCATATCGATCACATCGCCGCCCTCACGGGGACGCAGGCGCACCCGGCTACCAGCCCTCACTTCGATTCCAGAAACCTCGAAGCGATCAAGCTGTGTCTTTTCCTCCAGAAGCTGCCACTCCCACTCGTTCATGGTGTCTCCTCCCTGAGCGGGCGCAGCCCGCGCAGAACTCCGTGCAGCTTCATGAGCTGTTCCGCCGGCATAGTCTCAGTGCGCTCCAGCATGGCGCGGGCGCGCTCGTCCGATTGGCTCATCTCCCGTTTCTCGTCGTCGGTCAGGGTCATGATGCGCAGGGAAAGAATCTCGTCAATCTCGGTTCCATCAAACAGGTCGCCTGCGCTTTCGGGAGCGATCTGGGGATAGTCATACAGAATGATGGGCGAGGAGAGCAACGTGTCGAACTGCCCCTCGTCGCCAACCAGCACGGGAAAGGTTCCGACATTCTTGCACTGCGCGGCAAGTTCGCCCGTCGCTTCCGGAGGAGCCATGAGCGAAACAAATCGACCGTCCTGCGCGCCCAACACGGTATGGGTCGAGGCCAGGGAGCTGAGCAAAGCGTTGTCTCGGGTCGAATCCCTGGTGACTTCAAATGGTGTGGTGTTAGAAACCCGAACGCCGATCTTGAACACTTCTTCCGCAACTCTTTCGCCCGTGATTTCGACAGCGCCGCAAAGCGGCTTTCGTTCGCGGACGATCACCGCCGCGATCTGCCCGCTGCTGTCGTGCAGATATTCAAATTGCTTTTCCGCCGGGAAAGCAAACACGTCGGGCGCCAGCCTGCAGGCCAGCGCTTCCAGATTGTAGGCCGGCAAAATGACTTCGCGCTCGATGGCTTCCTGCCAGGGCTGGTAAACGTGGCCGTTTACCGCAAGTTTCTCTACCAGACGATACTCGGGTATTTCGCCCGGCAACAATTCCTTGAGCGGCATGGTCAGTTCGCCGATGGTTCGCGCCACCAGCTGAAGAAAACGTACTCGAACTTCCAGCCCGGTCATGGAACTACCTTCGATCAGGCACTCGGTCTGCATGGTCCAGGCTTCGCTGCCCTTCTCGGCCTCGCTGTAAGACTGCGGGCAGAGCACGCCAAAATTCCAGCGCTGCTGATTTTTCACCGAGGACGGGCGATAGGGATAGAGCATGTAGCCCTCGTAAAGCACTGCTTTCGCGATCTGCTCCACCGCCCTGAGATTCATCAGATCACCGTCTCTTCCACCGGAATGAGGCTTTCCAGGGCTTCTTCCCAGGTGGGAATTCCGTGTTTCACCTTGTATTGATACAGGCGCTCGAAAGCGTCTTTGTGCAGGCAGAGCCAGGCGCTGTTGGGATAGTAAGACGACATCATGTCGCGCCAGGTCTTTACCGGCAGCCTGAAGCGGGTCTCCTTGTCCCAGGAGATAGGCGCGACCTGCAGGCCGCCGTCGCCGCTCTCGTAGAAAACCGTCCCGCTGAACTGCAGGCAAACCGGGACATCTCCGTCCGCCAGACCGTCGAAATACTTGGTGGCAGCCACATTGAAATCGAACGTACACGGCACCGGAAGATCGACCAGGGTCGATCCCTTGAACGAAGGCACGACCAGATTGGCGTGCGCCCACAAAAGATTTCGCAAGGTCTGGCCCCAGCGGCTAGGCTCGCCAAAGAGGTCAAGCAGGCGCTGCTGATCTTCGGGAGTGTACTTGCGGCGGGTGACTTCCAGCTGGATCTGGCAACGCAGGGCAACGGTGTGAATCGTCTGTTCCGGATTGGCATCTGTCAGGCGAAGTTTGAAAGCCAGCAGCGGTGTGGCTGCGTTGGCGACCACCTCGGCGCCCTCGACGTGAAAGGTCAGGTCAGGCATGGGATTCCACTCCGACTTCGACGGCTTTTGCTTTCAAGCTGGTGAAGAACTCGCCCAGTTCCCGCCAGACCTCGGTTCCGCCGGAGAGTCCCTTCCAATGCATGCGAATGAGCCCCACCAGTTTGTAGCACTCGTCGATGGGAAGCAGGTAGTATTCAGGGGCGGAATATCCACGGGAGTAGCCCAGCCGGTTGACCAGCAGCCCTTCCACATCGGATTCCATTTCGTTCAGGATCGGATTGCGCGCCACAATCTCGTTCCAGGATTCCAGTGCCAGCAGCGATTCCGTGGCGCCCGCGGGACTGGGATAGAGCGCAACCACCCGGTTCTCCAGGCTGCTCTTGAGGAAGAAGGCCATGTTGATGGGAACCATCAGGCCGTTCCACTCGGTGTCGCTGAGATGAAAGCCGGGGAGAGAACGCACCCGCCGCGGTACGCGCTTGAACTTTACGCCCTGGCCGCTGAAGAGGAGGGCACAGGCGTCGCAGGTACACAGGAGTTTGCGGCGCTCCAGCTCAATCAAGTGGGGATGGCCAGGCGCTAACCCGACGCTACACAACTCGCAGCGCTCCAGCGGCCGCTCGCGGCGCGCAAACTGGCGCAGCGCTCCAAAGCCGTCGGCGGGGTCGGTAAATTGTCCGGCACTCATGATTTCAATATTCCCAAATTTCACCGTAGCGCCGGCATTTTGCTGGCGGTGCTACGGAAACCCTTCAGTCGGCGCCCTGCGGCTCAAGAGCTGGGCGACTCAGCGTGTTCAGCGCCACAAATCCGGACGACGGCTTCTCTTCCAGTCCTTCGATGAGCAGCGAACTCAAATCCGGCGCGGCATCGTACATCGCGCCTTCCAGCGTCGCCTGCACGGTTTTGGCGGTTGAGCCGCAAGTATGAGAGCCGGTCTCCACGCGCAACCGGATGGCGCCATCGTTCACACCCAGCAATTCAACTTCACAACCCTGCTTGCGCAACTGGGGCCGCACCCGGTCCATGGCTTTCACCACCCGGGTTTCGATGTCCTCGGGATGCAGGCCATAGAGAATCAACACGCTGCTCACCAGCGCATCGCGGCCCAGCCGGTCGATGATGCCCATGCCCGGCTCTCCGGCGTCGGCCACGATGTCGAGCGCCTTCTCCAGGACGGCACCGTGCAGATCCATCAGCGACTGCACCAGACCCTTGGTGGCGGCCCGCACCGCAGGATCAGCTATCGCTTCGATCTCCTGCACCAGGCCGCCGATACGCTGCATGTCTTCCCGAAAATCTCTCCTGTCAGCCACAAAGCTCCTTGAACGAACATTGTTGTCATCCTGTCTCTAACGACGCGGCAGCCTGTCAAGGGGTTTCGTGGGCACACGTTTCCCCTCGACGCTTTTGGTTTTTACAAAAGCGCCATTTCGCTCTCGAGGAAAGTCTTTGACTCC